>WNFF01004375.1_pt1 | contig 11931 bp, 10 predicted proteins | sample 5400441 | NCBI WGS metagenome assembly WNFF01 (sample SAMN13153345, study PRJNA577476) | soil metagenome | isolation source: 120 cm saprolite under Douglas fir tree site 2 hole 3 replicate 1 | place: USA:California | collected 2015-04-18
TCGCAGCGGCCGTCGAAGGATTGGGCATCGTCATGACTCCGCTCGGCGCGTGCCGTCGGGAATTAGAGAGAGGAGAGCTCGTTCGGCTGTTACCGGAATGGGACGCGGGAACGGTCGAGCTCAACGCCGTCTATGCGAGTGGCAGAGCCGCCAAGCCATCAGCGCGAGCCTTTGTCGACTACTTGATCGCAGCGCTTCGCGAGACTGAGCCGCCGCCCTCCAGTCCACCTTCGATTGGCGAGAAGCCACGACCGTCTGCTTGAAAGGCCCTGCCGAGCGACGCGAAATGCATGTCCGTTTCTGGCACTTCTCCGACGTTGCCCGGCATCCGCCGTCGGTCGGCATTTGAGCTGATTGCGGACCGAAGCGACGCCCGTCATTGCGCCGGGTGGTCGCCCGCGGCGGCGTCGCCCGCCGGCTGCGTCACGCTGACGCGCATCTCCTCGGCGACGCGGCGCAGCCGGCGGTAGGAGCGGATGCTCAGCGGGATCGAGCCGATATAGAGCGCGCCGACGACGAGCAGCGTCCCCCACGGCTCGGTGGTGAGGAAGGCGGCAAGCGTGCCCACCATGAGCAGCATCGGCAGCACCCAGTGTCCCGGCACGCGGAAGCGCTTGAAGGAGAAAGTCGGCACGCGGCTCACCATCAGCGCCGCGACGCTCGCGAGCACGGCGCCGTTGAGGTAGGGCGAGCGCGCGAAAGCGGCGCCGAACTCGAAGCTGAGCAACATCGGGATCATGACCAGGCCGGCGCCCGCCGGCGCCGGTACGCCGGTGAAGAAATTATAGGCGTAGGGCGGCAGCTCGGCGCCGATCTGCGTGTTGAAGCGCGCCAGCCGCAACGCGCAGCACACGCCGAACAGCAGCACGATCACCCAGCCCAGGCTCTGCAGCGTGGCCATGGTCCAGATATAAAGCAGCACCGCCGGCGCCACGCCGAAGCTGACGAAATCCGACAGCGAATCGAGCTGCGCGCCGAACGGCGAGGTGCCCTTCAGGAGCCGCGCGATGCGGCCGTCGATGCCGTCGAGGACGCCGGCGATGATGATGGCGGCGGCGGCGGATTCGAACTTGCCGGCGAGCGCCAGGCGGATCGCCGTCATCCCCGCGCACAGCGCCAACAGCGTCAGGATGTTCGGGATCAGGCGGTTGAGCGACAATGTGCCGATCGGCCTGACACGGACGCGCGGGCGACGCATTCAGTGCACGACCCCCTGGCGCGGCGGCTCCTGCGAGCGGGCGTCGGCGATCACCGTCTCGCCGCCGAGGACACGCTGGCCGGCGACGGCCAGCGGCGTCCATGCCGGCGGCAGGTAGACGTCGGTGCGGCTGCCGAAGCGGATGAGGCCGAAGCGTTGTCCGGCGATCACCTCCTGGCCCTCGACGAGGTTGCAGATGATGCGGCGCGCGATCAGCCCGGCGATCTGCACGACGGCGATGTCGGCGCCCTCCGCGGTGGCGAGACGGATCGCCATGCGCTCGTTCTCCTCGCTCGCCTTGTCGAGGCTGGCGTTGAGGAACTTGCCGGCGTTGTAGGCGAGCTTGGTCACCCGGCCGCTCATCGGCACGCGGTTGATGTGCACGTCGAGCACGTTGAGGAAGATGCCGATGCGGGTCATCGCCGCCTCGCCCATGCCGAGCTGCGGCGGCGGCGGCGCGCGGTCGACCGACACCACCAGCCCGTCGGCGGGAGCGATCACCAGCCCCTCGCGCACCGGCGTGACCCGCCACGGGTCGCGGAAGAAATAGGCGCACCACAGCGTGGCGACGACGCCGAGCCAGCCGAGCGGGTCCCACAGCGCGAACAGCAGCACGCTCGTCAGGGCGGCGATGGCGATGAAGCGCCAGCCGTCGGGATGGATGGGCGCCAACACGTTCCTCAGCACGCTTCGCGGACCTTATCTTGCGCCGGGCGGCACCGGGCGCCGCCGTCGATCAGGGAAGCTAGCGGAAAATCTCGCCCCGGCCCACCCCCGAAGCGGACCACGGCACGGATCATGGCCGCAGTTGATGGGCGCATCAGTTGCGGATGGAGCATTGGTTGATGCACTGATGGTGCGCCGCGGCGGCACTCGCGGGGAAAAATGGTCCACTCGGAGCATGATATGTAGGTTTCACGTGACACAATCGCGCGGCGCGGTCTCGCGGCAGCCGCGGATTTCCGCGGGCGCGCGGCGCGCCTAACGACGCACCGCCTCGGCAAGCAGGGCGCAGAGCCGGCGCCGGATCGTCCGGCCATGGTGTTTTGTATAGCACTCGCCGCCGCTTTCCTCTCCCCTTGCGGGAGAGGAGATATGCGTGGCGGCGGTGATGGCGCTAGCGGCCCTCGCGCCGCCAGGCGGCGATGAAGGTGCCGAGGGCGAGGAGAAGGGCGAGGAACCCCGGCAGCAGCGGCACCTCCTTGACGCCGGTGACGACGTAGTCGCCATTGGCGCGGAAGCCGATCCAATTGCGCCCGGCGCTGCCGCGGTCGGGCGCGACGCGGCGCAAATCGGGCAGCGCACCGGGTCCGATCCAATGAATGCCGCCGCCGGTGGCTTGCGCCGCGGGTTTGAGCTTCTCGTCGGTGGTGCGGACGTCGGCGAGCTCGATGGGGTTGAGGGCGCCGGCGGCGGCGAGCGCCGTGCGCGTGCCGTCGCTGACGCGGTAGAGGCCGCTCTCGGCGACGGGCAGGCTGCCGCTGCTGCGCCCGCCGCTCTGCGGCGCCAGGGTCAGGGTCTGCAACAGGCCGTCGGGTCCGGTGACCTGGACGGGTCGGTCGTCCTTCTCGAGCGATTGCCGCGTCACGATCAGGCGGTTGCCGTCGACGGCGGCGCGCAAATCGTTCTCCTCGAGGTCGGGCTCCTTCATCAGCCAGTAGACGACCCGGCGCAGCAGCTCGGCCTGCGGGCCGCCGCCCTCGAAGCCCCGCGTCCACAGCCACATCTCGTCCGAGAGCAGCTGGGCGACGCGGCCGTCGCCCTCGCGGTTGAGCACGAGCAGCGGCCGGTCGCTGAGCCCGCTCATCACGGAGACGCCGCGATGCGGCTCGGCCTCGACATGGCGGAACCAGCGGCCCCATTTCGGCGGCTGCTTGCCGTCCGGCGAATCGCCGGGCAGCTCGTCGGTGACGGGATGGCGCCGGCCGATGTCGCTCACCTTCGGCAGGAAGCCTTCCTCATAGACGTTGCCGGTGGGCTCGGCCGGGAGCACCGCGCCCAGCGGCGTGCGGTAGAGGCTCATCGGCGTGCCGAAGGTCGGGCCGGCGGCCTCGAGCAGCGCGCCGCCCTTTTTCACGTAGCGCGCGATGTTCTCGAGATAGGCCTGCGGCAGGATGCTGCGGCGGCGGTAGCGATCGAAGATGATGAGGTCGAACTCGTCGATCTTGACGTCGAACAGCTCGCGGATCGGGAAGGCGATCAGCGACAGCTCGCGGATCGGCGTGCCGTCCTGCTTCTCCGGCGGGCGCAGGATGGTGAAATGGATGAGATCGACCGAGGGATCGGATTTGAGGATATTGCGCCAAGTGCGCTCGCCCTGATGCGGCTCGCCGCTCACCAGCAGCACCTTCAGGCGGTCGCGCACGCCGTTGATGACGAGGGCGGCGCGGTTGTTGTCGAGGGTGAGCTCGTGCGCGCCGGCCTCGGCCTCGAGCTCGAGCACGTTCGGGCCACCATGGTCGATGGCGACGCTCACCGGCACGTCGCGCCCGACCGGGATGACCCGTGAGCTCGGCGGGCCGCCATCCTTGCGCAGCGTGAGCCGTGCCTGGCCGTTCTGGCCGCTGTCGGGCAGGTCCTCGACCCGCACGGTGAGCGTCAGCTCCTTGCCGACCAGGCCGAAGCTCGGCGCGTCCTTGACGACGAGGCGGCGGTCGGCCTCGCCGGGCTGGCCGGTGAGCAGCGCGTGCAGCGGCGCATCGAACGCCAGGCGGTCGGGCGGCGGCACGTCGTGCACTTCGCCGTCGGTGATCATGACCGCGCCGGCGACGCGCTGGCGCGGCACGTCCGCGAGCGCGCGGGTGAGCGCGGTATAGAGCTGTGTGCCGTTGTCGGCGAGCCCACCATTGGCGTCGGGCGCGCCGGCATGGACGACGCGCACATCGAGATCGGCGAATTGCTGCAGGCGGTCCGTCACATGCTTGAGCGCCTCATCGGCATAGCGCCGCCGCTCGCCGATGCGCATGCTCGGCGAATCGTCGACCACCACGGCGGCGACGTCGCGTTGCGGCTGCCGCTCCTCCTCGACCAGCGACGGGTTGGCGAGGATGAGCAGCAGGACGATGAGAGCGGCGACCCGCCACAGCAGCCCGCGCGCGCGCCGCCACGCGCCGAAAGCGAGGAACAGCAGTCCGAGCGCGGCAAAGACGATGATCGCCAACCAGGGCAGCAGTGGCGCGGTGGCGATGCTGTAGCCGGCGACCGTCATTGCCCCAGCCTTTCCAGGATGGCCGGGACGTGCACCTGGTCGGTCTTGTAATTGCCGGTGAGCGCGTACATCACCAGGTTGACGCCGAAGCGATAGGCCATCTCGCGCTGCGGCTCGCCGCCGGGCACCACCGGGTAGAGCGGTTGGCCGCGCCCATCGCTGGCCCAGGCGCCGGCCCAGTCATTGCCGCCGACGATGACGCTGGCGACACCGTCATTGACCTGATCCTCGACCGGTTCGACCCACACGCTGCCCCCGGCCCAGCGGCCCGGGAACTCCTGCATCAGGTAGAAGGATTTGGTGAGCACGTGGTCGGGCGGCACCGGCACCAGCGGTGGGACGCTGAGCCCGGCGGCGAGCGCGCGCAGCCGCGCCTGCGTCGCGGCGCTGGAGAAAGCCGTGCGCCCGCCCTGGTCGCGCGTGTCGAAGAGGATAGTGCCGCCGGTGGCGAGGAAGCGGTTGAGCCGCTCGATCGCCCGGTTCGAGGGCAATTGCTGCCCCTCGACCACCGGCCAATAGAGCAGCGGGAAGAAGATCAGCTCGTCGCGCTCGGGATCAACTTCCATCGGCGCCGCTGCTTCGATCGCGGTGCGATGGCCGAGGATGTCGGTGAGGCCGGCGAGGCCGGCGCGCGATTCCTCGTCGATCTCGGCGATGCCGGTATGGACGTAGGCGAGATGCAGCTCGCTGGTCGCCTCGACGGTGAAGCCGTCGTCGGCCGCGCGTGCCGGAGGGGCGCCGAGCGCCAGCAGCAACCCGAGGCCGGCCGTGGCCGCGCCGCGGCGCGGCCGCGGCAATCGCGGCAGCAATCCGCGCAGCGCGTAAGCGATGAGCAGGTCGAGCAGCCCCAGGGCCAGCGCGGCGCCGAGCAGGCCGGGGCGGAAATCGACCTCGTCGCTGCGCGCGTAGCTCTCGCGCGCCACGCCCGCCGGCAACTCGCCGATGGCGGTGAAGCCCCTCACCGCGCCGGCCAGGTTGAGGGCGCGGCGCGCATCGGGCGTGCCGTAGAAGCCCGGTGGGTGGCTCGGCGAGGCGACGGTGTCGGCAAAGGCGCCCGCGGCGATGGTCTGCACGCTCGCCGGCGCGCGCTGCAGCCGGCCGAAGCCGTCGAGCGTCTCGACCGGGGGCAGCGCCGTCTCGCTACTGCCGGAGACGCCCTGGCTCAGCGCCACGATGCGGCGGAGCATGTTGACGAAGAGGCCGGAGATGGCGAGGTTCGACCATTCCGGATCGGCGGTGGTGTGCACCAGCACGAGCCAGCCCTTGCCGCGCTTCTCCGCGGTGACCAGCGGCGTGCCGTCGGTGAGCCGCGCCCAGGTCTTGCCGCCGAGATCGACGGTGGGCTCGGCGAGCACTTGGCGCGAGACGGTGACGTCATCGGGGATGTCGACGCCGGCGAACGGGCTCTCGGCGGCGAAGGGAGCGAGCTTCGCCGGCTTCTCCCAGGAGAGTGCGCCGCCCAAGGTGCGGCCGCCGCGGCGCAAGGTCACCGGCAGCATATCGTCCTCCGCCTGCTCGGCGAGATGCGGCCCGGCAAAGCGCAGGATCACGCCGCCATTCTCCAGCCATTTGACGATGGCGGCCTTCTCTTCGGTTCCCGCCGGCGGCACGTCGGGCAGGCTCAGCACGGCGATGTCGCCCTTGAGCAAGGTCGGCACGTCGCCGCGTCGCACCTCGCTGAAGGGCGCCAGGGCGCGCTCGAGGTAGTAGGCGCCGCTGAGCAAGGGCTGCGCGGCGGTGCCGCGCTGGCCGCCGACGATCCCGACCGGCCGGCGGCGCCAGCGCTCGTCGAGCAGCAGCACCGCGCCTGCCGAGCTCTCACCCTCGACCTGGATCGACGCGGCGCGGTTGCGCAGCTCGCTCGGCATCGCCAGATGCGCGACGCTGCGATCGACCCCGGGCGCCAGGCCCACCTCCTGCCGCGCCAGGAGCCGCGCATCGTCGCCGACCGCGCGCACGATGAGCCGCTCCGGGCCGGACGCGTCGGCGCGGCGCACCGTGGCCGTGAGGTCCTTGTCGTCGGCATCGGCCGGAGCGAGGAGGCGCGGCAGCTCGCCGGCAGCGTCGCTGCGCACGCGCACGCTGCCGAAGCGCAGCAAGCCCTGCGCGAAATTCGCCGCGTCGCCGTCGTCGATGCCGTCGCTGAGCCACACCAGATCGGCGGCGCCGGCGATCCCCAGCTTGGCGAGGCGGTCGAGCGCGGATTTGCGGTCCTCGGGCCAGGGCTCGGGCACGAGCTTGTCGGCTTCGCCGCGCGCATCGGCGGGACGCAGCACCGAGAGCGGCGGTGGTGCCGTCTCGCCCGGCGGCGGCGCGGTGCCCAGCAGCACGACGCGCCGTCCTTCGCGCTCGGCCTGGTCGATGAGGCGGTCGAGCGCGGCGCGGCGCTCGTCCCAATGCCGCGCCGCCGTCCAGCCATTGTCGACCGCTAGCACCAGCGGCCCGTTGCCGGCGAGCGTCGCATTGGGATTGAGCAGGGGATGGGCGAGCGCCAGGATGATGAGCGCGATCAGCGCCATGCGCATGAGGATGAGCCAGAGCGGCGTCTGGGCGGGCGTCTCCTCGCGTGGCGTCAGGCCCAGGAGCAGGCGCAGCGCGGGGAAGCGCACGCGCCGCGGCGCCGGCGGCGTCACCCGCAGCAGCCACCACAGCACCGGCAGCACGGCGAGCCCCGAGAGGAGCCACGGCGCGGCAAAGGCGAGGGGACCGAGGGCGAGCATGCCTACCGCCAATCCTCGCCGTGCGGCAGCGCACCCCCCACCCCTCCCTCCCCCTCGAGGGGGGAAAGGGAAGCTCCCTTATATTCCCTCCCCCCTTGAGGGGGAGGGTCAGGGAGGGGGGTGGCTCTCAAGCGCATCATTTCTCAGACTACCTCCGCCGCGGCTGCGCCAGCGCGCCGTAGAGCGCGAGCAGCGCCATGTGCGGCGGTCGGTCGGTGCGGTGCATGGCGAAGCTCCAGCCGGTGGCGCGGGCGATGGCGGCGAGCCCTTCGCGATGCTGCGCCAGGCGCCGCGCGTAATCCTCGCGCACCATCTCGACCCGGCTGATGAGCAGCGGATCCTCCTGCTCGAAGCCCTCGAACCGCACCCGCCCGGCGAAGGGCAGCGTCTCCTCGGCCGGATCGAGCACCTGGAGAAGATGGCCGCGCAGCCCATTGGCGGCGAAGCGGCCGACGAGCGCGTGGATCTCCTCCAGCGGCGCCAGCAGGTCGCCGGCCAGCACGAGCTGGCCGTAGCGGGGCAGCGGCTCGAAGGCGGGAAGGTTCGCGCCGGGCGCCGGGCGCTCGATCGTTAGGGCGAGCCGGTTCAACACGGCCCGCCCTGTCGCAGGCGGCTGGCCCGAGCCCAGCAGCGTCACGCGCTCGCCGCCGCGCACCAGGAGCGCCGCCAGCGCCAGCACGAGAATGTCGGCGCGCCGCCGTTTGCTCGGCAGCGCCGGCGTCGACGCATAGTCCATCGACGCCGAAGTGTCGCGCCACAGCCACACGCTCTGCGCCGCTTCCCATTCCGTTTCGCGCACATAGACGTGCTGCGACTTCGCGCTCTCGCGCCAGTCGATGCGCGGCAACGGATCACCGGCCTCGTAGCGGCGGAACTGCCAGAACGTCTCGCCCTGGCCGACGCGGCGGCGGCCGTGCACGCCTTGCGCCACCGTCGCGGCGACGCGCTCGGCGGCGACCAGCAGCGGCGGCAGCGCCGCGGCAAGCTGCTCGGCGCGATGCTGCAGCGCTGCGGAAACGGCCATCAGCGGAACGGCGCCACGAGCCGATCGATGATCTGCGTCATGGTCACGCCATCGGCGCGCGCCGCGAAGTTGAGCGCCATGCGGTGACGCAGCACCGGTGCCGCGAGCGCCACCACGTCGTCGATCGACGGCGAGAGGCGCGCGTCGAGCAGTGCCCGGGCGCGGCAGGCCAGCATCAGCGCCTGACTGGCGCGCGGCCCCGGGCCCCAGGCGACGTGCTGCTTCGCCTCGGCGATGTCGGTCTCCTCGGGCCGCCCGGCGCGCACCAGCTTGAGGATCGCCTCGACCACGCTCTCGCCGACCGGCACGCGCCGCACCAGCCGCTGCGCGGCCAGGAGCTCGTTGGCGCTGAGCACGGGCGTCACCTTCTCCTCGGCGACACCGGTGGTGGCGATGAGCATCTGCCGCTCCGCCTCCAGATCGGGATATCCGACATCGATCTGCAGCAGGAAGCGGTCGAGCTGCGCCTCGGGAAGGGGGTAGGTGCCCTCCTGCTCGAGCGGGTTCTGCGTCGCGAGCACGTGGAACGGCCGCGGCAGCGGGTGATACTGGCCGGCCACCGAGACGCGCCCCTCCTGCATCGCCTGCAGCAGTGCCGATTGGGTCCGCGGGCTGGCGCGGTTGATCTCGTCGGCCATCAGCAGCTGGCAGAAGACCGGGCCGGGGATGAAGCGGAAGGAGCGCCGGCCGGTGTCGCTCTCCTCAAGCACTTCCGAGCCCAGGATGTCCGCGGGCATCAGGTCGGGCGTGCACTGAATGCGCTTGTCGTCGAGGCCGAGCACGATGCCGAGCGTCTCGACCAGTCGCGTCTTGGCCAGGCCGGGGACGCCGATCAACAGGGTGTGGCCGCCGGCAAGCAGCGTGATCAGCGCTTGATCGATCACCTCGCGCTGGCCGAAGATGATACGTCCGATGCGCTCCCTGACCAGCGCCAGACGTTGACCGAGCATATCGATCTCGCGGACAAGGTCGCCCGAGCCGGCAGTTGCGGACAGGTTTTCGGTAACGCTCACAACATTGATTCCTTGTGATGACTATGACTACAGATCATGACCGATAAGAGCGCGCCGTCAAAGGGGCTCGATCGGCTCGCCGAAAAAGCGGCGGCGCCGCCCGCAGCGGGGCGCCAACCCATTGATTGCGGCCATTTTGATATACGCATCGCGCGTGACGGCACCTGGTTCTACCGCGGCTCGCCGATCGCCCGCCTGCCCCTCGTCCGCCTGTTCAGCACCGTGCTCCGGCGCGACGCGGACGGCTCCTACTGGCTGGTAACGCCGGCGGAGCGCGGTCGGATCACCGTCGATGATGCGCCTTTCGTCGCGGTCGGGGTCACCATCACCGGTGCAGGGCGCGAGCAGCAGCTCATCTTCCGCACCAATGTTGACGACACTGTGGCGGCGGATGGCGATCATCCCCTCCGCGTCGTTAACGATGCCGCAACCGGCGAGCCCAATCCTTATGTCCTCGTGCGGAACGGGCTGGAAGCGCGCTTGAGCCGCCCGGTATTCTACGAGCTGGTCGAGCGCGGCACAGAGGAGCGGGTCGGCGACGCGACCCTGTTCGGCGTATGGAGCAAGGGCAGGTTCTTCCCGCTGGGGCGCCTGGACGGCAAGGCTTGACGCCCGAGGAGGTGCGCCGGCGCTTTGCCCGCGCCATCGCCGGCGAGCGTGCCAGCGACCCCAAGACCATCGCGGCGATGCGCGGCGACCACTCGCTGGTGCCGGGTGGCGCGCCGCCGGCGAGCGCGCTCACGCCCGCCGCCGTGCTGGTGCCGCTGGTCATGCGGCCCGCCGAGCTGACGGTGATGCTGACCCAGCGCACGGCCCATCTCGCCGCCCATGGCGGGCAGATCTCCTTTCCCGGCGGCCGGGCCGAGCCTGAGGACGCCGATTCCGTCGCCGCCGCCTTGCGCGAGACCGAGGAAGAGGTGGGGCTGCCGCGCGACTACGTCGAAGTGGTGGGGCGGCTCGACACCTATCTCACCAGCACCGGCTTCGAGGTGACACCTGTGGTCGGCCTGGTGCGCGCGCCTTATCCGATGCGCCCTGACCCCTTCGAGGTCGCCGAGGTGTTCGAGGTGCCGCTTTCCTTCATCGTCGATCCCGCCAACCACCGGCGCGACAGCCGCGAGTACAAGGGGCGCCTGCGCCATTTCTTCGTCCTGCCCTATCAGAACCGCTATATCTGGGGCGCCACCGCCGGCATGCTGGTGAACCTGGCGGAGGTGCTGGGCGCGTGAGGGGCGCGAGGCGATGATCCGCATCCTGCTGACGATCGTGCTCCCGTTGCTGTTGCCGACGCTGCTCTACCTGCTGTGGCTCGCGGCGTCGCGCCGCGCCGCGCTGGCGGGACCGGCGCCGTGGCGCGACATGCCCTGGATTTGGCTCGTCGCCGCCGGCGTGGCGCTGGCGGCGCTGCTGCTGTTCTTCATCAATATCCGCGTGGGGTCGCAGGGCACCTACGTACCGCCGCAATACATCGACGGCCGCGTCGTGCCCGGGCATGTCGTCCCGAGCGAGCCGAGGAAGTGACCGCCGCGCAGCAGCCGGCCGAACGCATCGCGCCGCAGCCCTGGATGAGCGAGGCGGCGACGCGCGCCGTGCTGCGCGCGCTCGCGGAGAAGGGCGGCACCGCGCGCTTCGTCGGCGGCTGCGTGCGCGATGCGCTGCTGGGCCGCGCCATCAAGGACATCGACATCGCGACGCCGCTTTTGCCGGAAGAAGTGATGCGCCGACTCGAGGCGGCCCGGATCAAGGCGGTGCCCACCGGCCTCGCGCACGGGACGGTGACCGCGGTCGTGCCGCCGCGGCAGTTCGAGATCACGACCTTGCGCCGCGACGTCGAGACCTTCGGTCGCCATGCGCGCGTCGCCTTCGCCGACGACTGGGTGGCCGATGCGCGGCGCCGCGACTTCACCATGAACGCGCTCTTCCTCGACGCCGAAGGCAATGTGTTCGATCCGGTGGGCGGGCTGGGCGATCTTCGCGCCGGCCGCGTGCGCTTCGTCGGCGACGCCGCGACGCGCATCCGCGAGGACGTCCTGCGCCTCTTACGCTTCTATCGCTTCCACGCGCATTACGGGCGCGGCGCCGCCGATGCCGAGGCGCGCGGCGCCTGTCGCGCGCTGGCCCCGCTCCTGCCGACGCTGTCGGGCGAGCGCGTCGCCGCGGAGACGCTGAAGCTGCTTGCGGCGCCGGATCCGCTGCCGACGCTGCGGATGATGGCGGAGGACGCTGTACTCGCCCCACTGCTGCCCGAGGCACGTCGGCTCGGCCGGCTTGCGGCGCTGGTCCCGCTCGAGCCGGCACCCGACGCGTTGCGCCGCCTCGGCGCGTTGCTCGACAGCGATGCCGGCGCGGCGGCGGCGGTGGCCGAGCGCCTGCGCCTCCGGGCGCGCGATCTCCTCGCGCTCGCCGCGGGCTGGCAGCCGCGCGAATTTCCGCTCAAGGGGCGGGACGTCACCGCGCGTGGTGTCGCCGAGGGGCCGGAGGTCGGCCGCCTGCTGGCGGCGGTCGAGGCATGGTGGGAAGACGGCGATTTCCGCGCCGATCGCAAGGCCGCGCTCGCCGAGCTCAAACGGCGCGTGGGCAAGGCCTAGCCGCCGAGCACCACGTCGAAGATGCCGGAGAGGGCGCCCGGCTCGATCTGCGGCGCCGGCTCCAGCCGGACGATGACGCGGGCGCGCGCCTGCGGATCGCGCAGCGCGGCGAGCACCGGATCGCGCTCGTTGAGCGGCTCGCCGGCGACATACATCTGCGTCACCAGGCGGGGATGGCCG
>WNFF01014324.1_pt1 | contig 11930 bp, 10 predicted proteins | sample 5400441 | NCBI WGS metagenome assembly WNFF01 (sample SAMN13153345, study PRJNA577476) | soil metagenome | isolation source: 120 cm saprolite under Douglas fir tree site 2 hole 3 replicate 1 | place: USA:California | collected 2015-04-18
CATCGCCACTCGAGAGATATGAGGCGATGCTGCGCATCGATACGCGCGATATCCCTTATTACGAGTGCCTGGAAGAGGTCCAACACTGGTGGGCCTCCCAGCCTGGCTACCAACCCGCGCGCGTTCCCGAGACTGCCCGTCTCCCGATGTATTCTACCTGGTATAGCTTTCACCAGCAAGTTGTGGCTGCGCAGGTAGAGGAACAGTGCCGGCTGGCAAAAGAACTTGGTTGTGAAGCGATCATCGTGGATGATGGCTGGCAGACCTCCGGTGTTGCACGTGATTATGCATATACCGGGGACTGGGAGGTTGCCGCCGAGAAAATTCCAGACATGAAGGCACACGTGGCACGCGTTCACGAGCTTGGCATGAAGTACTTGTTGTGGTATGCGGTCCCTTTTGTAGGAATACGCAGCAAAGCGTATGACAGGTACGCTGGCAAGTTACTTGGCACCATCGATGCATTGAGCGCGGGGGTACTCGACCCGCGCTTTCCTGATGTACGTGAGTACATCGTTAGCACCTACGAACAGGCCATGCGCGCCTGGGATCTTGATGGGTTTAAACTTGATTTTATCGATAGCTTTGCTGCTCTCAGTCAAGGAGGGCAGGAACTCGTGGGGGGGCAGGACGATCTTTCTGTACCGGAAGCGGTAGACCGGCTCCTGGCTGACCTGCTCGCACGTCTCGAGGCAATCAAGCCGGATGTGATGATCGAGTTCCGCCAGTCCTATATTGGGCCGCGCATGCGCAGGTATGCCAACATGTTTCGCGCTCTCGATTGTCCTGACGATGCCTTGACCAACCGGATCAGGACACTCGATCTGCGCCTGCTGTGTGGAGAATCAGCCGTCCATGCCGATATGCTGATGTGGCATAAGGATGAACCGGTAGAGAGCGCCGCCTTGCAGTTCGTGAACATTCTGTTCGCTGTCCCCCAGATATCGGTGCTGCTGGATACACTGCCGCCACAACACCTTGCGATGGTCCGTTACTGGCTCGCGTTCTGGCGTCAGCATCGCGATGTGCTGCTGGATGGGGAGCTGGCAGCCCTACACCCCGAGACACACTACCCTGTTGTCCTCGCGACTACGCTGGAGAAACGTGTTGTGGTCATGTACCAGGATACGGTGGTCAACCCTGGTGTGCATCTCCCCGGGACACTTGTGGTGGTCAATGGCACGCTGGAAAGGCGCATGGTACTCGAGTTCGCTGAAGATGCCGGGACAAGGCAACTGACCATCTGTGATTGCCAGGGACAGGTGAGCAGGCAGGAGCGTGTGCATATCAGCAAAGGACTACTGAGCATCGAGGTTCCTGCCGCTGGCGTAGTCACCTTGTCACAATAGAAAACGCAAAAGAGAAGAAGGAACTGAGTACAAGCCAATACAAGAACGGGTAAAATTAGAGCATCATCTACTCTTGAAACGCTTGAGCGGACGAATCAAGCCGACTTCTCGCCAGACGGAACAGGGCGAGTGTCGCAAGCGTATGCAAAATCTCTTCGATGCATGCTGGAAAATTGATGTGAAGTGCTGCGGCTTCGGCATCCCAGACCTGTAGGTCTTGTTGGCTGAGCGTCCATCGGACGTGTTGCTTCTCACCTACCGCTCCACCCCATCGAATTGCCCCCAAATCGCCTATCTTGAGCCAGTGCGAGTCCCAGCTGGCTCCTATCCAGGGTGTCCAGAGGAGCGTCGAGGAAGAAAGATGACCGGGGAGTGGAACTGGACAGGGCACAGATGGCATTTCAGGCGTATCCTGCCGCCAGCACCACCAGTCTGGCTCGTCCTCCTCAATAGCTGTGGGAAGCCAATTGCGCATGCGCTCATCAACCATCCGAGCAAGCAGTAAGGCGGCGGTATTATCAAGATCGGGATGCCCCCGTTCTCGATAGCGCAAGAGGTTACGTTCGCGCCACAGGGAAAGTGTTTGCGAAGGAACTGGTCTGTTCTCCGGCGTATGAGCCCTTAACACGTGCATGATCCAGGTGGTCGAGAGAGAGAGCTCTCGCGACACTTGCTCTGTCTGCACAAGGGGATCCATGAGGACGTACACTACTTGTCGCTTTTCTTGTACATTCTTTTCAAGAAGAGCTAGTGCTCCTTTCTCCAGTTCATCCTGTGAGGAGGTTCTAACTGTCTTTTTCAGGAGCCTGCGATGCTGCTTGAGCAGGTGCTCTGCCATGGGAATGGGAAGAGGTGCCAACCGTGGCATATGTGATGCTATCTGAATCATGGCTCGTTGCTCTCCTGAAATCTTACTTCTTATCATATACGTAAAAGGGTTGAAGAAGGATTACATTGGTTCCAATGAAGAGAATAAATCTAACGACTATTATATATAATAGAATGTGACAATATTTTATATATCTTTTCTATGCGAATTATATAGATTGTCCTATTTTAATGAAAATTTCATTGACAATAACTAGGCAATATGCTACAATAACTATGGTTATGCGATTATTGTCTTTCTTCTAATTGACGTTTAGACTAACACAAACCTAGCTGAGCCATATGGTTCACGGCTCAGAGCAAAGAAAGACGAGTCAGATGACAAGCACAAGCCGAGCAAACTCAGGTCGAAGTCGCCGTTTTGCGCTTTTTGTGCGTTTTGCGATGGCGCGTCGCCGGCTTGGGATGGAAGCCTTTGGCGCGTCCGGGCGCTTTACCACGTGGTTGTGGTGGTCGCGCCGGAGTCCCCAACTGCGTCAAAAGGGTGGGCATGGCTCGTCGAGCCTGTGCCAACGTCAGAACCGCGTGGCGCGTTTCCCACGGTCGATAGATGCCCTCAACCAGGGGACGAGCCAGGACCAACTGGTTATGGGCACACGCAACGATCTGTGTCCAGCGTTCCGTTTGCGCTGGGGTACGCAGACGTGGCACGTCCCAGAGCAGCACCTGCTTGTCCAAGCGGTAGCCATGCTCGTGCGCGTAGCGCAACCGATAGGTCGGGCTGATCTCGGCCAGGGGAGCGGCTTCATCGCCTTTCCAGACAAACCAACTGACCCGGGGGTCACGTCGGCGTCCGCTCGCCCCATGACGGATGACCTGGATCACACTCACCTCAACCGAGCGCGCGGTGCGCAGATGCAACTGGGTCCAGCAATGCACTTCCACGCGCCTGCCGTCTTGATCCGTCCCCTCCCACGAGGCGTCGGGTTCACCATGGGTCTGCTCATCGCTGCATTGAAACCGCGCGCCATCTTTGCGACTGGGACCGCGCTGACCCGGCTGGCGAGGGGGAGCGGGGCGGTAAAAGACGCGATTGCATTTGACGCGCAACAGACAACTGGCTGCTACCTGGGCCATGCGCGCCAGAAAGGGAGCGCACGCGTACCAGCGATCGCCGATGATCACCGGACGCAGGCCGCGCTGGACCAACAGATCGACCACCGCCAGCAACTGGCTTGCTCCGACCTGCGTTGCCAGCCCAGCAGAAGCCACGCGCTGGGTATCCAACACAAAAGTTCCCTGGCCCGCTTCTTCGGGCAGCAGGACGACGTGACTGAGCACCCAGCCTGGACACGCGGCGTGCTTCCCCTCGGGCACATTGGGCAGGGGAACCAACGTGCGATCTGCCGACGTTTCGGCTTCCCGGCGGTACAAGTTGCTGGTATCGACTCCCAGAAAGACGTACGCACCCGGCCCGGGAAGCGGTGCAAACTGGACAAAGACCTGGCGCAATTGCTCAGCATCAATCTTGCCGTCCTCAAACGCTTCATACAGGCTGGGCCAACGTCGCTGGAAAAACGGCGAGAGCGACAACTCGGGAAAGCTGTGGGCTGCCGTTTCACTGCTCAGCGCATCCACCGTGTTGAACAGCGCATCCCCTGCTTGCTTGAAGCACCCAGAGACCGCGTGACGAAATTCGTTCAACGTGTTAAGGTTCATCGGGAGCATGCTCCTCCTTGTTTTTCGTTTGGTGGAACATTACTCCTTCAGGCCATCCTCTGCAAGAGGGGATTGCCTGAGGTTACTTTAGTCTAAACGTCAAAATTAGAATAGCCTTTTCCAAATGTGCCCACTTAAGGTTAACCCGTTCTAGATGTGCATTGCGGAGGACTGCGTTTTCCAGATGAGCCTCCTTGAGGTTACTCTTTTTCAGATAAGCACCGATGAGATCACTACCCTCCAGATGCACAGCAGAGAGGTCTCCTTCTTCCAGATGAATTGCAGCTACCTCCATTTGTTCCCGAGTAGCTTTACTCCACTTATCTAAACTTAGCCCGCCCCGGATACGAATCAAGGGCAACCTACTCAGGTTGGCTTGACGTAAGTCAGCGCCACGTAAATCTAATCCCATGCGGTCTCGTTGGTTCTCATCAGTCCAATCTACTGGCCCCCGACCATCCTCATGGGTTGCAAGGAGCCATTCGATATCGGCTCGGTTCAGCTTAATGTCTTTGAAGGGATAAATACCTTGCTCGATATTCGGTGCGATAGCACGCCGCTGAGCAAGGAACTTTTGCCGTTCTACATCTATCTCAGGTTCAGTACGCCAATATTGACCTTGAACCTTCCAGTATGCTTTCCATGAATCTTTATCATCGCTTCTGGGTCTTTGGGGAGCAGATGGTTGTGTACCGTTTTGAGTACTTACGATACTTGCCTTGCGGCTTCTACGCAGCCTTGTAGAAGGCGGTATTCTGTCTTGCTCACTCATGGAGCCTTTCCTCTTCTCACTCAAGGACATCAATCTCATCTTGAATTATTATATTCTCATCAAAAGATGAACGTGAAAAGAAAGACGCTATACAATTTGAGACATTAGAAGTAGAGACAATTGATTCATGGAACCCATCCACATAGCACAAAAAACCTGATATCGACTTTTCATTGGTTTTACGCTCACTTTACGTCATTGACAGCCAATGAAGCATCTGTAGAGGATGAGATTTTATCAGCAAGGCAAGGTTGGCACTACGCTCTCACCTCTGGAGGAATAAATCAAATTAAGGCTCAGAGTGACTACAACTTTAATTTGCTGTAGGCTCTCCATCCTTTAGGGTATTGGTGGCGAATTACCAATTGCTGCTTAACTCAAGTATTGTCGGCTCGACAGGATGAACGTGGAAAACCAATTCGCCAACACTGAGTCATGCGCCTGCGGCGCACCACTGCGCATGAAATTGATTTTACCCTACCCCTAATTTCAGGGGACTATCTTAGTGGAGTTGTGCCTTATCCAGACACTATGCTCTATATTTTGCAACAAGTGCATTAAGAACATCTCCGATGTCTTCCTCTATTTGCTTGTAGACCATATTCCTCAAAATACAGAGACCGTTTTTTACCTTAAATGTGGTAAAGCTGCGATCTGGACTCAATACAAAGCTTGCTATGGATGAGGAATGTAGTGGTCCTCGAAATGCAGGATCAACTCTACGTCGATCTCCTTCTGCATAGATTTCTTCCGAAGTGCTCAAAATTACGGCATTTGTTGCTTCTGTGTTTTCTCTGCACTTTTGAACTACAATCCCAAGTACGGCAAGGGGATTAATCTGAGGACTGGGATCATACTGAGCAGTATCTAGGGCGACAGAAAACTTCGCTTGTAGATAACTGAAGAAGCTAAAGTTGTGGCAGAGTGTTGGGAAATTCCTTGCGACAAGTATCTGGTACTCATTTAGAAATGAAAGATAGAGGCTTTCTAAAAGTTGATTTAACTCAGCAAAAAGCTCCGACCCTTGTAAACGAGGAATCCCGCCTCTGTACTTGTCGTACCATGCTGTGAGAGGAGTGCTGGCTATTTCAGCAACATGTAACTTTTCCAGTTTGTCGATGTCTTCTAACAATGACAAGAAAGCGCCATCATTTATCTGTAATTGCTCTCTTTCAGGGGACATGTTTTTTCCCTGCTTTGCTGACATCCAGGCCTGGTCCTCTATCTCAGCTTGTACTTGAGCCGGAAAAGTAACGCTTGTCGTATGTATAAAGCTTGTCGTCTTTTCTTGAGACCGACCAGAAGCTATTTCGCGATCCATATACTGAAAGGTCAAGACAGCATGTGCTATTTTATATAAAACGTATTCCTTTAAATCTGTCAAACGGATAGGGAGATACGAGGGGGATGCAATTTGGCGGTACTTTTCAAAGTAATCTTGGCAATAGGTCACGCATGTTGCCAACATACGCTCAATAAGTAACTCTTTATTCTGGCTCTCATCCAGCATGCCCTGCTGGAGGATCTCTTTGAGCGAGGGCTGCACGTTATATGAGAAAACCTCAGCAGCAATGTCGATGTTCTGGAAGCCACGAGAACTGTCTGTTCTATGCATCCGTAATGAGCCAGCGATGTATCCCTTATTCTCTTTCATCCAGGCACCTGGTACAGGAGGCGTTGGCATGAGGAGAATCTTCGCCTCCGCATTCTTCAGAGGGCGGAAACCATGCATGGAAATAGTGTTGTGGGAGAAATCCATATATCCTACGAACCCAATTGGACCTGACGTGTAGGGAGGAAACGACTGTTTGAACGCAAAGAAATGCGTATTGAGGATGTCTTCATACAATGACAGGAATGCAGCGGCATTGGCATACAACTGGTCATCTAGCACACGTTTATGCGCCTCGGATGAAGTCAGCGAGTAATAGAGATTCAATACGTCGAGATGAACACCACGCCGGTCAAGTTGAGTGCATATCTGTTGAAAATCCTGGGTGGATTTCTTGTGCCACTTCAATGCACGAAATGCAATCAGGTAATCGCGCAGCTTCTTGAAATAAAAACTAATATAGATTGTTTGTTCACGGTCCGCGCGCTCTAAAATACTCAGCGTAAAGAGATGCTCCGGTAATGATTGAAGAGGTGAGACGCCTAGAGCGTCAAGCAGGTCATCCAGCTCGATCTCATCGCTATTCTGCTCATAAAACTGGTGTGCAATCTTTGGCAGCAAATGCTGGATCATGTTCTTCTGCTCATCAAAACGGTTGCAGAGTTGCTGAAAGTACGCGTCGAAAACCTCTACAACACTATACCCGATGTGAGGAAGAGACAGACTGACCGCAACTTCAAAGAGGACACGGAGCAGGAAAGGTACTCGCTGGCACATCTCCAGAACTTCGATGTCGAGCTTGCCAGTATAGTGGTAGAACGCCCGGTACTTCATGATCGTCGCCAACATTTCCTGCTCTTCTAATGGCCCGACTTGATATCCCCTCTCGTCATTTACTTGAAATACCCGTGACATAAGCATTGTTGGAATACCATCCTCTTTGAGAAGGTATTGCCAGGTCTCTGACTTGCAGGTCAAGAGAAGCTTGACCCGATGCCCCTCGGTTCTCCTCAAAAAATCTTCGAGTACGCGTCTGGCCAAAACCGGCGGCAGACCATCAATCTCGTCGATCCACACCACGATCGGTTCATGTCGGAACAGCTCAAGTAGACGTTTAACCGCTTGTATATCTGTTTTTGTCAATGATATTGGGGACCAATTTCCAATCAGAATCGGAGCCATGATCACCTTTTTGCGTGGCAACGATAATCTGATTCGGGGGCCATTTGATAACGAGAAAGGGAACCACCTCTTCCCCCGTGTTCATCTCGTTGGTTACTGCTTCCACTAAGTAACTATCTCAAAATAGAACTTCTCTCGACTCAGCATGTTTCTTTGGAACTGTATGCCATTTCCGTAATCCGCTCAAGAGCAGGCTTTTGAACGGGAGTGGAGAGAATAAGGGAAGTCGTGACATCAGCGACGGCGAGAAATTGATCGATGAGCTCTTCTAAGTGTGCTATGGATACAGTGTACACTTTCAATAGATAGGATTCGCTCCCTGTCACTCGAAAAGCCTCACGCACTTCAGGTAACGTTTGTGCGAGCGCGACAACCCGTGCGCAGTTTTCCTTCGTGGAAGTGACGCGCAAAAAGGCTTGAACGGTCAAATCCAGGCGATGCGCATTGAGCGCGACATGATACCCGCTGATGATCCCATGCTCTTCCAGTTTTCGCACGCGTTCAGCTACTGCAGCTAACGAGAGGTGAACTTGGCGACCGAGTTCAGCAAAGGTCAAGCGAGCGTTCTCACGCAAGAGGTCGAGAAGACGCCAGTCGATGGCATCAAGCTCAAGTGAAGATTCTTTTGCAGTCATGACTTTTCTCCATCATATCTTGGGATATTCTTTTCTTTTTCCAGAGATAATATAGCAGAAATTGCCTGGAAGTAGTATATACTTCTCCTAAACATTCTTTAAGGAGAAGGAGTTATGGCTCTCTCACTCGTCAACGCGGCTTTACTCATCATTGATGTCCAACAGGGATTTGATGATCCCTTCTGGGGCAGACGCAACAATCCTCAGGCGGAAGCCAACATTGTTCGCCTTCTGGAAGCATGGCGCGATCAGCAGTGGCCGATCATTCATGTCCAACATCATTCACGCTTTCCTGATTCGCCTTTACATCACGCAAACCCTGGACATGCTCTGAAACTGCAGGTGCAACCACTTTCAGGTGAAACGCTGATTACCAAGCAGGTCAATAGTGCTTTCATAGGGACGCCGCTTGAATCCTTGCTGCGGCAGCAACAGATTACGATGCTGGTTGTGACTGGATTAACAACCAATCATTGTGTCGAAACGACCGTTCGTATGGCAGGAAATTTAGGCTTCCTCACCTATCTGGTTGGTGACGCGACCGCAACCTTTGATCGAATGGGACCCGATGGGAGGCTCCACCGTGCAGAGGATATTCATACGATCAGCTTAACCAGTATCCACGGAGAATTTGCCCAAGTGGTGACGACCGACGAGGTTCTGGAAGGAACACAAGCAGAACAATAAAAGGACAAGGGAACAGAACCGTTTTGAAAGACATCCCAACAATTTGTGTTTTTGTCAATGATAGTGGGAACCAATTTCCAACTTGATCCGGGGCAATGGTTCCCTTTTTGCGTGGCAACGATAATCTGATTCGGGGGCCATTTGACAACGAAAAAGGGAGCCATCCCTCTCCTCTGTGTTCATCTTGCATCACAGCCTCATGCACATGCCGCACGAAAGCGTGACTAGGGAAGGGCGTTATGCACACCTTTTGGACGAAGCTGGAGATCCTCGTGACTGACGACAGCGAGCGGTTTGCCATCATAGTTCGAGGTGAGACTCTCGCCATGATGCACCTCAACACGTACTGCACCGGGTTTGAGGAGGAGGACGCTGCGTGCGGTATGTATGGCTCCCACCAGGTCACGATGAGAGGTGATACGAGTCACGATCTGATCAGTGATATTGCGTGCGATCACGACTAAACCGCAAGGGATCGATTCGGGGGGACGCTGTTTCTGGAACGGTCTTGCCATGTTGCACCTCTTCCACGGCTTGAGTGGTGAGATCATGGAGGTGTTGCGGATTGCCCCTGCTCTAGACGCGCTATCCGCAACAGAACGTTGATACAGGCTTGGTGTGGAGCAGCGCTCAAGTGGCTTCGCTTTTTCCCTCCTCGCCTCGCGGTTCGCTTCGCCCTAACTGTTGGCGAAAGCGGAACGACTCACCAAGAAATTCGAGAATATGCGCCCGGTGCGTCAGCCTGTCCAGCAGTGCCGCGGTGAGATGTTCCTCTCCCATCACGGAATTCCAATCGCCAAATTTGAGGTTCGAGGTAATGATAATCGCGCTCCGTTCGTAAAGCGCTGAGCAGAGTTGGAAGAGGAGATGAGCCCCATCACGACTGAAGGGAATGAAGCCAAACTCATCTAGGACCAGGAGATCTTGCTTACAGATTCCCGCCATGAAGCGAGAAAGTTTCAACTCCTGCTGGGCGGAAAGCAGATCGTTGACCAGGCTCGCCACATTGTAGAAGCGCACGCGCTTGCCCTGCCGACAGGCAGCCAAGGCCAATCCCGTCGCCACGTGTGATTTCCCGAGTCCAGGATTTCCAATCATGAGAATTGGTTCAGCTTGCGTGATGTAGCCGCCCTGAGCCAGCTCCAACACCCGTGTCTTGGACACCCCTTGGATACAACTCCAGTCGAACTGGGACAACTCTTTGAGCACCGGAAGCTTCGCCTGCGCAATGGAGCGTTCTACCCGGTTCGCATCCCGCTGAGCGATTTCCGCCTCACTGAGCGCAAACAAGTAGCGCTCGCAGGAGAGGCCGGTACGTGCTGCATCTTGGGCAAAGGCCGCGTAATTTTGGGCAAACGTCGGCAGTCTCAATTGCCTGAGATAGGTTTCTAACAGGGATTGATGTTGCATCATGCTCATGGATTCTCTCCTTACCGGGATGATCTCAACAATTGTTCGTACTGATGCAAGTCAATGGGTTGGGTGCCGACCGCTTGCAAGTGCGGGTGCTCGGCCAGCTCCAGGCTGGTGGGAGGCTCAATGGGCGAGGTGAGCTGATGCAAGCAATGCAACACCCCATCCAGGTGAGGACAGCCATAGGAGAGCGCCTGTTCAATCGCTTGTTGCACGAGAGAGGCTGGGTACTCTTCATGTAGGCGAAGCACACGGATAAACTCCTGGACCCCGCGTCCCCCCTCTGGCCACCTCTCACGCAGCCCTCGCAACATCCGATGGTAACTCTCCGGCCAGTCTGCTTGCCATTTTTTCAGAGGTCTGGCATAGTCGAAGGCACCTGGGCGCATCTCCAGCAAAGCGAGGTAATGAAGAGGCTCGAAGAGATCCTGCTCACGCTCGTAGCAACGTGGGTGGCGGGAAAGCCTCGTGGTTCCATCCAGGATCTCCAGGTGGAAGGGGTAGGCTTTCACGATCACATCCTGCCTGGCCCGGTTGACTGGGACCGAGTAACGGTTCGTCTCATAGGTCACCAAACTGTACCCATTGAGTCGGGCACTCGTGGTCGCACAACAATCGTAGGCAAATGGTGGAAGGCTGCGCAGGAGGGGGCGTTCATGCTCCCACATTTGCCCAATGGTCGAAAGCTGCCGACTGACCCGACGCTGATCATCCTTGAGACACGCTTTGAGCAAGTGCAGGTTCAGATCCTCGAACGAGGCCACATCTGGGATGGGCACCATGAAGTTTCTGCGCGAAAATCCCACCGACGCCTCTACACCTCCTTTCTCCCACCCAGCGGCAGGCTGGCAGAAATGGCTGTCAAACAAGTAGTACGAGCGAAAGGACACGAATGTCTGGTTCTCCCGGCGTCCTTTCCCTCGCGTCATCACCTGGATGGCTGTCGAGAGGTTATCATAGCTGATTCGCCAGGGCACGCCCCCGAAGTGATCGAACGCGCAGGTGTGCCCATAGAAGAAGCTCTCTTGCTTCTGGCTGGGAAACGCCATGACAAAGCGCCGCCTGCTGTGAGACAACCACATGACAAAGATCTGCACCGTTTGCTTCACCCCGGCGATGATCGCGATGGCCTCCCCCCAATCGACCTGCGCATCCTTGCCTGGTTCAAACTCTAGAGGCAGAAAGAGTGCGGGGGCTCGGTGGTTCTTGTTCCATTGCGTGAAGTGCAAGCGTACCCGCGACTCACTGCCATGGTAGCCCTCCGCTTGGAGGACTTCAAAGATCTTGTGAGATGTGTACTGCTGCTTGCTGGGAAGATGGTCATTTTGGGTGAGCAGTTCATCCGCTCGTGCCTGGAAAGGACCGAACACCGGCGCAGCTTTCGGTTTGGTGAGCCGGTAGGGCTGAGGCGGCAGATTCTCGACCGCCTTGTCAATGGTTTTGCGGGAGTGCCCTTGTTCGCGGGCGATCTGCCTCTTGCTTTTCCGGTTGAGGTAGTAGGCTCTGCGAATGGCTTCTCGGTCTTCCACGGTAATCATCTCCAGTTCTCCTATCGCTAAAATGGGCGTTTTGCTCACCCTAACGATAGCAGAAAACAGTGGGAAGTGGCTCCCTTTTGGATTATCAAATGCGCCATTGGCCCCCAAATGTGATTGGCAACAAATTTGGTATTGGCCCCCAAATCTTATTGTCAAAAAGGGAGGTACTGGCTCCCTTTAAGTTTAGCGTAAACA
>WNFF01017634.1_pt1 | contig 11930 bp, 9 predicted proteins | sample 5400441 | NCBI WGS metagenome assembly WNFF01 (sample SAMN13153345, study PRJNA577476) | soil metagenome | isolation source: 120 cm saprolite under Douglas fir tree site 2 hole 3 replicate 1 | place: USA:California | collected 2015-04-18
AAGACGCGCGTCCACCATGGGCGAGGATTCATCGACTCGCCGGCCCACGCGGGAGACGATGCGATCGATGATCTGCATCAGGTGCGCATCATCCTTGAATGACAATCCTGTAGGTTCCAATTTGCCGGCGCGCTCAATATAGACACGATCGAAGCGATTCACCAGGATGTCGGAAATGCTGGGATCTTTAAGAAGTGGTTCTAGCGGGCCAAGACCAAAAATTTCGTCCAGAATTTCACGCGATAAACGTTCGCGCTCGGCAAAGCTGAGCGGCACGGCCTCACTGTTCACCGAGTTACGAATCAGGACCAGAACTTCTTCGCGAGCCGCATCGCCCGCCGTGCGCCCCAATTTTTCGAGGTCCAGACGGTCCAGTATCTTGCGATGCAAGTCAGCTTTTACCTGTTGATACTCGGTACGCTCAAAGGTTTGTAGGTTTGCCATCTTCTGTTAGCTTTCTAAACCGTCTTGAATAGCGACCAGGCTGACCGTTTGACCTCATCATCATTCTGGGTCAAGGCAGCAGCCAGGCCGGTAAACGAGCGCGCGATCTCAGTATGGTTCTGCTGCATCAGAGGAATGCCGCGATCAATCGCCGCAGATACTGCGAAGTATTGATTGGGAATCTTCCACAACAATTTTGCGCCCGCTGCGGCCTCGGCATCGGCCTCGCTGAAACCAGGGATCTTGCGAAATCGATTGAGAACCAGGCGAACCCGCTCGCCTGAACCAGTGTCGGCCAGGTAATGTAGTACCCGAGCGGCACTCCACAATGAAGCCACGTCAGTATGTGCCACCAGCAGCACGGTTTCTGAAAGGTTACAGACCAGCCGGGTGGCGCTGTCCAAGCGTGTGGAGGCATCTACGACCACGTAGCGGAAATGGTTCACCATCATGTCAAACAGCCTGGCAAATTCCGCCGTCGAAGGCTCCAGCGCCGCCGGAGTATTGGCACCGGCGAGTACCTGCAAACCGCCGGCATGACGCGTCATAAAACTTTCAAGCAGAGAACTGTCCAGCCGGTGCAGGTTGTGAATTGCATCCGCAACACTGAACGCAGGTTTTAGATTGAGATGCAGCGCGGCGTGGCCGAGTGAAGCTATGTCCACGAGTCCAACGTTACTGTGCGCCGACTGCAGGGCAAGCGCCAGGTTGACGGCAATCGTAGTAGCTCCGCTTCCGCCCTTTGCATTTACGACGGTAAATACTTTGCCTCGTGCTTCGTCCCGCCGCACTTTGCGTTGAGCCGCACTGAGTCGCACGAAAGCTTCCAGCAAATCAGTGGTCGTAGTGGGCCGTTCAATGAATTCCCGCGCTCCGGCCCGCATCGCGTTTACGATCACCTGCGGCTGAGCCATGCTGCCGACGGCAAATATGGCACACTGAGGCAAGTCCTGGTGCAAAACCTCAATGGCATGCACGGCGGCCGTCGGATTGTCAGCGGGAATATCCACTAGCGCAACGCCCGGACTGGCGCTCTGAATTCTGCGAACGACGGGATCCGTCCCTGCCATTGGGAAACTGGCACAGTTGTGAACCGTGCGTGCCACGCTGGTGCCGTCCACTAGTACCTGCAATACGGCACGTTGCTCGCTATCTGTGGCGACTATGACGACTGAAAGTTCAGACATGGCCCTACTGCGTAACCCCAAATCTTTCGCAAGACGTTATCCGCTTGGAACCTCGCGCTAGTCAGAGGCTTGTTCCACCCTGGCGCAATGTCGTCCCAACTCGTTATTTGTTTCCCGAAGGTTTCCTTCCATCAAACTTATCTTTGTCCAGCAGCGGCAGCGGATTTTGCGGAGGCGCTGGCGGTTGCGCGTTGGCTGAGACGCGCCGCACCGTACATAAAACCATCAATTCCGCATTGCTCCTCTGCGTGCTCTTGCTTTTGAAGAAATTACCTAGAATGGGAATATCGCCCAGTCCCGGTACCTTGTTCACAATATTAGTCACGCGGTTGTCCATCAACCCGGCAATCACAAAACTCTGCCCATCTTGCAGTTCGAATTCAGTATCAGCGCGGCGCGTACTCAGGGCAGGGACGGTGAAACCGGAAATCGACAGCGCGTTGGCGAAATCGAGGGTGCTCACTTCCGGCACAACCCGCAGATGAATATTCCCACTCGGCATAATCACCGGAGTGAATTTCAGTCGAACGCCGAATTCCTTGAACTGAATGCTTACCGCGGTAAAACCCGCCCCCGGCTGTACCATGGGGAACGGAAACTCGCCGCCCGCGAGAAAACTGGCCTCTTTGCCATTTACCGCGATCAAATTCGGTTCCGCAAGGATCTGTAAAAGATTCTTCGTCTCCAAGGCTTTGACAACAGCACCCAAGTGGATGTCAGGCCGGAACAGAAAGACATTCAAGAGATCATTTACCGTGAAGGTGCTGTTGAATGGCCCGGTTGCGGGGCCGGTTGACTGAGTAATACTTCCGATTTTCGTACCCCCAAATTGGCCAGTTGTAACACTACCTATCGTGTTGCCTGCGCCGGTAGTGAAGAGATCGACCCCTAACTGAGCCAAAGCCGAGCGATCCACCTCTGCAAACTTCACTTCTAGAAGCACTTCTTGGGCGCCGACCGGACCAAAGGTGAGGACATTCACCACATTTTTCGAGAAAGCGTCGGCAATCATGCCAGCCTTCTTGGCAACGTCTTCCGTCGAAACATGTCCCGAAAGAACAATTGCCGAGCGGGAGGGAGTCACAACGATCTGTTCGTCAGGAAATACCCGTTTTTCTTGTTCCGCGGCTGCGCTTACGTCAACGTCCACTCGCAGATCGAAACTACGGGAGCGTTCCAGTTCGTCCCAGATCAGCAGCGAAACCTCGCCGGGAGAACGGCCATGCACCAGGATCTGAGTTGGAGTAAGCACTAGCGCATCAGCCACGCTCGGATCAGTGACAGAAACCCGCTTTAGGCGCTCCGTCGTATTAATCAACAGCGACTTGCCCACCATAACCCGCAAAGGTGCAGACCCTTGGGCCTCGCCCTGGGGAGGCAGCGAAGTCGCAGCTGTACCGGTAGTGGATTGAGTCGAAGCCGACGATTGTCCTGGGGTCTCCTGAGCGGGGGTTTGCGGCACTGAAGGCTGTACAGCCGGGGGTGGGTTTTGAACGGCGCCTTGTCCCGCCGACTGGGCCATTGCGCTCGCCATAAAAATAAAGAGGCTTGCCACTGCCCCCCAAAACTTTCGGGGAAGGTTCATCTGTAATTTTCTCTCCCAAGCAAGAAGCAACCGGATCCCGCAAAACGGTATCCGTCTGGCGTTTTCAGAATTTCGTCTCTTCCTTCTTGTTACCGCGAATCACTTCTACGGTGTAAAAACTTGGCACCGGTGTTACTGGAACTGCGGCCTTCTTTATTATTTTTGAGCGGACTGCGGGTGGCGCGCTTCCGCTGCGGTAAAGGGAATCCGTTTTCACTGACCCGAGAGACTCCTGCCGGGTGTCGAGAGGATTGCGCAATGATAGCTGAATACGCCCCTCCGTACTGGCGAGGGTAAGCTTCTGCGCATCGTCAGGCGAAACAAGCAACGTGATCACGGCGGTCACTTGTGCTTCCCCGGCCGCGTTGCGCTCCAGCCTTGGTCCGGCTGCGATCACGCCGACGTTCTCGAGAACGGTAGTGGTTTGTTGCTGACCACTGCCGGGACTACCGGTCAGCAGCACATCCACTCGTGTCCCCGGTTGAACAAAACCAGCAACTCCTACCACTTCGTTGACGCGTACTGAAACCGCCCGCATGCCCGGTGGAATTAGACCGGGCAGTCCCGAACCTGCGTTTTCCGCTGCGAGTTTGTTAGACAAGAGAAACTCGCCTTTTCCAATCTGCTGGACGACGCCCCGTCCAAGAACCTGCTGTTTTCTCGAGTAATAGCCTGGAGGTGCGTCGCTGGCAGGGAAGCGAGTCACCTTAATGTCCTTATCTTCGATCTTGGCTCCCACAGGAATGTCGTTCGCTGCCACCACCACGTCCACGCCAGGTTCCTTGTTAGCGTTAGTGCCAGCCTGCAGCGTGTGGTAGACCATGTAGCTCACCCAGGCTCCAAGTACTAGTGCCACCACTCCAATCAGTAACAGTCGAGTACGATTCATTGCTGCTCCTCAAACAGCCCATCCCCGCTTCGCACCGAGAGGATCGAAATTCGATATCGAGATTTACACATTTCCGTTGCTGTGACCGTCGTTGAGAAAGCTAAAACTCAAGCGCCGACAACAGTGAAGATTGCTCTTTCCAAAACGCTTGCCGCCGGTACGCCGCCGCTATCTTACGCCTGCCACCGCAGTACGCGGCGCACAGCTTTTCCACTCTCTCTTTGTTGCTATTGTTGAATCGAACTGGCGACCGACGAAAAAACGTTATTAGCATTCGACCCAATCAGCCGAATCGTACCAACCACGATCACCAGGATCACGGCCAGCATAACCGCGTATTCGGCGATGTCCTGGCCTTCGTCATTCCACCACAGACGTCGCAGAAAATAGTTCATAGCAATCCTCCAGCCCTAGCCGCAGGTGGACAGTCCCATTGACTTCTGTGCAATTCGGAGCGCACTCCCGATTATCCACAAAGGATGTAATTGTTTAGCTAAATCAATAACTTGCAAGAGGGAGCGGCTCCCACCTGAAACTGCTCCCCACATAATACCCCGAGACATTCACTGAGGGTGATAATTTCTTGCACACTATTGTCCTGTAGGCATGGATTGGCTTATTAGGTAGTTTCTCAAATTAAGGACCTCTTGGGGCAAGAGTTTTGCTCTTTTTTTGCGGACAGTTTCCTTGCCGACAGAAGGTCGACCCCGGCCGCGGGGGACAACATTGTTGCTAGCGGTTAGGCTGATTTCTGTTGCGCAGGGGATTTGGTAGACAGAATTTCAAACACCAGCAGGCCCGCGCCGATGACAATTGCGCTGTCAGCAACGTTAAACGCTGGCCACTGATACTGGCCAACATAGAAAAGAAGAAAGTCCACAACATGGCCACTAAGCAGGCGATCCCAAAGATTTCCGACAGCGCCGCCCAGAATCAACGCCAACCCGATGCCGGTTGTACTCATGGAATGACTGTTTTTCCACAGCAAAGCAGAAATAATGACCAGCGCGACGACCGAGAACAAAACCAGCATTGCGATTTTCCATTGGGAAGGCGAATCCGCAAAGAGGCCGAACGCGGCGCCACGGTTCTCCACATGAGTAATGCGGAAAAAACCCGGAATGATTTGGATACTATCGTGGAGCGAAATGCTGCGCTCCACCGACCATTTGGCCAGCCGGTCGAGGAATACAACGAAAACAGCGATTAGAAGATGGTACCTACGCATGACGTGTTGAGTGCCTACCCATTAGATTATGCGAAATCATTGCCGGCTGCGATCTCTTTAAGGACGGCGCTACAGCGTTCGCACACCCCGGGGTAGGCCGAGTCTTCGCCAACGTGAGTTGAATAATTCCAGCAGCGCTCGCATTTCTTCCCTGCGGCCTTATTGACCCGGACGGTAATCCCGCCAGTGCCATTGGTTGAGGCAGTGAGCTGCAGGCTCACGCCTGACACAATAAAGAGATAGCGCAACTGGTCCTGGTAGCGAGTAAGTACAGAATACACTGGCTCCGCCGCGGCAATCGTGATCTCAGCCTCAAGACCCCCGCCAATCAGCTTATTGGCACGAGCCTCTTCCAAGGTTTTCAGCACTTCTTCGCGTACGGTGCGGAGCGTGCTCCAGTCATTAGCCAATTGTTTTGGATCACCTGCCGGCAACTCTCCTCCGAAAATATCGTCGGCAGAAGGGAAGCGTGCTACATGAACACTCTGCGGTCGCTCGGGCCCTTGAGGCAAGTTTTGCCACACCTCTTCGCAGGTGAAGCTCATAATAGGCGCGAGCAGGCGGACCAGTGCCTCGCCGATTCTCCAGATCGCAGTTTGCGCAGCGCGGCGAGCGACCGAGCGCGGCGCTGAGGTTGCCCAGTATGTAACGAAATAGCGAGTTGCGGATCTTCTTGTAATTCTCGGCCACGCGCTGCATCAGTTGTTCCGACCCAACCACATCTTCCCTAAAATCCACCGAAGCAACCCACAGCCGGACGACCTCACCACCGAGACGGTTGGCGATGTCCACGGGATCCACGTCGTTTCCCCGAGACTTCGACATCGCACTGCCTTGCTCGTCAAGCGTCCAGCCATTTGTGGCCACCATGCGATATGGTGGTGCGCCTCGCGTGCCCATGGCGCAGAGCAGGGAAGAATGGAACCATCCGCGGTGCTGGTCTCCGCCTTCAAGGTAAAGATCGGCGGGCCAGGGCAGATTAGGCTCGTGTCCGAGCACGGCGGCATGACTGCATCCTGATTCGAACCAGACGTCGAGAATGTCGGTTTCCTTCTTGAACTTCTGTCCACCACAGGCAGGACATTTGGTGGCGGAAGAAAGCAACCTGTCAGCCTCTGGCGTGTACCATGAGTCGGCGCCAGCCCGCGCAAAGAGTTCAACCACCCGGCGGTTGATTGCGGGATCGTTCAGCGGCTTGCCGCATTTCTCGCACAGGAACACGGCGATGGGCACGCCCCAAATACGCTGGCGCGAAACGCACCAGTCGGGTCGGGTAGCGATCATATTTGAGATTCGCTCTTCACCCCAGGCCGGGTCCCACTTCACTTTTTTGATTTCTTCCAGGGTACGGCTCCGCAATGTGCCGCGCTGCACCGGAGTTTCCATGGAGATGAACCACTGTTCCGTAGCCCGAAAGATGACGGGATTATGGCAACGCCAGCAATGCGGATAAGAGTGCTCAATCTTCTCACTGTGCATCAGCACTCCCCGCTTCTTCAACAGTTCTACAATCGGGGCGTTGGCGTCGAAGACCTTCTTGCCTTCGTATTCGGGAAGGCCATTCCGCATGAAACCGGCCTCATCAACGTTGGTGGTCGCGTCGAGTTTGTACTTTAGTCCAGTGGCAAAATCTTCCGCGCCGTGGGAGGGAGCAGTGTGCACCACGCCGGTGCCTTGGTCCATAGTGACGTAATCGGCGAGAACGCCAAGAATCTTTCTGTCCAGGAATGGATGCGCAAAACTCGTATGCTCCAGCTTTCTTCCCGCGAAGCGCGCGATTTCTTTTGCTTCAGCCAATCCAACTTTTGTGGAGAATTCAGCTGCGAGTTTGGCAGCTACAATGAAAACCTCACCGCCTGATTCGAGAGCTACATATTCTTCCTCGGGATGAAAAGCAACAGCCATGGAGGCTGGCAGCGTCCAAGGCGTGGTTGTCCAGATTACGGTGAAGATGTTTTTACCGGCGAGCGCAGGATCGAGTGAAATTGGGTCGCCGGTGAAACGATACTTCACCCAGACCGTCGTGCTGGTATGGTTTTCGTACTCGACTTCGGCTTCTGCCAGGGCAGTTTTGTCGTGAATGCACCAGTACACCGACCGCAGTCCTTTGTAGACAAACCCCTTCTCGAGAAAGGTATAAAAACTTTCCAGCACCACCGATTCATACTGCGGACTCATGGTCGAGTAGGGATTATCGAAGCGTCCGAACACGCCAATGCGTTTGAATTGCTCGCGCTGAAGATCAAGAAATTTTTGGGCGTAGCGGCGGCACTCCAAACGAACATCCACGGCTTTCATCTGCAATTTTTTGCCACCCAACATCTGGTCGACTTTGATCTCGATGGGCAGACCATGGCAGTCCCAACCCGGGACATAGGGCGAGTCGAGTCCGGACATTGTCTTCGCCTTGACAATGAAGTCCTTGAGACACTTATTGAGAGCGTGCCCAAGATGAATCGGACCATTCGCATAGGGGGGGCCGTCGTGCAAAACATACGTGGGTGCCCCTGCACGGGCCTGGCGAATCCGCTCATAAATCCGCTCCTGGTCCCACCTGGCCAACAATTTAGGCTCGTTCTGCGGCAAGTTGGCCTTCATGGGAAACCGCGTTCGAGGCAGGTTAATAGTGGATTTCAGATCGAGCGGCACTCGCTTGTTTTCTCCCAAATGGTTGATTTATCTCATTATAGGGTGGGGTGGAAACCGCGTCCATCGGATCACTGTAGAAGACGAAAGTACCGGACCTACAGGAACTTGAAAAGTACTATAGGTGGGCACAAAAAGCGTGTACAATTTTTGTCCAAAGGAACTTTTTGCGCATCTAAACGTCTGAAAGGAAGGCGTTCTGCGAGATTGCGGCCAAGCGCTTCGCCTGCACAAGCCAAAGTGGCATGAGGTTACCAGCGTGTAAGCAACTGTGGCACGGAATGTGCTCATCATTAAGAGTGGTAAAGCTGATTCGCTGAGCGGCTTTTTTCCCGCTTGCAAAGGAGTAGGGGCATAGATCGGGTCAATATATGGCAACTATAAACATGGAACCTCCGCGCATTCACGCCGAGCCCGAACTCAATCTCCTCCTGCCCAAAGGCATTGAAGATCCTTTGTGGAAATCGCTATTCCGGAACATTGACGAATTTTTCTTTCCCAAAAAGCTTCCGCCGCTAGTTCTGACCTCCAAGCCGATTCCGGTACGAGAAATTTGGGGAGCCTACAACTATAAAAAGAGGGGAGCGCTCGGTTCCAGCGTCGTCCACGCGCTGGCAATCGTAGCCATTATCGGTGGAACCATACTGGGACGCAGAGTTGTGCAGGAAGTCACCACCCCTCATGAAACTGTGACATTGGTCGCGCCTGATGACATTCCTCCATTGCCCCCTTCCAAGACTGTAGCTGGCGGTGGTGGCGGTGGTGGCGATCGCGACAAATTCCAGGCCCCAAAAGGCAAGCTGCCCAAGCAGGCAATGGAACAGATCACGCCTCCGGCGATGGTAGTTCGCAACGACCATCCCAAGTTGACGGCTGAACCGACGGTTGTGATTCCACCCCAAGTTCACCTGGCGTCCAACAACATGCCGAATCTGGGTGACCCGATGTCGCATCTACCTTCTGGACCGCCGTCGAATGGCGTCGGCTCGGGCAGCGGAATCGGATCTGGTAATGGCGGTGGCGTGGGTTCTGGCGAAGGTCCAGGATTTGGTCCGGGTCGCGGCGGCGGCACGGGTGGCGGCGTGTTCCACGTTGGTGGCGGAGTGTCCGCACCCAAGGCAGTGTTTGCGCCGGACCCAGAATATTCAGAGGAAGCCCGTAAAGCCAAGTATCAGGGTACGTGCGTGCTGTGGCTTATCGTAGGACCGGATGGACACCCGCGCGATATTAAGATAGCAAGAACCCTTGGCCTCGGTTTGGATGAAAAGGCGATCGAGGCGGTGAAGCAGTGGAAATTCGAGCCCGCCATGAAAGATGGCAAGCCAGTGGCGGTGCAGATCAACGTGGAAGTTAGTTTCCGGTTGTACTAATCGCAGCAGCAGATCGACAGCGTGAAGTTTGGGCGGCCGCAGATTGCGGTCGCTTCTTTTTTTTTCAAAACATTACGAGCGCCCGGATGCGAAATTACTCCTTCAGATCAACGTGCTGGACATCTTCTATTTGCCGCCCCAGGAATCGTTCACCGAGGCTGCGGAATTTTTGCACCGAGTCGGTGGCAAAGAATTGTATGCTGGGAGACACGCGATGTTTTTCTCCCCTTGCAGACTCGGTTCGATCGAACTTTGGACCGAGCCCGATTTGTTGAGCGACAGCCTGCGCCGTAGATTCAGCCGAATCCACAATTTTTACTTGCGGTGGCGCCACGCGACGCAATATTGGCTTCAGCAGCGGGTAGTGTGTGCACCCCAGAACTAGAACATCGGCAGAGCCAAATTCCCCGACGAAAGCCTCGTCCAGGTAGATACGTGCGACTTGTTCGGTAACTGGGTGCTCGATCCAGCCTTCTTCGACCAACGGAACAAGCAAAGGACAGGCCTTCTCTTTCGCGTCCACGCTCCGGGATTTTAGAGCACGCAGATATGCATGGCTGCTGACTGTCGCATCGGTTCCGATGACCACTACCTTACGACTTTGGCTGGCGCTGGTCGCGGCCTGAGCGCCGGGTTCGATCACGCCCACGACTTTGACTCCGACCGCACTCTCTATTTTCGGGAGCGCCAGCGCGGTAGCCGTGTTGCAGGCAATCACCAGCAGGTCTGTACCATGGCTCTGCAGATATTCGCATGCCCCCACAGCATATTTAGTTACCGTCTCAGCAGACTTGGAGCCGTAAGGAAGCCGCGCCGTGTCCCCAAAGTAGGCGTAGTCAGCACCTGGAATAACTTCAAGTAACGCTTTAAGGACCGTTAATCCCCCCACGCCTGAATCGAACACGCCGATGCATGGTCTGGGACGGGTCATGTCTGAATCGATCATAGCTGGAGAATACAGCCGGGCGGGTTATTAGAAAGATGCGCTCCAGTTGTGCGCGCCAACGTGAAGAGCTTCCCGACAACGTGAAGAGCTTCCCGACGGGAAAACAGCGGATGCTATCGAACGGATTTCGTACTGTCCACTGCGCTCGAAACGAATTCAGCCTGTCTTCCGCAGCACGGTCCGGGAGGAATTAGTGCGCCGTGAGGGCAAGTGCGGGGATGGCCAAGAAAGGCGCAGATCTTGTCCGTCGCCTCGGGTGAAAGGATGTGCTCGAACTTGCAAGCCTGCTGTTCGATTTCAGTTTCGCTGTCCATCGCCAGGCTGTCAGTAAAAAGACGCTCGGCGAGGCGATGACGGCGAATGATGTCAGCCGCGCGCTGACGGCCGCTGGCGGTCAATTCGACAATCATGCTGCCGTCACCAATCGACACGCTGGTCGGCTTCAGCGCCTCATGACAGGGATTCACAAAACGCTTGTGATCGTGTGCCTGTGGCGGGTGGGGGGTAGTAGTGATCAGTCCGAGGGCAACCATTTTTTCGACGGCGATACCTACCGGCAGTGCGCCATGAACTTCCATGTGTTCCAGTTCGGCAATCTGGCCGTGCTCGTTCAGCGCCCACAGTTCTTCGAGCACTTCGTCGAACTGTTCTTCGTCCACCATAGAGAAAACTTCCTGGGAAGCGATTTTTCCGTGATGCAACTCAATACGCCGATCAGCCAGCCTGGCGACTACCGGATCATGCGTCACCATAATGATGGTTCGCCCCTGCTGATGGAGTTCGCGCAGAAGCCGCAGGACGATTTCCTCGTTCTGAGCGTCGAGGTTACCGGTAGGTTCATCCGCCAACACAATCTTGGGATCATTAATCAGGGCTCGGGCGATGCACACGCGCTGCTGCTCGCCGCCTGAAAGTTGGGAGGGAAGATGACGGGCCCGTTCCCTTAAACCCACGCGGTCGAGTGCGTCGAGCGCTTGCTGCTCATCCGTCATGCTATGGAAGTACTGGGCCAGCATGACGTTTTCAATCGACGTCAGATATGGAATCAGGTGAAACTGCTGGAAAATAAAGCCGATTCTCTCGGCGCGAACGCGATTCAAATCAGCCGTCGAAATTTTCGCGACATCTTGCCTATCGAGCCAGATCTCGCCTGCGCTCGGGCGGTCAAGACAACCAATAAGATTTATGAGAGTGCTCTTGCCTGATCCCGAAGGACCCATGACTGCCAGCCACTCGCCGGGTTCCACCGAAAGAGATACATCGTCAAGCGCGTGGACTACGCCGCTGAACTCTTCAGCCTGGGCCGGATACAGTTTGCTGACGTTTTTCAGCTTGATCAATTCACTCCCCCCTGAGGATGTTAGCAGGCTGCACACGCCGCAACAATCCAATGGGCAGAACCGCGGCGATGAGGGCCACCACCACGCTGGCCGCCAGTACGAAGGGTAGGACAACAAACCGCGGTGTCACAGGCGCATGAAAATTGACTCGACCGATCCATGAAGCGACTCCGATTCCAACTCCAAAACCCAGCAAAGCGCCCACCACTCCGATCGCAGCAGCTTGAGTGGCGAAGAACGCGTTGACCAAACGTTGTGACGCCCCCAGCGCTTTCATGATCGCAAAATCGCGGCG
>WNFF01006275.1_pt1 | contig 11929 bp, 12 predicted proteins | sample 5400441 | NCBI WGS metagenome assembly WNFF01 (sample SAMN13153345, study PRJNA577476) | soil metagenome | isolation source: 120 cm saprolite under Douglas fir tree site 2 hole 3 replicate 1 | place: USA:California | collected 2015-04-18
CGCTTCCCCCCTTACTCGTAAACGATTCGCGGCATCATCAGCTCGGGCCACTCGTGCGGCTTCAGAGCTTCGAGGTAGGCGTCCACCGAAGCGACCAGCGGTGACAGGCGAACGCCGAGGTGAGCCGGTACGTACGGCCGCAGGTAGTCCGCGCCGCTGCGCCACTTGTTGACCGCGCCGCGCCGGTTGCGCCGACCGTAGTGAAGACACCCGGCCGCGACCTGGATCAATCCCTTGTAGAACCCGGCGTCGGGCCCTTTGCGATCCGGCATCCAGACATGCTCCCAGGCCTCGTGCGCGTCCCAGTAGCGGCCGCTGTTAAAGAGGTCGACGCCCTGCTTGAGGCCGGCGTTAATGGGGATAATCGGCGCGTGAGCCAGACGCCGGGCGAGTACTCGCGAATCAACCTGTCGAGCGATCCCATCTACCGATACCTTCGCATTACGAAGGGCGGTCCTGGCGGCGTGCCCGGCCACGCAGCGGAGCAGGACCTCATCGACACCGCCTGGATGCAGCGTCTCCGCCGCATCCACCAGCTTCAGAGCGCCTGGTGGGTGTTCGCCACGGCGGAGCATTCACGTTTCCAGCACGCGCTCGGATCGATGCACCTGGCCGGTGAGTGGGCTCGTCACCTTTATCCATCGCTCAGCGCTGCCTGCGGCGCGACGCCCTCGGCCCCTCTTGTCGAGGAGACGATGCGCATGGCAGGCCTCCTTCACGACGTCGGCCACGGCCCATTCGGCCATTTCTTCGACGAGAACTACCTGGATGCGTGGGGCATCGACCACGAGATCATTGGCCGCGCGCTTATCAACGGCTCGCTCGCGGACCAGATCGGTTCGCTCGGCGCATCGCCCACCGCCGACTTCGAGACCGGTGAGCGGGTCGACCCCCGATGGGTCGCCTACCTGATCTCCTCGGCCGAGCTGGCGGACTTTGAGCCGCCGGCCTGGCTGGCGGCGCTCAAACCGGCGCTGGTCGGCGCGTACTCGGCCGACAACATGGACTACGTCCCTCGCGACTCTTATATATGTGGAATCGCGACGGGCCCGGTCGACGTGCAGAGGATCATCCATTACTCGTTCATCTCCGAGCGCGGCCTGACCCTGCACGCTCATGCGGCCGAGGCCCTCTACATGTTCCTCAGCGCGCGGCTCTATCTCTACTCTCAGGTCTACTTCCACAGGACGGTGCGGCGAATCGACCTGCAGCTGCGGGAGGTGTTCCGTCCCACGGTCGAGCTCATGCTCGGCGGCAATCCGCTGGAGATGCTGGATCGGTACCAGATGCTCACGGAGTGGTCCCTCCTTTCGGAGGTCGACCGCTGGGCTCTCGGCCACGGGGATTCCCGGCAGCGCGAGCTGGGTGCGGCCTGGGGTGACGTGGTCGCCCGCAGGCTCAAGTGGAAGCTGATCTATCAGGGCCAGACCGACGCGAGGGAGATCCCGGCCGGCGCGTTGAGCGTCACACGACAGCAGTTCGCGCGCGAGCTGCGGGAACGCCTGCCCAAAGGTCTGCGGAACCTGGTGTTTGAGGTCGATGTCGCGGCTCAGGAGTCAAGGGCGTTCAACCCGATGACCGAGACCGCGGACATCCTTATCTATGAGCCGTGCTCGACCTGTTCAAGCGCCTGCCTGTGCGCATGACGCTTTTCAGGATCTTCGCCCATGACGAAGCGCACCGCGGCGAGCTGATCCGGGCCGCGAACGATGTGCTCGGGTTGACCGCTACCTAGTAGTCGTCGTCCCCACCGAAATCACCGCCGCCGAAGTCATCGTCGCCTCCGAAGTCGTCTCCACCGCCGCCTCCGTCACCGAAGTCGTCGCCTCCGTCGCCCTCGCCTGAGCTGACCGTCGCGAAGGTCGAGACCAGGCGGCGCAGGGCAGGCTTTCCACAGTGCGGGCACGGCGGGTCTGGTGTCGAGTAGCTGGGAAGCAGCGAAGTGGACCGCTTGCCGCATTCCTCGCATCGATATTCGTACTACGATTATCTATCCCAATGTCCGCAATGATCGAGATCGACCGGATTCGAGCAGCAGCCGAACGCGCGCGGCCCCATGTCCTGCGGACCCCCCTGATCCCAGTCGAGGGCGCGCTCCTGAAGCTCGAATGTCTCCAGCCGACCGGGAGCTTCAAGGTCCGAGGGTTCTTCGCGGCCGCCCTGGCGCTGGACACGGAAGACCTGCATCGGGGCCTTATCACGGTGAGCGCCGGCAACGCCGCGCAGGCTTGCGCGTACGTCGCCAGGGCGCTCGGCGTCCCGTGCCGCGTGGTCATGTACGACACGGCTCCCCCCTTGAAGGTCGAAGGCGTGAAGAGATGGGGCGCGACGCGGGCTGAGCGAGAGAGGTTTCTGCACCCGTTCGCCGACCCACAGGTGATGGCGGGGCATGGCGGCCTCGCCCTCGAGCTTCTTGAAGACGTGCCGGACCTCGCGCGTGTGCTGGTCCCGGTCGGCGGGGGCGGTCTCATCGGCGGCATCGCCTCCGCGCTGAAGGGCCTTCGCCCCGAGGTCGAGGTGATCGGCGTGCAGTCGGACGGCTACCCGCTGTGGACGAAAAGCATCGAGGCGGGCGGGCCCGTGTCGATCAAGCCGGAGACGATCGCGGACGGGACGACGGCGCCTTTTGACGCCGGGATGTTCGAGCTCATGAAGGAGGTCGTGGACCGGTGGCTCACGGTCCCCGAGCCGCGCCTGCGCACGGCCATCCGTGAGATTGCTTCCGTCGCGAAAGTGGTGGCTGAAGGGGCGGGCGCGTTGGCTTACGCGGCGTTGGAACACCTGGAGCCGGGGCCTCGAACAGTAGCCGTCGTGAGCGGCGGCAACATCGACCCTCGGCTGCTCGCGAGCTTTCTCAGCTCGCTTGCGGCGCCACCTTCCTCATCGCCCAAGGACCGCGCTTGACCAGCGCGACCAGCATCCAGACGAACAGGGCAGCGCTCGGCAGAGCTGTGAGAACCCCGACCCAATAGAACCAGCCCGGCATGCTGAACCCCGAGGCGGCAGACAACGCCGATCCGCCGGCGGCGTTGACCAGGTCCAGCGGAAGGGAAACTGCCCCGAGACCCAGGAACACGAGCACGACGTAGTAAATCCACGTCCATCGCTTCAGGGCTCCGACCACGGCGACCACCGCAATGGCGAGGCCTATGACCGCGGCGAACCACAAGGCTCCGCTCATCAGCGATGTCATCGTGTTCACGAAGTCGGCCGGCGGCGGGCTCACCGTAGGGTTCAGCTCCTGCTGGCGCTGGATGCTTTGCTGGATGCTCTGGTTGATGGCCTGGGTCATCGGACCGGCCATCCAGAACGGGAGCGTCAGCGAGTAGAGCCCTTGCAACGCGTACCAGCCCGCGACCGCAAGCTGGAGCGGGCGGGTCCAAGAGGTCGGTTCCCGCATGACGCGGCTCGGCGCTTGATATGCGGGCGCCCCATAAACCTGTCCTGTCGGGACCCAGGCCGTTCCGTTCCACCGGGTCTGGCCGTCGTGGGAAAGGGTGCTGACCCACTGCTGTCCGTCCCAGTAGTACATGCCGTCCGGCGAGAGTCGCGCGCTCAAGCGCTCAGCACCTCCTCGCAAATCTTCAGCGTCGACTGAATGTCCTCGGCAGTTATCCCATAGTGCGTGACGAAGCGAACACGGTGCGGGGCGGTTGCCCCACCGAGCAGACCCCGCTTCCCACACTCGTCCTCGAACGCGGCGCCGGTCATACGTTCCAGGTCGAAGTAGACCAGGTTGGTATGCACGCGCGACACGTCGCAGCGCACGCCCGGAAGCTCGGCCAACCCCTCGGCCAGGGTCCGCGCGTTGGCGTGGTCCTCCGCAAGCCTGTCGACCATGGTTCGCAGCGCGATCACCCCGGTGGCCGCGATGACTCCCGCCTGCCGCATCGCGCCGCCGAGCCGCTTGCGCCACCGCCGCGCCTGCTCGACCGATTCGGCGCTTCCGCAGAACACGCTTCCCGCCGGGCAGCCGAGGCCCTTGGAAAGGCAAAACGTCACGGTGTCCGCGCAGGCCGCGATGTCGGCGACGTCCGTCCCGGCCGCCACGGAGGCGTTGAAGATCCTCGCGCCGTCGAGGTGCACCCGGAGGCCATGGCTCCTCGCCGCCTTCGACGCGGCGCGCAGATCCTCCAGAGGCCAGACGACGCCTCCGTGGCGGTTGTGGGTGTCTTCGAAGCTCACCGCCGCCGTGATGGGCTGATGGAGGTCGTCACGCGGACGGAGAGCTGCCTCGATTTGAGCCGGAGTCATCACGCCCGCGCTCGTCGCCACCGGCCTGATCTGGACTCCCGCGATGACCGCGGCGCCGGCTGTCTCATATAGATAGACGTGAGCGTCGGCGTCGGCGATCATCTCCTCGCCCGGGCGCGTGTTGACGGCGACGCCAACCACGTTCCCCATCGTTCCGCTCGGTAGGAAGACCGCCGCCTCCTTGCCAAGCTTGGCGGCGGCCATCCGTTCGAGCTCGTTGACCATAGGATCGTCTCCGAAAACGTCGTCGCCGAGGGGCGTCGTCGCCATCGCCTGGCGCATCTCGGACGTCGGCATCGTGACGGTGTCTGAGCGGAGGTCGATGGGCACGCGCTTAATCTAGCGGTTGCTTGAGAGCAAACCTGATACTCGCTCGCGGCCGCATCCGCACCCTGGGCCGCTCCGGCCTCACAACACAGACCAACCTCGCGATCGCCGGCGGCCGCGTCCTTGCCTGCGGCGGGTCGGAGGTCATGGGCCTGCGCGGACCACGGACGCGAGTGATCGACCTGGGCGGTGCGAGCGTGCTGCCCGGCTTCAACGATGCGCACGCTCACGTCGTCTATTACGGGCTGACGAGGTTCGGCGCCGACCTGGGCGGCGCGCGGAGCGTCGGCGAGATCGCCGACCGGCTGAAGGCGCACGGGCGAACGCTCAAGCCCGGTGAATGGCAGCAGGGCATGGGTTATCGCGCTGATGAGCTGGCCGAGCGGCGGCACCCACACCGCCTCGAGCTGGATCGTGGGACGGGCCGACGCCCTGCCTACATCGATGAGCGGGGAGGCCACGCTCGGGTGGCAAACTCCGCGGCCCTCGCCGCGGCGGGAATCACCTCGGAGACGAGAAATCCACATGGTGGGCGGATTGGCCGCGATCCCAACGGCACGCCCGACGGCCTGCTGCTCGAGTCCGCGATGCGTCTGGTCGCGGACGTGCAGCCCGCCACCAGCCTGGAGCGGCGCAAGGCAGGAATTCTTATGGCGCAGAAGCTTCTGCTGTCGCGCGGAATCACTTCCGTCGGCGCCGCTGTCAACCGGGGCTTCGCGGACGACCTGCGCGCTTATGAGCAGCTGGCGTCGGAAGGCCGGTTGCGAGTCCGGGTCAACGAGTTCCTCTCCTGGGAGCTGCTGGCGGCTGCCACGGGTCTGGGTGTTCGTGCAGGATTCGGAGGCTCGCTTTTACGAGCCGGTCCCATCAAGGTGTTCGTCGACGGGGGAGCCGAGCGCGTCGCCACCCGTCCTGCCGGCGGGACCTGGCGCACGACTCCTATGGAGCTGCGCCAGCTGGTCGTTCAGGCGACGCGGGCAGGGCTGCAGGTCGCCGCGCACGCGATCGGCGACGCGGCCATCGAGGCGATGTGCGACGCAGTCGAGGCCGCGGATGGTGGCCGCATGCGCCACCGGGTCGAGCACTGCACCATCTGCCCGCCGGACCTTCAGGCTCGCCTGGCAAAGCTCGGCATGGTTGCCGTGATGCAGCCGATGGCGGCCCGGTTCGGCCGCGTCGCGTCAGCCTTGTTCTTCCCGGTGCGCGACCGCAAGGACCTGGCGCCGCACTCTCGCCTGCTGCGTGCCGGCGTGCCCGTGGCGTTCAGCTCCGACCTCCCGGTGTCGCCCGATCCAAACCCGTGGCCCGGCATCCAGGTCGCCGTGGACGACCAGGTGAACGGGATCAGCCTGCCCGCCGCGCTGAAGGCCTATACCGCGGCCGGCGCCTACGCGAGCTTCGAGGAGGCGGTGAAGGGAACCCTCGACCCAGGCATGCTGGCGGACCTGCAGGTCTACGACCGCGACCCGATTACCGAGCCGGGATCGACCCGTCCAAGCCTTCGCCCAACAGCAGTCCTGCTGGGAGGGGTCCGCGTCTTCGGGCGCCTTTAGCTTCCCGAGTCGTCCGGTTCGGCCATCGGCTCCGGTTCCGGAGGAGGCGCCGGTGCGCGCCTCGGCGCCGCCCTTCGGGGCGCCCTTGCGGGCGGCGCGGCTGCCGTACGTCGAGTGGCCGCGCGCGCGGTGGGCTTGCGCGCCGGCGCAGTCCGGCTTTTCGCCGTGCTCGGGCGCTTGGCCGTACCAGCGGCCTTGCGAGTGGTACGCCGGGGCTTTGTCGCACCCCGCGAAGCCGCCCCGCGCGCCAGTTGCTGAACCTGCTTGCTGAGGCCGTCCAGGCGCTTCAACGCCTTCTCCACGTCGGCCTGCCGCGCCGTGCGGCGGACCTGCGCCTGCAGCTGACCGATCGCCCTCGTCAGCGTCTTCTGGCCGTCCTTGATGGAGCGCTCGACCTGGCGGCGAACATCGCTCGGTACACGGCTCTCAGCCTCGCGGAGGGCTTTCCTGCCGGCGGTCACCGCACGGCCCACGAGGCTTGATCGCCGGGACCGGGACGATGCACGTTTCTTCGCTGCCATGCCTCAACCTCCGTCAACAAACGTCGCGCGGGGCGCACAGCGCACCGCCTTAGAATTGGCCCGGCCGTGACGACAGCCCCTGAGCGACACCTTATCAAGAAGTACGCAAATCGCAAGCTCTACGACACGCGCACGAGTCGCTACATCACGCTTGATGGAATCGCGGAGCTCGTCCGCGAGGGGAACGAAGTCAAGGTCGTCGACCGGGACACCGGGCACGATCTGACCCAGGTGACCCTTTCCCAGGTCGTCGTGTCCGAGGAGAAGCGCGGGCCGGCGCGCCTGGTCGACGCGGGCGGCGAGGTCATCCAGGAACGAGGGCAAGCCCTGCTCGATTATGTGCGCAAGACCCTCAACGTCCCTTCCGACCTGAGAAGCCAGATGGAGCGCCGGCGCGAGGACTTCGAAGAACGGGCAGACGAGGCGATCGAAGGGACGTTGCGGCGGCTCCGCATACCGAGCCACACCGACATCGATCGGATCAACGCCCGGCTGGACCGCATCTCGGCCCAGCTGAAGAAACTCGGGGCACGCGAGGCGCCTACGAACTCACGGCGTAAACGAAAGGCCGCGCGCTGACCACCGACTGAATCGCGACGTCGGCTTCCACCCGATAGCTCGCCTGGCGTACGCGCCGGTCTGCGTTCAGGGCTGCGGTCATAAGGTCCGCGACCTCTGTGAGGCGGTTCACATCGCCGATTGCCGTGATCGTCCAGGGCGGGGTGGCGACGGCCCCGTCGATGGCGACGCCCGCACCGGTCTGCTCGATCGCCACGCCGGTGACGATCCGGCGGTCGTTCACCGCCGTCGCTTCCGCGCCCCCGGCCGCCAGGTTGTTGATCGCATCCTGCAGGTCGAGCGCTGTCAGTCCTGTGGCGTCGATCACGATCACCACGCCGGGGCCGTGTACCGGGACGAGGCCTTCGATCGCTCGCAGGCGGTTGGCCTCGTCGGTGAGGACCTGGTCCGCCGCCCCGCTGGTCCCCGACCGCAGGGTGGCCTCGCGAGACTGCAGGTCGGCGGATTCCGTCTGCAGCGAGTCGTTCGCGCGGTGCAGGTCGTCGATCAAGAGGGCGAGCGAAGTCGTGTCGATGCCGACGAGGCTGCGCTCGACCTCGGCCTGGCTTCGAATCTGCACCGTGGCGACCAGCGCGACCAGCATAGCGATGACCCAGACGCTGATCGCCCGGCCCGTCGGCCGCCGCCTCGGGGCGGCCCTAAGTCGAGTGGACATCGGGAATCTGCAAGCTGGAGTCGTACGCCGGCAAGGCGATGTCGGGGCTGCCGAAGAATGTCATGTGGAGCTGGAACTGCACCTGGCGCGCGCGGATGTCGGGGAGCGCCGAGGCATCGTAGAGCGCAGCCACCATTCGGTTGCGATCACCGACCGCGACCACCTTGATCGGAGAGGACTGAGGGGGGCCCTGGTCGATGAGCACCTGGCCCTCTGAGCCTGAGTATGCGGTGAGCGGCGTGATTCGCCGTCCGTTGACGGCGACGCCCTCGGCGCCTTGGGCGAAGAGCAGGTTCACGATGTCCTGGACGTCCTGGTAGTTGACCAGGTAGCTCGCCTGTCCGCCGGTGGCAGGTCCCGGAACGCCGTTGGCCAGGTCGACCTCAATTCCAGGGCCATGCACCGCGGTCAGCCCGGCGTGGGCGCGCAGGTCGGCGACCTGGTTCTGCAAGGCGTGGGTCGCTGCGGATCGCCCGGCGGCGGCGGATTCCAGCGCGTCGATCTCGGCCCGAAGCGTCGCGATCTGGCGCCGGGACCCGGCGTTGGTCGCCTCGAGCTCCTGCACGCTCCGCACCAGGGCCTCGTAGCGGGCGACCTGGTTGGAGGGCGTCAGGAGCTGCGCCTTGACCTGCCCCGCCACGACAAAACCCATGACCAGCGCCACGGTGGCCACCGCGACCAGGCTGACCAGCTGCCGGCGAGACATTAGGGCCAATTGTGCGGCCAGTGGTGCGAGCGTCGGAGTAGGATCGCGTCCTGTATGGCGGTCGAAACTCGTGCCTCCGCCTTCCAGACCGCGCAGCGCCGTTTTGACGCGGCGGCTGACGTGATTGGACTCTCGGACGACGCCCGGCGCGGTCTGCGCGACGTCAAACGCGAGCTCACGGTTCACTTCCCGGTCCGCATGGACGACGGCTCGGTGCACGTCTTCACGGGCTGGCGGGTGCAGCACAACATCAGCCGCGGTCCCGCCAAAGGCGGCATCCGCTACCACCCCGACATCAACCTGGACCTGGTCAAGGCCCTCGCCATGCTGATGACGTGGAAGTGCGCCGCGGTCGGCCTTCCCTACGGCGGCGCCAAGGGCGCCGTGGCGTGCGAGCCGGGCAAGCTGTCGCAGAGCGAGCTCGAGCACCTGACCCGTCGCTACGCGACCGAGATCGCGGTTCTCCTCGGGCCTGAGAAGGACATCCCGGCGCCCGACATGGGCACCAATCCGCAGGTCATGGCCTGGATCATGGACACGATCTCGATGCACTCCGGTCACTCGGTGACCGCGTCAGTCACCGGCAAGCCGGTCGACGTGGGCGGTTCCGAGGGACGTACCGACGCCCCCGGTCGCGGCGCGACCTACCTGACGCTCGAAGGTCTCAAGTACCTACACGTCGACGAGGAGACGCCGACCGTCGCAGTGCAGGGTTACGGCCAGGTCGGCCGGTCGACCGCACGGCTGCTCGCCGAGGCTGGGCTGAAAGTCGTCGCCGTGAGCGATTCCCGGGGAGGCGTGCACAACCCCAACGGCCTCGACCTCGCGGCCCTCGAAGAGCACCGCGCGGTTCGCGGTGGCGTCACTGGGTTCAAGAAGGCGGACAACATCACGAACGAGGAGATCATCGAGCTGCCGGTGACCGTGCTGGTCCCCGCGGCGGTGCAGGACCAGATCACCGGCGACAACGCGGGTCGCATTCGCGCTCGGTTGATCACGGAAGGAGCCAACGCGGCGATCTCCCCGGAGGCGGACCCGATCCTCCATGACCGGAACATCTTCGTGGTGCCCGACATCGTCGCCAACGCTGGCGGTGTGATCGTCTCGTACTTCGAATGGGTGCAGGACCTGCAGGCTTTCTTCTGGGAGGAGGAGGAGATCAACACCAAGCTGCACCACGTCATCACGCGGGCCTTCTACGAGATCCTCCACACCTCCGTCAACAAGCGCATCGACATGCGCCTCGCCGCCTACGCGCTGGCGGTGCAGCGGGTGGCCAACGCAACGACCGTCCGCGGGATCTATCCATAATCGGAGGGTGACTCCAGCCCGTCCCAATCGCGTTCTCGTCACCGGCGTTTCCAATCCACTCGGCGCCGAGGTCGCACGGCGGCTTGCTCCGCACGTTCCGTACCTGTTCGGGTGCGACCTCAAGGACCCGATCAGCGCGCTGGAGGAAATGGACTTCGTCCACGCCGACACGCGCCATGTGGCGATTGGAAAGCTCGTCCGGCAGCTGAATGTCGACACCGTGGTGCACCTGGCGGTGATGGTCGACTCGCCACACGACGAGCGCTCCATTCACGAGACCGACGTGATCGGGACGATGAACATCCTCGCTGGCTGCTCGGGGCCGTCCCGCGGCGTCCGCCGGCTGATCGTGAAATCCAGCCAGGCGATCTACGGCGCAGGACCGACCGATCCTTCCTTCTTCTCCGAAGACATGACGAACAGCGAGAGGCCGGCCCCGTCGATGACACGGGACCTGCTCGACATGGAGCAGCTGATCAGCGAGTTCGCCCTGCGCAACGAGTCATGCCAGGTGAGCGTCATGCGGCTCGGGTTTCGGGTCAGCGAAGATACGACGCTCGCGCGCTACCTCTCGCTTCCCATCGTGCCTACGTTCGCCGGTTTCGATCCACGTTTGCAGCTGCTGCATGAAGACGACGCGGTGGAGGCAATCGTCCGCGCCGTGCTGGGCGACCATCCAGGAGTCTTCAACGTTGCTGCGAGCGGTGTCGTCCTCCTCAGCCAGGCGATCGCGATCATGGGCGGCACTCCTGCTCCCGTCCTCCCTCCTTACGGGCGCTGGATCGGGCGCCTTGCGTTGCGAGCGGCGGCTCATGTCAACCTGCAGGCTCATCTCGCGGACCTGATCGCGTTCGGCTCGGTCGTGGACTGCTCGAACCTCGAAACCGCGTTTGGCTGGAGACCGGCCTACACCTCGCGCGCAGTCATGGACGCTCTCGCCCGAGGCAAAGACCTCGAGGTGATCGAAGCGCCCGCACCTCCGCAGGAATACGAGCTCCAGGTCTACCTGCAGCGGCGGCGGCGGGAAGCCCGCAACGGACATCGCGTGGCGCCGGTTCTCGAGGCGCGCAAGTGATCCAGGCGAAGACATCTAAGCAGCGCCGCGAGGCGAGCAAGTCGGCCGCGATCGTGAAGCCCAAATCGGAGCCCACGCTTGCCAGGTCCGTCAAACGCCTCCAGCGCCAGGCGCCGCTCCTTGCTTTCCAGGGGCTCAGCGAGCTGTCGGTCCGGCTTCGCCAGCTCACCGGGCGAGACGTCATCGATCTCAACCGGGTGATGGAGTTCGCCCAGTTCATCTACAAGCAGCAAGAGCTTGCGCGCCGCGGGCCGAACTACGAGGTCGACGAATTCGGATTCGATCCGCAGTGGACGGAGTCGTTCCTTTCGGTCTTCATGGTCCTCTACCGCGACTACTGGCGCGTCGAGACCACCGGCGTGGAAAACGTTCCGGCGACTGGCCGCGCCCTTCTTGTTTCCAACCACGCGGGAGTTTTGCCGTGGGACGGCACCATGATCAAGACGGCGGTGTTTGCCGAGCACCCGCACCCACGCCACGTGCGCGCGCTGGTGGCGAGCCTGTTCATGGGGATGCCGATGCTGAGCTGGTTCTTGCGCCGGACCGGGCAGACGGTCGGGCATCCCGACGACACGCGGCGTCTGCTCGAGCGCGACGAACTAGTCCTCGTCTTTCCGGAAGGCGTCAGGGGGACCGGCAAGAGCTTCAAAGATCGTTACCGGCTCCGCCGCTTCGGGCGAGGCGGCTTTGTCGCGACCGCGATCCGGTCGGGTGCGCCGATCATCCCGGTGTCGGTGGTGGGTTCAGAGGAGATCTACCCAATGATGGGCGACCTGGCTCCTCTGGCGAAATTCTTGGGCCTGCCCTACTTCCCAATCACCCCGACCTGGCCGTGGTTGGGTCCGCTCGGCATGATCCCGCTGCCCAGCAAATGGAGAATCCAGTTCCACGCTCCGATTCACGTCGAGAAACACCCGCCCGAGGCGGCCAACGACAACAACCTCGTGA
>WNFF01007268.1_pt1 | contig 11917 bp, 9 predicted proteins | sample 5400441 | NCBI WGS metagenome assembly WNFF01 (sample SAMN13153345, study PRJNA577476) | soil metagenome | isolation source: 120 cm saprolite under Douglas fir tree site 2 hole 3 replicate 1 | place: USA:California | collected 2015-04-18
TGATAGCCACAGAGGGTGTCAGATGGTTTAGATTCGGCGAGCAATACGCCATTGCGGTCGAAGATACGCCCGCGTACTGGAGCACTATCGGTCAAACAATGACGACTGTTGTGTATATTTGCCGCGACCTGTTGTGCCACCACGACCTGCCAGTAGACAAGCCCACCACTTAGCGCAATAAAAAGGATAATAAACAATTGCGTCATTCTGCGTATACTATTGCTAATGGTTATGCGGGTACCCTCGTTATTATTCATCAAAGCATTCCTCTTATTCCAGTGAAAAGGCTCTTTCTATCCCGAAAAGTGTATCATTCTTCATGTCGAATGACAAGTGAGGTAGGTCACACTTTCGCGGAATTATAATTTCGTGTCATCTCCTCCAGGCTGTCTCCGCCAAATTTTTCAATGAAGGCCTCGGTCAATACTATAGCCATCATGGCCTCGCCCACCACACCGGCGGCAGGAACAACGCACACGTCGCTGCGCTCGTAGCGACTCTCATCTATATTCTCCCCGCTTGCCAGGTCTACCGAAGGCAAAGGATGGGCCAATGTAGGGATAGGCTTGACCCCAACACGCACCACTACAGGTTCTCCATTGGTTATTCCCCCCTCGATGCCACCGGCATTATTGCTCAGATGGTACCAACGGTTATGCTCATCGTGGCGCAAGATATCGTGTACATGCGAACCGGTAGTACGAGCGGCAGCAAAGCCCGCACCAATTTCCATAGCTTTGGCCGATGGAATACTCATCATCGCCATACCTAAACGCGAGCTGAGACGGCGATCCCACTGGCTGAAGCTACCCAGGCCAATTGGTACACCAATCGCCACCACTTCAAACGTCCCCCCGCAGGTATCACCGTCACGTTTAGCCTCGAGGATACGAGCAATCATTTTCTCGGTCAAGGCGGCATCAGCACAGCGCATAGGAGAAGCCTCTACCGCCTCCCACATTTCGGCAGAATAGGCATCGCGTGTCAAGGGACGCGGGACCTCGTACCCTACCTCAACAATAGAGAGTACATGACTGTGGATGAATACGCCGAAGTTGCTCAGCAGTTGACGACAGAGGCCACCGACGGCAACACGCGCAGCCGTTTCACGCGAACTGGAGCGTTCAATCACGTTGCGCAGATCTGCATGACCATACTTGATAGCACCGGTAAAATCAGCATGGCCTGGGCGAATGCGCGTCACAGGGTCAGGGGAAATTTCGCCTGGGGCCGCGCTCATCCGTTCCTCCCAGTTTACCCAATCGAGATTTTCGATCTGCATGGTAACCGGTGAGCCGAGGGTTTTGCCGTGGCGCACACCGGAGAGAAAGCGCACGGCATCTTTCTCTATCTTCATGCGTCCCCCTCGCCCATAGCCCCCCTGGCGACGGCGCAGATCAGCATCAATGATCGACTTCTCAACTGCTAAACCGGCAGGTAGCCCTTCTACGATCATGGTCAGGCCAGGTCCGTGCGACTCACCTGCTGTCAGAAAACGAAACATTGTATTGTATACTCCTATGAACTTGGCAGGGTCGGAGCGACATGGCACCCATCCAGCCCCAGGGTATCCGCATTGCCTGCGGACTCCCTGTTCCTTTTCATTTCTCTCCGCCTCTCATGGTACCTTGACGCCTATACGGGCGGCCACAAAGGCCCACCCCTAAGCAGAACGGAACAGAGAATTACGAACTAGACATACTGACTTTTTGGGCTTCGTCTAGCTGATCTTGGGCTTGTGCTGTTTGCCGCTTATCCTTTTTCTCATTCAATAGTAAGAGGCCAATAGCACAACAAGCTAGACTGGCTCCAAGGAGGTAGCCAGCGATAAGATCGGTTGAGAGATGCACGCCAATGTAGAATTGCGCAAACCCTCCACCGAAGGCCGCGGCAAGGGCTATTGCCATCAACAAGAGGCGCAGCAGGCGAAACTTCACATGCCGCCAAGCGAGCCAAAAAGCAACGAACCCCATAAAAAACCAGCGCATGGCATGACCACTGGGATACCCATATGCTAGCCTGGTTTGTAGAGCGCGACTGCCTCCACATTTGCGGGCAGGCCAGGGAGTTCATGCCAAACTGGGTATTGGCGGGTACCACCTGAGGAAAATATTGTTTTCCCCCATATTCGACACCCACCCCAAGCAGCAGCAGCAGGAAGAGAAAAGGCAGCATACGGCGACGATATCCCAACAACACACACACGCCGCCCAGCACAAGTGTACCCAGGAGGCTGGCTCCCACTTCACCCAGTTGCTTCCATTCTACGAAAACGCAGTCAATCGCGGTCAGAGGACGATGCAGAAGCCATTGTTCTATATGTAAGGTTGGGTAGAGCAGCACCCCAGTTGAGAAAATGATGGTAAAAATGCCGAAAAGCGCGAGCAGCACCAGTGCCGCTAAAAACCATAAGCGTGAAGTGGGAATACGTTTCAGTTGCATACACAAACTCTCTCATCCTTTCTTACCCACGATTGTAACATACTTTTTCCTGTATTTGCCACGAGTATAGTACCGCGCAATTCTATTCGTAACGCAAGAAATTGTATAAATATGACTATGACACTTATCAATGCTAAGCTATTGACAGAATACATCAAATTGATTTACAATATACTTAACCATCACTTTATCTATTTATTGACTCATCTCCGTTTACAATTGATTGTAATTTCTTTTGTTCAGGAGAGTATAGGAGGTTATTATGGCAACAGACCAATCTCATAGCCTGTTGGGGCAGGCAGTTGGAGCTAAAATACGGGCAGCACGACAGGCCCTGAAATACACTCAGAGTCAACTTGCCTCCACAGATTTCTCGGTTAGTTACATCTCTGCAATTGAACGCGGCCAGATGTGCCCTTGAGATACTGGCAAAGCGACTTGGACTTACTTCTACCGATTTGATTCCGCAGAACGGTCAAAACGATATTCACTTTCGTGATTCAATACGCACTTTTAAAAATGATAGTGCGCCGCTGGAATTGGAACTTATAGAGGCCCAGATATGCATCTTACAGGGTGAGGCGGAACGGGCAATTGCACGATTAGAAAACATCACGACCAAATATTTGCAAGATCACCATCTCACTCAACAACGCTACTTACTTGGCTGGGCCTATCTCGATGCCGCGCAATTCCAAAAGTGCCAGGAGGTACTTATCGAGGCAGAAAAGCTCGCGGATAAGCAGAACGATCATTATCGTAGCCTACGTATTTACAATATTTCCGGCCTGGCCTTCGCGGCTATGCGCGACCATTCACGAGCACTCCAGGCTCATCAACAGTGTCTCACATTGTTAGACCAGACACAACCACAAGATCTATTTTTCCGCTGTCATTTGTATAACTCCCTGGGACAGCACTATACCAACCTGAACGATTTTGATTCGGCAATCAACAGCTTCAACCAGGCTATCGCGCTAACTGAAGAACTTCTTACACTTCAAAAGCTGCCATCAATGTATGCGGACATGGCAACCCAGTATGCCAATGCACAGGACTATCCCCTGGCAGCCCTCAATGCTTACAAGTGCCTGCACCTGTATAGCCATCAGGTGGACACGTCTCTGAGAAGCGAAATATACCATTATCTCGGTCGAGCATTGATGAAAGTCGACCAGGAACAGGCGCGAGCATATCTGGAAAACGCCCTGCAACGCATAAGCAACGAGCAAGATCTGCTCACCCAGGCAAGTATTGTCAGCCGTTTAGCGGAATGGTTTCAAGTCCATGCTGAGCTAGAAGAGGCCGAAAAGCACGCGAAGCAGGCATATGAGTTAGCAAAAGCATATGGCGATACAATTATCGCGGTTGAGGCTCTGCTCTGCCTGGGGCGTATTTTATATGCTCAAGCGAGATATGAAGAAGGAAACCAGCATTTTGTGGACGGACTGAAGATGCTAGAGCGTCTCAACATGACTGATGAGTTCTCTGAACAGTCAGCATCCTATGCTCAACTTCTGGGTGAACAAGGGAAGGCCCAGGAGGCTATCGCGTATTACAGACTTGCCATTGAGAGCCGCCAGAGGGGGAGAGGATTTTAATTTTGTACCAGGAGTCACCCGAATTTTCAAGCGGCATCGTGCTCCCCCTTGAAAATTCGGGTGACTCCTGGTACAAAATATGGAGACCTGTAATCAGTTAAACAGAGTCGAACAACATGAAACAACACAGCATTTGAAAAGGCAGGTATCACGCATGGCAGAGGAATCAAACAAACACTTAACTCACCTGGATGAGAGCGGTAACATCCATATGGTGGATGTTACCGACAGGCCGGAGACTGTGCGCGAGGCCATTGCCAGGGCTCGCGTGCGCCTGGCACCTGAGACGGTGCGTCTGGTCGAGACAAACCAGGTCTCCAAGGGAAGTGTCTTAGAGGTAGCGAAGATCGCAGGCATCATGGCGGCCAAGCAAACACCCCAGATCATTCCACTCTGTCACCCCCTACCCATGACCCACATCGATATACGCTTCACAGTTGATAGCACCGAGGGGCTGATCTCTATCGAGGCGCGAACCCGCACAAACTATAAAACGGGGGTGGACGTGGAGGCACTTACGGCTGTCACAGTAGCCGCACTGACGATTTATGATATGTGCAAGGGGGTCGACACAACGATTACGCTCGAACAAGCCTACGTCGCTTCTAAGAGTGGAGGTAAAAGTGGCACCGTCGAATTCCAACCACCTGCTTAGCCAGTCGTGGGCCGCACCTCCAGGAGTGAGAACATCACCTCGAGCAGGTTGCGCTCGTCTGGATTTGCGAGTCGTAAGTCAGTTTGACCGAGGGGAGTACTTAAGGTGCCATCTTTATCAACAGGAACCGCCGTGCGAATAGCGCGAGGATTGCCACCGGTCCAGCGCACAGGCTCGATCAATGAACCCAGAGGCACATTGATGGTCAGGTACTTCCCACGCAATTTCTCATCAAGCTCGTGCAGGTGTAGTTCGAGTACATCCTCGTGCTGAGTAATGCTCCCTTCAAGGGGATGGGATTGCAGGTAGATGACCGATTGCCCCGGAGGGGCTCCTATTGAACGCAAGGCGGTATCGGCCCTGCGCAGTACTTTGCCACCACGGGGGCCAGCAGCACCGATTAAAGGTGTAAAGGCATGAGCTGCCTGCTCTCGTTCGCCAGGGCTGTGCGGACCATCATAAAGGGAAGCCACCCGTACCAGGTCGTGTAATGCTTTGACACGCTGGCTGCTCTGTGTTATCTGGGAGCTAACCCGCATTGCCCACTGCAACATCGAACGAGACTGAGCCTCACCATCGGTATGGTCATGACGCGCCTGAAGGTACACAGCTTCCGCGTGGTGAATCAATAACTGGCACAGGTTCACCAGCGTTGTGGCTGGAATAGTCGCCAGTGGGCGCGTACCGTAATTTGTGGCTGGATGATGCACCTCTTTAGTGTTGAGAGCATAGCGCATGGCATCATACAGCTCCAGGTAAGCGGTATGGCAGACGGAACATCCGATTAAATGATAGAGAAGAGGGGCATAGTGAATGGTTGCCTTTGCATCGTTTTGCAGAAGAGCCATGATAAAGTCTGGTAATTGTTGATAAAAACGCGGATGATATTCACTATTAAGCAATGCCTCAAAATTGTTACTCTCGTCTCCGTCGGCAGTATTTTTCATTTGATCTTGTGATGGCCTTGCTAAGACATATTGCAACCATCGAGCCAGCTTGATATGTTCGCTGCGATGGTCAGATGAGCTATCGAATGGCTTATTATTGTTCATATTTGACCTTTCCTGAGCATGTAAGGCTACTCATTCTACCTTATAGAAGCGCAGTAAGTGCTTCAGCTGGTCCGAAGTGAAATGGACGACATCATTGTCACGCAAATCAAGTAACCCTTCAGCTTCCAGTTCATTCAATCCTATGCGCACATCATCTTCGGAAAGATCATCCTGCGCCAGGGTCTGAATATCTACCAAAAACTCACGGGAGTGAGCAAAACGCTCTCCATACTCTGTCAAACGTAATGCAACGGTAACTGTCAAATTTGAACTTTGCTCCTGGATACAATGGCGTAATTTTTTATGAGCGTGATCTTTATGCTGGCTAACATTAGCAATGGGTATCTCATCAGCAAATAAGGCTGCTTTGTCCGGCAGTTCTTCAACGAGGCCGCTCAATAATGCAAAGGCATCAAACTCTTGCAACTCCTGGATGATAGCAATAAACTGTTTCGGCGCAGGTTTGAGTTCCTTGATACAGTGCTTCAAAATATTGCGCAGCTCCTCTTGAGAGATTGCCGCGAGGGCAGCCTTTTCCGGTGTAGCGAATGGAGGAGAGCCCCCAACAGGTTCGGTTGCCTCATTCAAGAGATCATCCTCGGCCTCTGTGCTTTCTGCCCCCTCTGCTTCTGGTGGATAACTCATTAACAATCGTCGCTTGCGCAGCCGATCAATAGCTTTGTTGCGTATACTGCGATTGAGGAACGCATAGAATTGCGCGTCAGTCAGTCGATCCAGCACGGTAAGCGGTGTTCTATCCTCACCGCCCAGGAGGCCCAAAAGCACAAGTTTCTCAATCACATGCCCAACAACTGTATCAACCTCAACTGCATCGAATCTCAACATGTCTAAAGAGCGTTGTGCATGCCAACTAAGATGCGCATACAAGGCCGGATAGGTCTGTTCCGCCCGATACCTCAAATCGTGTGCCGTGAAGGGCATACGAAATTCCTCCCAATTGCCTGGAGTATTGCATACAAAAAATCAATGAGTCCGCATGTATACATATGTACAGGCCATCGCTTACTAAATAAGGAGCGTAATTACTGCCTTTGTAAATTGTACCTAATATATACGTTAAACGCAAATCACATGGCAGAAACACAATGAATATGGCAGAAACGCAAATGAACATGGCAGGGCTTCGCCTTAGTGCCCCTGCCATGTTCATTTGTGTGTTTACCTACTCGACGTCGCCCCGTTTCCCTTGACGTTGATGGTCGTATGCTTTTTTAATGGCATTCAGACTGAGCTGTACTTCGCCGCGCTCCTCCAATAAATTGGCGTAGCGGAAATACGCACCTGCTGCAATTTCATGAGCATGAGACGAATCTAACGCATTCAAGGCCTGTGTGAAGAGTTCATCGGCGGTGGCATAGTCTTTGGTTTGATGATGAAGCTGGGCAAGGGCAATCAGTGCCTGGCCTTGCGACTGTGCATCTTCACTTGCACGAGCATAGCTGAGAGCTTCCTGGGCTTCTTTCTCTGCCTCTTTCACCTTTCCACGCTTCAACAGCAGTTCGGCCAACGATGTATGACAGGTAGAGGCGGATATCGCGTCATTGAGTTCATGCTCAATATCGATGGCACGCCTGTACTCTCTCTCCGCTCCATCGAGATCGTTCTGCTTCTCGAGGGTCTTGCCCATGCGTTGATGGGTTAGACCAACCAGCCGCTGCTCATCCCGCATTTCGTAGAGAGCAAGGCTGCGCATCGCATAATCTCGCGCCATGGTGAGTTTACCAGCAGCTTTGTAGCTCTGGCTGATCTCCATGTACTTCTGAGCGAAGCTCTTACTATCGCGGTTCATATCATCGAACATCTCCAATGCCCGGTGATAATAGGTCACAGCTTTATCTAGTTCACCGAGACGGAAATAGTCATTCGCTAAATTGCTGAATACATCGAGTGCGAATACAGGGTCATTGATCTGGCCATTTTCAATGGCAGTGTTGCACCTCTGGTGGTTCTCAATAGCAAGCGTGTAGTTATACAGCAAGAAGTAGGCTTTACCAAGTAGATTTCGGGCGCGTTCTATCGATTCATTGTCATTGAGACCTTCCGCCTGAGTCACAGCAGCACGAAGGTCGACTACTGCTTCTTGGTACTCATTCGCTGCTAGATGTATCTGACCCTTTAGAAGGAATAATCGATACACCTGGTCCGTTGTAATACGCTCTGGCTGGATAGGAGCTAACAACTGCTCGGCCTGTTTATAGGCACCTTGCTGTACCAGTACATTACCTTGGAGTAAATCAACATCAATTTTCTGGTCAGGGCCAGAATCGGCGGGGGAATACCCTACGGCTCTTGCTTCGGCGGCACCAGAAGGCGAACCTTCCAGCAGGAAGGTGAGGGGAACATCCAGGCGACGCGCAAGAATCGAGAGGGCTTTGAGGGAGGGCCGAATTTTTCCACGTTCGATTGCCGAAATGTATGAAATGGAAAATTCGGGCGCAGCTAGCTGGGCCTGGGTCATTCCAAGCTTGGTACGAACTTCCCTAATGTTGGTACCGACTCTTGCTGCGACAGCTTTCCCTACATTTGCAGCTTCCAGGGATGGTGGCATGGGTATACTTCCTTTCAACTGGTTCCTTTCAACTGGTTCCTTTCAACTGGTTCCTTTCAACTCAGTTCAACCAGTTCCTAAAAAACAACTCATCTCAAGAATTTCCTTTCAAGGAAACCCTATAAAGGAATCGACAATGATTCCTTTATGATTTAGTCAAACAACAAACAGCTTATATATGTTCTTCTCTTACTTTCTAATCTTTCTAGGTACATATACCCCTTGACAAATTTTTCCACTTATTAAGTGGCCTGCCAAGGGTAATTTGCGTATTCAAGATTAAAAAGTAAGTGAATAAACATCTACTTAGTAGGATATCATAAAATTTGCAATATTTCAATAGCGCTAGTTAATATTTTTCGACTACTTGTAGCGAAAAAAAGAGCTATTAATTAGCTATAATTTCAAATGAACACAAATACCTAGAATAGAACAGCTTAAAAAGAAGCTATTTCACATTCAAAATGAGGCATTTCACATTCAAAATTCCACAAGCTTCGCTTAACTAATAAACCTCCTACTCTTATATGATACTTGGTCATTACAAATAGACAATTTTTGTGCATTCAATAGCACAAAGTTGCTATTAACAGAAAAAATCTTGCATACATTACGATAGCTGCTGGAGGAATTTTCATCACATCCCTGTTGAATAGAAATATATGAAAGAATAAGCCACTATCTCTGCATTTTCGGCACTCCTCAAAGTATGAGATATAATAACTATAGCATAGTGAGGATGAAATACACAAGACAAGGGGACACTATTAGGTAGATCGTACTATAAGGCTGAATTGAAAGTTCTGCGATAATGCTTGTTTCTGATTCTGGTAATACTTAAAAGATGAATCCCTCCGAATATTGAAGGCGAAAAGTGGTAGTTTGGGCGCAAGACGCAATCTTGCGCCCAAACTACCACTTTTCGCCTTCAATATTCAGACAGAGTCAGGCAAAGTCTGCTCCTCTTTACAATAATTTGAAAAGCACCAGGAAGAACACTCTAGAAAAAAATATATCATTCCCCTATACTATGCAGCATCATTGATTTATGATATTTTAGAGAATCTTCTAACCAGGATAGCTTGTCAGGGAGGGAACAAAATGCTAACCATCAACAGTCTCTTTGCAACGGCTGTCGAACGATTTGGGAGTCGAGTTGCACTTATCGAACCAGTCGAGGGGACAGGTGAAATGTCCATACTGACATATCGCATATTACAAGAACACGTACAGGGCTTTGCTGGCTATTTACAACAACAAGCGTTCCAGAAAGGGGATTGTTTGCTCATCTGGTCTGCGAGCAGAGCTGATTGGTTGGTTGCTTACCTGGGAACACTGCTGGTGGGTGGGGTGGTTGTCCCCCTGGATGTCAGTTCCAGGCAAGATTTCCTGGCACGTATTACTGAAACAACGAATGCGAAGCTGCTGATTACTACCCAGAAGCAATATAATGGGTTGAAGGATTTCACACTTCCCCTGGTCGATATAGATGCCTTGCCACAGCAACCCCTGGACAGCACCAGGCTTCCAGCGGTGAATAGTGATGACCTGGCGGAGCTGGTCTTTACCTCTGGCACGACGGGCCAGCCCAAGGGAGTCATGCTAAGCCATCAGAACATCGCCAGCAACGCCACATCCGCCGTCACCGTTATCAGCATGAATGCAGAAGACCGCGCACTCTCCATACTCCCCCTCAGCCATATGTTCGAAATGACCGTTGAGCTGGCCCTGCTGCATTGCGGGGCCAGTATTGTCTACGCCCGTTCGCTCGTTCCCGAAACACTGCTCAAGCTGCTCGAATCACAACGTGTGACATGTTCCGTGCTGGTACCCCAGGCTCTGCAGCTCTTTCTGAATGGCATCGAAAGGGAGGTGAGGAGGCAAAAGAGGCAGAAACAATTTGAGCAGTTGATTCGCGTTGCCGCTCGCCTGCCCTTTAGCTGGCGGCGTTTCCTCTTTGGGGCCGTGCATAAACGCTTCGGTGGTCACTTTCGCTTTTTTGTGAGCGGAGGTGCGTACTTGCCACCCAGGCTGGCTCAGAGGTGGGAGCATATGGGGTTTCGGGTGCTGCAGGGCTATGGAGCGACAGAATGTGCCCCGATTATCTCCGTCACTCCCTTTCACGAACATGTGCTTGATTCGGTTGGCAAACCCCTACCCGGTGTAGAAGTGCGTATCGCCGATGACCAGGAAATTGTGGTGCATGGGCCAAATGTAGCTCTGGGCTATTGGAAGAATCCGGAGGCCACTGCCGCTGCTTTCAAAGATGGCTGGTACTATACTGGAGATCTTGGCTATATGGACAAGAAACACAATCTCTATTTGAAGGGACGAAAGAAAAACTTGATCGTACTGGCGAACGGGCTGAACGTCTTTCCAGAAGATATCGAAAACATCCTACAGGCGCATCCGCAGGTCAAGGATGCGGCGGTCTTCGGGCTGATGGAACAGGACCAGGGGCCAGAAGTTCACGCGGTGCTGTTGATGGAGGACGCCAGCCAGGCAAAAGCTGTGGTTCAGGAAACAAATAAACAGCTGGCTTCGCATCAGCAGGTGCGCAGTTTTACGGTCTGGCCGGAGACCGACTTCCCACGTACCCATACACTTAAGGTGAAACGCCAGGATGTGCTGCGTAGATTAGAAGAGATACGGCAGGAGGCGCGCGAGAAAAAGAAGGCTGAACAATAATATGCTCTATCTTATTGCTACTCCTATTGGCAATCTCAAGGATATCACCTTGCGCGCTCTCGATACCTTGCGAGAGGTTGATTTCGTGGCCAGTGAAGATACGCGCAAGACGGGGATGCTGCTCAAGCATTTCGAAATTTCCAAGCCACAAATCGCCTTCCACGAGCACAACGAGCAGCGTGCAGGTGAGCGTATCGAGGAATTGTTGAAAGAGGGAAAGTCGGTCGCCGTTGTGACCAATGCAGGCACACCGGCGATTTCGGATCCAGGTTTTACGCTGGTGCGCCGGGCTCTGAATGCACAGGTTGAGGTCACCATGATTCCAGGCCCCACGGCCTTTGTAATGGCTTTAGTACTTTCGGGTTTGCCGGTCCACTCCTTTACCTTTCGTGGCTTTGCCCCGCGCAAATCTGTGGGCAGATGTAAATTCCTGGAGATCGACAGGGAGTCGCCCCACACGCTGATCTTTTATGAAAGCCCCTACCGGCTTGAGGCCTTTCTCAAGGATGCTCTCGAAGTATTTGGGGATAGGGAAGCGGCCATTGCCAATGATCTGACCAAGCTGTTTGAGAAAGTGGAGCGAGGGGGTCTTTCTACATTATTAAATTCGGTTTTACATTCAAAACCCAGGGGAGAGTATATTATTGTGATCGCCGGGGCAGGTAAGCTAGCAAAAGAAGTACCACCAGAGTATTGAGGCATCTCTTGCAGAGATGCCTCAATACTCTGGTGGTACTTCTTTTGCTCCTAAATTCCCATAACTTCGACCAGTTCTTTGACAGCGTCGGCTGACTTCTGGAGCAGGGCGCGTTCGTGTTCATCGAGTTCGATCTCAACGATCTGCTCGACGCCCTGTGCGCCGAGTTTGGCCGGTACGCCTACAAAGAGATTGTGGATACTGTATTCACCC
>WNFF01004085.1_pt1 | contig 11913 bp, 12 predicted proteins | sample 5400441 | NCBI WGS metagenome assembly WNFF01 (sample SAMN13153345, study PRJNA577476) | soil metagenome | isolation source: 120 cm saprolite under Douglas fir tree site 2 hole 3 replicate 1 | place: USA:California | collected 2015-04-18
GAGCATACTCAGGTGCTCGCCGACAACGCTGCTGCAGCAAGCAACTATGCGACCAACTACACCCAGACCGCGATCGTTCCCAATGTCCCCTATGGCATCTGCAAGTCGTCCCTGCAGTACCGTCAGGCCTACATGGGCGACTACGTGTGCGTGAGCTCGACGCAGGCGAGCCAGGTCATGGCCGACAACGCTGCATATGCGAGCCGCTTGGAGATGTGCCTGTCGCCACCGCCGCGGCCAACGTGCGGCTCACAGCCCAACGGCTACAACACCTGCCAGTAGGCGGGGGAGGGCAGGGGCGACCGGCACAAAAAATATTCGCCGGGCGGAGGGCGCCGCCCGGCGAAAGGATGCAGCTTAAGATCAACCGTGGAAGCCGTCCTGGAAATCGCGGTTCGGACCGCGCGTCGTCGGCGCGCTCGGCGTATAGGGCCCGCCTTCGCCAGCTCCGTACCCGTAGGGGCCGACGAACCCCTGCGCGTTGCTCGGCAAATAGACGGTCGAGGGCGCGGCAGTTTGATGTCGCACGGTCTTCGCCATTGCCGGAGACGCCAGCAACGCGGCGACGCCGGCTGCCGACAGGATCACTTTCAGGTTTGTTCTCATGATGAACCTCATGTGTGTCTCCGGGTTCTCACCCGGCTTCCGTCAGCTATGCGACTTTCTGCATCGCACAAGAGACCGATCCGTCACCGGGCCATCACGAAATTGTGCTAAGAAATGTCGGTACTACAGTAACTTAAGGCAAAACTGTGGTACGATTTGTGCCGCATTTTCGCGCCGTGAAAGATTCGTTATGTTGCAATGCATTGAGGGGAAATTATCGCCGCCCTCGATGGCTCCCGGCGACATAAACTTCCGTGGCTGCGCGACTGGAATGTCTGGAATTCAATTGCCAAGCGACGGGCGCTGATCGGCGGCGAAGGGCGCGCATGCCCGCCATGCGGTCTCAACGGGCCAGGATAAGCCCGGTGATGACGACATCGAACGCCGCGCTTTGCCCCGGTTCTCACTGCCCGCGTTTTTTCGCAATCGCCCGCCACAAATTCACGCACACCGTTTCCACATCGTGCAATGCATTCGCCCGCGCCGCGACGGCGGTGTGGGGCATGAGGATGACATTGCGGTCGCTGTAGCGCAGCAGCGGCTCCGCCGGGTCGGCGGGCTCGGTGTAGAGCACGTCGAGGGCGAGCCCACCAAGGCAGCCGGATTGCAGCGCCTCCACCAGGGCGTCGTGGTCGATCAACTCGGGCCGCGCTACGTCGATCAGCATGGCGCCGGGCTTGATGCGGCCGAGCGCATCGCGCCCGATCAGGCCGCGGGTCGAATCATTGGACGGCAGTTGCACCAGAATATAGTCCGCCTGCCCCATCAGGTCGTCGAGCGGCAGGTAGCGGGCGCCGTATTCCTGCTCCACTGCGGCGGCGAGCGGCGTGCGCTGGGAATACACGACCTCCATCTCGAACGCGCGGGCGCGGCGCGCCACCTCGCGACCGACCTCGCCGAAGCCGACGATGCCGAGCGTCGCCCCGAGCAGCGTCTTGAGCCCGGTGATGCCGGCGAAATTCGAATATCCGATGTAATGCGGCTGCCGCGGCCGCACCCGCAAGCCCGCCTTGCGCAGCGCGGCCTCCTCCACCACGCCGTTGAATTCGCCGATGCGCTTGGCGAGCGCCAGCATGAGGGCGCAGGCCTGCTCGGCCACCGCGACATTCACCATCCGGCGCACCGTGGCGACGACGACGCCGCGCTTCGCACAGGCCTCAAGATCGATGTTGGTGGTGATGGTGCCGAACTTGTGCACGATGGCGAGCCGCGACGCTGCCGATAGAACGGCATCGTCGATCCGCAAGCTTTCCACCACGACACCGTCGGCATCGGCGATCTTCATCTTAAGATCGGCCTCGCCGGCGGCAAATATCACTTCCGCCGGATAGAGACCGCCTAGCCGCTGCTGCAACCGGCTGCACCAGCCGAGAAAATCCGGCTCGTCGTGGGCGAAAAAATCCGCGACCGCGTGCCGATGCGCCGCCGGCGTCGCGGGGTCGAGCACGACCGGCACGATCTTCAGGAAGTGGTCCTCTTCGATGACAATGCGGGTCATGCGCGATGCAGCCGTAGGGCAGGGGACCCTGCAACCGGCATGGTGGGCGCGACAGGGATTGAACCTGTGACCCCTACCGTGTCGAGGTAGTGCTCTACCGCTGAGCTACGCGCCCGGATGGGTCGGGTCGATCCTATATCGGCTTGCACTCATGCCGGCAAGCGGCTCGCTGGAGCTACGCCGCCAGCATCTTGCCGACCTCGCTGACGAGCTCGCGCAGGTGGAACGGCTTCGACAGCACCTTGGCTTGCTTGGGCGCCGTGGAATCCGGGTTGAGCGCCACGGCGGCGAATCCTGTGATGAACATGATCTTGATGTCGGGGTCGAGTTCCGCCGCCCGCCGGGCCAGCTCGATCCCGTCCATTTCCGGCATCACAATGTCGGTGAGCAAGAGCTCGAAGGGTTCTTCGCGCAAGCGCTGATAAGCCGCCAGTCCATTGTCAAAAGAAATGACGTTATAGCCGGCCGCCTGCAGTGCCTTGACGAGAAAACGCCGCATATCGGTATCATCTTCAGCCAGTAGAATCTTGGTCGCCATGCGATTCGCCAGCTTTTCATGCGATGGGCTTGGATCCCGCCCATGCCAGACCCCTCCCCGCCATTTCATAGCTTTCCATAAGCCGCCCTCTTGGTAAATATGACGTGAATCGAGACGACATCTGCGGCTTGGCGGAGAACTTTATGGCATTCCGGCAACAGTACGATTAGAAACGAGACGCGGCGCCCCCGATTGAGTCCATGAACGTGCACTTCAACGAACTCGACCCCCCGTTCGAAATCCTCGAGCCCGCCGAATGTCGCGGGCCCGTGGCTTTCAACTCACCCCATAGCGGCTGCGTCTATCCCCGCGCCTTCCTCGCGGCGGTGCGTCTCGACCTTGCGATTCTGCGGCGCTCTGAGGACTGTTTTGTCGATGAATTGCTGGTCGGCATCGTCCCGCGGGGCAATCCGTTGATGCGGGCGCATTTCCCACGCTGCTTTGTCGACGTTAACCGCGAACCCTACGAGCTCGATCCCCGCATGTTCGACGGCCGCCTGCCGTCGTTTGCCAATACGCGCTCCATGAGGGTGGCCGGCGGACTGGGTACGGTCGCGCGCGTCGTCGGGGACGCACAGGAAATCTACGACCAGCGGATTCCGGTCGAGGAGGCGCTGCGGCGGATTGAGGGGCTCTACAAGCCCTATCACCGGGCATTACGCAAGCTCATGACCAGAATCCACCATGAATTCGGCACCGCCGTCCTGGTGGATTGCCACTCGATGCCGTCGGCCTCCGGTCCCAAGGACGAGCGGCCCCGCGCCGACATCGTGATCGGCGATCGCTATGGCACCAGCTGCTTGAGCATCATTGCGGACACGATCGAGATGACCATGCGGGAACGGGGCTATTCGGTGAGCCGCAATAAGCCCTATGCGGGAGGTTTCATTACCGAGCACTACGGCAATCCCGCCGCCGGCCTCCATTCGATACAGCTCGAAATCAATCGCGCCCTGTACATGGACGAGCGTCGCCTGGAGCGATCGAACTCATTCGCGAGAGTTGCGCAGGACCTGGAGGCGGTCTCTGACCGGCTCAACGAGATCGCCCTGCAGGAACTGCATCCCTATAGATCGGCTGCGGAATAGGCCGCGAGGGTCAGAAGGGCACAACAAGTCTTGATTAAGAAAAAGGGTCACCAGCACAGCCAGTGACCCAAGTCTAGGGAGGAAACGCCCACAACGGGCAACGGCAACGAATGAGTTACCGCGTCGCAACAAATGCCACCGCATTGCACAAAGCTCAATAGCCAAACGACGGCAGCCGCTATGCGTGCCCCGCAGGGCTTTCGGCGCTCTATCGCCAGAGCGAGCATGCTGAATCAAAAAAAGGCCGCTGGCTCGCCAGCGGCCCAAGTCTAGGGAGGAAACGCCCAAGGAGGGCGGCGGTAACGCAGACGCGCTACCGCACGAGGGATACTTGGCACCGGGCCCTGCAAAATGCAAGAGGCAAATCATAGATTGTTAACGCTGTTCTCGAACTTGGTTTTTGGTGGGAGGGAGGCGGGATCCCCGACACCGGACGACCCTGCGGAGCTCAGTCGCCGCGGTAGCCTTCGGGAAGATGCTTAAAATTGCGGCAATAGCCCGCCGATGACCTGGTCCATCCTCCACTCCTGCGCACGCGCGGGAAGGGAGGATAGGCCGACACCGCGGAGAGGGGACCGAGAGATGACTGCGGTGGATTTTGCAGCTTTCGTCAGCGACCTTGCGACGGTGTCAGGGGATGCGATTAAACCATTCTTTCGCACCTCGCTCGGCATCGAGGACAAGAGCTGTGGCGGCGCGTTCGATCCGGTGACTGCAGCGGACCGCGCCGCCGAGCAGGCGATGCGCACGATGATCCGGGAGAAGTTTCCGGCTCACGGGATCATCGGCGAGGAATTCGGCTCCGAGCGCAGCGACGCCGAATTTGTGTGGGTGCTTGACCCGATCGACGGCACCAAAGCTTTTATCTCCGGCATGCCGGCATGGGGCACATTGATCGCGCTGACCCGTTCGGGGCGGCCGGTGTTCGGAATGGTGCACCAACCCTTCATCGGCGAGCGCTTTTCAGGCGACGGCCGTGCCGCCACCTATCGGGGCCCGGCCGGCAACCGCGCCCTCATGGTGCGGCCCTGCCCGACGCTCACCGACGCTACTCTGTACACCACGAGTCCGCGGCTAATGAACGCAGCCGACCGCACAGCCTTCGCCAGGGTCGAAGAGGCGGTCCGCTTGTCGCGCTACGGCGGTGACTGCTACTGCTATTGCATGCTCGCGGCCGGCCACGTGGACCTCGTCATCGAGACCGGACTCAAGCCATACGACATCGCCGCCCTTATCCCCATCATTTCCGGTGCAGGCGGCATTGTCACCACGTGGAACGGAGAGGCCCCGGAATCGGGCGGCCGCATCGTCGCTGCGGGCGATCGCCGCACCCACGCGGCCGCGCTGGCCTTGCTGAACGCCTGAGGCGGCGATCGGAGCATTGTGAAGAGGGACTTCAGCATGCTGTAGGGGCGGACCCTTGTGGTCGCCCTGTTGCCGGTGGATGCGGGTTACGGGGCGACCACGAGGGTCGCCCCCAGGGTCGCCCCTACAGTGGGCAATGTCGGAAGACGCCGCTTAGTCAAAATGCCGGCGTGCCGGGAATGAAAGCGTCAAACGCCGCCCAGAATTGGCTGCGATACACATCGAGCTCCATCATGACTTCATGCCTGGAGCCTGCGACCACAAGATGGGAGCCGACCCGCAGGCGACTGCCGAAATCCTCAATTGCGGCCGTTGAAACCAGGCGGTCGCGACCGCAGGCAATGATCAGCATTGGCTGCCGCAGCTTTGCCGGAAACGCCGGATTGGCAAAGTCCGCCATGGCGCGCAGCGCAGAATCGGCCCAGGCAATCGTCGGGGCGCCGAGCGCCAAAGCCGGTTCGGCCTCGATGACGGCGGCCGTGCGGGCATGGCGTATGGGGTCCGATGTGACTGGGTTATCGAGGAATGGGCCGGCGGCGCTGCAAGCTGGTCCGCCGCCGGGGATGAACGCGCCTCCGAGACCAACCATCCGCACCGTCCTTGCGAGCGTCGGGGCCAGCGCAAGCAGCCGAATGTTGGCAAGCTTGATCATCGGAGCGCACAGCACCAGGCGCTCGAACCAGCGATTCCCCCGCGCCGCCGCGCGTATCAGGACAGCAGCGCCCATCGAATTTGCAAGCCCGAACAGCGGCGGCGGACAATCGGGCAGAACGACGTCCCGCATGAAGGTCTCAAGATCTATGTCATATTGGGCGAAATTGGCGATGTGCCCTTTGCGACGCTCCCGCAGCATACGATCGGACAGGCCCTGGCCGCGCCAATCGAGCGTCGCAACCGCAAAGCCGCGTGCGTTGAGATCACGCACGATTTCGAAATATTTTTCGATGAACTCGATGCGTCCTTGGAAGATGCACACCGTCCCCTTGCGATCCGACGGCGGCGGCCAGCGCGCGAACCTGATTGAGATTCCGTCGGGCGTCTTCAGAACACCCATTACGGCGCCTTCGGGGACCGGATTGGCCGGAATGGAAACGAGTTTCATCGCAAGAGTATGTCCAGCAATTTGGCGGCGCCCCCACCTCATCGCTTATCGGAATCGTCGGCGGCGCTCAACAAGCGCTGAAGGCCCTCCCTTACGATCCCGCGGGCGAGCGCGTCGCCATGCCGATCTGCCCCTTGAAGGCAGGATCAGCCTCCCCCATATGGATGGGCGTGCAGGCCATCCGGCTGCACAAACCAGGTCCGGCCTATCGGCGGACCCCTGCATGTCGCTTCAAAGGAGGATATGCCATGCGTACATTCGATCTTTCCCCGCTTTATCGCTCCACCGTCGGCTTTGACAGGCTGTTTTCGATGCTCGACAAGACGGTGGGCTTCGAGGGTGGTCCAACCTATCCGCCCTACAATATCGAGCGGACTGGCGAGAATTCTTATCGCGTTACCATCGCGGTTGCGGGATTTTCCGAGTCTGAGCTTGCCCTCGAGGCAAAGGAAAATAGCCTCACCGTGAAGGGTGAAAAGGTTCGCGAAGCCGATACCGGCAAAACGGAGCTTCTCTATCAGGGCATCGCGGCGAGGGCGTTCGAGCGCGTATTCCGGCTTGCAGACTTCGTCGAGGTGAAGGCTGCAAAATTGGAGCACGGCCTCCTGCATATCGACTTGGTGCGCGAGGTCCCGGAAGCCATGAAGCCGCGTACCATCGGCATCACCACGACCCCGAACGGTAAGGTCATCGACACCAAAGCGGCCGCATAATCGGCCTCAATGTGAGCGTCGAAGAGACAAGGCGCCCCGGTCATTTCGGGGCGCTTTTTGCGAATCATTCCAGCGGCGCGACCGGAACCATGGTCGGGGCCATCGGAAGCGCCTTTGCGGCCGGCGCAACGTCCGAGCGGACGGGTGCCGTCGTTTTGGGTTCGTCCCCTTCTCTACCCTCCCGCGCTTGGTGGGCAGGGTGGGGAGGGGGTGCGGTTTCCTTAGCCGCTGCGCTGGTGAGGTCGGCCGGGCGGGTGCGCGGCAGCGGCGGAGCAGGCCGCAGGGACGCGCTGCTCCTGACCGATCCGGAATTATTTTTGCCCGGCCATATGTTTGGTATGTCGCCGGGCGGGGTCGGCGGACGCTCGAAGCGCGACCACGGACGATAGCTGTAATACCCTGCCCCGCCGTACCGCGCGCCGCTCACGCCGCGGACCCACAGCACGCGGCCGGTGCCCGCATCGACGGTCAGTTTCACATCCATGTCGTAGGGATCGAGAGCGAACAGAACGTAGACGCGTCCCCGTTGGATCGGACGGTTCATCGGCTCGAATCCCGCCCGCCGCACCTCGGCTTCGATTTCCGCGGGCGCGAGCATGCCGAGGATCGCCGAGACGCCGGCAACGGGCCCGGTCGTGTCACGCGCCATGCCGCTCGACTGCGCAAGCGCCAACACAGGCGGCATGGCAGCGACGACAAGTGCAGACCCCAGAGCCCACTTTATGCCTGTCATTTTGCCCCCTTTGGGTCGCCCATCAAGCTGACCTACCTCCGGGCCGTCATCGTCCTCCCCGGACGTGATCCGGGGATTGACCGGACGATCCAGTAACCACCCGACGCAGATACTGGATTGCCCAGTCAAGCCTAGTCAATCCCGGTATCCTGCAACATTGCGGCTTTAGGGGTGACCCTCATTGGCGCTAAGATAAGGGTGTGCGCAGGCCTTTCTGCTCCCTCCCCCCGCTTGCGGCTATCGGATTCACACATCTCAAAAACCGACTCTGCTTCAATGGGTTACGCGAAGGCCCCCCTTGAGCCGTCCAGTGTTGCTGCAATCGATTCAAGCGGCCACCATCCGCGCCTTAACCTTTGGTTAACTAGCGCCATGCGACCGTTTGGTAAGACGGAGTGCGTCGCACTGACCGTCACACGACGCTGCGTAGTGCATAGGTAGCTGGCAGATGGAGGGATACCGATGAATCCCAATCTGACTTCCACACTATCGGAGTTCTCCAAAGGTCGCCCGGCTACCGAGCGATCGAACGACCCGCCGCTTCGCCGAACCGCGTGGAACCTCATCACGAGAGTGCGGTTGTGGCTCGGTAAGCTAGTCTCATTCGCCTTCGTCCGCGTCCTGGTGATTTTTGTAGTTGGTTTTGCTGCCGGTTTCGTGTGGCAGTCCTACGGCGGCGCGGCGGGAAAGGCGATTGCCAGCTGGTCCCCATACCTTGGCTGGTTAGCGCCAGCGGGCGCTGCTGCCGGCACTTCTCCCGACCGACTCAAAGCGACAACGCTCGCTCTCGCTACAGCGCGGCAAAGCTTAGACAAGCTCGCTACGGAGATTAGCAAGCTGCAGGCGCAGGACGCAGATCCACCGCGGCGCAGAGCGACACGCTAAGTTAAGAGGTCCGATAGGAACCGTGGCTGTCTGGTGTGTGACGTTCGGAACGGCGTGGCACGTGCCTGCTTCCTAATTCGCCGCTAATTCGAGGCGATTAGACTGCAAACATGCCGAACAGACCGGAAGTCGACGCAGACCAACGCCGCGCGCTCGAATTGCTTTCCGACGCAGGGCCGCACGGCTGCACCGGGGCGACCTTCCTCGCACACGGCTTCAAGGTCGACATGTTGGCCGAGTTGATCCGTGACGGACTCGCCGCGGCACACCGCAAACCCATGAAGGCGGGTGAGCGGCAGATCGAGGTTGCCCGTGTCACGATCACGACCGCCGGGCGGAAGGCAATCGAGGGTCGAGCGGCGTAAGCTCGATGGGAGATGTGAGTGTCCCCAGATAAGAAGGCCGCCAACTTTATTGGCGGCCCAGTGGGGGAGGGACGCCCCAGGGAGGGCGCCGCATCACTTTCGAAGCAATTTATATGCCAGAGGTCAGACGAACCAATCCGTCCCATGACGCTCGAAAATATGCGTCAGAACGGCGTCCGCGGGCTGTTCGTGACTTGCAGCGCTTGCGGCCATCATACCTACGTCGATTTTACCAAGGAGATGAACTTATCGATGCTGGATTCCGTCGTGGCGAAAGAGGTCACCAAGCGAACCAGAACATAGCCGGACGGCACGATTGCGGGGGCCGTGCGGTCCGTATGGGTGACGTAATAGTGGGCGCCAGCAGCCTGCAAACGTTCATGCAAGGCTTGAGACAGCCGCACGAACACGATGTTGGCTTCGACCGGCCATATCGGCGGGAGCTTGACGCTCGCGAGATGCGTCGCGAGACGATCGGCCATGCGATTGGCGTGGGCCGCGAGCTTGAGCCACTGGTCGTTCGCCAGGAATGCCTCGAACTGGGCGGCGATAAAACGGTGCTTGGAGACGAGGTGGCCGCCGCGCTTGCGGCGCTCCGCCATCGCGTCGGCGCGCGCCGGATCGAAGAACACGACAGCCTCGGCGGCAAGGGCGCCGCCCTTGGTGGCGCCGAAGGACAGCACATCGACGCCTGCGCGCCAACTTGCCTCTGCCGGCGTCGCGCCGAGCCGCGCGACCGCATTTGCAAACCGTGCGCCATCCATGTGCACCGCCATGCCGCGTTCATGGGCCAGCCCCGCCAAGGCCGCGATTTCATCGATCTGGTAGACGGTGCCGCATTCGCTGGCCTGGGTAAGCGACAGCACGGCCGGCAGTATTTGGTGCGGGCGAAGTCCGAAGTGCTGGTCGAGCGCGGCCGCGATGGCTCTGGGTTGCAGCTTCCCGGCCTCTCCCTCGACGCCTAGGAGTCGCAACCCGCCGCCGAAAAATTCCGGCGCGCCGCATTCGTGGGCAATGGCATGGGCTTCGCTGTGGCACAGCACGGCCCCCCACGGCGGCGACAGATGCGCCAGCGCCAAGGCGTTGGCGGCAGTGCCGGTGCCCACCAGAAATACCGCCACGTCACGTTCGAACACTTCCGTGAACCGACGCTCCAGCCGTCGGGTCAAGGCGTCGTGCCCGTAGGCAATGGCGAAGCCGGCGTTGGCGCGAACCAGAGCGTCCAAAATGGCGGGCGCCACTCCGGCGGCGTTATCGCTGGCAAATTCCATGTGCAGTCCTTCCAGGTTGGCGGCGTTTGTAGGATGGGTTGAGCGGTAGCGAAAGCCATCCTACGCACGCTGACATCCGTCCAACGTCATTGCCGGGCTTGACCCGGCAATCCATCTTCACTGCGAAGAAGATGGACCCGCGGGTCAAGCCCGCGGGTGACGGGCAGAAGGCGGCGGATCAAATTCGCCGGCATGCGCCCTGGCGCAATGGCGTTCGCCGGCGGCTCGCATCCGGCCAGAAGCAAAAGAAGCCCGAGAGAGGCCCGAAATTTGCTGGGCACGGCCTTGAATCCCTGCCAGAATTTTGGCATGTACGTTAGGACAGCAATACTGTCTCACTTTTAGGCGACCCTGATGCGGCAGACAGGGTCCGCCTTGCGGGGAAGTTGCCGCCACAAAAGAAGCGAATCACGCGCCGGCCCCCCCTCCCTACCCTCCCCGAATGCGGGGAGGGTAGGGAGGGGGCTCGGGTCAAAAAATCGGCTGGCGAGAAGGTTGCCTGCTTGACATATTTAGGCCTTCGGGCTGCGGCGCCGACTCTGGGCGAGGGGGGAGAGGTGTGCCGGCCGGCCGAAGGCCGCCGGAGAGGAGGCGAACAAGCGATGAGCGCGATCACGTCGTTTCACCGGCCAGGCTCGCAAGCACCGTTGGGGTCGGATGCTTCCGATCCTGACGCGGGCGGACGAATGATGGAACGAGGCGATATCCGCCCAGGCGTTCCCGCTCCGCAACGTCTTTATGACCCGGCCCTCGATAAGGGCTCGTGCGGTGTCGGTTTCATTGCCGACATCAAAGGACGCCGGTCGCACGCGATCGTTGCGGACGCGCTGACCATTTTGTTGAACCTCGAACATCGCGGCGCCGTCGGCGCCGATCCGCGCGCCGGCGACGGTGCCGGCATTCTGGTTCAGATTCCCCACAGGTTTTTTGCCAAGAAGGCAACCGAACTCGGCTTCACGCTGCCCCCTCCGGGCGATTATGCGGTCGGCGTGCTGTTCATGCCGCGCGAAGAGTCTTGGCGTGGCGAGATTGCGGCCGTCTTTGCGGAAGAGATTGTCCGCGAGGGAATGCGGCTTGTCGGCTGGCGCGACGTGCCGAACGATAATTCGTGCCTCGGTCAATCCGTGAAGCCGACCGAACCGTTCCACCAACAGGTCTTTATCGGCAAGGGCGATCGCAATCTCGAGGCCGACGAATTCGAGCGGCGGCTCTACATTCTGCGCAAGACCATCTCGGGCCGGCTCTACAAAATGCGCGAGCGGCGTTACGCCGGCTACTACCCGGTTTCGATTTCGAGCCGCACCGTGATCTACAAGGGCATGTTCCTGGCGGACCAGCTCGGCTCCTACTATCCCGATCTGCGAGATCCGGATTTCGAGAGTGCGCTTGCTCTGGTGCACCAGCGTTTTTCCACCAACACTTTCCCGACCTGGTCGCTCGCCCATCCCTACCGGATGATCGCCCACAACGGCGAGATCAACACGCTGCGCGGCAATCTCAACTGGATGGCGGCGCGGCAATCGTCGGCCCGATCGCCGTATTATGGCGAGGACATTCATAAGCTGTGGCCGATCTCCTACGAGGGCCAGTCGGATACGGCCTGCTTCGATAACGCGCTCGAATTCCTGGTGCAGGGCGGCTATCCGCTGGCCCATGCGGTCATGATGATGATTCCGGAGGCCTGGGCCGCCAATTCCCTGATGGATGACGAGCGGCGCGCCTTCTACGAATACAATGCCGCATTGATGG
>WNFF01008262.1_pt1 | contig 11913 bp, 9 predicted proteins | sample 5400441 | NCBI WGS metagenome assembly WNFF01 (sample SAMN13153345, study PRJNA577476) | soil metagenome | isolation source: 120 cm saprolite under Douglas fir tree site 2 hole 3 replicate 1 | place: USA:California | collected 2015-04-18
CGGCGGCGCCGTCGTTAGTGCCAGGGGCGTTGCCGGCGGTTACGGTGCCGTCTTTCTTAAAAGCTGGTTTCAGTTTGGCGAGGGCTTCCATTGTGGTGTCTTCGCGGGGAGACTCATCGTACTTGATGACGAGGGGATCGCCCTTTTTCTTCGGAATTTCGATGGGAAGAATTTGTGATTCGAAAAAACAGGATTTGCGCGCGCGGACGGCTTTCTGGTGGCTCTCGAAGGCAAAGCGGTCCTGCTCCTCGCGGGTGATGCCGTATTTTTCGGCGACGAGCTCGCCGGTCATGCCCATGTGGAAATCTTCGTAAGCGTCCCACAGGCCATCGTTAATCATGGAGTCGACGATTTTCCCATCGCCCAAGCGGTAGCCGGTGCGGGCTTGCGGAAGAAGATAAGGGCAGTTGGACATGGACTCCATTCCGCCAGCGACGACGATTTCGGATTCGCCGAGGGTGACGGCTTGGGCCGCGAGAGCGACGGCTTTGAGGCCGGAACCGCAGACTTTGTTGACGGTCATGGCGGCGACGCGAGGGGCGCAGCCGCCTTTGAGGGCGGCCTGGCGCGCGGGATTCTGGCCGAGGCCGGCTTGGACGACGTTGCCGAGGATGGCTTCGTCAATTTGTTGGGCGTCGAGGCCGGCGCGGCGGATGACTTCGGCAACGATTCTGCCGCCGAGCTCGGGCGCGGAGAAGCCGGCGAGGCCACCCTGGAATTTACCGATGGGGGTGCGGACGGCGGAGAGAATGACGGGAGTTTCCATGGAAGACCTCCACATGAAATACCAGTATATCGGATGCGGAAGAGTCGAGCTTAGCTACGAAGAAAAGCAAAGACATAATACAAAGATCATAGAGCGAGCACTGAGATGCGCACAGAAGAAAAAGCTCAGCAGAGTCGCGAACAGCACGGAGAAAAGGGAGGGCACGGCCTGGTTGTGCCCTCCTAAACCAAATGGAAGCGCATTACTTGGCGGCGCCGGCGGCGCCTGATTGGCCCTCGTCGGCACTCGGACCATAGTGGCCGGGCACGGGAACACCCAGCAAACGGAAATAGACGCCGAGCTGAGCCCGATGATGGATTAGGTGGTTCATGACCATGCCGCGAATGCATGCGATCCTCGGCATGGTGAAAATCTCCTTGCCGCCGGCGAGCAGCTTCCAGCCCTTCAGCATGTCTTGGTCGCTCGCGTTGGCGAGCGCCGTACGGGATTCGGCGGCGTTCTTATCGAACTCGACAAGCAGTTCTTTCCGGTTGTCCATTTTCGGAGGCTGATAGGAGGGACCGTCCACCGGCGCGTAATCCAGCTGCTCGGTCTTGAGAGTCATGGCTAGCCATCCCGGCAGAGTCGCGACGTGTCCGGCGAGCCAGCCGACGGTGCCGGATTTGTCGTGGGGCTTCCAGCTCCATTTGTCTTCAGGAACGCGCTCGAGGGTCTTGCGAGTGTTCTGCATTTCTTGATCGAACTCAGGCAGCATCGACTGTGCAATGGTCATGGTTTCCTCCAGGGAGCGAAGTATGGGTGCAGTGTGGCAGGAATTCTAGGCGAATAAAAAGCGAACTGTCAAGCGCTTTTTGAACCGCCGTCGCTGTCCTGTGATGCAGACGGAATTGCGCAGGTTGGCGACGGGGTATCGAAGCATCTTGCGATGCCGGACCGGCAAGCGCAAAATGCGCGCATGGCACACCAACCGACGACATCCTATTCGAAAGATTCCATTGGCCTCTTTCGCTACTACAAGAAGCTGGGGGAGCGCGCGATGGCGCAGTGTCCGGACGAGGGATTGTTTTTGACGCTGGACGCAGAGTCAAATTCGGTTGCCATCATCGTAAAGCACATGACCGGAAATATGCGCTCGCGCTGGACGAATTTTCTGACGACAGACGGAGAAAAACCAGATCGTAACCGCGACACGGAATTTGAAGATGCGCCAAAGACGCGAGCGGAGCTGATGGCCGCATGGGACCGAGGATGGAAATCCGTCTTCGACGCCCTCGAATCACTGACTGACGCCGATATGGAGAGAATTGTGACAATTCGCACGGAGCCGCATTCCGTGATGCAGGCCATCAACCGGCAGATTGCTCATTACGCGTATCACGTGGGGCAGATTATATTCCTGGCGAAGCATCTGACCGCGCAAGCCACCGGGAAATGGGAAACGCTGAGCGTCGCACGAGGAAAATCAGCAGAGATTAATGCCAAGGTGGCCGCTGGCGAGGTTTCACAGCGTAGTATTCTCTTCGCATCGAAGACCGACCGGAATCCACCACGCGCCAGCTAGTGCCGTTCCAACTATTTGGACCGAATGTCGGCTGGAGACTTCCATCCGAACATCCGGGCCATTCGTTCCGGAAATACTTGTCCAAGTAAGTTGGAACGGCACTAAAGAATCCCAGCGATTGAGCGGCGTTTCCTGTTCAACGCGAAATCCGATACCCTTCCTTCCTATGGCCACGCTGTTTGACATGGAGCCGGCCTCACCCGATGAGCCGGGCCTGAAGCTGAATGACGCGCAGAAGCGCGCGATTACGCATGGCGAAGGGCCGTTGCTGGTGATCGCGGGCGCGGGAACGGGAAAGACGCGTGTCATCACGGAGCGCATCCGGCATTTGTTGCAAACCGACCCGAAGTTATCAGGGGAGAACATTCTCGCGCTGACGTTTACAAAGAAGGCCGCGGGAGAGATGAAAGCGCGCGTGATGAAAGCCACGGGCGAGCGCGGGAGGGACGTGACGCTGGCGACGTTTCATTCGTTCTGCGAAACGCTGCTGAAGGAAGTGGAGCCGAATCGCGCCGCATTGGAGCAGGTGGATCACTGGATTTTGCTGCGGCGGAACATGGGACGGCTGCGGCTGGAAAAGTACCGGCGGCTGGCGGAGCCGGGACAATTCCTGAGCGATTTCATCGCGTTTTTTTCGCGGTGCCAGGATGAGCTGGTGTCGAGCGAGGATTATCAGCGCTACGCGGATGAATTGGCAGGGAAGCTCGAAGTCGAGCGCACGACACTGGACGAAGATACCTACAAAGAACGCGCGGAGCAGGTGGCCCAGGAGCAGGAGATCGCGCGGGCGTATCGCGCAAACGAACAGCTGCTGCGCGAAAAGAACGCTGTGGCGCTGAATGGATTGATCGCGGAAGCGGTGGCGCTGCTGCAGAAGGATTCAGGATTGCGCGAGCGGCTGCGGGAGCGCTACCGGCACATCTTGGTGGATGAATTTCAGGACACGAACATTGCGCAGCTCGAGTTGTTGCATCTGCTGTCAGCGGAGCCACGGAATATCGTGGTGGTGGGCGACAACGATCAGGCGATTTACCGGTTTCGCGGGGCGTCGTTTGGGAGCTTCAAGCTGTTCCTGGAAAGATTTGCGGGCTGGAGGGGAGGACAGGATTCGGCGCCGTATCGCGTCACGCTGACGGAGAATTACCGATCGACGCCGAATATTTTGCGCGTGGCAACGCAGGTGATTGCGCAGAACGAAGTGAGCGCGGATTTTCCGAAGAAAATTTTGCGTCCCACGCGCGCAGAGAGCGAGCGGATTCGCATCGCGGAGTTGGCGAGCGCCGAAGAAGAAGCGCGCTGATTACACGGAACGGGGCATCCGTGGCGCGATTTTGCAGTGCTGTACAGGCAGCATGCGCACCGGAACCATTTGGTCGAAGAGTTGTCGCGAAAGAAGATTCCGTTCGTGATTGCGAAGCTTTCGATCCTGGAGCATCCGCTGGTGCGGGATGTGCTGGCGTATTTGCGCTTGATTGCAAGGCCACACGACGACATCGCGTGCGCCCGGGTGGTGTCCGCGCCGGCGTGGCATCTGGAGGCGGCGGATCTGGTTCGGCTGGCAGTGCGCGCAGCAAAAAAGCGCGGGACGGCGCTCTTGGATGTTTTGCAGGCGCCACAGTCGGAGCTGCCGTTCGATGCATCGCAGGGCGCGCTAGGCGAGCTGCTCGAATTTCTTTCCCAGCAACGAAAAACACTGAAGCGGCGGGCAACGGGGGAGATTTTGTCGGACTTGATGGAATGGCTGGAGATTCCACAGCGAGCAAGCACCCAGGACCGGAAATACGTGACGCGGCTCTCGCAGTTCGTAAAGGAGTGGGAGAAAAAGAGCGAGACGCGGGGACTGGCCGAATTTCTGGAGTATCTGGACTATTTTGAGCAAGCGGGCGAGACATTGAGTCTGGAAGATGATGCGCCGGGCGATGCGGTGCAGCTCATGACCGTGCATGGCGCGAAAGGGCTGGAGTTTCCGCATGTGTTTCTGCTGCGGGTGAACGAGGGCGCTTTCCCGGCGAGAAATCGCGCGCCGCTCTTTGAATTTCCAACCGCACTGATGAAAGAAGAACTCCCGCAAGGAGATTTTCACATACAGGAAGAGAGGCGGCTTTTTTATGTGGCGCTGACGCGTGCGAAACAGCGGCTGACGATTACGACGCTGACGGACAAGAAAGGCAAAGTGCCCACGTTTATCGAAGACATCTTGATGGAGCCATCCGTGAAGCGGCGGGATGTGCTGCAGATCGCGCCGAAGGTGGCGCAAGCGGACAAGAGGGACGCCGCGCGCACCGCGCATCAAAGGGCGGATGCTTCGCTTTTCCCGGCTTCGGCGAGGTCGCCAAGGATTTTTTCACGGATTGCGGACTGGGCCGAGGCGTTTCATCCTCCTTCGCCGGAACCACTGAAGCTGAGCGCGTCCGCAGTGGAAAACTACCGCCGCTGCCCACAGCAATATTTGTTCAGCTATTTGTGGTCGCTGAAGAAAGGCCCACGGGCGACGCTAAGCTTCGGCAGCGTGATGCACACCACGATCAAGCGGTTCATCGAGCAGCTGCGCAAAGGCGTGAAGCTGCCCTTTGAAGAGGTGGAGCGGATTTTCGAGACGGAATGGAGCTCGGCGGGATTCGAAGACGAGTACCAGGAAGCGGAATACAAAAAGGACGGGATCGAGCAGCTACGCTCTTTCCACGCGGCGACAATCCGAGAGCCGCCAAACGTGCGCGAACAGGAGAAGGGATTTGAGCTGCCACTGGAAAACAACGTGATCGTCGCGGGAAGGATCGACCAGATCAATTCGCTTGGGCGAAATGAGGTGGAGATCGTGGATTACAAGACCGGCAAACCGAAGAAAGACACGGATGCAAGGAAGGATCTGCAACTGAGCATCTATGCACTGGCGGCAAGAGAGATTTTTGAGCTGAATCCGGTGCGGCTCATTTTTCATTATTTGCTGAACAACCAGGTCCAGGCAACGACTCGGGATGCGAAACAACTTGATGACGCGCAGAAGATCGTGCTGGAAGCGGCGGAGGATATTCGAGCGGGGGAGTTTGCGGCAAAGCCGGGATTTGTGTGCCGGAGCTGCGCGTACCGGCCGATTTGCCCGGCGCACGAAGAAGCGCTCTCGCAGTAGATCGCTATCTTGGAACGACGAGGGCGCCTGAGTAGTAGCCTTCACGAGTAAGGATGGTCAGTCCTTCGCGCTTCACGCGGACTTCAATGGAATGGTACTCCGTGGCGGGGTCGGTGCCGCGGGGCGAATAGGCGAGGGTGTACTGGTTGCGGGCTTCCTCGGTGACGCGGGAGTACAGCTCTTCCAAATCGTTGCGCTTGGAGGCGTAGTAAACGTCGCCGCCAGTATTATGGGCATACCGGGCGAGTCGATCCAGCTTTTCGAACTTGCGGTTAATGTAGACAGTGCCGATACCCACGCCGAAGACGGAAATGTTGTAGCGCAAAAGCTCCTTGAGGACGACGTCGTACTTGTTGGTGTTGAATTTCGGATTGTTCACACCGTCGGAGACAAGGACGATTATCTTGCGGCGCTCCCGGCCGCGATCTTTCAGTAGCTGTGCTGCGGCGTAAACGGCATCGTCGAGGGCCTTGGTGGGCTGTCCTTCGATGTTGATCGTGGTCCTGGGCGTTGCTGGTCCGCCGGTCACCGACTGGCCATTGATGGTCGGTGTGTCGAAGGGGCCGCCACCCGCACTAACGGAGGGCCGGCTGTCGAGCCTTTCGCGCTTGAGCTCGGTAAGGAGCTTGTCCTGGTCGGTGGTGAAGCCCTTGCCCTCGTGAAAATATTGGTCGAAGCGGCAGATAAAGGCTTCATCGCCCGTGCTCAGGCCGCCGACGATCGCTTCGAGGCTGGGTTCGACCTGCTGCGCGTCTTTGGACTTGAGGTCGTTGTCAATCAGAACGACCAGGGAGAGCGGGAAGGCTTCCGCGGTGAAGATTTCGATTCGCTGTTCGACATTGTCGTCCAGAACACGAAAATCATCCCTCCGAAGGTCGGGAACAAGGCGGCCCGCTCCGTCTTTTGCGGTGACGGGGAGCACCACGTAATTCACGTTCTTGATGATTTTGGCCTGAGCATCACTCTGTGGGGGCGTGGTGGCCTGCTGCTGGGCCGAAGACGGGGCGTCCTGTTCCCGAGGGGATTGCGCTTCGAGAATCGCCGAGGGCGATGCGAGAATCAGCGAACAAGCCAGAGTTATGGTTTTTCGTAGACTTTTCATGAGCCTCAGGTGAAACTTCCCTTTGCGTTTAGCAGCTCGGGTGGTTCCAGGGCACATCCCGCAGACCGCTTCTGCGCATCGTAGTCGTGGGGACCGCAATGCGGTTACGCGCGGCGTAAGCGCCCCGCAGGCAATCACCGGCCAGGCATCTCTGAATCGAACGGCCGCTGAGCGATCGAAGATTCGCGCGATCACGAAGTGGCCGACCGTCAAGGAAAGTATACATGGCTTCCGCGAAGAACCTTTTGTCGAGTTGTGTCGCATGGAGTTTGGTTCTGGCCTTTGCGGCGCCTGCCCTGCCGCAGGAACCGGCGGGACAAGGGCAAGTGATACGCAAGCAGGTCGACCTGGTGAATTTATTCGCCACCGTCCGCGACAATCACAAAAAAATCGTGGGCAACCTTAAACAGGAAGACTTTAAGATCGTGGAAGACAACCAGGCGCAAAAGATCGCCTTCTTCTCAAGAGAAGTGACGCTGCCAATCACTTTGGCGTTGCTCCTGGATACCTCGGGGAGCGAGCAATACATGCTGAGCGCGATCCAGGACGCGGGAGGGCGCTTCCTTGACCGGGTGTTGCGCAAAGGCGATGAGGCGTCGGTGATGTCGTTCGATTCGGACGTGGATCTGCTATCGGACTTTACGGATGATCGCGGACAACTCGAGCGGGCGGTGCGGCACGCGCGAATCAATATTCCTTCAGGCGGAGGTGCGATCAATCCAGGGCCGATTCCGACGCGGCAAATCACGGGAACGGCGCTGTACGACGCAATCTATCTGGCTTGCAACGAAAAATTAAACACGGAGGCAGGACGCAAGGCCATCGTGATCGTGACGGACGCGCAAGACGAAGGCAGTAAAGTGAGGCTGGAGGAAGCGGTCGAAGCGGCGCAGCGCACGGATACCGTGATCCACATCCTGCTGGTGGCCGATCCGAGATTCGGTGGAAACTCCGGCGTCGCCCACAAGATTACGGAAGAGACCGGCGGGCGCATGATCTCCGTGTCATCGGAAAAAAAGCTGCTGGAAGCGTTCGATGAAATTTCCGAGGAGCTGCGCAGTCAGTACACGCTGGGGTACTACCCGTCGAACAACGCGAAGGACGGAAGGTTCCGGAAGATCAAGGTCGAGGCGGTCAACCGCGACTTGAAGGTGCTCACCCGGAAGGGTTACTACGCACCGAAGGGATAGCGGCGGAACACCCAATTGGCGGTGTTGAGTGCATTAAATCCCCCAGAGTCATCCCAGCAATGTCCAGCGCGGCAGACGATTTTCCTTTTTGCCCTGGCCGTTAGTGCTCCGGTTGTCAAGAAATGACCCAAAGAAAAGTAAGACTAGAGGTGGGACGCCTCAGATCCGCGATTCGTTTCTCGCAAATTCGTCCGGCTGCACGCAGTTTCCAGCCTGCTTCCGGAGGCGCTCACCCGCCGGAGCCTACAGGATTTGATTGAGGCACGGTGTTGCCATTGGCGCGCGCGAAATAGCCTCGGCGCGCACGGACCTGATAGCCCTTGTGATCGGGCGTTTCGATGCGGATCTTGTGGTACTTGCCGTCGGCGACGTAGTTCGTTGGATTGTAGGCGATGGAGTATTGATTGCGGAGCTCGTCGCCAATGTCCTGGAAGGATTGGTCGAGGTCGTCAACGTGATAAGGGAAGAAGGCGCGGCCGCCAGTTTGTTCGGCGAGATCTTGAAGGATGTTGTCGCCTTCGGTCTTCTGGATCTTGCGATTGGCCGTCTTCTGGGGATCGGTTTGCGACAGCGACACCCACTGCGTGCTGGTGCTGATGGTGTAGATGACCACGCTGAAGCGCTGGGCCATCTCGATGGCTTCGGCACGTGTGTGCGTTGATAGGTTATCGTCGCCGTCGCTGATGAGAATGATTACGCGGCGGACGACGTCGGGCTGATCACCGGGTGGGCGAGGAGGATGGCTTAGTTCTTTTTCGCAGGCCTGGTAAACCGCGTCGTAGATGGCGGTGCCCCCGCCGGCGCGTGTATTGACGATCTGATCGCGAAGTTTGTCGGCCTCACCAGTAAAAGCCTGCACAACCTGCGGCTCGTCATCGAAGGTCATGACAAAGGCGGCATCTTTATTGCGACGCAGGACGCTATACAGGAAATTGACGGCGGCATCCTGTTCGAATTTGATGCGGTCGCGGATGCTATTGGAAGTGTCCAGGAGCATGCCGATGCGAAGGGGGAGATCGGTCTGACGAGTAAAGAAGCGGATCGTTTGTTGGATGTTGTTGTCAAATACTTTGAAATTTTCCTTTTCGAGATCGGCGACGAGCTTGTTTCGACGACTGAGAACGGTGAAGAGAACATCGACGAGGTTAATTGTTCGGGTGATGGTTTGGTCGACGCGCGGTGGAGTCTCCTGGCCCTGGGCCGCGTCAGGCTTTGCAGGCGGGGACGCCTGCGGATTGGAACCCGCTTGCGCAGCGGAGGAGCCTGGCGATTGTTGAGGGCGGCCGGCGATGGCCGTCCCCAAAAGTGCGAGGCAGAGAAAAATGGAAACGAGCGCGCGTCGCATTTGCCTTGATTATAGGTAGCCGGCGAGCGAGGCGTCAATTCGGCGCAGGTCTTCGCCCGCGGCGGTGGCGAGCTGTCGCAAATAGGCGCGGAGCTCGGAGGGGAGCGGTGCGCGGAGTTCGAGCCATTCCCCAGTGCGCGGATGCGCGAAGCCGAGCCTTGCCGCGTGCAGAAAATTTCGGCCGAGCGAGGGGGGTGCGATTTTCTCGTGAGCGGCCGAGCGGCCAACGCCGATGCGAAGCTGGGTGGCGGCGCCATAAAGAGTGTCGCCAACAACGGGGTGCTTCAAGGCAGAAAAGTGCACGCGAATCTGATGCGTGCGGCCGGTGTGGAGCTGAACCTCGACGAGCGTGGTGGAGTCGATGCGGGCGAGAGCGCGCCAGTCGGTGCGAGCTTCGCGGGCGGTACGCAACGCGGAGCCGCGCCGGGTCTTGGAAACGACGGCCATGCGTGTGCGATGTACCGGATCGCGGCTGATCGCAAACTCGATCCGGCCGCTTGTATTCGGCAAAAGACCTTGCACCAAAGCGATGTAGATTTTTTTCACGGCGCGCCGGCGAAAGGCTTCGCCGAGTTTGGCGTGGGCGGCGTCGTTTTTTGCAACAAGGATCACGCCGGAGGTTCCTTTGTCGAGGCGATGGACGATCCCAGGACGCAGCAAATCGCTCGATTGCGAGAGGGTTTGGCCCCGCCCAAGCAGTGCGTTCACCAACGTGCCCCGGGAATTCCCCGCTCCCGCGTGAACGGTCATTCCAGCGGGCTTGTTCACGGCGATAACATCCTCGTCCTCGTAAAGAATGTCGAGCGGGATCGCTTCGGCTTCCGCGCGGACAGGCGGACGGTCTTCTGCGTCTAGCGTTATGCGTTCTCCGCCGTGGAGGTGCTGCGAACCTTTCTTGGCGACACGATCGTCGACGAGAACAAGGCCGGCTTCGATCAGTTCCTGAACGCGCGTGCGGCTCAACTCCGCGCAGTGAGCGGTGACGATGCGGTCGAGCCTTTGGCCGGCTTCCCCCGGGGCGACGGCGAATTCGCGCTTCATCCTTTTTGCCGCTTGGGTGTCTCTGCTTCGGAGATTTCAGATGCGGAGTGGCGGTGACCGAAAATAACATCAAGAATGATGAGCGCGGCGCCGATGGCGATGGCGGAATCCGCTACGTTGAAGGCGGGGTAGTGGTAAGAGCCGAACCACACCTCGAAGAAGTCCGTGACCGCGCCATGGACGATGCGGTCGGTGACGTTGCCCGTCGCTCCGCCGAGAAGAAGCGCTAGGCCGACAGCGGTCAGAGAACCGCCGCTGTGCCCGGCGACGAAAAGCCAAGCGAGCGCGCCGATAACGAGGACGGAGCCTGCGATCAAGGCGATGCGTAGCCAAGGCGAGGCCGCGTCAGAGAAAACACCGAAAGCAATGCCCGGGTTGCGGCTGTGGACGAGATAAACAAAATGATGGATCAGCTCGCGGCGCCAGCCTTCGGGAGTCTGTGACTCGAACCAGGCCTTGGTGGCGCGATCGGCCAGGACCACGCCAAGCGTGAGCCAGAGCCAGCGGAGGCGGGAGGGAAAGGTCATAGAGAGCTCGAGGAAGTAAAGGAGATAAAGGAAGTAGAGGAGGTAAAGGAATTGAGCCGCCCATACACCCGCGCTACTGAAGGCCGCATATTGGCCTGGAAATGAAGGAATCGAGCCAGGATCCCAGTGCCGGGGGACGACAGAAACCATGCAGACCGAGTAGGGGCAAACCGGCCCTCCATTTGGGATGACACGATTGTTAAGCACGAACGCATCGGATCAATCGCCGCTCGCGGCAGAGGCAGATTCGATTTCGGCGAGGGCTTCACTACAGCGCTCACAGATAGTCGGGTAGCGTTTATTTTCGCCAACGTGCGTGGAATAGTTCCAGCAGCGCTCGCATTTCGCGCCTTCTGCGGCAATAACGCGTATCCCCAATCCAGGAATTGCTTCGGAGCGGAACGTATCCGCGTGTAGCACGCGCGTGTTCAATGGACCCGCAGAATCGGGTGGAACTCTTACCTGGGAAACGATCAGCAGCGCCGCAAGCCACTGCGCATATTTTCGCAGCAGTCCCGAGAAACTTGCTTCCGCCTCCGAGGTGAACAACTCGAAGATCACTTTGGCTTCGAGGCCGGAATTGATTCTCTTCGCATTGCGCGCGGCTTCAAGGGCTTTCAATGCCTCGCCGCGCACTTTGGACAGTAGCTCCCACTCGGCGACTTTATCGGCAGAGATGCCGGTGCGAACAGCTCGCTCCTCAGGAAAGACGGACATGTGGATGCTTTCGGGATCATCTGCCGATTTGGGCAGATATTTCCAGATTTCTTCGGTGGTGAAGACGAGGATAGGCGCGGCGAGGCGGACGAGGGCGCTGGTGATTTTCCAGACGGCGGTCTGCGCAGAACGCCGCGATTTGCTCTTGGGTGCCTTGGTGTAGAGGCGGTCCTTCAGCACGTCATAATAGAAGGCGCTGAGGTCCACGACACAAAAATCGTGGATGGCGTGATAGACGCGGTGAAAATCGTAGGAGGCGTACCACTCACGGCATTTTTTCACCAGATCGGCGGTGCGCTCAAGCATCCACCGATCCATTTCCTCGAGCTGGCCGCTTGGGAGGGCGTCGCGGGAAGGATCAAAGTCGCCGAGATTGCTAAGGGCGAAACGGAACGTGTTGCGAATTTTTCGATAGGCTTCGCTGAGCTGTATCATGACGCGCTCGCTCATTTTTACGTCGGCTTGATACTCCACCGATGCAACCCACAGACGGAGCAGGTCCGCGCCCCAGCGTTCACAAATCTCGATGGGGGACAGCGCGTTCCCGAGTGACTTCGACATGGGGCGGCCGTGTTC
>WNFF01017044.1_pt1 | contig 11912 bp, 12 predicted proteins | sample 5400441 | NCBI WGS metagenome assembly WNFF01 (sample SAMN13153345, study PRJNA577476) | soil metagenome | isolation source: 120 cm saprolite under Douglas fir tree site 2 hole 3 replicate 1 | place: USA:California | collected 2015-04-18
GGCTTCGTCCGGGTTGCCCGCGATCCGGTAGGTCACCTGTGTGGCAGCGGCCCCCACGGCGTCGAGGGCCTCCCGCATGCGGGTGTCGGCCGGCTGCCAATCCGGGCCGCCCTCGAAGTACAGCAGCTCGATCTCCATAACCCCATCCTCCCTGTTGCTGCCCGCTGTCGGAGCTGAAACGGCGGACACCTTTTCGTTGGGCCCGCCGTTTCAGCCGAAGACTGTGGTTAGCGTGGGGGGAATTGGGAGTTCGGGACGGGGGCTGGCGAGGTTGGCAGTGGGGGCCTTGTCGGTGAAGCCGATCACCGCGCAGTTGATGTCGACCCCCGACCGAGCCGTGGGGGCAGGGACTCGTCAAAGTCAGCGTGACTGTGAGTGATCGAAATGGCCGGTGGTTCGCGGCGTTAGGCGGTTTTGGGGGCGGAGCCCCCCAGCGGCTGATCCGGTTACAGTGCGTGAGCGCTGGAGTGCCGCGCGGGCCGGATCGCCCGCGACACGCGGCCTGGCGGGGGCGGATGTGCTTGATGTGGGGGCACGGCCCCTGCTGATCATTTGGGTGTCGAAGTCCGAATGATCATCAGAAGGACCGTGCCCGTGTATGCATCATCCTTGATCGAGGTCGTCCGGTGCCATCTGGTGGGGGCGGCGGGCGGGACGGCGCCGGCCGTGCCGTCGCCGCTACGGCAGGCGCTGGAGGAGCGGCTGGCCGACCCGCGCAAGCCGCGGGGGATCCGGCATTCGCTGGGCTCGCTGGTGCCGGTGCTGGTCGCGGGGGTGGCGTGCGGGTATTCCAGCCCGCTGGCGATCGCCGGGGCTGCGGCGGGCTGGGATCAGGAGGTGCTGGCCGGGCACGGGTGCCGCCAGAACCCGGTAACCGGGCTGCATGAGCCGCCATCGGCATCGACGCTGGGCCGGCTGCCGGCCCTGCTGGACGCTGATCAGCTGGAGGCCGGGCTGTCGGCGCAGGCGGCGCCGGCGGCGCTGGACCCGCAGCTGGCGGAGCGGATCGCCGCCCGCGCCGCAGCGGGCACGAAGGCCGGCGGCGGGAACAAGAAGCGGCGGCGCAAGCCGCCGGCCGGCGAGTCGCTGCGCGAGACCAGGGCTGATGGCCTGGTCCGGGCCGCTCCCGGCCATCCGTGGCTGGACCCGGCGGTCACCGGCGGCCCGCAGCACCGCCCGGCCCTGCCCGCGGTCGCGGTGGACGGCAAGGAACGCAAGCTCGCCAAGGCCGGCGGGAAGAAGAAGGTGCACCTGCTGGCGGCGGTCACCCATGTGACCGGGCTGGTGATCGGCCAGGACAAGGTCGCCAAGGCCGGGAAGGCGAATGAGATCACGCACTTCAGGCCGCTACTGGAGCCGCTGCCCCTGGACGGCGTGGTCATTACCGCCGATGCGATGCAGACCCAGCGCGAGCATGCCCGCTGGCTGAGCGAAGACAAGGACGCGTTCTACCTGCTGCCGGTGCTGGGCAACCAGCCGGGGACGTATGCCGCGCTCGATGCCCTGGACTGGGAGGACACCCCGGTCGCGGCCGCTACCAGCGAGATCAGCCGCGGCCGGGTCGAGACCCGGACCATCCGCGTCCTGCCCGCCCCCGAAGACCTGGGCTTCCCGTACGCCAGCCAGGCCGTCCTGCTGGAGCGCTACGTCACGATCAAGAAGAACAGCCGCTGGATCATGCGTAACTGCGAGGCCGTGCTGCACGTGACCAGCCTCGATGCCGCCCAGGCCAGCCCCGCCGACCTGCTCGCCTACGCCCGCGGCCACTGGACGGTGGAGCACCTGCACTGGCTGCGCGACGTGGTCTGGCGCGAGGACAAATCCACCCTGCGCACCGGCAACGCGCCCCAGGTGATGTCCGCGCTCACCAACCTCGTCATCACCCTGTTCCGGCTACAAGGAGTAACCAAGATCACGGCCGAGACGCGCCGCAACGCCCAGAACCCCCGCCGCCCGCTCCAGCTATTCGCCCTCCGGCCAGGCTAAACACGCCCTACGACTTTGACGAATCCCTGGCCGTGGGGGCAGGGTTGCCTGTGGCGGGGTCGACACCGGTGAGCAGGTCGGGCCGGGTGGCGGCCAGGTTGAAGACAACGTTCTCGTCGATCTGGCGGGTGTTCAGTCCCCGCTGCAGCCGTCAGGTCGGCATAGATGTGCAGCATCTCCATTGCCTGGGCGCATCCCACGTCGCGCGGATCAGTCCGCAGGAAGCGGAATGCACCTGGGCACCGGTGCTTCGCTGCCATTGCTGAGTGGTGGCGCGTGTGGTTCCCTAGGTACAGGACCCGTTGGTTTTGGCGACGACTGCCTGCAAAGTCCGAGCGGGCCAGGGGGACTGGCGGCACGATGAACGCGCAACCGCCGGCGGCCGTGGAAGCGTCGGTACTCGCCGCACTGGACAGCCAGGACGCCGCCGCGAATACCTATGTCAATACGTTCCCGGTGGGCACTGCCTCGTCGGCCATGGCCAACTGGATCGGCGGCCTCAGCCAGGTGGAATGGGGCTATCAGCAGTGCCAGCCGGTCTGCGGATGGCTGGAACAGCAGGGGTTGCCCCGGGCACGGCAGCGACTCGACGCCACGCTCAGCAATCTGGCCCAGGCCCGCAACCTCTACATCGGGATGTACAACGACAAGATTCGGATGGAGAACACACAGGCCGGGATATTGCAGGATGCGGTCCGGTTCGGCACGAGTCAGGTGATGGCCGCCGACGCTTACCAGAATGTTGTTGCTCAGAACTGGGTTCAAGGCATGTTCGATGTCAACGAGAACCGCTGTTACGATTGTCATCGGATAATTGGGCTGCCTGGCGGCGGCTATTGTTACGATTGCGCCCGGCGCCGCGGCTGGATCTACTGAATGCGGAGCACTGCCAGAGATCGCCGTCGCACCAGGCGCAGGTCAGCTCACCAGCCAGATCCCAGAAGGTCCTTCGCCGCCAGGCCAAAGCCATCAGCACAATAGTCCTTGTGATGGGCGAGCTGACCGCCTGCAGCCCAGCTAAATCCTAGATACATCCCACCAAGGGCGATCTTCATTGGCAAACCACTCGCGGATTAGCCGTCAGAGAAGAGAATCAGGCGCAATCGATCTGCACCACGTTCGGAGGGGAGGGCTGCCGACGCCTCCCGGAGGCGGCCGCCAGTCGGCGTAGCTAGAGGGGTGGGCGGGCCGTGCGTTCCTCGTATGTGCTGTCGGCGTCTGCCCCGGCAAGGGTGACGAGATGATCGAGCCTCTCGGCCACGTCGGACAGGAGCGTGGCTGTCACAACGGGCGTAAGCTTCGCCATCAAGTCGAGGAAGCTGGGCAGGTTCGGCACGTAGATGCTGTAGACGTTGCTGTGGTTGAAGCAGCAGGACAGGAACCACTTCCCGCCGTCCTCGTGCTCGTAGATCTGGACAATCGGGAGCCGGGGTCGGCCAAGTTGTTCTGCGTGGTTGAAGCCCGCTCGTTCGAGTGCCGCCTCCACGTCACGGCCGTCGGTGGCTTCCCAGACGTACGGGCCAGGGGTGCGGCTCCATTCGCCGTCCTCGTACTGCCAGACCATGTCCTCGTCGCCGACGGCCGGGCCTTCGCTTGTTATCACCGAGTTCCCCTTCCCTGGCGGCTGGCGGGGGAGGAGCTGCGTAATTCTGTTATGACCGGCTCAGTCTATAGATTCAGGCGGCCTTGCGGTCCGGGCCAGTGCCTGGTTCCCGGGAGCCGGCGGTCCAGAGTTCCGCTAAGAAGACGCGCACCACCTGCCGGGGGCCAGATCAAACCGTCACAACACCTCGGATCCGCCAGCAGGTGGGGCCAGTGTCCCGTCTCCGGTAAGTCGGCCCTGTCTCACTGATTCCGGCCCATTAGCAGCCGGGTCTCACTATTGTTGGCCCGGGATCTTGATCCAGGATGGTGGGCGGGCTGGTGGATGTCGCTGCGCTGGACCTTGGATTTAGCGCTGACCTGCGGTTTTCGTTTGGAGTATGTGCGGGAGGACGGGATCCGGCGCCGGGAGCCGCTGGCGATGTGCGCTGCCGAGCGGTTCGAGGCGGCGGCACCCGTGCGGTCGTTTCACTGGGCGAAGGGGGCCGCGCATTTCCCGGGGCTGTGGTGGTCATCGACCACATCGGCGCATGTGGGTTTCGAGTCCTGGCTGGAACGCGTCATGTCATGCTGATGGACTTCGATCCCGGCATTGCGGGCATCGCCTCCCAGCCGTTCTGGCTGCACTGGCAGGACGAGGACGGCCGGTCCCGGCGGCACGCACCGGATTTCTTTGCGCGCCGGGCCGACGGCGGCGGGCTGGTCGTCGACGTGCGCCCGGATGAGCGGATTCCGCCGGAGGACGCCGAAGTGTTCCGCATGACGGCCATGGCCTGCGGGCAGGCGGGCTGGGAGTTCCGGCGAGCGGGCACGATCGATCCGGTGGTGAGGGCGAACGTGCGGTGGCTGTCGCGGTACCGGCATCCGCGGTGCCGCCGGGAGCCGACGGCGACGGAGCTGCTGGAGGCGTTCACGGCGGGCCGGCCGCTGCTGGCCGGAGCGGCGCAGGTCGGGGACCCGGTCGCGGTCCTGCCGGTGGCCTATCACCTGCTGTGGCTGCGTGAGCTCAGCTGTGACCTGTCGGTTCTGCTGGACGGGACCTCGATGACGTGGCGGGCTGCGATGGGGAGCATCTGATGAGCGGGCCGGCCCGGGCGGACGGGATCAGGGCCGGGGACCGGGTCATCGTCGATGACCGGCCGCGGGTGGTCCTGGGCGCGTCGGGAACGCTGATCCGGTTCGCTGACGATGACGGCACGGTCGAGGAGGCACCGGTCGCGGAGCTGGCAGGCAGCGGCCGACTCCGGCTGCAGCCGCGGGGGACGGGCGGTCACCGGGACGCGCGGGTCGGACTGGCCGGCCTGCCGCCGGAGGCGGTCGAGCGGGCTCGGTGGTGGGAGGCCCACATCATCGAGGTCGTGGACGGGACCCGCCCGGACGCGCCTGCCGGGACGCCGCCTCGTCCGGCCTATGACGTGGAGCGCACCAGCCTGCGCGAGCGGGAGCGGGCCAAGGCGGCCGAGCTGTCCACGCCGGACGGGCCGGTTTCGGCCTCCACGGTCAAGCACCGGCGGCAGCGGTGGCAGGCCGAGGGCCTGCCCGGGCTGGTGGACAGGCGGGTGACGCGGCGGCGCAGCCCGGCCGGGCGGGCCGATCCCGTGGTGGCCGAGGCGATGGAGCAGGCGATCGCCGAGGCGACCGACGAGTCGTCGCGGACGGCGACGTTCATCGTGTGGCGCACCCGGCAACTGCTCGCCGAGCGCGGGCAGGCGGACAAGGAGCCATCGCGGGCCACGATGTTCCGGCTGTTCTCCCGGCTATCGGCGGGCAGGCACACGACCGGGTCCGCGGTCACCCGCCGGGGCCTGGCGGGACGGCCGCAGCGGATGTTCTCCCAGGCCTGCCCGGCCGCGCCGGGCGAGCTGATGGAGATCGACTCCACGCCGCTGGACGTGCTGGACGTGCTGGTCATGCTGGACGACGGGGTGCCCGGCCGGGTGGAGCTGACCGGGATGATCGACGTGGCCACCCGGACGGTGCCTGCGGCGGTGCTGCGTCCTTCGGCCAGGTCGGTGGACGCCAGCGTGCTGCTGGCCCGCGCGCTCACGCCCGAGCCGATGCGCCCTGGGTGGCCGGCGAGCCTGGCGATGGCGCACTCGGCCCTGCCCTATGACCGGCTGCTGGGCATCGACGAGCGGCTGCGGCACGCCGCGGCACGGCCGGTGATCGTGCCGGACACGATCGTCAGCGATTATGCCGATCCGCCGGTTATGCCGACAGGTAGTGCAACGACCCTGGTCGCGGACGTTCCAGGGCCGTTGCTGACGGCATAACCGGGGTCCTGGCTCAGAGGTTCTCGAGGAATTCCAGGAGCGGGTCCGGGGGCTGGTAGCGTTTCTGCTTGCTGCCGGGCGGGGCGGTCTTCTCGATGGCTTCCTGCTTTTGCTGCATGTTGGCGTGCAGGTACTCCTGGGTGCTGGTGAGGGACTCATGCCCCAGCCAAAGAGCGATCACGGTGATGTCGGCCCCGGCCAGCAGGAGGCGGCGGCCCGCTGGTAGTAGAGCTTGACGCGCCGTTCGACGGCGTCGCGGGACAGTCGCTGTCCGGACGGGCCGGGGAACAGAGGGTCGCCGGGCTGCCCGCTGCGTTCGGCGAGCCATGCCCTGAGGATGCGGACGGCACCGGGCAGCAGGGGCGTGTCGCGTTCCTTGCGGCCCTTTCCCGTGCAGTGGACGTGCGGCCCGGCCTGGAGCCGAATGTCTGCGCAGGTCAGGCTGGTGAGCTCGGAGACTCGCAGCCCGGACTGGACGGCGAGCGCGAGCATGGCGTGGTCGCGCCGGCCGGTCCGGGTGTCCTGGTCGCAGGCGGCCAGCATCGCATCGGCCTCGTCAGGGGTGAGGTAGGTGACGGGAGCGCGGTCGCGGCGCTTGCCGGGGATCGCCAGGACCCGCTGGATCAGCGCGCCGTGCCCGGGATGCCGCAGGGCCGCGTAGCCGAAGAAGGAGTGGACCGCCGCCAGGCGGGCGTTGCGGGTCCGGACGCTGTTTCCCCTGGCGGTCTGCAAGTGTTCCAGGAACGCGGTGATCACCGCGGCGTCGAGGCCGGCGATGCCCAGCGCGCTCGGGGGCTTGCCGGCCCGGGCGGCGGCGAAGCCGAGGAGCAGCCGGAACGTGTCGCGGTAGGCGGCGATGGTGGCGGGACTGGCGTCACGCTGGCTGACCAGCCGGCGGGTGAAGAACTCCTGCAGGACGGGGGCGAGGTCGCTCATCGCTGTTCCTTAACGGCGGCTCGCCCGGCGGCGAGCTGCATCAGCTCCGGGACGGCGGAGACGTACCAGTAGGTGCCCGCGGGATTGACGTGCCCGAGGTATCCCTGCAGGGCCGGCATCGCCGCGTCGATGTCCTCGCCGGACCTGTACCAGTCCAGCAGGGTGGCGACGGCCAGGCTGTGCCTCAGGTCGTGGATGCGGGGCCGGCCGGGGATGCCGGCGAGGGCGCAGGCCTCCCGGAAGGCGTTCAGGACAGGATGATGGCAGAGCCTGGTTCCCCGGATGGACACGAAGAACGTCGCGGCCGCGGGGTGCTTGCGGGCACGGAGCTCCTCGTATTCGGCGAGCGCCGCGACGGTGGTGGGGTGCAGGGGGAGGATCCGCTCGCAGCGGGACTTGGCGGGGTGGACCGGCAGCAGCCCGGCGTCCAGGTCGATGCCGCCGGCGGGGATGGCCAGGGCCTCGCCGATCCGGATGCCGGTGACCGCGACCAGCCCGAACAGGGCGGTATAGGTCGCGGACCGGAACCACGGCCGGAGGCTGCCGCAGGCGGCGTGCATCCGGGCGATGTCGCCGTCGGTGAAGATGAACGGGGCGGGACGCCTGCCATACCCGGGGAACACGCCCCTGGGCGGGATCTCCGTGGCGGGATCGATGGTGCGCAGCCAGGCCGCGAGCCCGCGGACGGCGGTGAGCCGCTGGGTCCATGTCCACGGGGTGACTCCCTGCGGCAGCTGCGCCCACGCGATCGCGTGCTCCGCGGTGACGGCGGCGGCGCCGTGCTGCTGGAGGTAGCCGGCGAACTGCGGGAGGAGATGGCCGTCATGCTCCAGCCGGAAGCCGGGCGCCCGCCGCAGCCGGAGGTACTCTTCTGCCCGCTCGTGCAGCAGGGTCGTCATGACGCTTCCCCCTCCGGCAGGGCCGGCGTGCCGGGCCAGGGCCGGGCGAGGGGCCGGAGACGGTCGATCCCGGCGCGGGCGTAGACCGCGGTCACGACGTGACTGCGGTGCCGCAGGGCCTGCGCGATTCCCGCCAGCGGCACCTTCGCGCCGATCATGGCGCAGGCCGCGGAGTGGCGCAGCCGGTGCGCTCCGAACGCGGGCATGCCCGCCCGGACGGCAGCGCGGCGGACGATCCAGCCGGCGGTCTCGCGGGTCAGCGGCCCGGCCGGCGCGATCACCGTGGTGAACACCTCACGGAACCCGACGGCCGGGCGGCCGTCCCGCAGCCAGGCCGCGATCGCGGCGCCGACGCCGGCCGGGAGCGGCAGGACGTCGTACTGGCCGCCCTTGCCGCGGATCCCGATCTCCGCTGAGCGCCAGCTGATGTCGTCCAGCCGCAGCCGGGCGGCTTCCCCGGCCCGCAGCCCGAGCCGGGCCAGCAGCAGGATGACCGCGTAGTCCCGCCGGCCGGACGGCTCGTCCCGGTCGCAGGCGGCCAGCAGCGCCTCGACCTGTCCGGGCTCCAGCCCCCGGGGCAGCATCGTGGTCCGCCGGCCGGTCACGCTCAGGGCCGCGGCGGACACGTCCGCGTCGACCAGGCCCCGCACGTGGCAGTACCGCAGGAACGCGCGCAGCGAGCAGGCGAAGTACTGGCCGGCGCTGGCCGGCAGGCTGGACGCCTCCGCCACGACCGCCGCCGAGACATCGCCCGGCGTGATCACGCCGGGATCCCCGTCCGGGGCGCAGCGGGAGAGGAACCGGGCGGCCTTCGATGTGCAGGCCGCGACCGTCATCGGCGCCAGTCCCCGTTCCGCGCGCAGATATTCCCTGAACTCCGCTATCAGGGCGGTTGCCGCGTCCTGCGGCGGTTCCGGAGGTTCCGGCGGGAGGATCCCGAGCCCGCCGGGGTAGTCCAGCAGCGGGCGCAGGCCCGCCAGCGATTTCGGCCACCGGGTCCCGGCAGCGTGACGCGCGGCCAGGAACCGGCCCGCCTCCTGCTCCGTCAGGCCGGCGGCCGTCAGCCCCTCCCGCTCCAGCCACCTGCTGACGTGCGCCATCAGCTGAAGTTCTGGCACTGTCGTCAGCGGTGTATATCCCTTGTCCAGCAGCCAGGACCGGAACCCGGGAGCGTACTGCTCCAGCGGTCCCGGCACGATCGCGTTGCAGGCCCTGCTCTTCGGCTTGCCCATGATGATGACCCCGTTCGCTCAGGGAGCTCGCCCGCGGCGGAGCGGGGGTGCCCCGCCGTCCCGGGAGAACCCGGCACTCACGATGGTCACAAGACGGAGCCGGTAAGTCGCTATCCGAAACAGCCAGAAATTATGCCGACATCCTTGCCTGGAAATCCGGGCGGTGAACGCGTTCTAGTGATCCGGTCGGCATAACCGGCGGATCGGCATAATCCACGTTATGAAGATGTCTTCATAACGTGGATCACGGCATGGTGTTCATGTCCCAGACGTTCCGGAACGCCTGCCGGGCGATGGGGGTCAATGTTCAGCCCTCCCACAAGGGGTCGCCCTGGGAGAAGGGCACGGCCGGGACGGGTTTTTCCGCCGTCGGGTCGCTGTTTGCCCAGTACGTCGCCGGTTACGCCGGCAGCAGTGTCGAGAATCGCGGCAAGGACGCCGGGCAGGGCGCGGTCTGGCCGATGGCCGAGCTCCAGGAACTCCTGGATGAGTGGATCGTCGCGGTCTTTTCCGACCGTCTGAAGATCGACTTGTGCTGTGACCTGGTGTTTCACGTCGCGTACATGTCAGTCACGTACGCGTGTGCGCGAAAACCTTGTCATAGGTCTCGGGCCGGCTCTCACGGGGTGCGCAAAATGACGGGCATCTCGGCTGCTGGTTGGACCGGCGGATTGTGCAGCCTCGGATCAGTCAGCTCAGGGCGAGCGAGCAACTCCTCGGGGATCCAGGTGGCTGGCTGCCTGCGCCGGAACGGAGTCCATGTCCGGGGAAGGGCGTGCTTGAGCTGGTCACGATCGAGCGGATCGTCGCCCCAGCTGTGGAACAGGCCGTTCGCGGTGGACTCCGCGCCCTTTGCGGGCAGATGCGGCGCAACCAAGCCGGCGTACATCGGTGAATACCAGCTCCACCACACAGGGTAGGGGGGAAGCCCTTGCCACTGGCCCCGCGGCGCAACGAACGTGGTCCGTTCGGCGGCGGGCCCGTATCCGAGGCCGCGCCCGGTCCAGTCGAGGTTGCGCACCACCTCGGCCGAGGCGAAGAAACTCCCGGACTCGACAGCAAAGCCGGCAAGGAGCCGCTTCAGCGCGCCGCGCCAGCGACGATCACGCAGCGCGGAGCGGTCCATGTTGAGTCCGCAGGCACTGACCGGCCCGCTGTAGGCCGTTGTTTGGCCCGCGGCAAGGGAACCCCCGAAACACGGCGGCTGGCCGGTAAAGAACAGCAGCGAGGTCTCCGCCTTCTGTGCCTGGATAAAGGCTTGATCGCCGTCAGCTTCGAGTTTGCGCTGGAAGGGCTCGAACGAACCGAAACGGCGGGGCAGCGCCTCGGGCAGGTAACGACGGCTCAGGGCCAGGTACCTGGCCGCGATGTCCGCCGGCATATCCCGGTAGAGGGCGTACCAGTGGATCTGCACGATGTCGATCAGCGCAGCGCGGGCCGGGCGCACCGCCTTGCGGCTCGCTCCGCGTGCCCAGACCTCACCGGTCTGCTGATCCTGGACGGCTCCTTCGACAGCGCGGGCGAGGCGGCGCGCGAAGCGCACTGCATGCGGGACCGCGGCGGCCGCGCTTCCCTCGACCATGATCGTGTACATGTGCGTCGCGCCGAGGAGCACGGCCGTGATCTCCTCGGGCACGTCCTCTGGCTCCACCTGGAACGGGCCGTCGACCGTGAAGCAATACAACCGTTGCTTCCCGCGCACGGCGACCAGCCCGGAGTCACCGGGATCGTGCTCTCCGACGTCGAGTCCCTCGGCGTCGCGGATCACATCTGCTACCTCGCCCAGCGACAGCGACCGGGTACCGAATACCGCCAAGTCGTAGGACATGGCGTAAGCGTGCCAGGTCTTAAGCGGTGCCGCCCACACACGGTCTGAGCGACCTGGTCGGGGAGCAATTCAGGCATTCGGCACCGAGGCGTCGGTTAGCTGGGCTTCGAGCTGGGCGATGCGGCGGTCAGCGAAGCATGCGTTGGAGCGAGCGGCCTCCAGCCGCTCCCCGAGGGTCCGGTTGTCGGCGGTGAGCTGGCGGACGCGCTGCTTGAGCGTGCTGTTCTCGGTGGTGATCCGCTGGATGGCGTCTTGGGTGAGTTCGCGTTCGGCGTCGCGGAGCTGCCCGAGAAGCTGCCCGATCCGGGTGCGCTGGGCGCGGATCTCGGCGTGGGCGGCCTTGAGCGCGTCTTCGGCGTTGAGTGCCCGCTCCCGCCATGACGCCTCGGCCTGGGAGCCCTGTTCGGCCTGGTCACGCTGCCGCTGGGCCGCATGCGCTGTGCCGGCGGCCGCCATCAGCGCGCGGGCGCCGGGGTTTTCGTAGAGGAAGGTGCGGGAGACCGCTGCCCGCCGTGCGACCGACGGATAGGTGATGGGTGTCTTGCTGCGCCGCAGCCAGGCGATGGCGTCGCGGACCTGGTGCAGTTTCAGCTCGGTGGCGCGGCGGCGGGCGTCGACGGAGTGGGCCGCCGGGTCGTGCTCCAGGCGCTGAAATCGCCGGTCCCGCCTCCGCGCAAACCGCTCCCTGCCCGGAAGTCACGGCTCGACCCGTTCAAGGACGCGATCGAGGACATGCTGCTGGAGGAGCACGATGCTCCCCCGGGCAGCGGCAGACCGTGAAGACCATCATGGAAAGGCTGATCGCTGAGCACGGGATGACTGGCATCTCCTACCCGGTCGTCCGCGGCTACGTCGCCGGCCGGCGCGGCATCAGGCCGCGGCTGCCTGAACCAGCCAGGAGGAGCGCCGCCAGAGCCTGGTCGCCAGCACACCTCGCAGTCGGGCACGAGGACCTGCCGCGGCTGCGTGACCTGCTCGACGCTGGTCACGACATCGAAGACGACAACGGCGACGGATGGACCCTGCTCCGCCACGCCATCGACGCCGAGCACGACGGCCACCTCCAATCCGGCGGCCCCCTGCACGCCGACGTCACCGTGTTCCTGCTCGCCCGGGGAGCCGACCCGGCGCGCAAGGGACCCCGAGGCATGCCTGC
>WNFF01034715.1_pt1 | contig 11911 bp, 8 predicted proteins | sample 5400441 | NCBI WGS metagenome assembly WNFF01 (sample SAMN13153345, study PRJNA577476) | soil metagenome | isolation source: 120 cm saprolite under Douglas fir tree site 2 hole 3 replicate 1 | place: USA:California | collected 2015-04-18
TGGGGGGGGTGGTGGCGGTGGTGGTCACAATGTTCCTCCCTGCACTTTCACCACACCGAACGCAGGTGGCACCACCAGCGGCGCGGGGCTGAATGTGCAGATAAGTGATCTCAGTTTCGGCATGCACCTCAACAGCACCAATGCGCCGTGGCCCTCCTTTCCGTTTGGCAGCCAGCGCTTGTGGGATGCCGGCGTTGCCTGGCCCCAGGTCGAGTCGTCCAGCGGAGCATACGACTGGACCCTCATGGACACATGGCTCTCGGATGCACACACTCACGGCGCGGACGTGCTATATAACCTCGCTCGCACGCCGACTTGGGCTTCCTCGGGTCCTACTGATAGCAGTTGCATTGACAGCAGCCGCAACGGGCCGGGGCAGTGTCATCCTCCCGTAGATCTCAACTCTGATGGCACGGGTTCGGATGCGATCTGGATCTCCTGGGTCTCGGCGGTGGCGCAGCATAGCCAAGCTACCAAGGCTGCCGGGGGCACCGGCATCTCGTATTACGAGATCTGGAATGAGTGGAACGCTTCCGTGTTCTGGGTCGGCACGACGGAGCAGCTGGTGCGCATGGAACAGGATGCGCGTTGCGTCGTCGAGGGTCCTCCGGCGGGTATGCAGTGCAACGCAAACAGTCTTTTCCCCAGTGGGACGAAACTTGACGCCTCCGCAAAGATAGTCAGCCCATCTCCGGTCGGGGCGCACCCGCGCCTTACCGCGGTTGCCGACAGCTTGACGTCGTACTTCCAGACGCAGGTGGGCGGACACGCTGGAGGATCTTTTGCCGACGTGATCGCCTTCCACGGTTATGTCGGGACAGGCAGTGGCACCAACGGCACTCCTGTCGCCTGTCCAACCCCTGAAGATGTCAACACTGTGATCGCCAACATGAACGGCACACTGGCGTCTTTTCCCGCGATCACCGCCGGCAAGCCTTTGTTCAACACCGAAGGGGGTTGGAGCAAAGCCGACGACGAGGGCTTCACCGACGAAGACAGGCAAGCCGCATTCTTACCGCGCTACTTGTTGCTACAGGAATCGGCCAACATCAGCCGCGTTTATTGGTATGCCTGGGACAGCAAGAAACTGGCCAGTCTCTACAACGACACAACCAGGACCACAACCAAAGCAGCCACTGCCTACGACGAAGTCAATAGGTGGAGCGTGGGCGCCACTGTGAGTGCGCCGTGCACCGCGGTAGGAACGGTGTGGACCTGCGGCTTCAAGCGCGCCAATGGCTATCTGGCCCTGGCAGTCTGGGATGCGGGACAAGACTGCACTTCCACAAGTTGCCCAACTACCAGCTTCACGATTCCCGCTGGTACGAACTACACAGAATATCGTGATGTCGCGGGCAACGTAACCAGTCTCGTCGGAGGCGCGGTTCAGATCGGAGCTAAACCGATCCTGCTGGAAACGGGGCCGTTGCCTTAAAACGCCTGGAAGAAAAAGCGCGTCCGCTCTTGGTCAGATAACTTGTTCAGACAACAAGGGGCGGGTCTCGGAGAATGGTTCCGATCTTCATGGTGGCCGTAAAGGTCCCTGTCGTTGTCGGGGCAAACAGCAAGGTCAGCGTGCAAGTGGAGTTGGCTGGCACACTGCCGCCCGGGAAGTTGCAAGTGTTGCTCAGGAGGCTGAAGACATTCGCTGTGCCGTTGGTGAAGGTGACACTGCTGATCGCCAGCGGCGCGGAGCCAGCGTTCTGGAAGCTGACGGTTCCAGTGCTCGTCGTCCCAGCCTTCGTGGTCGGGAAGGTCAGCGACGTCGGCGTCACAGCGACTGCCGTTCCCACTCCGTTAAGCAGCAGCCCCTGCTTGACCAGCGTGAAATTGCCGTAGTAGACCATAGTCACGGTTTCGTTTTGGCCGGGCGTAATGGTCGGACTGAAAAAGACAGTTGAGGTGCAACTGGCTCCGGGCCCCAGGGCAACCCCGGTGTTATTCGGACAAGTCGTCGTAAAGCTGAAATCGTTCTGATTCACGCCTTCCAAATCAATATTTGTGAAGAAGATGTTCACGCCGCTCTTATTGGTGAACGTGTTTGTCTTTCCCGCGCTCGTGGTGCCGATGAGCGTGGTGGGGAAGGTCACGTTGCGCGGCGACAACATGATCGGGATGTTGCCCGTACCCGTCATTTGAACACCCTGCACGCTGCCATTCGAGGCGGTAAGCAGCATTTGGGCATTGGCCTTTTCCGACGCGGTCGGGTTGAACACAATCGAGAATGTGCACGTGGCGCCTGCGGCGATGCTGCCCCCGCAGGTATTGGTCTGCGTGAAATCGGACGGAGATGAACCCACAAAGGTGGGCGGCAAGGGCACCGTGTAGGACGTGGTTCCATTGTTCTTCAAGGTCACGGTCTTGGCTGCGCTGGGGATGCCTGACGTCTGCGTCCCGAAAGAGAGCATGTTGGGGGAAAGGCTAATTAGGCTGTCAGTGAGCACCGAAACCTTGTTGTCGTTGGTGACGGCCACTGCGATATCAAGCCTGCCATTATTATTAAAATCTCCGACTGCAAGGCCGGCCGGGCCGCCACTGGTGGGAAATACGGACTGCGACTTGAAGGTGCCATCTGCGTTGCCGACCAGCGTTGAAACTGTATTGTCGTTGAAGTTGGCCGCGATCAGATCCAGCCTGCCGTCGGAATTCAAGTCCGCGGCGGCTACAATCACCGAATTTGCTCCGATTCCGTACTCCTTGTGGTTCTGGAAAGTCCCGTCTCCATTGCCGAGGAGGACAGAAACTGACTTGTTGGACGTACCGACTGCGAGATCCAGTTTGCCGTCACCGTTGAAATCGCCGACCACCACGCTGTTCGGTAAGTGTGCTGTGGCAAAAGCTATCGGTCCCTGGAAGGTGCCATCGCCGTTTCCCAGCAGGATGGAAACGGTATCGTCCGTGTTGTTGGCAACGACCAGGTCTAGTTTGTTGTCTCCATTGAAATCCCCAATAGCAATTCCCGATGGTCCTCGCCCGGTCGCATAGTCCACATGACCATTAAAGGTGCCATCGCCCTTGCCGAGCAGAACGGCGACTCTATTATCGGCGATGTCGACGGCGACAATGTCGAGCTTGCCATCCCCGTTCACATCCGCGGTCGCCAGCGCCACCGGGTGGTTGCCCGTCGCAAACTCCTGGTGAGCCTGGAACGTGCCGTCTCCGTTGCCTAGCAGCACCGAAATCTGGCTTTGAAATTCATCCACAGTAGCCAGGTCAGTTTTTCCATCGCCATTAAAATCGCCGGTCACGACCACGATCGGATGTCCCGGAACCGCATACTCCACATGCGTCCCAAAAGTTCCATCGCCATTGCCCAAGAGTACGGACACTGAGTTGCTGCCGGTGGGAACTGCAAGATCAAGTTTGCCATCCCCATTGAAATCTCCAGCAGCAACATCCTGCGGCGAAGTATTGGTGACGTAGTCAAGCTTGCTGAAGGCCACCGTGTAACCATTCTTCACTACCTGAAAGTTCGTAACGTTCGAGAGGCCGCCTCCGGGCGCGGGATTGGAAACGGTTACCGACGCCGTGCCGGCCGCGGCAACATCAGCCGCCGTAATGGAAGCAGTCACCTGCGAGCTATTCACAAACGTGGTGGTTCTGGCATTGCCGTTCCAGTTCACGACTGCGCCAGAAACAAAATTGGATCCGTTCACGGTTAACGTGAAAGTCGCGGCCCCTGGCGCTTTTTGGCCAGGCACTAACGGCGCGTTAATGTGCGGCAGAGGATTCTGAGCCAGCGCCACCGAAGCGCCCAGCGACCAGACAATCATGGCGGCCATAATGAAAGTCAGCCAATTCGCAAGGCGGCGTACGGCGACCTTTCCATCCGAAACTGCTGTTGTATGCTGCTGGCAGATGTTCACGAATATCTCCTCTGGTAAAACTGATTGTCGTCTTGGGACACTAGGGGCCGAACAGCTCTCTCGCTAGCACAGCACGGGCTAGCAACTTCCAACCTGGGCGGCTGTACTTATCGGGAGAAATGCTCCGTGGGCTCGGGGGAGAGGAAAAACGCCAACGTGACCCTCAGTTTCGCCGCCCTGTCCCCGGCTGTCAAGATGCAGGAATTTGCATGGGGTCGATGGTTGAGAGAAAAACGTTTTCATCGATTCGCCCGCATCGCTGAGCCCCGGTCGTCTGTTCGTGGATGATTGGTGTACTGTCATTTCGGGCGCGCGGGTCACAAGGAATAAGGAATATGGGTATTAAAACCTCTGTGCGGGCCTGACCAGCCCATGGCTGCGGTCCCTTTTTCCATTGCAAGAAAAGCGCGACTAATGGCGGTCCAGAGGGTTATGTTTAGATATACAAGAGCAGAGGGAAAAACTCATAGATGTTGAATCCGGGCCCCCACTCGCACCTCACCCTACTCCTTAACAGTTTTTTTACCCTTCTTCTGGCAGTCGCAATGGCTGGGCTAGTCGCTTGTGGCGGCGCCAGCACGGGTCGCTTCAGGTCGGGCGGGGGTGGGGGCGGCGGTAGCCACCCCGACTGCACCCAACCGACTCCCATTACAGTGGCTGCCTCTACCAGAAAAGGGGTCGGAAGCCAGGCCGCGCTCACCTTCATGGGGATGCACTTCGGCAGCACCAATCTGCCTTGGCCAACCGTGTCGTTCGGGGGCCTTCGCTTGTGGGATACCCACACCGGTTGGGCAGAGATCAACACCGAATTCGGCCAGTACGACTGGTCCAATCTCGACAGTTTTGTCGCCGATGCCCAGGCGCACAATGTCGATGTGCTGTACAACCTGGCCCGAACACCTACATGGGCCTCATCTTCCCCCAACGACAGCAGCTGCGCTTACGCGAGTATCAGCGGCAACGGACAATGCTGGCCGCCAATCGACCTGAACGCTGACGGAAGCGGGACCGACAAGGACTGGATTACCTGGGTCACCGCAGTCGCGTCTCGCTACAAGGGCCAGATCAAGTATTACGAAATCTGGAACGAGTGGAATGTTCCACTCTTCTGGCAGGGGACTCCTGCACAGCTAGTGCGGATGGAACAGGACGCGCGCTGCGTCGTGGAAGGCCCCCCTTCAGGATTCTCGTGCAACGCGAATGGCAGTGTCTTCCCGAGCGGAACGGCAATCGATCCGAACGCGCGTATCGTCACTCCATCACCGGTAGGCGCGCATTCGAATCTCACTTCGGTTGCTGACAACCTGGCGACTTATTTTCGAACGAATGTAGGTGGAGCCGACGGCGGAACCTTTGCCGACATCCTTGGGTTTCACGCCTACGTGGGAACATCCAATTCTGGTCGCTGCCCCATCGCCGAGGACGTGAACACAGTCGTGGATAATCTGAATAGCACCCTGGCGAGTTTTCCGAGCGAACAAGGCAAGCCATGGTTCAACACGGAAGGAGGGTGGAGCAAAGCCGACGACGAGGGGTTCCTGGATTCGGACCGTCAGGCCGCATTTCTCGCGAGATATTTTCTGCTTCAGCGATCCTTGGGCGTGGAACGCGTGTACTGGTATCGCTGGGACGGTCCGAATCCCGCTGCTCTCTGGCCCACACCATCGGGCCCGATTTCGGAAGCCGGCACGGCCTATGGAGAAGTCTCGAGGTGGATCGCTGGAGCCACTCTGACCAATGCATGCCCTGGCGGGAAAGTGCACGACCTCGAACTTCGCGATTCCTGGCGGCGTAATCTACACCCAGTCTCGAGACGTCACTGGCACGGTGACGAACCTCGGCGGCGCAACGACGATCGCTATCGGCGCCAAGCCGATCCTGCTGGAAACGGCTCCACTGCCTTAGCACTTGAGGGAGAACATTTGTTTGTGGGAAGGTTTTCGATCCGCTACGAGTTGGCGGCTGACGACTTGAACCACGGGGCGTAAGGCGAGTTCAAGAACCAGTTCAACATGAATCCGGCGATCTTCTTGATTCCTTCTGGAGAGGGATGTAGCCCGTCGCGCTCCGTATAGTCGGCCCGCACATAAGACAATCCATCCGAACGCGGCGTAGTTCCATTTGCCCAAAAGTAAGGACCCCATGTGATCCAGGGTGCCACGCCAGTCTTGTAATTCAAGTCGCCCGCGCGCTCGTCTACGTGCCCGGTGGCCATTTGATTGATTTGCGCCTGAATCAGCCACTTCACCGAGAAGCCCGTTTCATACGCGAAGGGTTCCGGACTCCCGTTCGTCAGAGCGTAGCCTCCGTAAGAGCGCGGACTTACGAACAGTTGTTTGAGATTGGGATAACGTGCCTTCAGAGCGCGGCACGTGTCGCCGGTGTACCCTTCCAACGTGTACGCGTCGGCGTCTTTTGCCGGCAATGAAGCTGAGGGGTTGGGCTCAACGATTTCCATCCAGATCGCTTGTACTTGTTTCTCGGTTACTCCCGCTGGAGTCAAAACTCTCTCCAGAACAATCGCGTAATCGCGGCCGTTGGGATCTCTCCAGGCTTTGGTCGGCTGGCCGCCGATCGCGCCATTCAAAATCAGCACACTCGACTTGTTTGTTTTGCTCGATGCTAACGCCTGCTTTGTGAAACTCTGCTCGATACAGTCTTGGGGTTGGTGCAATGCTGGTCCGCACCATTTCAGGTTGGGGTTCGAGAAACCGATTGATAAGAAAACGATCTTTCCTCCTGGACTGGGCCTGCCATCCTTGTCGACCGGTTGAACCTGGGCTGCGAGTTCCCTTCCAATCGCGTCGTGGGCCGCAGGCGGAACGTTGGTGCCGTCGTAGAGGAATCCCTCAAACTGGCCAAAGTATTTCTGGCCGGGCGCGAAATCGATTAACGGAGTGGCGGAAGAAATGGCAGAAGGGGTTCCAGAGGAAGACGCGCGTGGATTTGCATTGCCAGTGCCGGGCGAGCGATCGGATTGGGGTGCATTCATCTTCCTGCGATCTTGCCCGTTGTTCTGACCGGGAGCCGATCGCCCTTGGGACGACTGAATCAGTTGAATGAGTTCCTGCCGCTGTTCGGGAGTCAGGATGGCGTCAATCTGGGAGCGCCGCGACTTGTTGATCTCCTTCTCGCGGTCGCGTTTCTGATCTTCCGATAGCGACTTGTCATTCTTCATCGCCTCCACTTCTCGCATCGAGCGCTCCAGAATTTCCTGCAGCTTTTTTTTCTGCTCCGAAGAGAGACTTAGCTCACGACTGAGAAACTCCACGCGCTCACGAACGGGATCACGAGTGTCATCCGCTGGGCGGCGTGATTGTGGGCTTGTATTCGCCGTTTGGGCAGTTGCGCCGAGGCCACCGAAGGGCGGGAGCAAGGCAAATGTCAGAAGTAAGGTCCAGGGTTTTCGCATATTTTGTTATTTTCTCTCAAATTTCGGAGGCCAGATGTTGCGCAGGCGGTTACGTCGTGGCGAGCTCATAGTTACGTCGTGACCGTATTTAACGACGGCCGATGTCCGAGGAGGAAATGCTGGAGTCTTTCGGCCTTATTGACACATGGCCAAATCCATCTACTATCGTCGCCGTTGTATTTCGAGCCAGAATCCCCGTACGCCTAAACTTTCCGCGCCTTCTGGAGGCCCAAATTGTTCAAGCAAATAGCCGTTACGCTTCGGCAAACGAAGTTTCTCTACCTCTCCCTGCTTGTGCTGACCCTGTCAATGACAATGCAGGCCCAAGTGCCACTCACCCAGATCAGCAGCGATCCATTTACCAACTCCATCGCGCAACATGCCACTGAAGTAGAAGCAGCGACATGGGCGAATGGTAACACCATTGTATCTATCTTCCAGCAGGGACGATTCTTCAACGGCGGTGGCTCGAGCGACAACGGCTGGGCCACGTCGCTGGATGGCGGAGTCACCTGGCAGCATGGTTCGTTGCCGGGACTCACCAAGAACAGCGGAGGAGGCACTTACGATCGCGCCACCGATCCCGCCGTCATCTTTGATGTCGCGCATGGCGTGTGGCTTGTCGCCTCGCTGCCGCTATACAACCGCGGCGCGGCCACGACCGCGATGCTGGTCAGCCGCTCTGCCGACGGCATCAACTGGGGAAATCCGGTAACCGTCAGCCGCATCTTCAACCGGCCCGACAAAACCTGGATCAGCTGCGACAACAATTCCGGCAGCCCGTTCTTCGGACACTGCTATGCCGAATGGGACGACAACAGCCAGGGCGATCTCGTCTATCTGAGCGTTTCCACCGACGGAGGCCAAACCTGGGGACCTGCGATCGAGCCAGCCACGAACCCGGCAATTTTCGGTGCTCAACCGCTGGCACAGCCTAGCGGAACAGTCATCGCTCCGGGCGCTGATGCTTTCGACGTTTCCATCCAGTCATTTACTTCGACGGATGGAGGGGCGCACTGGAAGCCTCCGGTAACAGTGGCGAGCATCACGCTCCATCATGCCAATGGAGGTCTGCGCGATCTCGCTCTTCCAACGTCAGCAATGGATGCCGCAGGCCGCGTGTACACGGTTTGGCAGGACTGCCGTTTCCGCAGCAACTGCGCAGCCAACGACCTGGTGATGACCACGACGACAGACGGAATCCATTGGTCGGCGGTGCAACGCGTTCCGATCGATTCCGTGACCAGCAACATCGACCACTTCCTCCCCGGCCTGGCGATCGAACCCGGAACTTCGGGAACGAGCGCTCACCTTGGGCTGACGTACTACTTCTATCCTGACGCAGGCTGCACAAAATCTACCTGCCAACTCGAAGAAGGCTACGTCTCTTCTCCGAACGGAGGAGTGAGTTGGACAGCTCCGACCACGGTGGCTGGAGGAATGTCGTTGTCCTGGTTCCCCGTTACAAATCAGGGCTTCATGCCGGGAGACTATGAGTCGCTCGCATTCGTGAATGGCCAGGCATTTCCAGTCCTGGCCGTTGCGACTGCGCCCTCCGGGACGACGTTGAACGTCACCATGCAAGCGCCGACCACGGGATTGGTCGACGGTGCAGCTGTGTTCACGTCCGCGGGCGATCGGCCGGTTGCGGGTGCGCACTCGGATCATCCCGCGCGCTCAACCCCGATCTGTGACCGCTGCGAGCACGACTAACTGGAGTAAATGAACTGAAAGTCCCGTCCTTTCGCGACCAGCGCGGAGGGACGGGAATGTTTTGCAGATTAGCGAGTGTTCTTCGACGCGGCTTGAGAAGGTAAGAGTTAGAAACTAAGGCTGCAACGATTCAGTGAATTCGTAGTTACTCACGGCGCAATCTTGAAGACGGTGCCGAAGCCAAAAGCACCGCCACCGTACGTCGTGCCATAGAGATTACCTCCGGCATCCCGAATGAGAGCGGCGTCGGGACTTTTGCCGTCGGCGGCCCCAGTGAAGCTGTGGAGCACCGTCTCCTCGCCGGTCGTATCCAGCTTGAAAACGGTTCCATCGTTGAAGGCGCCGCCATTCTGAGTCGTGCCATACAGAGTGCCCGCTGCATCGTGGATCAAAGCCGCAACAGGACTTGCTCCGTCCGGCGAGCCAGCGAAGCTGTACAGCACAGTCTGCTTCCCGGTCTTATCCAACCTGAACACAGTTCCGTGGCCGAACGCTCCACCGGTTTGCGTGGTGCCGAAGAGGTTCTCTCCGTTCGGAACCAAGGCATCAAACGGATATCCCCCGTCGAGCTGTGCAGCACTATTTCCGTCCCGGCCGCGTCCAGCTTGAATAGTGTTCCGCAGCCCAGACTGAAGCAATTGAGATCGCCCCCAGTGTACGTTGTGCCATAGATGTTGCCTTTCGCGTCTCGGACTAGGCCCCCGTAAGGGCTTCTTCCATCGGCCGCGCCAGTGAAGCTGTAAAGCACGCTCTCGGTGCCTGTCGGATCCAGCTTGAACACAGTTCCGCAGCCCAGGCTGCCACAACCGACGCCGCCAGTGGCCGTCGTGCCGTAGAGGTTGCCGTTAGCATCTTGGATCAAGCTGGCCTGAGGACTCGCTCCGTCCGTCGCGCCCGTGAAGTTGTAGAGCACGGTCTCAATCCCTCTCCGATCGAGCTTAAACACGGTGCCGCAGCCAAACCCGTTGTTGCAGGCGCGCACGCTACCGCCGGCAAGGGAGGTCCCGTAGAGGTTGCCGCCCGCATCCCGGATTACGCCGCCGAAGGGATATCCCCCGTCCGCACCGCCCGTGAAGCCGTAGAGACTTCCCTTCCCGTCGCGGATCAAACCTGCGAGAGGATTCGTCCCGTCCCCGCCGCCCTTGAACGAATGGAGAACAGTGAGCGTCTGGCCTTGCGCCGTCGGAGTAGCGAGGAGTGCTTCCAGAAGGACGATCGCCAGCGCCAAAACGGTACTCTGCAACCGCCGACGTGGAATGGAGTTCGAGCGTCGTACTGTGTAGGTCATGAAGTTCCTCTTGTCGTGCCTAAGTTCTTAGATTCTTCGTCGCTTCAAGGGGCAAGCTTAAAAACCGCGCCCAAGCCGGCGTGGGCACCGGCGCCGCTATTCGTTGTTCCGTAGAGATTGCCCGCCGCATCCCGGATCACACCTGCTTCGGGAAACGCCCCGTCTGCGCCGCCGGTGAAGCTGTACAGCACGGTTTCCTTGCCGGTGCTATCCAACTTGAACACGGTTCCGCAGCCGAAGGCGCCGCCGTTCATAGTAGTGCCGTAAAAATTGCCCGCGGCGTCGTGGATCAAACCCGCGAACGGTTGAGCCCCATCTGCTCCGCCTGCGAAGCTGTACACCACGGTCTCGTTGCCGGACTTGTCCACCTTAAACACTGTTCCGGCTCCGCCGGCAAAGCTGTGCAGCACAGTCTGCTTGCCAGTGCTGTCAAGCTTGAATACGGTTCCAAGACCGGAAGCGCCACCACTCATGGTTGTGCTGAAGAGATTGCCCCCCGCGTCCCGGACCATACTGGCGGACGGAAATCTTCCATCGGCTCCTCCGGTGAAGGCGTAAAGTACGGTCTCCTTGCCGGACGCGTCCAGTTTGAACACCATGCCGCAGCCGTTCCCGCTGTTGCAAGTGAGATCGCCACCAATAGACGTCGTGCCATAGAAGGTGCCTGCAGCATCTCGGGTCAAAGCGGCCTGAGGAACCGCTCCGTCCGGAGCACCCGTAAAGCTGTAAAGCACGGTCTCCTTGGCGGACACATCCACCTTAAACACCGTGCCGCACCCGCCCCCGCAACTGAAATTGCCACCATACCGCGTGACGCCGTAGAGGTTACCCGCTGCGTCCCAGATCAGGTTTCCGAAGGGAGATGCCCCATCCGCCTTCCCCGTAAAGCTGTAAAGCAGTACCTTCTTGCCGGTCGCATCCACTTTGAAGACGGTTCCGCAGCCTAACGCACAATTCGTGTTGCCCCCATTTTCTGTCGTGCCGTATAGATTACCCGCTGAGTCGCGCACCAAACCCGCGGCTGGATTCGCACCATCCCTCCCGGCCTTAAACGAATGGAGCACAGTGATGGTTTGCGCCTGCACCGACGGCAGAACGGCCGTTAGACCCAGCATGATCGCTAACGTCAGCGCCATGACGGTGCTGAGCGATGAATTATATGTCTTGAAATTCGAGCGCCAACTTTGATTGATACCGCTCATGGAAATTCTCCTGCGTTTTGATTACGTTGTTACCCGCAATTACCGTTGCACGCAAGCCTATGGCTGCAAGCCGTTTGCTTGCGTGACTACGGTGACATGATCGTCCGCCGGAAGCAGCGCCACTGAAGTCTTCCCTCCAAAGATAAGCATAGTGTTCACGGCAGCGTCATACACGGCCGTGTGGAAGCTGCGAAAAGCGCCGGGCGTCTGAGGCGTCAGCTGTGTCCAGGCAGGCGCGCCGCCAATGCCATTCGCATTGGTGAGCACCCAGAAATCACTCAGAAGGTTGGTTACGCTGTTGGAAGTTTGGCCAGCGTAGATCGTCATGCGATTGCCGGCGGCGTCGTAAATCGCGCTGTGTCCCGATCGGGCCACAGGAGCCGGTCCGGCCGGCGCAAGCTGGGTCCAAGTCGGAGTGCCACCCATCCCA
>WNFF01004096.1_pt1 | contig 11903 bp, 9 predicted proteins | sample 5400441 | NCBI WGS metagenome assembly WNFF01 (sample SAMN13153345, study PRJNA577476) | soil metagenome | isolation source: 120 cm saprolite under Douglas fir tree site 2 hole 3 replicate 1 | place: USA:California | collected 2015-04-18
CGCAGACAGGCCAGGACTTGCGTGGCAAAGGCCTCGTTGATCTCGATCACGTCGATGTCCTTGAGCGTGAGGCCGGCGCGCTCGAGCGCCTTTTTCGCCGCCGGCACCGGGCCAAAGCCCATGATGCGAGGCTCGACTCCGGCGACCCCGGTCGACAGGATCCGCGCGATCGGCCGCGCGCCGGCGGCGTCGCCGGCCTTCCTGCTGGCGACGATCATCGCGACCGCGCCGTCATTGATGCCCGAGGCGTTGCCGGCGGTGGTGACCCCGTCCTTGAACAATGGCCGCAATTTGGTCAGCGCCGCCATGTCAGTCTGCGGCCGGGGATGCTCGTCCTCGGCGACGGTGACCGGCCCGGCGCGGCCGCCCGGGACCTCGACCGCGATGATCTCGCCGGCGAAAAACCCGTCGGCCTTGGCCGTGGCGTATTTGCGCTGTGATCCCTCGGCGAAGACATCGGCCGCTTCGCGGGTGATCTGAAAGTCGCGGGCGAGGTTGTCGGCGGTTTCGGGCATCGTGTCGGCGCCGAACCGGCCCTCGACCTTGGGGTTCGGGAACCGCGCGCCGATCGTCGAGTCGAAGACCCGCGCGTCGCGGCTAAACGGCGTTTCCGCCTTGCCCATCACGAACGGCGCGCGGCTCATGCTCTCGACCCCGCCGGCGACAAACACATCGCCCTCGCCGCAGGTGATCGCCTGGGCCGCCACCGCGATCGCGTTGAGGCCGCTGCCGCAATTGCGCTGCAACACTGAGCCGGGGATCTCGATCGGCAGCCCGGCGACGAGCGCGGCATGCCGCGCGACGCAGCGGCTATCCTCGCCGCCCTGGTTGGCGCAGCCAACGACGACATCCTCGATCTTGTCGGCGGCAAAGCCGCTCTCCGCGACGACCTTGGCGATGATTGCGGCGAGCATGTCGTCGGGCCGCAGCCGAGCGAGCGCGCCGGCATGGCGTCCAAAGGGGCTGCGCAAGCCGGTGTAGAGATAGGCATCGAGCATGGGTCGGCTCCGTCGATTCCAAGGGCGAACCCGCAGTGACGCGCGCGCGGGCCCTGCTGTCAAGCACCGGAAAATCGACGCCGGCCGAGTTGCGCGGGCCTGGAGGCTCCCGATAGAGTAGCCTCGTCATCGTCGGATGGGTTGGCGTTGGAGAGCTGGATGCCGATGAGTCGCGTATTGGACCGGATGGCCGTCGCGAGCCTGCTGTTCTGGTGGTTGGCTCTGCCGGCCGCCGCCGATGGCCTCAGCCGTTTCGAGGAGGCGATGAAGCAGGCGCCGGCCGGGACGCTGACCTATAAAAGCGCCAAGGCGCTCGGCGACAACGGTTTCGTGCTCGAAGGGGTGGTGGTGACGCCGCCACCGGACAAGACCCCGGGCGCCAAGGCCGAGCCGGTCGAGATCAAGCGGATTGCGGTCGAGGATTTCGACTTCGCCTCGGTCGACAAGAAAGCGCCGCCCAATTTCGCGCGCGTGCGTGTCGAGGGCATCGTCATCGGGGCGAAACCGGCCGAGGGGATCGACCTCGCCGAGCTTGCCGGCATCGATAAGATCACCGCCGATTTCCAGCTCGATTACCGGCTCGACCCGGACCGCAAGACGATGACGCTCAACCGGCTCGAACTCGACCTCAACGGGCTTGCCCGTCTCGAGCTCTCGATGGTGCTCGACGGGGTCAGCGCCGATGCGGTCGACAAGCCCGAAGCGGCGATGAACGATGCCAGCCTGCGCACCGCGACCTTCCTCTTCGAGGACCGCTCGCTGCTGAGCAAGGTGCTGCCGGCCGCCGCCAAGATGCAGGGCATCGAGCCCGTGGCGCTCGTTGTGATGAGCAAGGCGCTGCTTGCCGGCCTGCGCGCCGGACAGGGGAATGCGACGCTCGCCGCGCTCGACGCGCTGGGCTCCTATCTCGACGATTACCAGCAGCCGAAGGGGCCGCTGCGCGTGACCCTCAACCCGCCGGAAAAAACCTCCGCCGCCGCGCTCTCCGCCATGACGACCCCGGACGAGGCAATCACGGCATTGGGGCTGGTGGTGTCCTATGCCGGCACAAAACCGCAGGCACCGGCCGCGAAGTCAGACACAACGGCTTCGGCGAGCGCCCCCGGAAAACCCGGCGGGAAGGCTGGCTGCGCACCGGGAGCGCGCTTTTTCGTCATGCACGAGGAGGCGTGGTGGTCGGTCACGGCGCGCGAAGCCTCCAAATCGGGCGACAGATGCATCGCGCGGATCGATGGCGGCACCGACGACGATATCACCTTTGCGCTCGACCAGACCCTCGCCTGGTCGATCGATGGTCCGGGCAAACCGGTCGCCAAATGCAGCAGCGGCGACAAGGTGGTGGTCGCGTACAAGGATGGCGGCTGGTATGCCGCCAAGGTTACCAGCAACGCGGCCGCCGGGGCCAAATGCCCGATCAAGTACGACAGCGACGACAGCAAGGAAACCGTCGAGCTGAAGCGGATGCGGCGGCTTGATTGAGGTCGACGCGAGGGTTCACCTCACCGAATAGTCGGCGGAATGCGCTGCGCTGTTCCGCCCTACATTTCACATTGTCCAGCGCCGTAGGGCAGAGAAGCGAAGCGTATTCCGCCAATCGTCAGACCTGGGCGAGCACCATCGGGCTTGCCTCGAAGGCGGGCATGATCTCCTCGGCGAAGGTGCGCAAGCCGGCGATCGCGGCGCCGGGCGCGGCGAACAGCACATTATGGACGCCGCCGGCTTCGAGCCGCTTCAGCCGCGCGATGATCTCCTCCGGGGTGCCGAGCAGCGGCGCGTCGTCGAGTTCGAACGCGTCCGGATCGTCCTTGATGTGGTGATAGCGCTCGGCGTCCGGGCCGCGCGCCAGATCACCGATATTCCTCAGCACCTCGCGGCGGGTGTGGATAGCCTTCTTGCGCTCCTCTTCGTTGTGCACGATCTGCAGCCCGCGCGTGACCCCGACCATCATCGGGTCGTAGGGCCGGCCTGCGCTCTGGCACTCCTCGCGGAAGACGCGCACCCGCTCGATGATCAGGTCGATCGGCGCGATCTGGTCGAGCAGCAGATTGTACCCCTCGCGCGCCGCGCGGCGGATTGAATCGGCGCTGCCGGCGCCCAGCCATAACGGCGGATGGGGCTGCTGGATCGGCGCCGGCTCGACGACGATGTTGTCGTAATGCCACCATTTGCCGTCATAGGAAAACCGGCCCTTGCTGGTCCACGCCTTGCGGATTACCGCGATCGCCTCGTCGAAGCGCGCGGTCGCCTCCTCCTGGGGCACGCAGAAGCCGGAAAATTCATAGGGCCGATAGCCCTTGCCGACGCCGAAATCGAGCCGTCCGTTCGACAACAAATCGAGGGTCGCCGCCGCTTCCGCGACCAGCGCCGGGTTGTGCCAGGGTAAGACGAGGACCGCGGTGCCGAGGCGGATCCGCTCGGTGCGCGCGGCGAGGTAGCTCAGCAGGTTGAGCGAGGCGGAGACCTGGCCGAACCCGGTGAAATGATGCTCGACCAGGAACACGCTGGAAAATCCGAGCTCCTCGGCGGCCACCACATATTTGATGAAATTGTGGTAGCCCTCGCTGTCGCCGGCCGGGCCGCCGCGCGCCCGGGCGCCGCCGAACAATCCGAATTTCATGCCGCTACTCCGTTGCTCCGGCTGGCGACGATCGCGCGCGGCGGCTCTTGCCAGCGGCACTCGACCGGAGCGAACCCGGCCGCCCGCAGCGCGCTCAGATGGGCCTCGACCCCGTCGAAGAACAGATCGTAGTTCAGGAACCAGCCGCCCGGCCGCAGCAGATCGTGGATCGCGCGATAACAGGCGAAAATCTTGTCCTCGTCGCGCAGATTGTGCAGGACGATCGCCGAGACCGCGAGATCGAACGGTCCGCCGACAGCACCGGGCCATGACGAGTCGGTCAGGTCGCAAACGACATAGCGCAGCTGAGCGGCGTGCGCGGCGAGGCGCCGGTGCGCCTCAGCCAGCATCGGCTGCGAATAATCCTGTAGCGTGACCTCCGCCGCCGGGAACAGCTGCAACAGCTCCTCGGTCACCGCGCCATACCCGCCGCCGACATCGAGCACGGCGAACCGCGCCTCGCGCGCAAACGGTGCCGCCGACAGCATTTCGCGCAGGCGCGGCCGGCGCACCGGATCGCGCGCGGAATCCTGGGCGATCCACTCGGTGACATAGTCGCTCGAATGCCAATCGTGCGGCTTTGACAGCGAACCTCTGGTGACGGACGGCATCGATACCTCCCGCTCGTTGGGGCCACCCTCAGACCGCGCGATGTTAACCCGCAACGGTCCCTGCCGGAACGGAAGACCCCGCGACGCGCGGGGCGGCGAGGATCGCGACCGGATAGGCGTATTCGAGCCGGTCGCCGTCGCGGCGCACCGGGATGCCGAGGCGGTCGTCGGCGATCGATGCGCTGAACAGGTCGATGATCTTCTCTTCGTCGCCGGGGTTGGGGAATGAGCGCGCCAGCAGGTTTCTGACCTCGTCGCGCAGCTCGTAGAAGCTCGCCCGCGGCTCGTCCAATCCGGCGGCGCGAAATAAATCCTGGAGTTCTGCCAGTGCGAGCGAGCGCGCATGCGACGGGTCGCGCAGTTTTTCGAGCCGGTTGAATTCGGCAGCTTTGGCGGGGTCGGCCGAGACATAGGTGTCGACCACGACGACCCGGCCGCCCGGCGCGCACACCCGCACCATCTCGCGGAACACGGCGGCCGGATCGGGGAAGTGGTGCATCGCGAAGCGGGTGACGACGATCGTGAAGGCGCCGTCGGGGTAGGGCAGGCGCGCGACATCGCCCTCGCGCCAGGTAACGTTGGCGATACCTTTCTCGGCGGCGAGATGGCGGGCGCGGTCGAGCATCGCCGGGGTCATGTCGATGCCGGTCGCGTGCTTGACGTGCGACGCAAACGCGCACACCACGATGCCACCGCCGCAGGCGACATCGAGTACGGCATCTTCGGGGCCCGCCTCGGCGGCATCGAGGATCATCGTCAACGCGCCCGAATCGGCAATCGGCGCAGCGGTACTGAACGGCGTCGCCTGGCGGGTGAACTGGTCGCGGATCAGGCTGTTATGTGCCGCGTCGGTCATTCGCTGCCCCTCGATAATTCAGGCGCCAGATTGCGTCGTCGCTCCGCTCCTCGCAATAAGGAGCATCATGCCGGCCCACGAATTTCTCGCGAAATCGTGATCGAGGATGGTCGGTCGCCCGGTTGAAATTAACCGGTCCCGTAGCGTTTTGCTGCGACGCGCAACATCTTGGGGAGAGGGATCGGATGCAACACTTCCCACATCTCGTCGCTCTGGCCACCTCCGTTCCCCCCTATCCGCTCGATCAGGAGGCGGCCGTCGCGCGGGCGAGGCACCTGTTCGCGGGTGCCGCGAATCTCGACCGGCTGCTGACGGTCTTTGCCAATAGCGGGATCCGCCGGCGCTACGCATCGGTGCCGCTCGACTGGTTCGAGGAGCCGCATGGCTGGCCGGAGCGCAATCGGCGCTATCTCGCGACGGCGCTCGACCTGCTCGAAAGCGCGACCGGCCGCGCCCTCGACCACGCCGGGATCGCGGCCTTGGAGATCGGCGCGATCGTCGTCGTCTCGACGACCGGCATCGCCACCCCGAGCCTCGATGCGTTGCTGATCGAACGGATGCGACTGATGCCCACGGTGCAGCGGTTGCCGATCTTTGGGCTCGGCTGCGCCGGCGGGGTCTTGGGCCTTGCCCGCGCCGCGACGATCGCGGCGTCGATGCCCGACAAGGCCGTGCTCCTCCTCGTCGTCGAATTGTGCTCGCTCACGTTTCGCCGGGCCGATCGGGCGAAAAGCAACATCGTCGCCGCCGCGCTGTTCGGCGACGGTGCCGCGGCGGCAGTGCTGCGGTGCGGTGGCCAGGGGCCGGCGGTGATCGCCGCCGGCGAGCACACCTGGCCGCAAACCCTCGACATCATGGGCTGGGAAGTCGCCGAGGACGGGCTGAAGCCGGTGTTCTCGCGCGACATTCCGCGGCTCGTCGCCGACAAGCTGGGGGCGGCGGCGTGCGACTTCCTCGCCCGACACGGGCTGACGCCCGCGGATATCGACCGCTTTGTCTGCCATCCCGGCGGTCCCAAGGTGATCGATGCCTTGGAGCACGCCTTCAGGCTCGGCCCCGGGGTGTTGAGCGATGCGCGGGCGGTGCTGCGCGACTACGGCAACATGTCCGCCGCGAGCGTGCTGTTCGTGCTCGAGCGCGCGCTCGAAAGACAGTGGGAACGTGCGCTGGTGACCGCGCTCGGTCCCGGTTTCACCGCCGGCTTTGTGGTGCTGAGCCGGGGGTGAGCGTCCTTTACGCGGTCGTCGGCTTCGTCGTCCTGCAGCGCACGGTCGAGTTGGGCATTGCCGCGCGCAATACAGCGCGTTTGCGGGCGCAGGGCGCGGTCGAGGTCGATGCGCGCGGTTATCCGTGGTTCGTCATGCTGCATGGCACCTGGCTCGCCAGCCTGTTTCTCCTGGTGCCGGCCGATGTCGCCCCGTCCTGGCCACTCCTCGCTGTCTTTGCTGCGCTGCAACTCGGCCGGTTGTGGGTGATTGCGGCGCTGGGCCGCCGCTGGACCACCCGGGTCATCGTGCTGCCCGGCGCGACGCTGGTGGAGGGCGGACCGTACCGCTATCTGCGTCACCCAAATTACGCCGTCGTTGCGGGCGAGATCGCGGTATTGCCGCTCGCCTTCGGGGCGCTCGCGCTCGCGCTCATTTTTTCGGCCATCAACCTCGCGCTGACTGCCCGCCGCATCGCGATCGAGAACCGCGCTCTGGCGGCCTGAGGACCGGCTGGCCGATTTCATGTCTTCTGGGCAGCAGCGCTCCGCGGATTGAGGCTCTGGATGTGGCCACTCTCGGTGCCCGCCGTCGGGTCGATCACGGCATTGATGAGCGCCGGCTTTCCTGACGCGAGCGCATCGCTCACTGCCTTGGTGAGGCTGGGCGTGTCGGTCACATGGTAGCCCGCCCCGCCGAACGCCTCGATTATTTTCTCGTAGCGCGCCCCCCGGAGGAGGCCGGTCGGCGAGTATGCGTCGCCCGGCGCATCACCGCGGTAGACGCCGTTATTGTTGAAGATGATCGTCGTCACCGGCAGCTCATAGCGGCAGATCGTCTCGATCTCCATGCCGCTGAAACCGAAGGCGCTGTCGCCCTCGATTGCGACGACCGGCTTACCGGTGACCGCGGCCGCGCCAATGGCGTAGCCCATGCCGATGCCCATGACACCCCAGGTGCCGCTGTCGAGCCGGTGGCGGGGCTTGTCCATGTCGATGATGTTGCGGCCGAAGTCGAGCGTGTTGGCGCCTTCGTTGACGATGTAGACGTCCGGCTGGGTGGCGAGGGCGTTGCGGATCGCGCGCAGCGCGCTGGAGAAGTTCATTGGGCTCGGATCGGCGTTGAGGCGCGCCGCCATGCGTTCGACATTCTGCTGCTTGCGCTTGCCCATTTCGTCGAGCCAGGCCGTCTGACGCTTGATCTGTCCGGGCTTGAGCGCGGCGTTGAACGCCGCGAAAGCCGACTTGATGTCGCCGACGACCGGCGCGGCGATCGCTCGGTTGCTGTCAATCTCGGTCGCCGAAATGTCCACCTGCACAAACCGCGTGCCCTCGGACCACAGCGGCGGCCTACCGTGCGATAGGAGCCAGTTAAGGCGCGCCCCGGCCAGCAGCACGACATCGGCCTGTCCGATCGCAAAGGAGCGGGCGGCGGCCGCCGATTGCGGATGGTCGTCGGGCAGGAGGCCCTTGGCCATCGACATCGGCAGGAACGGAATGCCGGTCGTCTCCAGGAACGAGCGGATCTCCTCGTCCGCCCGCGCATACGCCGCCCCTTTGCCGAGGATCGCGAGGGGGCGTTGGGCCGTCGCCAGCATATCGAGGGCGCGCGCGACCGATTGCGGCGCCGGGGGCTGCGGTGGCGCCGGGTCGACGACCTTCACCAGCGACTTCCTCGCCGTCGCCACATCGAGAGCCGAGCCGAGCACCTCGGCCGGCAAGTCGAGATAGACGCCGCCCGGGCGCCCGGAGACGGCGGCGCGGATCGCCCGCGCAATGCCGATGCCGATGTCTTGCGGGCGGTTGATGCGGTAGGCCGCCTTGGCATAGGGCCTGCCGGCGCTCAGCTGGTCCATCTCCTCGTAATCGCCCTGCTCGAGATCGACGATCGCCCGGTCGCTCGACCCGCTGATCATGATCATCGGGAAACAGTTGGTCGTGGCGTTGGCCAAGGCGACCAAGCCGTTCAGGAAGCCTGGTGCGGAAACGGTCATGCAGATCCCCGGCTTCTGCGTCAGATAGCCGGCGATTGCGGCCGCGTTGCCGGCCGACTGCTCGTGACGGAAGCCGAGGTAGCGGATGCCTTCATTCTGCGCCAGCCGCAGGAGATCAGTGATCGGGATGCCGGCCACGCCAAAGATCGTGTCGACCCCATTCAGCTTGAGGGCGTCTACGACCAGGTGAAAGCCGTCCATCATATCCGCGTCGCTCATGTCGCCCACCATTCCAGGAGTAGAGCAGGGTCTAATGAGAGTTGCCCTCGGCCGTCAACCTAGCCGTTTCGTCCGGTTGAGCCGCTCTGCCCGCGTGGACGGGAAAAACGGGGCGGTTGCCTTGCGGTGTCCCTCGTAATCATCGGGTTCGCACAAAGGGAATATACCAGGGTGGGGTGGCGGCGCGACCTTCTGGCTCTGATCGCCGCCGGGGCCATCGGGCGGTCGGTTGGCGGTGCCGGGCAGCGACCGGCGGGGATGCCGCTGGTCGGCGTCCTGATGCGCGCGAGCCCAGCGTCGACGCGCGAACCGGCGCGCCCGGCATGGCAGCGCCCCGCACCCGGCATTCGACTCACAAGTTGTCGGTGTAGTACACTCGTACAAACGTGCAGAAGGGAGTCGCCAAAGTCATGGTAAACGCGCAAGGGACATTCACCGCCGGTCCATTAACGTTCAGTGTCAGACATGAGCTGTGGGACGGCAACATCCAGGATCATCCCGACCAGGGCGTCGTCATCGCCGTGGCGGCGCGGGTCGGCGGCAAGCCGACGACCCTGTTGCAGTTCAACTGCTTCGACCAGGAAAAGAGCTACATCTACGGGCCGGAAAACCCGGATCTTGAGCTCGCCGGACCCGAGATGCTGGGCGGCGCGGCCCTGACCAACCTTTACCGGATGGACCCGACGGTTGACGGCAATCCGATCGGCTGGACGATCCGGACCCTGAGCAACAAGCTGCCGAAGATGCTGGAACGTGCCGGCTACAAGCAGATCGGCGCGACCATCGATCTCGCCGAGGTCCATCGCGCCCTGCCGGACGTCGAGGCCTGCGCCCGGGAGCTCTATGCAACCAAGCGCAATACGGTGAAACACAATCGCGGCACCCACATCTTCGAAGCCGGCAATATCCGGTTCGGACTCGAGATGCGGCGGCTGCCGATGGGCGATGGCGGTCTCGCCATCCACGTCCTGGCCGATATCGGCGGGACGCCTGGCAAGGCGTACACGGAAGAAACCGAGCTGCTGGCCTTTGATCACTTCTGGAACGGCGCGCACTACCACTATGGTCCCCGCAACAAGAACCACCGCATTTATTGGGATCGCACATTGGTCGAAGATCCGCTGGTGTGGACGTTGGAGCAGTTCGAGGCAGGCAAATTGCCGGCGATGATCGAACGGGCTGGCTACCCGGGGATCGCTGCCGACCTCGACACCCACAAGATCGCCGCCGTTCTGCCGGCGATGAAAAAGCGGGCGCTTGCCATGTGGGCCGAAGGAGAGCGGCTCACGGGCCACCCCGGCCTGCCGCTGGAGCCGACCCCGAACCTCGCCGCCGCCGAGTAACGCGCACGCGGCAAGGCCGTCTTCAGGATCGCAGCCTTTCCCCGACCAGGGAGAAGGGTTGCCGGTGGTCGACACGGACCTGCGGTTAAAGGAGCCCACGAGCGGGTTGTCGAGGTCTGTGGTATGTGGTATGCCACGGGATGCGCGAAGGCAGCCCTCGCCCCACCGTTACCGGCGCCACGCTCGACGTGCCTCGGCTCGACACCGGCACCACCTTCGCCAAGGAGGCCTATGCCGCGCTGAAGCGGGCGATCTGCGCGATGGACATCTACGACCACCCGCGGGAAATCCGGTTGGACGAGCGGCGGCTGTCGGAGGGCCTTGGGGTGAGCCGCACGCCGATCCGCGAGGCGATGACCCTCTTGGAGCAGGAAGGCTTTGTCCGCACCCGCCCGCGCCGCGGCATCTATGTCGTGCGCAAGTCCAAGCGCGAGATCGTCGAGATGATCACGGTTATGGCGTCGCTCGAAAGCATGGCCGCGCGGCTCGCCGCCGAGCGCGCCGCCGACGCTGACCTCGCGGAACTGCGCCGACTGATGGACGCGTTCCGCGGCGACCCAAATGGAGCTGGGGACGGCGAGCGGCTGGCCGAATATTCCGACGCCAACATCGCCTTTCACCAGGCGATCATCAGGATGAGCGGCTGCGCGCTACTCGCTGAAATGACGGAGAATCTGTTCATCCACATGCGGGCGATCCGCAAGATCACGATCCATCAGGACAACCGCGCGGCGCGTTCGATTACCGACCACATGCGGATTATCGAGGCGCTCGAACGCCGCGACCCTGAACACGCCGAGCGGCTGGCGCGCGAGCACACGCTGGGGCTCGCCGCGCATGTCGAGCAGCATGGCGATTTTCTCGATACGACACAGGAGCGGCATCCCGACGAAGGTCGGGATCCATTTGTCCGCGGACAAGCCGGTTGATCTATGAGTCCCGGCCTACCCCACGGAACAAGTCCGTGGGCTAAAGCCCACGGGATGGGAACGGAGAAACGGATGAGCAAAGCACTCGAAGGCGTGCGCATTCTCGATCTGGGCCATGTCCAGGCGGCGCCGACCGCGACCCAGCTGCTGGCCTGGATGGGCGCCGATGTGATCAAGGTCGAGATGCCCGGCCGCGGCGACATCACCCGTGGCCAGCTGCAGGATGTGAAGGGGGCCGACAGCCTCTATTTCACGATGCTGAATTCCAACAAGCGCAGCATCACGATCAATCTGAAGTCGCCCGGCGGCAAAAAGGTGCTCGAAGAGCTGGTCCGCCGTTGCGATATCGTCGTTGAGAATTTCGGGCCCGGCGTGCTCGATCGCCAGGGGTTCACCTGGGCGCGCTTCCAGGAGCTCAACCCGCGCGTGATCTACGCCTCGATAAAGGGGTTCGGGCCGGGCCGCTATGCCGATTTCAAGGCCTATGAGAATGTCGCGCAATGCATGGGCGGGTCGGCGAGCACAACCGGCTGGGAAGAGGGCCCGCCGACCGTGACCGGCGCCCAGATCGGCGACAGCGGCACCGGGGTGCATTTGGTTTCCGGCATCCTCGCGGCCCTCTTCCAGCGCGAACGCACCGGCAAGGGCCAGCGGGTCGAGGTGGCGATGACCGATGCGGTGCTCAATCTGTGCCGGGTCAAGATGCGCGACCAGCAGCGGCTGGAGCGCGGACCGCTCTTGGAATACCCGACCAAGGAGTTCAGTGATACGGTGCCGCGCGCCGGCAACGCCTCGGGCGGCGGCCAGCCCGGCGCGGCGCTGCGCTGTGCGCCCGGCGGTCCCAATGACTACATCTACGTCATCATCCAGCCGCCGTGCTGGGCGCCCTTGATGAAGATCATCGGGCGCGAGGAGCTGATCCACGACCCGAATTACGCGACCCCGGAGGCACGGCTGCCGCGCATCCCCGAATGCTTCTCGATCATCGAGAAATGGACGCTGACCAAGACCAAGTTCGAGGTCATGGCGGTGTTGAACGAATTTGACATCCCGTGCGGCCCGATCCTGTCGATGCGGGACATCTATGAGGATAAGGAGCTCTACGAGCGGGGCTATCTCGTCGAACTCGACC
>WNFF01015318.1_pt1 | contig 11902 bp, 10 predicted proteins | sample 5400441 | NCBI WGS metagenome assembly WNFF01 (sample SAMN13153345, study PRJNA577476) | soil metagenome | isolation source: 120 cm saprolite under Douglas fir tree site 2 hole 3 replicate 1 | place: USA:California | collected 2015-04-18
GAACAACTGCGATCAACTGGGACAGCACACAAATTGGTTCGCGAGGGCGGCGATTGCTGGCCGTGTTGATTGCACGACGCGGTCGCGGCGAAAATTCTCGACCCCGTACACATGCACGTCGTAGGCTCTCGGCCAACTTATTTGGAGGTGCTTATGCGAAGTGTCCCAACACTTGTCATTACGGCTCTCGTCTTTGGTTCCGTCACCTTGCTGACCGGCGAAACAAGATCGAAAGTGGCAAGTAATCCAGCGTTTGAAAAAATGAAAACGTTGATCGGTTCGTGGGAAGGCAGCGCCAACGAAGGCGGCAAAAAAATCCCGACCAACGCACGATTCAAACTAATGTCGGATGGCTCGATGCTCGCGGGCTGGTGAACAAAGGCACGCCCGACGAAATGGTCCTCGAACCGAACGGCAACGCGCACCGGCTTGTTTTCAAATTCAAAGCCGCAACAAACATCGAACCCGGCGGCGGACACATGCAGCAAGTCGTGTTTATCATCGACAATCCGAGTCATCACACGGAAGAGTGGCCCTATCTGGACAAAGGCCAGGAACAAACGGGGAAGTTCGAGTTTAAACGCAAGCAGTAGATTCTCCAGTGGCGGTCTCTGTCATGGCCAGTTTGTCCGCGAAAGAAGTGCGAGGCTCGCAGAGCGCCGCTACACACGATCAGCTTTTCAGCGCGTGCGCCTGCAAATCTTCCAGCGTGACGAACTCAAGCACAGATGAGTGTGTCGCTTCCAAATCCACCAGCGGAGCGACACCGCGATCAAGCGCTTCTTTCCAGCGCGTCACGCAAACGCACCATTTGTCGCCCGGTTCCAAGCCCGGGAAGCCCCATTCCGGATGTGGCGTGACAAGATCATTGCCCGTGAGGACGGAGAAATCGAGGAAGTCTCGCGTCGCTTTCACGCAGACGGTATGCTGGCCAACATCTTCCACGCTCGTGCGGCAATAGCCGTCGCGAAAAAATCCTGTCATCGGATCGCGGCAACAGCTCTTTAGTTCCGTGCCAAGAACGTTGGTGCGCATGAGTAAAGGATAACAATGATTTATTTTCCGCAAAAATTGAATCGTCGGCAAAAAAAATCGGAGCAAAATGGCGGCATGCGAAGCTCTCCCGGAAAAAACAAAGTGATCGCGTTCTGGCTCATACCAGCGAAGGCGGAACAAGAATTATTCTCGGAACTCATTCGCATCCTCGCAGCACAACTGGATGCGCCTCGTTTTGAAGCGCATCTGACAATTTGCGCAGTGCCGGATACGCGGCTTGCGCGCGAGGCGCTCGGACAAATTTCCGTTCCGCCAATTCGTTTGCAGGTGCTGCGTTTGCATGTTTCGAATCGCTTCACAAAAACGCTTTTCGTCCGGTTTCGGCGGAAACGGGCACTCGACGATCTGAACGCATCGCTGCGTCGCACGGCTCAGCTGCCAGCCGGCGCAGTGCGCGACCCGCACGTGAGTTTGCTTTACAAGAAAATGCCGATGGCGGCGAAACGCGAATTGGCCTCCACGATTCATCTCCCGCTCGACGAAGTTGCTTTCGACTCGATGAAAGCTGTTTGCTGCGATTCTCCAACCGAAAGTCGTGCTGACATCGAAGCGTGGCGCGTGGTCGCGTCCAAATTGCTCCGCGATTAGCTGCCGGGATGGTTCAGCGAACCGCGCGCCATCGCTCGGGCGATTGCAGGCGATCGTCCCTACCTGTAATTTGCGCTCTGCAAACGAAGACAAAAATTTTTGGCCAGCACGACGAGGCGACAATAAAGCAAATCGAAACCTGTGTAAGAACCGGTGGCGAGCGCGGGGTGCTTTGCGCCGACGGTCATAAAGGTTATGCGCAACCGATTGGCGGCGTCGTCGCGTACAAAAATAAAATCTCGCTTTCCGGTGTTGGTTTCGACATCGCCTGCGGCAATCTCGCGATCATGACCGACGCCACCCGCGCGGCGATCGCGCCGGCGATCGAGCAAATCATGGACGCCGTGGTGTGCGACATTTCATTCGGGATCGGTCGCACAAACAAAACACGCGTTGATCACGAGCTGTTTGAAGATGAAGCGTGGAAATTAAAACCGCTGCAGCAATTGAAACCGCTGGCGGCAGAACAGCTCGGCACAGTCGGCGGCGGCAATCATTACGTGGATATTTTCGCAGATGAGCAGGACCGCATTTGGGTTGGAGTGCATTTTGGGTCGCGCGGTCTTGGTCACAAGACGGCCACGCACTTTTTGAAAGCGGCTGGCGGAAAAGATGGAATGGATGTGCCGCCGACAGTAGTGGATGGCGAATCAGAAATCGGCCGGGACTATTTGGCCGGGATGCATCTTGCCGGCCGTTACGCTTATGCGGGCCGCGAAGCCGTCGCGCGCCATGTTGTCCGCGGAATTTTGCACGCGCAAGTTGTGGAGGAAGTGCACAATCATCACAATTTCGCGTGGAAAGAAGAGCACGACGGCCAAAAATATTGGGTCGTGCGCAAGGGCGCGACGCCGGCGTTTCCCGGCCAGCGTGGTTTTGTTGGCGGTAGCATGGGTGATGACGCCGTAATAATTGAAGGCGTCGATTCCCCGATTTCGCGCGAAGCGCTCTTCTCCACCGTGCACGGCGCCGGTCGCATCATGTCACGCACCGCGGCGAAAGGCAGGTTCGTGAAGATTGAAGGCAAACGGATTCGGCAGGATGGACTCGTTAGGCACGATGAAATGATGAAATGGATAAACGATAAGGGAGTCGTCCTGCGCGGTGGCGATCTCGATGAAGCACCGCAAGCGTACCGGCGTCTGCCCGAAGTCCTGGCGGCGCATGCGGACACGATTCGCGTGCTGCACATTTTGCATCCGCTCGGCGTCGCGATGGCCGGACGAAACATCATCGCTCCGTACAAGGATTGATGAGGTAGCGACGATCTCTGACCGTCCGAAGAAATAGTGCGACGCTCGGAGAGCACCGCTACAGTTTTTGTTTATGAGCGACATTGTCGGAATCGATCTCGGGACAACCAATTCGCTCATTGGAGTGATGGAAGCGGGCTTTCCAATTTTGCTCGCCGATTCGGAAGGCCGGCGCCTCACACCCTCGGTGGTTCATTTTCCGAAAGAAGGGGAACCGCTCGTGGGCGTGCCGGCCGGCCGAATGCGCGCGATCCATCGGCAGGAAACGGTTTATTCCATCAAACGGTTCATTGGCCGCCGCAGTGAAGAGGTTGCCACGGAAGAACTGGACGTCGCTTACAAACTCGTTAGGCGAAAAGGCAAATTTGTTTCGGTCCGGATTGGCAATCGTGAATACAAAGCGGAGGAAATTTCCGCGCTGATTTTGCAAAAGTTAAAACGGGATGCAGAGACCGCCTTGGGAAAAACGGTCTCGCGCGCGGTCATAACCGTGCCGGCCTACTTTAACAATGCACAGCGGAGCGCGACGAAGCGAGCCGGTGAATTGGCCGGTTTTGCGGTGGAGCGAATCGTGAATGAACCGACCGCCGCGGCGCTCGCTTACGGAGCAGACAAGTTGCAGACCCGCTCGAAAATCGCTGTCTATGATTTCGGCGGCGGCACTTTCGATGTGTCGATTTTGGAATTGAACGATGGACTGTTTGAAGTTCTGGCGACGAACGGGAACACGCGACTGGGAGGCGACGACATCGATGACGCATTTCTCCGCGCAATTGTAGGGCGTTTCTGCGAAACGTCGGATGAGAGATCGGCGGCTAACACAGCCACCCTACAACGACTGCGCGAATCCGCAGTCGAAGCGAAACATCGACTGTCGATCGAAAAAAAGGCGCGGATCGATCCGCCGTTCATTGATGGCAAAAATTATTCTTATGAACTGACGCGCGATGCGTTGGAAGAAATTGCGAAACCAATCGTCGAGCGAACACGTGCGCATTGTCTTCGCGCGCTGGCCGACGCGAAGCTTTCGCCGCGAGATCTGGATGAAGTGATTCTTGTTGGCGGCGTGACGCGCATGCCGTTGGTGCGGGAGTTCGTCGCAGAAGTCTTCGATCGGGAAGCGAACATCACGCAAAATCCTGACGAAGCGGTTGCAATTGGCGCAACAATTCAGGCGGGAATTCTTTCTGGCGCGGTACGAGACGTGGTCCTGCTCGATGTGACGCCACTTTCGTTAGGCATCGAAACGTTAGGCGGCCTGATGAATGTCATTATTCCGCGCAATTCGACGATCCCGACAAAAGCAGGCGAGATGTTTACTACTGCGGTGCATAACCAGACTGCGATGCAGATCAAGGTGTTGCAAGGGGAGCGAGAAATGGCGCGCGATAATTGGCCGCTCGGCCAGTTCGAAATCGAATTCGAGCGTGCACCAAAGGGCGTGGCTCGCGTAGGCGTGCAATTCGAGATCGATGCCAACGGAATTCTTCATGTGCTCGCGCGCGATATAAAAAGTGGCGCAGAAAAACTTCTCAAGATCAAGAGCGCAGTTGATGTTTCGGATGAAGCGATTGAGGCAATGCTTGCAGAATCGCTCGATCACGCTTTCGAAGATGTGAACGAACGAGTGTGGACGGAAACGCGCTTGAAGTCAGAAGAAATGCTGCGCGCTGTGGATGCGGCAATCTCGCTGGCAGGCGAGCGTCTCGCGCCGGCCGAGAAAGAAATAATCCTGCAATCTGCGGCGGGGGTTCGTCAAGCGTTGCAAGGGCATGAGACGGCGCGCTTGAAAACGGCAAACGAAGCCCTCGACAGCGCGACGCAGGGACTAGCGGCGATGATCGTGGAAAAAGCGATGGCTGAAGCATCGACGCGAGACTAGTAGCAGATCGCGATTATCAGCCGGCAGCCTGTGCTCCCCACCAAAAAATCATGCGAGCGCGGGACGGTTTCTAAATCGCCCTTATGCGGCTGGCTTCGGAGTGGAGGATGGAGATGGCACCGGACTAACGGATGGCGCAGGCGATGCGTTAGGCGTCGGTGGCGGAGAAGCGCTTCCTTTCGCTTTTGCCTCTTCTAACAACTGTTTTTCTTCCGGAAAGATCGGACCTCGGTTCGCGGCGTCGATATATTCCTTTGCCAGCTCGGGTTGATTCTCATCGAGCAGCAGCACGGCGGTGAAGACCGCGGCATGCGGATCGTGCAATTGCTCGTTAGGCAATTTCTTCAGGATCTCGAGTCCTTCAGCGGTGCGTCCCAATCCATAAAGGGAAAACGCGTAGGTCACGGCGCAGTTCACGTCTTCGGGCGCTTTGTCGTAAGCTTCTTTCGCCACGCGATGGCCTTCTGCGGTATTGTGCTCGATGAGAAGCGCGAGTCGCGCGTAATCAGCTGCCACGCCCAACTCGTTAGGCGAACTCTCATGCAGGCGTTGCATGGTTTGGTAAAGGTTCCGCAGATCGTTCTTCGCCCGATAAATATGAGCGAGTGCGTCCAGCGCCTCGCGGCGAGTGGGGGGATTTTTCGCAACCTGAAGCCATAGTTTTTCCGCTTCAGTCGTTAGGCTCCATTTTATCGCCAGCCGGCCAAGGCCGGCTTCATGCTCCGGATTGCTGGCGGCCGCGTATTCGGCGGAACTCCAAAGTGAATCGAATTCCGCGTCGGCCGCAGAGATGCGAGACTGGCGCGCGGCGTAGGCCTGATAAGCCAGCCGGAGGTATTCGAGATCTCCCCAATCGCCGCTGCGCGTCCAACGTTTCAAGCGCGACCAATTCTTCATCGCCACGAATGCTTCCGCGATGGCAACCGCGGGCGCCGGTTGGGTGGTCTGCGCGGGTTTCAATTTTTCCATCCATTTGAGGACGTCGGCGGCGAGTCCATGTTGATTCATCCAATTCATTAAGAGCGCGAGATCGCCAGCGGTGCGTGCGGCGAACGGTTTTACTTTTTCAAGCAGCGCAGTGAATTTTTTCGCGTTCAGCTTTTGGTAGAAATCGAGGCACAAGAGGTAATCGGCAAAAGTCACCTGCTGGCTCATCTGTAGCTCTTGCGCGAGGTCGTCGGCTGCCGCGAGATCGTTGCGTTGTACGGTGTCGTTCAGCAAAGCGCGCAGTGAACCGGCGCGGAAGGCCGCGACTTTACTCAAGCGCTCGAGCGTGGCGCGGGCCTCGGCGCTTTTTTTGGGGTCGGGCGAGCGGATTTGGATGACAGCGAGATTGAATTGATAAAGCTCGTTGCTCGGCTCCTTTTCGACGGCGGCGGCGAAATGTTGCTCGACGTCGGCTTCATTGCCTTGCGCGCGCGCGAGCCAACCGGCAACGACATGATAAGCAGCTTTATCCCGGTCGTTAGGCGGAACGCTTTCAAGCGCCTTGCGCGCAACATCGAGTTGACCGAAGCGCAAAGCAGCCGAGGCAAGGTTCAGCTGGCTATCGAGATTTTGCGGAAGGAGACGCGCGATCTGCGCGCGCCAGGCCACAGTCTGCTGCCGCAACATTACCGTCGCGCGCTTGAGCAGGCGTGATTCGCGCCAGCTGCGATAAGCTTGCGGCGCATAAGCGAGGAGCAGGACGATCAACGCAACGCAGGCTAAAATCGCGCCGCTAAGGATCGCGATGCGATTTGGTCGAATGACGGGCTTGAATCTGGAGGAAGCGCGAACGCGTTTGCGGCGAATGCGTTTAACGGTTTTCGACATCCTCCCGTCTCTTATGCTCGCGCGGAGAAGAGATTGCAAATCGCGTGCGTTCCAGAAAAATCGGCTGAAGTGCTAGGCGTTCGCCGCGCGTTCCGACTCACGCACCACGGGCACTTCTTCGATGGAATCGATTACTTCTTCGCGCAACCGGCGGCCCCAAACATAACGCGCAAGTAAGACTTTAATCGTCGCCGTCAACGGGACGGCGAGAATGGGACCGAGCAAACCGCCAATCAAAAGTCCCCAAACAAATATTGAAACGATCACCGTCATGGGGTGCAGCCCGACGGAATTTCCCACGATACGTGGCGCGTAAAACATTCCTTCGAGATTTTGGATCAGGATAAAAATTCCAGTGACAATTAAAGGATGTGTCCAATCGCCCCATTGAAAAGCAGCAATTAACACTGCCGGAATCCAGCAAAGCACGATGCCGATGTAAGGAATCATGGTGAGGACAACGACAAGGCAACCGATGAGCGGGGCGAAATTTAATCCCAGGATCAGAAGTGCCGTCCCGATGAGCAGACCATCCACCAGGCAAACGAGCAGTTGTCCGCGGAAGTAGGCGATGACATAACTGTTGATTTGAGACAAGACAGTCGCGACTTCCTCTTTGAGGGGCGAATTGCGCAGCGGCAAATATTCTTTCCAGCGGCGCCCAATGCCGGGCCGCTCTTTCAAGAGAAAGAACAAATAAATCGGCACCATGATGAGGCTGAGAAGAAAACCGGTCGCGCCGAGAAATCCGCCGATGCTTTTTTGCAACAGCTGCCAAAGTTTGTCGCTCAGGTAGGGAATTTGGTTTTGTAAATTGGGCAGTTGCTTTTGCACCCATTCCTGAATGCGCTGACGCTCCGCTGAAGTAAGCTTGGCGGGCGCCGGCGCGATTTCCTCCGTCCGCGGCGAAGTGGCGGCAGCGGGTGTCGGCGAGACGTCAGGCGCGGAAGATGGTCGCGCGGGAGAAGCGAGCAGCCAATCGACGAAACTAGTCGCGGCCGAGGATTTGCCCTTTGCTCCGCCGGGCATGCCGAAAGCGCGATCGTAGCGATAGATCAAATCAACAACAGCGTCGCGCGCCTTGCGCGTGTACTCGGGCAATTCTTTCGCGGCGTTCGCGCTCTGCAGCGAAATCGTCGGCACAAGCCAGGCGCCCAATCCACCGAGCGCGAGAAAAGCGACAGCGAAAAGCAGCACGATCGCTTTTGTGCGCCCAAAGCCGCGGTTGCTGAGATGCGTCACAACCGGGTCGAGCAGGTAAGCAAGGATCGCGGCGATCGCGACTGGTATCAGAATCGGCTGTAGAAATCCGATCATGTTTGCCGTCAGCCAAATTGCGGATCCGACGACGACAACGAGAAAGACGAGGAAAAGCGCGGTGAGCGCCGTCCACATCGTTTTCCGCTGCCAAGGCGTGGGATATTTTTTCATGCAAAACTTGCTCGCAGCGATCCGCGCCGCAGCCTCATTCGCTGGCGCCGCGCTAAGCAAAATTCATTGGAGCGAATTGCTTTTGGACGGCGGGGCTTTGCTCATTTTCGTTTTTACACTGTCGATTTTTGCCGCGAGGGATTTGTTCGTCGGCTCGAGCAGCAACGCTTTCTGCCAGAAATCGAGCGCTTGTGTGATCCGATTCAATTTCGAATAGGTGTCGCCAACGTGCTCAAAAACTGTCGCGTCGGGTTTGGGTAAATTCTGAACGGCGCGGAGAAGATCTTCCAGCGCCTCATTATATTTTCCCTTGCGGAAATTGAGCCAGCCGCGGCTGTCGAGATAAGCGCCGTTGCTCGGGTCAAGCTCAAGCGCGCGGTTAATCATCTCCTCGGCTTCTTCGAGGTGCATATTGTGATCCGCCCACATGAATCCCAGATAATTGTAAGCCTCCGCGGCATTGGCCGGATCGATTGCAATCGATCTCTTAAAAAGATCAGCCGCTTTATCGTAGAGTCCCGCCTGCTCGGCGGTCGCGCCATAATCGAAATAAAAACGGGCATTGACAATCTCGCTCGACGCGAGTTCCGCTTCATGCAACGCCTCCTCAAAAGTGGTGACCGCTTCCTGCGACTTCTTCGCCTCGCGCAAGGCGAGCGCGAGATAGTATGTAATCTCGGGCGCGTCCGGAAAACGATGACGCGCTTCGGTCAAAATTTTGACCGCGCGGTCATTCTCCTTTAAGCGACCGAGCAGCAATTCCGCCAACCGCAGGTAATTTGTGGCATGGCTCGGATTGATCAGAATGGCTTGCTCATAATTTTGCGCAGCTTTGGCGAAATCGGCTTTTGCCTGGTCAGGTTGATTGGCCCGCTCGAATGACCGCGCTTCGTCTTCGAAGACGCCGGCCAGCAGTTCATAAGCCTGCGACTTCTCCGGTTGGGATTTGATGATCTCCTGCAGCATCTGGATCGCTTGCGGCCATTGGCTTGTGAGCACGAATCCGGTTGCAAGTTTTTCGCGTGCGTTTATGTCCTCGGGCGCAACCTCGAGAACTTTGAGATAAAAAGGAAGGGCTTCCTTGATTTGCTCTGAGGCCGCAAAATAATCAGCCACATCTTTCAAAATCGCGGGATCGTCGCGCGCCAATTCCGCCGCTTTCTTAAAAATGGCGTTGACGCGCTGAACCTGCTCCGGATTCGGCTCTGAATCCGACTTGAAAATGACGGAGGCGACAAGTTTCCCCAGTTGCAGCCAGAATGACGGATCATCGCTTTTGATGTTCGTCGCGCGATCGAGCGCCTCGAGTGCTTTTTTCGGCTGACCGGCCGCGAGCTCGATTTCAAAAAGGCGCTGATAGACCTCGATATTTTGCGGATCCAGCGCAAGCGCTTGATTCGCGTACTTCAATGCCTGATCCATTTTCTTCAGATCTTTGGCATAGATCGCTGCGAGCTGAAGATACGCCGCCGATTCATTCGGGCGGGCTTTAATCGCGTCTTTCAGAACGTCGATCGCGAGCGGATAGTCATTCTGTCGCGTTAAGAGAGCAGCGACGTGCGCAGCGAGTTCGACTTCGCCCGGATCCACATTCAGCACCTTCTGATAAGCGTCGAGCGCTTTTTCCATTTCGCCCTGTTCTTCCCATCGTTCGCCCTCGACAAATTGGGCGAGTGCTTCTGCCTTGCGCACGCCGGCGCTTTGCAAAATCAAATCTCTCGGCGGAGTGAGGACGACCGAATCGTCGTTTAGCATCGCCTTCTTTGCGGGCGTTGGTGACGGACGAAGGAAACGTGACGCGGTTTTCGCCGCGGGGCGCGCGGTGGCGAGCGCAAGGGGAAGAAACAATGCGCAACCGAAGAGCAGGCTGCGGTCGGTGAGCTGGCGCCAGCGCTCTTGTGGTCTCATGTCTCCCAGTCTACGGGATGAGAAGCTGCGCGCAAACCAGCGACGGCCACGTCTCAGTTTTTGCCTAACGAGTTGAAAGAGAATTATGCCTTGTAACGCAGACGTTTCTTGTGACGATTCTCCTTCATGCGTTTCCGGCGTTTGTGTTTGGAAATCTTTGCCTTTCGGCGTTTTTTCAAGGAGCCCATAAAGTAGTTCAGCGTGCCGCTTAGTTGGCGCGCAATGCAAGCATCGGATCGGCAGGACTGCAACCGAGTTCTTCGTTATCGCGCCGCATTGCGGCGCAGCCGCAGCAACTAATCAGGCGCGCCAATTCGTCGACTTCGTTTCCGCGGTCATTTTTCGAAAAGCAAAATCAATGTACCGATTATGCAAAGCAAGATGCCCATCAAACCGCTCTCGAACTTTTCGAGCAAACCAAGTTTAAGCTTTTGCACACCGGCGAGTGTCAGCGCAGTAAAGATCACCATTCCGGTCACGCATCCGAGCGAAAGAATGGCCGTGAGCAAAGCGAAGCCAGTCCAGCCATAGCGGACGCCAGAGGCATAAATTGGTAGAAATGCTTCGCAGGGGGAAAAGGTCAGGAGCGCGAGCAAACTGCTCACGGCCACCCGATCAGAAACAGGCGATGGCCTGGCCTCTGTAACCACACTCTCGCACTCGTGCTCTTGTTCGTCCGGCGCATGAGCGTGTCCGCCGAATAAGTGGGTGTGTGGATGACCTTTCGTGATGAGTTGACGAAAAATATAAAACGCTCCCAGAAGCAACAACGCTCCTCCCGCGATACGTGGAAACCAGTCCCCGATTTTTTCGTTGAGCACAATTCCAAACCAAGCGATGAGAAGACCGAGCGCCGCAGTGAAGAGCACGTGTCCGCCACCGGCAAGCGCGGTGATCGCCAGCGTCCGCGCATGATTCCAGTGTTGCGCTCTGGCGGTAAGCACAAAGGGCAACCAATGGGTCGGAATGGCGGCGTGGAAAAACGCGACGCCGAAGCCTGTGATCGCAATTGTGGTGAGAACCGTTTGGTCCATTCAGGACCAGAATGTCGTAGCAGCGTAGCTTGTCGCCAATCGCTAACTCACTCAATCGCCTAGTCGCTAAACGAGATCGGGCTGGTGGGATTTGAACCCACGGCCTCTGCGTCCCGAACGCAGCGCTCTACCAAGCTGAGCCACAGCCCGAAAGGAAGCGCGATTACTTCGCGCATTTTTCTTTCAGTGGCAAGGAGTACTGAAAAGTGCCGAATCAACGCGTGGCCACTTGGCGCAATCTTCCGTGCGGGAAGTGACCGAATTCCGGGTGCGAGCATAAGGCCTGCAGTTGCCCGCGATTACTTTTGCATGCGTGGAACCGAGGCGTTTCATCTTGATCCTGAGATTGGACGAAGGCGCTTGAGGTGCTGTGAATCTCTGGTTTATGCAGTCGCACAACACTTCGCCCGTTTTTGACGCTCCACAGTAGGCGATGCCAAAACGCGCTTCGCGTCGGCGCTCAATGCCAGGGTCCCTGAGGTTTTCATTCCGAGGGAAAATATTATTTGGTAACTAAAAGCCACGGCCTATTAAACTTAGGGCTTAAGGGATGATATCAACAATCCCAGTTCCCCCCGGGCAAAAATGGCCGACATCAGAAAAATAGCGTCGTGGCACAAAAACATTTATTGACGCTGAGAGTCGATTGTGAGAATTATGAAACCTATTAAACAGCAGGATAAACCTTAAATAACACAATCTTAACGCAGAGGACGAATGATATGTCTTTAAAAGAATCTAACCGGCGATCAAAGCTCGATCTCAGAGCCAAACTTCTTATTGTGCTTCTTGCAACGGCGGCACTATCAACTTTCACCTCCAACGCCTTTGCTGCAGCGGGCGACTTGTTCGTCAGCGACCTCGCGACTAACTCTATTGTGGTCTACCATCCAGATGGCACAAAGTTTACTTTCGCGACGGGTCTCAACAGTCCG
>WNFF01008523.1_pt1 | contig 11901 bp, 12 predicted proteins | sample 5400441 | NCBI WGS metagenome assembly WNFF01 (sample SAMN13153345, study PRJNA577476) | soil metagenome | isolation source: 120 cm saprolite under Douglas fir tree site 2 hole 3 replicate 1 | place: USA:California | collected 2015-04-18
GAAGATCATCTGAATCTGTGGCCGTAACGGGCGTAGCTCCGCGCGGGACAGGGGCGACAGGTCGACAATGCGGCCGTCCGCCGCGCGAAAGAGGATCTCGCCGCTCGTCGGAGTCATCGCGCGCAGAATGCAGCGCGCGGTCGTCGTCTTGCCACAACCCGACTCGCCGACGAGCCCGAGCGTCTCACCCTCGCGGATCGTGAAGCTCACGTCGTCGACCGCCCGCACCGTGCCGACGAGCTTGCGGTTGAATCCGCGGCGGATGGGAAAGGACTTCCGGAGGTGGCGGACCTCGAGCAGCCAGGGCGTCGCGGTCTCGCTCATTGCTCGGCCGCCTCCTCCTGATGATAGAGGAAGCAGCTCGCCAGCTGCTCCGGCCCGACCGGTCGGAGCGCCGGCACTCGCTCGGTGCAGACACCGGGAATCGCGTCAGGACAGCGCGGGTGGAACGGGCAGCCGCGGGGTCGCCCCAGGGGGTGCGGGATCGATCCGGCGATGGTCGGCAGGAGCGTGCGGGGAGTGACGTGGAGACCTGGGATCGACTTCAGCAACGCCCGCGTGTACGGGTGCTTCGGCGCGTGAAAGATGTCCGCGACCGAACCCTGCTCCATCACGCGCCCGAGATACATGACGACGACCTGGCGAGCCATCTGGGCGATCACGCCGAGATCGTGGGTGATGAACACGATGGCGGTCCCGTGACGACGCTGCAGGTCGCGCAGGAGATTCAGGATCTGGGCCTGCGTCGTCACGTCGATCGCCGTGGTCGGCTCGTCGGCGATCAGGAGCCGCGGCTTGCACGACAGCGCCATCGCGATCATGGCGCGCTGGCGGAGCCCACCCGAGAGCTGCCACGAATAGGCGTCGACGCGCTGGTCCGGCATCGAGATGCCGACACTGCGAAAGAGATCCACCGTCAACTCGCGGGCTTCACGCCGGGAGAGCCGTGGCCCCCTCGGTCGCCACTGGCGCTCGTGGAGTCGGAGCGCCTCGATGATCTGATCGCCGACGGTGTGCACGGGGCTGAACGCCGCCATCGGCTCCTGGGGTATCAGGGCGATCTCGGCGCCCCGGATGGCGCGCATGGCGGCTCCCTTGGGCGAGAGCCGGGCCAAATCGACCGGCGGCGCCGAGTCCTTCCGGAAGAGGATCTGGCCGCCGACGACACGGCCCGGCGGCTCGACGATCTGCAAGACGGCTTTCATGGTCACCGTCTTCCCGCACCCGCTCTCGCCCACGATCCCGACCACTTGGCCGGGATGAACATCGAAGCTCACGCCGTCGACCGCCCGCACGACGCCCTCGTCGAGCAAGAAATGGACGCGGAGATCCTTGACTTCGAGGATCGGCGGCGTCACTGGCTGTAGGGGTCGGCGGCGTCCCGCAAGCCGTCGCCCACGAGGTTGAAGGCCAGGACCGACAGGATCACGACCAACCCGGGAATGAGGAGCCAGGGCGCCAGCGCCACCGTCTGGATGTTCTGCGCCTCCTGGAGGAGGACGCCCCAGCTGATCGCGGGCGGCCGGATCCCGAGACCGAGAAACGAGAGGGACGTCTCGCTGATGATCATCGCCGGAATGGCGAGCGTGCTGCTGGCGATGATGTGGGACAGAAAGGTCGGGACCATGTGTCGGACGATGATGCGAGGCCGGCTCGCTCCCGCCAGCTCGGCCGCCAGCACGAAGTCCTCTTCGCGGAGCGCCAGGAATCGCCCGCGGACTTCCCGCCCGAGAGTCGTCCAGCCCACCAGGGACAAGATCACCGTGATGGCGAAGAACACCTGCTGGGGCGACCAGTCCCGCGGCAGCGCCGCCGTGAGCGCGAGCCAGATCGGGATCGTGGGCAGGGACTGCAGAAGCTCGATCAGCCGCTGGATCACGACATCCGCGACCCCGCCGAAGTAACCGGAGATCCCGCCGAGCATCACGCCCAGCACGACGGAGAACGTCACCGCGGTGAGGCCGATCGTCATGGAGGTGCGGGTGCCGTGCACGAGTCGCGACCACTGGTCGCGGCCCAGTCGATCGGTGCCCAGCAGATAGAGGCGCTCGCGGCCGTCCGTCGCGGCCGTGCCGAGCAAGTGGAGCTGGGCCGGGACGATCCCGAGCAGGCGATACGAATACCCCGTCACGAAGAACCGGACCGGGGTCTTCCGGCTCCCGTCGACGCCCCACTCCATGCGGAGCGTGGTGGGATTGCGCTTGCCGGCGACCGCGGGGACCCAGGGGCTCAGGCGCGCGCCGTCGAAGAGGTGGAGGCGCTGCACCGGAATGAAGGCCAGGCGAGCGTCCGTCGCCTCGGGATCCTGGGTGCTGACGAAATCGGGGAACAGCACGACGCCGTAGAGGGCGAGCAACACGAGCGCGCTCAGGAGCGCCAGGCGGTGCTTTCGGAACCGCCACCACACCAGTCGCCAGTTCGACGCGACCGATATGCGATCCTCGGCCGTCTCCGGTGCCACTGCGGGCGGACGCGCCGTCATCTCACCCCTCGTCGAGGCGGATACGCGGGTCGAGCCAGGCGAGGAGGATGTCGGAGATCAGCGTACCCAGGATGGTGAGAAAGCAGTAGATGAGAAGGATGCTGCCGGCCAGGTACATGTCCTGGTTGATCAGCGCCCGGAGCAGGAGCGGCCCGATGTTGGGGAGATTCATGACCGTTGCGACGATCAGACTTCCCGAGAACAGGAGCGGGAGATACCAGCCGATCGTGCTCACCAGCGGATTGAGCGCGATGCGGGCCGGATAGCGGAGCACGAGCCGCCACTCCGGCAGTCCCTTCGCGCGCGCGGTCGTCACGTAGGGCTTGTTCAGCTCGTCGAGCAGGTTGGCGCGCAGACGCCGAGCACGACCGCGGGCAGCCAGATGTGCTTCAGGAGGTCGACGACGCGGGCCGCGCTCCACGGCGCCTCCACGTAGTCAGGCGAGAACAGACCCGTGACGGACAGGCCGAAGTACGCGAAGGCCCCCCACATGAGCACGAGGGCCAGCATGAAGTTCGGCGTCGCGACACCGATGTAGTTGAGGACGGTGAGCAGGTAGTCGAGAGCCGAGCGTGGGTGCATGGCCGAATAGATGCCCGCCGGGATGGCGACGATCCAGGTGATGGCGAACGCGAACAACGCGAGGACCACGGTCAACACGAGTCGCTCGCCGATCAGCTCGGCGTTGGGACGTTGGTACTCCAGCGAGAGGCCGAGGTTGCCGGTCAGTAAATTCTGCATCCACCGGAGGTACTGGACCCAGATCGGCCGGTCGAGGCCGTACTCCCGACGCAGTGCCTCGATCTGCTCGGCGCTGATCGAGCTTCCCGACGACGCCAGCGTCGCCACGTAGGTGGTGAGAAAGTCCCCCGGGGGCGCCTGGACGATCGCGAAGACGGTGACCGAGAAGAGGAAGAGGAGAACGGGCAGCAGGACCAGACGCTTCAGGACGTATCGCGTCAACGCATACTCCCTCTTTCGGACTATCTTCGCACGATGTACGAGAGCTGCTGGATGACCCCGGATACCCGGTGCTCCAGGCGGCGTTTCTCAGTCACGAGAAGCGCCGGCTGGTAAATTTCCCGCGGTCGAGAAACCCGTAGGCTCGGCGGTCGGGCGCCAGCGAGGATCCACAGGCGACACCCCTGGAAATTCTCATGGCGGGCTGAGCCCGCGCGTGTCAGATGAAGCGAGCGATCGTCCTCGTGCTGATGCTCGTCGCCGTTCTGGTTCCGCTGGCCGGCGCCAACGCGGACTTGAAGAGCGACCAGGCCATCCCCCAGGCCCGTAACGGCGCGAGCAGCGGTAAGGGTGGCTTTCAGATCACTCCGTCGGACTTGAGGCGCGCCAGGTCGTCAGCGGAGGGCGAAAGCCACTTGCCGTAGACCTCAGCGTTGAGCGAAAGTCTCCTTATCTGGTGAAGAAGAACTGCTCGACGCGTGCATTACCCGGGCTCCGGAGCGGCCAGTCGTTGCCGAGCGTCGTCGGCACGTTCCGAAATCTCGCGTTGGTCACGACGACGCCCTGCACCATGGGGGTCAAGCCGACCGTGCCGACCTCCCAGAGGTTGTCGACCCAGATCCGGAACAGCTCCTGCGCGAGCTTCGCCTGCTGCTCGGGCCCGATCGTCTTGGCCTGGTCGACGATCTCCATGATGCGCTTGATCGAGGCGGGCGGCTCGACGCCCTCGGCGCCCTTGGTCTGCGCCCAGCGGCCGTAGAGCGGCCCGAGCGTGAGGATCGGCGAGTTACGCGGGTCGAACTTCGCGTTGCCGGTGAAGGGGAAGCCCGTCGTGTCCTCGTTCCACATCTCGGTCATGAGCTCGTTGTTGTCCCGCATCTTGAAATGGAGCGCGCGCTCCCGGAGCTGGACGACGGTCTTCACGCCGACCTTCTCCCAATCCTTGGCCACCAGCTGAGCGACGTCGGGCCAGGCGGCGAAGGCCGGGACCACCGAGAGCTCCAGCACGACCCGCTTGCCCGACGGGAGGAGCCGAGTTCCATCCGCATCGCGCTTGCTGAGCCCCAGCTGGTCGAGAGTCTTGTTGGCCCTGTCGGGGTTGTACTGCGTGTACTTCCTCGCGTACTGGTCGCCGGGGTAGTAGGGGTGCCACGGCGAGGGCACGCCCTGCCGGGGCTCGCCGAGCCCGAGAAAGACCGACTCCTTGATCTGGTCACGGTTGATGGCCTCGGAGAGCGCGATGCGGAACTCCCTGGTGGCCATGAGCTTGCCGATATCCGAGTCGGCCTTGTAGGTCTGGTTGAACATGATCACCGCATCCGCGCCTCCGAACGTCGGCCACGTGATCACGCGGTACTTCCCGGTCTTCTCGTTCTCCTTGAAGACGGGATAGTTCGTCATCTGGATGTGACGCTCTTGCATGTCGAACTCGCCGGCGATGGCCGCCAGATTCAGGGCCTGGATGTCGGCGAAGAACGTGAAGCGGATCTCGTCGAGATACGGCAGCTGGTTCCCACTCGGGTCCACGCCGACGAAGTAAGGATTGCGTCTCAGCGTGAAGACCTGGTCGCTGACGCGCGTCGCCGGCGCCCACGCCGCCATCGTCGGGCGCTCGGGATTTTCCGGGGGCGCGTTGCGCGCGGCGAAGAGCTCCGTCCACGTTTTGAAGCCCGCCGCGGCCACGAGCTTGTCCACCTCGTCCTTCTTGGTGTAGGTCGGATGGAACTTCTTGAGGTAGTGCGCGGGGAGGAAGACGGCGTACGTGCGATCGCCGCCGTCCTGGTTCGCGAGCGCGGTGAGCAGCAGCGTGTTGGGCTGCTTGTAGGTCCAGCGCACGGCCGTCGGGCTCACCTTCTCGACCGTGGCCGGCGTTCCGTCGGCGTTCCGTATCCAGGATGGCAGGGCCGGCACGAGGTCCTTGTTCAGGAGAACGTCCTGGTACCAGAAGAGGATGTCGTCGGCGGTGAACGGCGCGCCGTCCGACCACCGCGCGCCCTGGCGAAGCTTGATCGTCCACGTCCGAAAGTCCCGGGAGGACTCCCACCCCGCGGCGAGCTTTGGCTCGATCTTGGCGCCATCCGGCGAGAACCGCACGAGGGCGTCATAGACGACCCGGACGTAGTTGTTGGAGTCGGCCGGACCGAGGAACGCGCGCCGCCACACGCCGCCGTATTGCCCGGTCCGTTCGACGACCGGCACAACGAGCGGATCGGCGGGGAGGCGCTTCTCCACCGGCGGGAGCTTGCCGGCCTTGACCTGCTCGGCCAGCATCGGCGCTTCCTGGAACTTCGTCGGCTGGGCCGTGGCCGCCCCGGCAAGGGTGAGCAACGCGACGCACGTCGTCGGGCGTAGCCAGCGATCGAGGCGCATAGAGGTCCTCCTGTTGGAGCCGGGCTGACTCTAGCGCTCCAGCGGGGCAGGGCGCAAGGCTTCGTGGCGATTCCGAGGAATAGCGGCGAGGGCCTTCTCTGGTTCGTCGCCAGGTCTCGTTTTCGCCGATCCCGCACATTCGGCGTGAGCCGATCGGGATGCTGGTCGTTCCTCTCGTGACTACGCTCACCAACGGCTGGGCGGTCGCCAATCTCCTGATCACGCTGGTCGCCTTCGCCGCGGTCAAGGTCGGTTTGCTCGCTGGCGCCTTCGTGTCGCCCGACCACGCCAGCTTTCACTACCTCGTCGAGGCGACGAACGGCGCCGGCTGGCTCGCCGGACTCGGCGACCTCCTGAGCGTTCTCGTGATGCTCAACGCCCTGATCTTCGTCTTCAACATGCTGCCGCTTCCGCCCCTCGACGGCGCCTCCGCGATCGGCGAAATCCTGCCGGAGCGCGCGGCGCCGGGACCAACGCTCAGGGGTCAGGGCGCCGGCGCGACGTCGACAAAGCAGGAGTTGAACGGGGCCGCGCCGGCAGGGGACGTCCGGTCGAGGACGAGCACGTTGGCGCAGCCGTGCGTGTCGAGTCCCGCCGCGTCGGGCGTGAACCAGGCGACGCGGACCGCGCTCAGCCGACCTGATAGCGCTTGAGCGCCGCCTGATCGAACGCGAGTCCTAACCCGGGCTTCTTCGGCACGACGAGCTGGCCGCCTTCGATGGGCGGCGTCTCCTCGTAGAGCCTGAGCGTCCACGGCATGTATTCGACGGTGAGGCCGTTGGGAACGGCCGCGACGAGATGGACGTGGATCTCCGGCACGAGATGACTCACCACGGGCAGGTTGAACGCCTCCGCCATGCCGGCGACCTTCATCCACTGCGTGATGCCGCCCACGCGCAGGAGGTCGATCATCACGATGTCGATCGAGCGCGCCTCCAGCAGATGGCGGAAGGGCACGATGCCGTAGTGGTACTCGCCCGCGGCGATCGGCGTGGTCAGCGCGTCGGCGATCCGGGCGAGGCCGGGGTAGTCGTCGTGCGTGGTCGGGTCCTCCAGCCAGAAGAGGTGATAGGGCTCGATGCGGCGCCCGACCTCGATGGCCTGGTTGACGCTCCAGAGCTGGTTGATGTCGCACATGAGGTCGACGTCCGGGCCGATCGACTCGCGCATGACCCGCACGCGCTCGACCGAGGCCGCGACGGTCGGCTCGCTCCCGCACTGCATCTTCATCTGGCGAAAGCCCATATCCCGGAGCCGCGGCCCCGCCTTGGCGAGATAGTCGACCGGGTGTGGTCGCATGAGGGCGCCGCTGGCGTACGTCGCGACCCGTTCGCGCAGACCCCCGAGCAGCGCGCACACGGACTGGCCCATGGCCTTTCCCTTGAGGTCCCAGCACGCGATGTCGACGGCCGAGAGCGCCAGTGTGAAGATGCCGCCGGGACCCGAGCTGCCGGCGGCTCGCCGGAGCTTGGCGGTGATGGCCTCCACCTGGGTGGGGTCCTCGCCGACAGTGAGCCGGGCGAGCTCCTCTACCGCGGTCTTGAGCGCCGGAGTGAGCGCGCCGCCGAAGAACGTCAGCCCGAGGCCCACCGCGCCCTGGTCGGTCCCGAGCTCCAGGGTGACGAACTCGCGCGTGTCGGTGGGCGCGGGCAGCCCCACGACGAGCGGATTGTCGGCCGGCGTGCGCAGCGCGCGCGTAGTCACGTGCGTGATCTTCATCGAGTCTCTCCTTCGAGGGTCGTGGTCGCCTACAATACACTCCTGTGAACGTCCAATCCATCAAGGGTCTGGTCCAGCCCGACCGCGTCCACCGCGCCGTCTACACCGATCCCGCGCTGTTCGAGCTGGAGCTGGACCGCATCTTCGGCCGTGCGTGGCTGATCCTCGGCCACGAAAGCCAGGTACGGAATCCGGGCGATTTCTTCACGACACGGATGGGGCGGGAGCCGGTCATCGTGGCGCGCCACACTGACGGCTCGGTGCGCGTCTTCGTCAACCGCTGCGCCCACCGCGGGGCGCGCGTGTGCGACGCGACGGCCGGCACGACACGCGAGTTCGTGTGCGCGTATCACGGCTGGACCTATGACACGGACGGTCGCCTCTGTGGTCTGCCGCTGCCGGACGGGTATGACCGTCCGGTCACCGAGACGACGGAGCGCGGGCTCGCGCGCGTCCCGCGCGTCGACGCCTATCGCGGCTTCATCTTCGCTTCGCTGGCCGAGCACGGTCCGACGCTCGTCGAGTTCCTCGGTCCCTTGCGAGCGTCGTTCGACGACTTCGTCGAGCGCGCGCCGGAGGGCGAAGTCGAAGCGGCGGGCGGCGTCTTCAAGCACACCTACCAGGGGAACTGGAAGCTCGTGCTGGAGAACCACAACGACACCGTGCACCCGGCGTTCGTCCACGCGTCCTCGATCTGGGCCGCCGGCGAGCAGCCAGCGACCGACGGCGAGGCGTACTCGGAGATCGGCGTTCGCCAGATGCTCCAGAACGGCGCGCCCTGGCAGGTCTGGGAGAACACGGGCCTCTGGGTCGCGGGCTACGGCCACTCCTGGATGGGCGACTACCACGACGACAACCGGCTCGTGGCGGCGCTCGATCATCCCGCGTTCGCGGAGTACCGCGCCGCGCTGGAACGGCGTCTGGGGCGCGAGGCCGCCGCGCGCGTCCTGGGCGAGCTGCGCTGGAACAGCATCGTCTATCCGAACTGTTCCTTCATGAGCCAGTTCCGCCAGCTTCGCGTCGTCCACCCGATCGCCGTGGACCGCACGGTCGTCCACGCGTACTCGTTCAGGCTCAAGGGCGCGCCCGAGCGGATGTTCCGCGACACCATCGCCTTCTCCAACATCGTCAACGGCACCGCCTCGCCCGTCCTCACCGACGACCTCGAGGTCTACGAGCGCACACAGCAAGGGCTCGGCGCCCGTCGATCCGACTGGGTCGATCTCGGGCGCGGGCAGGGGAGCGACGTTCCAGATCGCGACGGCACGCTGCGCGGACGGACCGGGACGAGTGAGATTCACATCCGTAACCAGTTCACCGCCTGGCTCGAGTACATGACCGCCGAACCCTGAGATGCCCACGGCCACCGCTGTCCGATCGCGCTCCGAGATCGAGCAATTCCTCTACCGCGAGGCATGGCTGCTCGACCACGGCCGGCTCGACGAGTGGCTCGGGCTCTTCACCGACGACGCGACGTACTGGATTCCGCTGGAGGCGAATCAAGGGGACCCGCTCACCACCTCGTCGATCGTGTACGACGACCGTCGGTTGCTGGAGATCCGCGTCCGTCAGTTCCAGCATCCGCGCGCCCACGCGCGGGTGCCCGCTGCTCGCACCGTGCATCACGTCGGCAACGTCCAGGTCATGGACACTGAGGGTCGAGAGGTCCGGGTCAACTCGACGCTCGTCCTGCTCGAGTACCGCCGCGAGCGCCAGCGTGTCTGGGGCGCGCTGGTGGAGCACCGCCTGCGCCCCACCGTGGACGGCTTGCGGATCGCGGCCAAGCGAGTCGATCTCGTCAATTCGGAGGCCGAGCTGGACGGCGTCGTCTGTCTGTTTTGATGGGGGGCCCCGAAATGGCCCCCCATACCCCCCAGGGCTCGGAAGCGCCCCGGCACAGCCGCGGCGCTCCTCGATACCCGTACCGGCTGCTGCCGCTCTGGTTCTTCCTGGTGACACTCGCGCTCTGGCAGATCGCTTCGAGGCTCGACCATCCGGATTTCGTGCTGAGCCCCGTAGAGATTGCCAGCCACTTCACCGAGGCGCTCCGCGCGGGCGAGCTCCTGCCCCACGTCGGCGCCAGCCTGGTCCGCTCTCTCCCGGGATTCGTCATCGGGTCGCTGGTCGGCGTGGTCCTCGGCCTCATGGCGGGCATCGCTCGAAGCCTGGACCAGCTCCTGAGCCCCGTCGTGTTCCTGACCTATCCCGTCCCGAAGATCGTCTTCCTTCCGATCGTCATGCTCTGGGTCGGAATCGGTGACGTCTCGAAGATTCTGATCATCGCGCTCGCCTGCTTCTATCCGTGCTTCATCAACGCCTACTACGGCGCCCGCGGAACGCCGACCCTCCTGGTGTGGACCAGTCTCAACATGGGCGCCCGACGGTCGCAGATCTTTCGCAAGGTCGTCGTCCCGAGCGCGCTTCCGCTGGTCTTCGCAGGGCTGCGCGTCTCGCTGGCGCTCTCGTTCATCCTTCTCTTCTCCACCGAGATGATCAATGCCCGCTCGGGCCTCGGGTTTCTCATCCGACAGTCGGAGTCGAGCCTGCGGTTCGACCTGATGTACGTGGCCATCGTAGCGGTCGCGATGCTCGGCTACGCCAGCGATCAGCTGCTCCTCCTGGTACGCCGTCATGTCCTCGCCTGGCAGGAGGCGACGAGCCGGTGAGCGTCCACCGGCTCCTGCCGGTCTCTGCTTTCCGCCGCCTGGCGCTCCTCGCGGTGGGTGTGCTCGTCTGGGAGCTCGTGGCCCGCAGCGGGATGTTCAGCCCGATCATCGTTCCGTCCGTCACGAGGATCGGGTACCAGTTCTGGTTGCTGGCGATCCGGCCGGAGTCCCTCATGGAGGCCTGGTACTCGGTCTCTCGCGGGCTCAGCGGCTTCGCGCTTGCCGCGGTGGCCGGCATCGCCCTTGGGGTGCTGATGGGCCGCTCGGCGCTGGCCGCCGCATTTCTCGGCCCGCTCTTCTCGAGCACCTATCCGATCCCCAAGATCGCTTTCTTCCCGATCTTCATCTATCTCTTCGGCATTGGCAGCCTGTCGAAGGTCCTGCTGATTTTCCTGGAGTGCCTCTATCCTATTGTCGTCACGACGCACGCGGGCAGCCGGGCCGTGAATCGCGTCTTGCTCTGGTCGGCCGCCAACATGGGCGCCTCCCGCGCCCGCATCCTCTGGCGGGTCGTCGTCCCCGCGGCAGCGCCGTTCATCTTCGCCGGATTGCGGATCGCGCTTCCCATCGCCATGATCCTGGTGATCATTACCGAGATGATCAGCTCGGCCGACGGTCTCGGCTATCTGGTCATGTATTCGCTCGCCTCGTTCAAGACGGATCGGATGCTGGCGGTCGTGGTCGCGATCGCGCTGCTCGGGGTCGCGCTCGACGGGCTGATCGTGTGCCTGCGCGACCGTCTGGTGTTCTGGGAGCGGCTCGACTCCTACTATGCGGAGTAGCTACCCCTTCATTGCGGCAAATGCCCGAGGTCGACCATCTCGTCGACATTCACCGGCTTCTCGAGCCAGCCGAGCTTCTCGTGCATGAAGACGGCGAGCTTCTTGAGGCTGGCCACGTCGACGCGGGCGCCGGGGTCGCGCTTCCAGTCGGCGTTCTTCAGATAGATCTCGAGTGGGGTCCGGACGAAGCCCGCCTTGTGGAGGTCGCGCTTGGCCTGGGCCTGGTTCGCCAGGTAGTAACGCGTCGCCGAGACGTAGTCGGCGAGGAACGCGCGGATCGTAGCCGACCGCCTTCACCGCGGTGAAGAGCATCCGCAGACCGCCCTTGGCGACCTCTGCGGAGTAGAACGGCTCCACGAACGTGCCGAGGTTCACCTTGTCCGAGCGCACCGCTGCGCCCATGGCCGGGAAGGGGAGGGGCACGACCTTGACGTCCTTGTCGGGAGCGAGGCCGGCGTTGAGCAGCGCGGCGCGAACCCAGAGATCGGTCGCGGTCTTGAACCCGAGGACACCCGCGGTACCCCCTTTGAGGTCCCTCACGCCCTTGACGGGCGCGTCGTCCTTCACCATGTACGTCGTCGTGAACCAGTCCTTGCCGTCCGCTTCCTGACAGACCCCCGCGACGATCTTGATGTCGACCCCCTGCGCTCTCGCGAAGATCACCGCCAGACCCGGTGCCGTGCCGCCGTCGAGCTCGTTCGCCAGATAAGCCTGGAAGCGCTCGGGGTTGCCCTGGAACGAGATGAACTTGAGCCGGTACTTCGTTCCCTGGCCCGGCGTGAGATCCGGCCGCGCCGCCATGAGCCACACCTGCTCCTCGGCGGCGAAGCCGTGGCCGAAGCGGATCAGCGGCGGCTCGGCGCCCTCGGCCGGACGGAGCGTGCACGCCACGAGGCTGACGAGACAGATGAAGCCGAGCACG
>WNFF01004098.1_pt1 | contig 11900 bp, 13 predicted proteins | sample 5400441 | NCBI WGS metagenome assembly WNFF01 (sample SAMN13153345, study PRJNA577476) | soil metagenome | isolation source: 120 cm saprolite under Douglas fir tree site 2 hole 3 replicate 1 | place: USA:California | collected 2015-04-18
GAGATAAGCGCCAAGGGTCTCAGGGCCAGAAATAATGCGCAGCAAATCGCCGCTACGGTAGGAGCCCTTCCTTGCACAGCCTGTGCACAGCCGGGCAGTTGCGCCACTCCTTCACATTATTTGCTGCTGGTGATTATTGAAGAAGCTTCGAGATGACCGCAGGCTTGTGGTTCATGCCGCAGCTCAGGCGCAGCACGCAGCCGATTACATCCTCGGCATAACCGCTACTGCATGAAGTTCTCGCGGCGCCCGCGCATCGCGCGGGCGCCGCTTCGAACCTAGTAGCAGCTCACACTAAATCTTTCGCAGATTCCTAACCGCTTTTCCCAGAAAAAGCGGCGGAGCACTTCTGAACAGAGGAAGCCCAGGAATCCGAAAAGGACCCAATAGTACTCCGGAAGGCACGGAAGGTATTAAACCGCGCGAAAGACGTAAGACGAAGTTATCTAGATCCTGCGTGTTCGTACGATGCTTTTCGTCATCGGTGCGATCGGTGATGAATTCATGCACCAGAAATGCGGCGCGGTTGGCACCAACTTCGGACGCGAATGCAATGGCGCCTGCTACGCCAGTCAGAAGCTGGTATCGTAGGTCACCGAGAGAAATAGCTTCATTCACTCGCGGGGGAAGGATCGATTGGGCCAAATTCTGTATGCGCTTCACTGAGTTAGTTGGCTCATCCGCGGCAATTCTCCTTGCCGCGGACAGTAAGATGTCGCGCACGTATTGATCGAAAGGTTCGTCAGCTTTCGCTTCGATGTTTATTGCCAGGCGCCCGTTCGGATCATCTCCGACGGCAACCACATCTGCATTGCGAGGTTCACCCGGAAGATCGTCGAACGGAACGCGATGTTCCGGCGTCGCGCTGGTGATCGTCACGTTTTGGGTTTCAGAGCGAGAGCTGAGCAGCGCGAGAAGTTCCGGCGGTATGCACGGTCCGTCGCCATCGGCACACCAAGCGCGCGCACACTCGAACGCGCTTCGGCCTGGCACCCACTGCTCAATTCCTCCTTTGGGTGGCGCCAGATTAAACCACTGTTCAACGGTTCGTATGTTGGTGTCTCTTTTGGTGACTATCACTTTTGTTCCGTTGTTTCCCGCCAAGGCGGTTCTTTACTCAAGTTTCGCGAACGATTTCTTGAGCAATCCGATCGTCGCGGAGTGTGACGAATTTCGGATGACGAAGATGGTTATCGAGCGTCCATTCAAGGAACTCGATCACCGCTACGAGTTGCGGCTTGAGCCAACAGCATTTCTTCATGTCTTCATCGGTCAGACCTTCGCCCCATCTCCCTTTGCTCGTCTCGGTGAGATTCCGAAACGGGCATTTAGTGATCGACAGGGCCTCGAAATTCGAGAACAGCGCCCGCCGAGAAGCGGGAGTAAAGCCGTTTCGAATTCGGGCCGCATACATTAGACCGCTTCCCTCGTAATATCCGACCAGGATCGAATCGAAGGTTGTCGAGCCAGTAGTGTATCCACCGATCACCAGTTCCTGACCTCGATTTGCGCGCACCTTCACCCAGGCTCCGGACCGATCTCCGGGCTTGTAGAAACTGTCGCGGCGCTTTGCCACGACGCCCTCGAGTCCATTGGAACGAACTGCCGCCATCAGTTCCGCCGCGGAAGCATCAAACGTTTCAGAAAAGCGAATCGTGTCAGGCAATTTTGAAATCAACTCGCGAAGCATCTCCCGACGCGTCGCCAGAGGCTTGCTCCGCAAGTCGGCGCCAGCGAGCACCGGCGCATCGAAAGCGTAGAAGAGAATCGCCGCGGTGCCATCTCCGAAATTCTGAAGCGAGCTGAAAGACGGCTGCCCATCGCCGTTCACCGCCACGATTTCCCCATCGAGCACCGTCTCGACCGGCAGCGCTTCGAGAGCGCGAGCAACGTTCGGAAAACGACGCGAGAAATCCCGCTTGTTTCGCGACCACAGCTCGACACAGGCTTTTGTCCGAACGGCGATGGCTCGATAGCCATCGAGCTTTACTTCGTATAGCCAAGCCGGACCTTCGGGCAACTTCTCGACGGAGAGGCAAAGCATCGGCTCGATGAAATATGCGATCGTCACCGCTGAGACACTTTAACGGGTTTCCGTCATGCGTCTTCGCCGCGACACAGCGCTAGCCTCCGAAGCGATCAGGGGCGAGGAGAGCCTCGCCTGTCTGTGAGGCGTGGCGACGCACTCGATCTATGATCTCACCGAAGGTCACAACTCCACCAAGAGTCAGGTACAAATGGCGATGGTCCATTAGAAGCACTGGGGTCCGTGGACCGGATGCTTCTGAGACTGCCGTCTCTGAGAAGCCGGAAATCGAGACCATTATGCCCATCGTATTGTCTGCCTTGTCGTGGATCTTCTTGAGCATCGTGTCGACGTCCGGGGCGCCGGTTTGTTCGCGTGTGAACGTCAGCTCGACGAGGTAGGTGGTCCCTGAAACAGTGACCGATCCATCGATCTGTCGGCCGTTAACCACGTAGGGTCGACGATTTGTGACCTCGAAAAAGTCCATGAGGTCATAGAACCAGTCCTGAAAGTCGTAGCCAGCGCCTTGGGAACCCAGTCTGGACCCAAGCTCGTTGAGTCGGCGAGAGAGAGCCTCCAAGGTCTGTTTCGACCGTCGGACTTCCTCTTGATGTTTGCGGAATCGTTCTTGCGCTCGCTGGTGTTCACGTTCGTCCCCGACCTGGTCGTTAATTTTGCTGAGCGCAGCACGAAGAGATCTCACAGCGGCTGTGGCGTCTCGTAGTTTATGTTCGGAGTCTTCCCACCCTTCCAGATCAGGAAACGCGTCTTGCTGCGCCAGATCCCGCGCAAGCGAGAGGAGAAGCTCCTGCCCGTAGGACTGATTTGGCAACTTAGCGAACAGACGATCGAGAAAGTCCCGTTTCGATTCTCCCTCGTTCCATGTCGCGAGAAACGATTCCGCTACGCCAGATTGCCGCAAAAAACGCCACAGGGCCTTGCGACGCCAGTAGGATTTGAGGGTCGCTTCGTGAACCAAGTTTATGAAACTGGCTGCTAAACGCTTTGCCACATCGAAGAGTCTACCGCGCCGACCTGATCACTGCATGCGTTCAAACGACGGTGGGTTTGAACGGGTCGAGCCTAGGGGCACTCGCGCGATGCGGAACAGCGCAGCGTCGTTTCCTCGGACTACAAAACGAGGCGTTTTGAGAAGCAATAGCCCTCACCGTGCAGGAGACATAGGTCGTCAGGACTGTGCGCCTCGCGGCGCAACGACCCCACCTCAGTCAGACCGTTTTCGTAAGCGCATCACCCAGCCGCCGATCGGCCTCAAGGTCGATCGCGCCGAAGCACGGGAAATAACCGCTGGGTGCGAGCCAACGCGCGCCCAAGCCGGATTGCATTCGCTCAATCCTCATCATTACGCCCCATCCAGCCACTCCGACACCCATAACGCTTCCGTCCGGCCAGCGGATCATCGGAAAAACGAGCCGTCCTGAAGCTTTCAGACTATCGAGCCACAAAGGACATGGATGAGTGGCGCCGGCGTTCACCAAGATTGCATCCGCTGGTCCTGGATCGTACTTAGTGGCATCGCCTGCAATCACCTGAACATGCGAATACCGTCGCAGGCCTGTCCGAGCGCGATCCGCCAGTGCTGGATCGAATTCGATTGCCGTGACCCGACCATCCTTCGTCACCATATGCGCGATGATCGCGGTGTAGTATCCGGTTCCGCATCCGGCGTGCACGACGTGCTCGCCGGGTTGAATGTCCATACTGTCGAGCCATCGCGCGAGCGCACTCGGGAGTCCGTTGTTGAGATTGCGATGTGCATCCAGCGCCACCAGTACGTCATCATAAACGCGCGCGGGATTAGCGTCGGGCGTATCCTCGTACTTGAGCGGGAAGACGAACCGCATGATCTTCCACGGCCCCGGACCAAGATAATCTTCGCGCGCGACTTCACTTAGGGCGCAGACCAATCGCTCTGAGTGCAAATCGGCTCGTTGGCGAATCAGATCCGCATATTGCCGCCGGACTGGACTGAAGTCTTCCATCGCTCCCCTCCTCTCAGGCCAACGCGTTCAAATAAGACGAGCAGTTTCTCCAGGCGCTCCGCAGGGTTGAGGAGTTCCAGCAAGGCCTGCTTCCAAGCGAGATCCATCACCAGCACGCTTGCGATCCGATCTGCAAGCATGGAGGCACCGTCTGCCGTTGCTGCTGCCACGGCCCAAGCCTCGGGATTTTCCTCGCCAAACGTTTTGGCGCGCTTCCGAACGAGCGCGGAGATCACCAGAGGAACCAGACTTTCGATCTTCGTGTTCGGAGATAGCGGGCTCCTCGATTTCGGAGGCTTCCGTCTTTGAAAAATCCTCATCAAAGAAAAAGAGCCTAGTGCGCACTCGTCCGGTGGCTTCGACGATAGTTTTGATGGTTCCGTCAGGAAGGCGCGAACGAATTGGATTACCCTCGCGAGAGCGCCGACTTGGTACATGTCTGAGCTTAATGGATCGGCATTTACCGCGTCTTTCTGAGCGGCGAGAACGATCGGAAGCTTTCGATCCATTGCATGCTCCACGGCGCGTATCGACTTCGCGCGTCCAACGAAAATCGGATACGACACGTGCGGAAAGGTCACCAGTCTGCGCAGCGGCAGCAGCGGGAAAACATTTGCACTGCTCTCGGAGATCGGAGGGGAGCCGGCAGGCCGCCATGGATTCGTGCCGCCGTTTTCGCCCGAGGACATACTTGCGACCGCATTCATCAACTCGGCCCAGTTTCGATAACCGTACTCATGAGCGAGGCGGCGCTGCGCGCCGGCGAGCTGCTGTCCATCTTCGCGCGCGAGGCGTTTCGCCTCCTTGCGAAGGTACTCGTCGCTTGGATTCGGGGGCAGAACTCTTGATGAGGTTTGAGCATGAGACATAACCCTTCCTTTTCGCCCCGCGTCCGCCAACGGGCAGAAGAGTTATGAGAAAAAGAAACTGGGTGGGCTTGGCCCTCTCCGCGGACAGGTAGCCGCCTGATCGGCTCTGGAAAAGATACCACCCGGCTAGTTCAGCGGCAACCAGAAACCCAGGCCAGAGAGTCGATACAGACCCTGTTGCCAATCGCGAAGAAACTGAGCGCCCTTTTTGAAGGATCGGCGCGAGACTATCGCGATCGCAGAGTCGTCGACTGGCAGCCTCGTCTCGGCCGCATTGCTGAGCGCGGCGGAAGCGTCGGCCTACTATCTCGGCGGCGCGGTCGTTACACGCCCAAGGACGGAGGGCGCTGCTCAATATTGTTCAGGTCCGTCCCCGTCGAACGGCCATAGTCTTTACCGCGAAGCCCGTTAAGGCGGAAGATAGAAGCGGAGTCACGCGACACGCTACTGTTGTGGGGTGCCAAATTCTTGCGTGGAGTTCATGTGCGGTGGAGACGATTCTCGGCGATATTCTCAGCTGGTCATGGTTCTCTGAGCCACACGGCTACAATTTCAACGGTCTGCTCATCCCGCACGCGGCAGGCAACATCTGCGTCGACCCGGTCGAGCTAGGCGATGAGCTTCTGAGCGAGTTGGCGCGCAGGGGCGTCGGCCAGATCATTCTCACCAATCGCAACCATGTGCGGGCGGCAAACCGCGTCCGCGAGCGCACCGGGGCGCGAACGCTCATCCATCCGGCCGACGCGGCCCACGCCACGAGCCAGGGCGCTATCGTCGACGGCGAACTGCGCGTAGGCGAGCAAGTCGGCCCCCTGACGGTCGTCGCCGCCACCGGCAAATCATCGGGCGAGATCGCGCTACATTGGCCCGAGCGGAAAATTCTGATTGTTGGGGACGCGGTTATCGGAAACCCGCCTGGCAAGTGCGGCTTGCTGCGCGCGAGAGTGATTGACGACCTGCCGCGCTTGCAAGCGAGCGTCCGCGACCTTCTGAAGCTCGATTTCGACGCGCTGCTCGTCGGCGATGGTGTCTCCATTTTGGATGGTGCCCGGGCGCTATTCAGCGAACTAGTCGCCACATTCCCGCGGTGAGCGACTTCACCCCGACGGGTCCCGATCAGCTCTGGCTTCCACCAACTGGACGTTGAGCCTGACTTGGTTGCCGGACTTCTGAATCTCCCCTTCCAGGACATACATAACTCCCAGCTCGCGGCCGACATCCTGCACCTTTGCGGCCTTGCCCTTGTAGGTGAAGCTGGAATTAGGAGCGATGACGAAGAAATCGGAGAGCCGGGCGAGCTCGGTGCTCTTCGAGTAGCAAGCAGGCTTCCTAAAGGCGCCAGAATCCGCCAATCTCGCGTAGTGCTTTGCAAAGAGAGCGAGGGCTCAAAATGGAAGCCGATCAGCAGCTATTCCGGATCGGGAATGAATTAGCGAACGAGCTGATCTTCCAACTGACCTCGACAAAGTTCTCCGGCCAGTTTCCATATCGACGCGCGTCGCTGTTCTTTTTCTGCCGCGCCTTCAAGGCCTACCAGGCCGTCGCCATGCTATGGCGGGAAGGGTTTTCTGAAGACGCATACTCGCTTGCTCGAACGGTTTACGAGTTGCGCCTTCAAGCGCTCTATCTGAGCCGCGACCCCGCGCCGAGAGCGAAGCTATTCATCCGGCATTGGTTCAAAGCAGGGTTTGGAACTCTTGAGCTCTTGAAGAAGAGAGGTCGACCAGAATGGCTACAGTCGCTCGAGATTGCCGAGCGGGAGATTCGAGCAGCTGCCGCTGAACTCGGAATCGTGGATGTCTTCGATGACCCCGAAGACGCGAAAAGGGCGATAGGGCGAAAATGGTGGGATGCCGGAATCCGCGGGACGGGTATCAAGGGTCTCGTCGAAGAACTCGGGATCGGGGAGGAGTACGACTGGGTATACGCACAAATGTCGGATTACTCTCACTCGGGCCTTCGGACTTTTCATATGTTCGTCGAACAGCCGTCCGAATCCGAGATTCGGATGCTTTACGAGCCCCACCCGAATTCAAGTTAACGCTGCCTTTCAGCATGATGGATTGGCTTTCCCAGATAATTGGATTCACAGGTCGAGCATTCGATCTCAACTTCGATGATCGCGTCTACTCAGCTCAGGCCGCGGCAAAAACCGTTCTCTTGCCGGTCTCCGACTAATAAAAAGTCGGTTGGCCAAAATCACGCGCGCTTCTTTCCGTTTGAGCCCGAGGCCCCGCTCGCCGCGCTGGATCCCGTCGATTGTCACCATCGGCGCAAGTCGAAATTCTGCGGGAACTGCACCTGAACGAGAAACGCCGATCCGCCCACCGCGCGAGTTAAATGCCCTTTCCCCGTTAAATCATCGGCGATAAAAAACTCGCCGGCTTGCCATTGTTGTTTCTGGTTGTCGCTGGTGACAACTTCGAGCGTGCCAGAAAGCACGATTACGATTTGGCGGGCCGACGCATCATGCCAATTCTCATCCGTTCCCGTCGGCAGTTCGGCGAATTGAATACTCGGCGAGGGATAAGCATTGATTATATGGAAAAAGGCTTCCCCTTCGACGGGTCGGGTTGATTGACCGGGAGTACCTCATGGAACCTGGACTCTCCACTTTCTGTGGCATAGAACCTGATTATTTTCATTGACCTGACATCCCTTCCTTGCGGTGGCTCATGCCCGCACTATGAGACTCTCAATCGGATCGACGGCTTTCCGGCCTCAACCGCCGGGAACCGCAGATTTGGCGGCGATTGCGCCGCTCTGCCCCACCGCGGCAGCTGGTTCTGGCCCCGGGACCGGGCACAGTTGGATCGCGATCGCGGTGATAAGCGAAACTACGGCGGCGACCTCGAACGCGCCGGTGTAACTGCGCGTGACGTCGAAGATGCGGCCGGCGACGAGCGGGCCAATAGCCAAACCTACGCTCACCGCCGCGTTCATGATGCCCATGAAGGTCCCGTAACGTTTAAGACCGAGCAGTTCGTTGACAAATACGGCCAGTACCACGGCCGGCGCCGCGACCGCGAGGGGGAAGGTGATGCAGAAGAGCGCAAACCATACAATCTCGCGCGAGCCGATCGAGGCGATCATCGCGAACCCGCAAGCAGCAAAGCTAAATACCGCGGCGGCGCGGTTGCCGATGCGATCACCCAGGTAGCCCATAAACGGGCGTGCCAAAATAGTCGAACCCAGCAGGATACCCCAGATTTTTCCGGCTCGCTCCGGCGAAAACCCGATCTCCTGCAGTTGGATGACTTCGTGCACGAGTGAAATGCTGACACTAATTCCGAAGCCGAGATAAATCAGCGCGAGGGTGTACAGCGCGCCGGTGTGGAAGGCGCGGGCAAGCTCGAGCCCGGGGAGGGCCCGCGTCGCATCAGCCACGCTCCGCGGCGTCCCGGAGCCGGCCGGTCGCGTACGCACGGTGATGAGGTCAAGCGGGATCACCAGCACCAACACCATCGCCGCGAACACCAGATACGCACTGCGCCAGCCGTAGTTCCCGATCAAATAAGTTGCGGTCCATGCCATCACCAGCTCGCCCACCGAGAGCCCGCAGAACGTGACAGCCATCGCAAGTGTGCGTCCTTCGCTGAACCAGTTGTTGACCACCATGTAGGACGTTATTAATCGCGGCGGAAACGCCCAACACGATGAGAAAGTACGCGAGCAACATGGCGTTGAAGGAGCTTGCCGTGCTTGCAACCAGCAAACCCGCGATCACCACCATCGCTCCGCCCACGACCACGAATTGCGCGCCGATGCGGTCGAGCAGCCAGCCGGCCACGAGTCCCCCGACCAGGAAGGAGAGTGAAAACGAGGTGGCGAGCGACGAAAATTTCGCGCGGCTTAGGGCGAACTCCTTGGCGAGCGAATTGTAGAAAAGACCGATAATGTCGAAACTGAGTCCGTACACGATGGCAACCGTGACGAACATGCTGGCGACCATCGTCCACGCCCGACGCTGTGGCTGAGTCATGGAAGGCCTCGCTTGCGCTCGGTCAAGCGTTATTGTCTGGTGGAGCGACTAGCATGGATCAGTTGGCATCGAAAACCCAAACTAAACTTGCCCTGAGTCTTTGTCGGAGGAGAGCTGGATTTGCGCTTCTGCGGCGGCCAGCGATAACCCCATCTGAGAAGCGGCTCGCCTCCTACGGAGCAACCGCTCACGCGTCCATTCGGTTAGCAGCTTCATCAAGGCGCGGCGCGGACGTGGATCGCCATACTCGGCGCGTTTTCCGCCTATACGCATGGAATGGTGGCACCCTCAATGACCGCTACCGTGAGGCGATCCAATGAACACATGAAAGCCGTAGCTAAGAGGCTGAGACGCATCGGCTCAAAGGCGAGTTGCTGCGGAAGCAGCACAGTTCAAACATCGCGGAAACTCAGAACCGCTTTCAGCGAGCAGTTGAGATTGCGCGGGATCAAAGCGCCAAATCACTGGAGCTGCGCGCGACCACGAGTCTGGCAGCGAGGACGCTCACGGCGCCCGAGCTGCCCTTTTTGAAGCTCTCCTTTTTGTCATCACCGATACAGGCGGCTGCGATCCAGGCTCCAAAAAATTCGTCTGGGCTATGATAATTTGCTTGCCGTACGGCGGCGACGATGCCCCGTACAGCCAGACGACCCATCACAGCGGAAGTGATAAACATGTAAGGCGGCGACGACGACCCTCCCGGCGCAGGAGATCCCTGCGTAATCGGGGAAGAGACCTACTCTTTACTTACTCCCCTTCCCCGCAGGAAGGACCTGGGGATAGGTTGCATGAAGAGACTAGCCGCGAAACGCACTCAATCCCTTCGATAGAGGTAGGTAACCAATGGAAACCAGGACACTCGGCAAGACTGGTCTCAAGGTTTCGCTCCTGGGATTTGGATGCGGCGCGGTGGGCGGGCTGATGGTCCGCGGAGAGCAGGCTGATCAAGAGCGCGCAGTGGCGCGTGCGCTGGAGCTAGGGATCAACTACTTCGATACGGCACCTCTCTACGGCAACGGGGAGTCCGAGAAGAATCTCGGCAAGGTGCTGGCGGCTCTACGGCCTGATGTCCTCGTTGGCACCAAGGTCCGCGTTCCGCAAGCTGAATTCGGCCGCATCGCCGAAGCCGTCACGGCCTCACTGGAAGCGAGCCTGTGGAGACTCGGGCGAGAGCAGGTCGACCTGCTCCAACTCCACAATAATATCTTCCACGACTCCAAGGGCGATGCGATCGCAGCCAAGTCCGTGCTGGAGGAGGTAGTGCCCACACTCCAACGCTTACAACAACAAGGCAAGATTCGCTTCTATGGCATTACCGCCATCGGCGATACCGATGCGCTCCATCGGGTCGTTGACTCCGGCGCAATTGCCACGGCTCAAGTCGTCTACAACCTTCTCAATCCCAGCGTCGGCGCGGCTCTCGCCCCGGGCTTTCGGGCCCACGACTTCGGAAACCTTCTGGAGCGAACCAGAAAAGCGAACGTCGGCGTAATCTGTATTCGGGTGCTGGCCGCGGGCGCTCTCAGTGGCGTCGAAACGCGTCACCCACTCGGCTCACCCGTCGTCGAACCTATCGCTTCGGGTGCCGATTACCATACCGACGTCGAACGCGCGCGGCGGCTCGAGGCTTTGGTGCGGGAGGGTTATGCGGACAGCTTGATCGAGGCGGCGCTCCGCTTTGCGATCGCACATGACGCGGTCGGCACGGTACTCGTCGGGTACTCGACCCTCGCGCAACTCGAGTACGCCGTCGCTTCCGTAAACAAAGGCCCGTTGCCTCCCGCCGCGTTGAATCGCCTGGCGGAGCTTCAGGCGGCATTCCCAAGTCAACGACAATAAAGTTCGCGCGGGCCGTAGATTTGTGCATTTGCCGACTGAATCGGTAGTGGAGTAATCGATTTACTGCGGGGAAGGTTCGAGCCGCCGCGGGCGTTGGGCACCTGGTTGTCGTTGTCGAGAGAAATGCTCTGTTGCTCCAGTTGGATAGTCCGATCTAAATCGTGAGGGTCGTGGTTCCACTGAGAGAACAGATCTATCCAGAGCACATATCCCAGTATGCCGACTTCGGAAAGGCGGGCCTCAAGTAATAATCGCCGGGCTGAGGTGAGTGTTGGAACGTAAGCTCACCGCCACACTCTGCGCCGACGTCTTCGGCTATAGCCGCCTCATGGGGGACGACCAGCAGGCGACACTTCGTACGCTGTCCTCACATCGCAAGCTCATCGATTCGCTCATCGAGCAACATCGCGGCCGCTTCGTCAATTCCGCCGGCGACAAGAGTCTCGCCGAGCCGGGGCGTATCTGTATTTCTTGTACCGTCTGCGAGCACCTCGGCAACAAGCTCGCGCTGGCTACGAGGACCTCAGCACGCAGTCGGTCAAGAACATCGCCGAACCGTAAGAGTATACCAAGTGCTGCCAGATGCCGGCGCGCGATTTGAGCTAGACCGTCGCTCCTGGAAAGAAGCTGTTCGGGGGGCGCGGCAGGCCGAGATTCTCCCGAAGCGTCGCGCCCTCGTATTCGCGCCGAAAGAGCCCGCGCCGTTGCAGCTCGGGCACAACGCGATAAACGAAATCGTCGAGTCCGCCGGGAAGATAGGGAAACATGAGGTTGAACCCGTCGCTGGCCTCGCTAAAGAGCCACTCTTCCATCTGGTCGGCGATCGTGGCGGGTGTGCCGACGAACGCCAAGAGGCTGTAGCCGCCTGCACGCTGCGCGAGTTGCCGCACGGTCAGACCCTCGCGCCTGGCCAGTTCGATGATCCGCTCGCGTCCACTCTTGCTCGCATTGCTTTCGGGAATCTTCGGCAGCGGACTGTCGGGATCGAAGCGCGATGCGTCATGCCCCAGAGCGATCGAGAGCGATGCGATGGCACTGTCATAGTGCACAAGACTGTCGAGCGGGGCGAACTTGCGCGCGACATGATACGGCTCGTTATAGGTCGTAGAGGCGGTGGCGATTAGCCCCAGATGCTCGGCGACCACGGCGAGCGCGGGCAGCAGTATAAAAGGATCGAACGA
>WNFF01004101.1_pt1 | contig 11897 bp, 8 predicted proteins | sample 5400441 | NCBI WGS metagenome assembly WNFF01 (sample SAMN13153345, study PRJNA577476) | soil metagenome | isolation source: 120 cm saprolite under Douglas fir tree site 2 hole 3 replicate 1 | place: USA:California | collected 2015-04-18
GAGCTGGGCGGGTGGGAGGGTGCCGAGCACCTCGAGATCGGTCACGACGAGCCGCGGCTGATGGAACGCGCCGAGCATGTTTTTGCCGGCCGGAACGTCGACGCCCGTCTTGCCGCCGACGGAGGAATCGATCATCGCGAGGAGAGTCGTCGGCACCTGCACGTAGGCGACGCCACGCAGGTAAGTGGCGGCCACGAAGCCGGCTAAGTCGCCCACCACCCCGCCTCCCAGGGCCACGACCGCTGCGTCGCGCCCGTACTGCAGGGAGACCATGCGATCGCACAGGGCCGCCCAGGTTTCGCGCGTCTTGTTCCACTCGCCCGCCGGAAACGTCACCAGCTCCACCTGGCAGCCGACACCTGACGCCTCCCGCACGACCCTCTCGCCGTACAGCGGCCCCACGTGAGAATCGGAGATCACCGCGTACGCGGAGGCCGGACACTCTCGTCGCAACAGTGCCGGGAGTTCCGCGAGCAGCCCGCGGCCGATCAGGATGTCATAAGAGGCGTCGCGGTGCTCTGAAAGGGAGACGCGAATCGTCACCACTGCACGTCGGGGACGTCGGCGGCCAAGTTGGCGGCGCGGGCGAGCACGAACAGCAGGTCGGAGAGCCGGTTCAGGTATCGCAGGATGGCGGGGCTGACCGGCGCTTCGCCCGAGAGCGCGACCACGGTCCGCTCCGCCCGCCGGCAGACGGTGCGGGCGAGGTGGAGCGCCGCGGCCTTGGGGGTCCCGCCCGGGAGGAGGAACTGCTGGAGCGGGGGCAGGGTCGCCTCCTGCTGATCGATCGCCTGTTCCAGGGCGGTGACCTGGAGCTGGCCGAGGACCGGCCGGCCGCGTAGCGCCTTGGCGATCTTCTGTGGATCGGGCGTGGCGAGCTCGGCGCCGATCGTCAGCAAGTCGCGTTGAATAGTCTGGAGCATGTCTCGGTGGAAGGCGGTGGATTCGAGCGCGAGCGCCAGACCGATCGCCGCATTGACCTCGTCCACCTCGCCGTAAGCCTCGACCCGGTGGTGGTGCTTGGGGACCCGCTCGCCGCCGAACAGACCGGTCTCCCCACCATCGCCGGTCTTCGTGTAGATCCTCACGCGGCGGAACCTACGCTCAGCGACACCGGAGCGCGAGCGGCTGGGTCGCCACGACGGCCCCCCCATCGACCGCCACGGCAAGGCTGCGCGATCCGAGAGGGGAGACATCGGCGACGCGGTCGACGAGGAGCAGCGGGTGGCTTGCCGGATCGAACACGACTCCGCGCAGGGCATAGCGACCGGAGGCCGGATCGGCGGGGTCGCGCGCGAGCAGGCCCCCGTGCAACGGGGCGCGGGTCGGCTCCAGGATCCATCGCAGCCGGGTGTCGCCTTGGCTCGTCACCGCCACGCCACTCACCAACACGGTGTCTCCATCCGCTTCGAGAAACCGGACGCGGAATCCGACCGCCACCGTCCCGTCATCGCTCGCGCCGTCTATGGGAAGGACTTCCCCCGCGTCCGCGGCGACGTCCGGGTCTACGGCCAGCCGCGCGGCGAGTGGCCAGCCGGGCGTTGCGTCATGCCGAGCGGTCCGTCGCTCGGCGGCCAACGCCGCCCGGCGGATGTAGCGTCGCGCATCCTCCCCGGTGAGCGCACGACTGACGGGCCGGCGGCTCGGGGCTTGGGGGGAGACATGTTCGAGGAGGCCGACGACGGGGGTATGGGATCGCGGCGCCGTGGGGAGCGCCGGTGCCGTGAAAGCATAGACCAGCTCGGTCACGGGGCCGGGCACGAGGCAGTCGCCGCTGGCGTGCAACCGGATGAGCCGCAGCTCGGCCGGCGCAGCGCCGCTCGCGGAAAGGATCGTGGCGAAGACGGCGGCCGTGTGCGCGCCCAGACTTTCGGCCGCGAGGGTCACCACTGGGCGCCGCGCTACTGCGGAATCAAAGCTCGCGGGCGCGGCGGCCAGGTGGGCGCGCACAATGCGGCGGTAGACACCTCGCGTGCTTTCGCTGTCGACGAGAAACAGGTGGACCTCGCCGCCCAGCGTCCAACCCAGGGCGGCCTTGGAGCCGAAGCCGGCGACGCTCGCGCTGGCGCAGCCCGCCGCGCAGAAGATCAAGGCCGCCGCGCTTGCTCGCCGCATAGCCTCCCGTTACCCTTGCCGCATGCAGGACGTCAAAGATATCACGATCATCGGAGCCGGCCCGACGGGGCTGTTCGGGGCGTTCTACGCCGGGATGCGTGGCGCGTCCTGCCGGCTGATCGACAACCTCGATCAGGTGGGGGGCCAGCTCACGGCCCTCTATCCGGAGAAATACATCTTCGACGTCGCCGGTTTCCCCAAGGTGCTCTCCAAAGACCTGGTGAAGGGGATGGCCGAGCAGGGGCTCCAGTTCGGCGCGCCGGTCCATCTGGGCGAGAAGGTGGTCGGCCTGAAGCGCCAGGGGGAAGACGGCAAGCCGCCGTTCGTCGTGGTGACCGAGAACGACGAGTATCCGTCCCGCACCGTGCTCATCGCCGGCGGGATCGGCGCCTTTACGCCCCGCAAACTGCCCCTGAAGGACGCCGATCGCTGGCTGGGCCGGGGCCTGTACGACAGGGTGTTGAAGCCCCAGGAGTTCGCGGGTCGGCGGGTAATCATCGTGGGAGGTGGAGATTCGGCCTTCGACTGGGCCGTCAACCTCCAAGGGATCGCGAAATCGATCCTCATGATCCACCGGCGCGACGGATTCCGCGCCCATCAGGCGACGGTGGACCAGGTGCGTCGCCTGTGCGCCGAGCAGAAGATGGAGCTGCGCACGTTCTGGGAGGTGAAGGCGATTCACGGGGGAGACGCCGTCGAGCGCGTCACCATCGTGAACAGCAAAACGAAGGAGGAGGAGACCGTCGGGATCGACGCCGTGTTGCCACAGCTCGGCTTCATCTCCTCGCTCGGGGCCATTGCCGAGTGGGGCCTGGACCTCGAAAAAGGCGACATCCGGGTCACCCAGACGATGGCCACCACCATCCCCGGCATTTTCGCGGCCGGGGACATCACGACCTACCCGGGCAAGCTCAAGCTCATCGCCACCGGTGCCGCCGAAGCATGCATCGCCGTCAACCACGCGGTGCACTTCATTAATCCCGCCGCGAAAATCGAGCCGGGGCACTCGAGCAACATGGCCCTGTTCGGACAGAAAGACGACTGAGCCGTCGGCGGTCAGCCATCGGTCCCTGACGACTGACGGCTGAGGGCCGGCGGCTATCTCGTCTTCCCAATCTCCACCACAACGGAATCAATCTGCGCCAGCATCTGCCGGTACGGCACGCTGTGGGCGTTGGCCTGGACGCTGAAGATGTAGGTGCGGCCGTCGGGCCGGTCGAGGAAACCCGACAGGCTGTTCACGCGGTCAATGCTCCCCGTTTTGGCGGTGACGTGCCCTTCAAAGGGCGTGCCCACGAAACGCTTGAGCAGCGAGCCGGGCTGGGCCGAATGGGGCAAGGCGGCCACGAAGGCGGCGCTCTTGGGATGGCGGCGCATGTAGGTGAGCAGCTGCACGAACGCGCGCGGCGTGATGAGGTTCCCCGCGGCAAGTCCGGAGCCGTCCTCGAGGCCGAAGGCGGTGGAGTCGATCTTGACCGAGTCGATCAAGAAGCGCCGCTCCACCTCCAGCCCAGCCTCCCAGGATCCCTGGCCCCGCAGCTCCCGCCCGAGAATCTTGAGCAGCATCTCCGCGAACCAGTTCTGACTGGAGTTGAGAATCGGGAAGATCAGGGCTCCCAGCGGCCGCCCCGAGTACTCGACGAGGGAAGCAGGTGGGGGGGATGTGCAGCAGCGCACCGCGCGGTAAGCGAGCGAATCGGTGGTGCCGGCCGTGCCCCCTTCGACGCTGACCCCCTTGCGCAGGAGCGCCGTGGCGAGCGCCCGCGCCGCATACAAGTTCGGGTCCGGGACCGCGAAGCTCTCGATCCACGGCTTACGCCCCAACGCCACCGTGCCTTGGGCCCAGATGTCCCAGGTCCCGGCTCCCGGCGTGCGGAAGAAGTTGTCTCCGATCGTGGTGCCCGAATCGGCGGGCACCGTGCGCGCCCGGTTCTCGAAGGTGAACAGCCCGACATCGGGTGACCAAGTGATCGTGGGCGGTGCGTCCACCGCGGCGCCCGGTGCGATGGTGAAGTCCACGCTGTTGTCGTGGAACCCGAGCCCGGAGACCGGGGCTGCGTACCACCAGTTGAGATCGAACGCGTTCCAGGCGGGATGCACCAGCGTCCGCTCGAAGGCCGAGCCGTCACCTACCACCTTCCCCGTAATGCGGCGGATCCCACGGGCGCGCACCGAGTCAGCGAGGCGGTCCACCACCGTGAACGCGGAATCGCAGCCTCCCGGCGCCAACGTGTCCACCGAGTAGCAGCGCTGCGACCACGTCGGGTCCCCACGGCCGTACAACACCAGGTCGCCGTACAACACCCCGTCCTGCACCCGTCCGTTGACGTAGAGGCTCGTGCGCACGCGGTAGTCCGTGGGGAGCAGCACGGTCGCGGCGGCCGTCACGACGAGCTTGGTGTTGCTCGCGGGGACGCGGTAGCGGTCGGCGTTGCGCTGGTAGAGCACCCGTCCGCGGTCGTCCTGCACCAAGACGCCCCAGGTGGCCCGATCGAACGGCGGCGCGTCAAGCAGAGTGGTGAGGCGCTGCTCGAGTGAGCCGCGAAGCGGCCTGGTACGGCCTGCCGGCGCCGGCGTCTGCGCTGCCAGGGTGGCGCTAATCGTAAGCGATGCGAGGATCAGCTTTCGCATAGACCAAGTCCGTCAAGAGGTTCACGACGACAAAGACGACCGACAGGAACAGGATGCTCCCCTGGATGGCGGGGAGGTCGCGCTTCTCAATGGCCGACAGCACGTAACGCCCGACGCCGGGCCAGGCGAAGATCGTCTCGGTGAGCAGGCTCCCCGTGAGATAGTTGCCAACGTCCAGCCCCAGCACGGTGATCACGGGAATGAGAGCGTTCCGCAAGGCGTGCCGGCCAACCACCGCGAGCTCCGGCAGGCCCTTGGCCCGGGCCGTCCGAATGAAGTCGCTCGACAGCACGTCCTGCATCGCCCCCCGCGTCATGCGGGCGAGCACCGCCACTGACCGCATCCCGAGCGTGGCGGCGGGGAGGACGAGATAGGCCAGCCCCCCGGAGCCCGACGGCGGCAACCAGTGCAGCGTGACCGCGAACAGCAGGATCAGCAGCAGCCCCACCCAGTAGACCGGGAACGAGACCCCGAGATATGACAGCAGCATCGCGATCCGGTCGAACGCGCCCCCCGGCCGCACGGCAGCGAGGACGCCGAGCGTGATGCCGGTAACCGCGGCGAAGGTCATCGCGGCCAGAGCGAGTTGCACCGTCTTGGGGAAACGCTCCGCCAGGTCCCAGGCGATCGGCCGGCGCGTGATATAGGAGCGCCCGAGGTCGCCGCGCACGACGGCCCAGAGGTAATGGCCGAATTGCGCCGGGAGTGGATCGTCGAGGTGCAACTCGGCACGCAGCCGCGCGATGGTCGCCGAGTCGGCTCGTTCCCCCACCATCTCGAGCACCGGGTCGCCCGGCACCACGTTGAGCAGCAGGAAGGCCACGACCAGCACCCCGAACACCGTAGGCACCGTCAGCAGGAAGCGGCGCCCGAGCATCCGGATCACGGGAGGCGACGCACCCCCGTCCAGCGCTGGCCGTTGGAGATCACCGGGAATTCCCACCCTTGGACCTTGGGGTGCTTGGCCCACAGATCGACGGGGAACCACAAATACAGCCAGGGAGCGGCGCGGTAGACGCGCTCGTCGATCCGGCGATACAGCGCCGTGCGCGCGGGGTCGTCGGCGGTGCGGCGCGCGCGCAGGATGAGCGAATCGGTGATCGGATCCCGGTAAAAGGCGTAGTTCCCGCCCGGCCCGAAGTTGCCGCTGTAGAACAGTGGGAACAGAAAGTTGTCGGCGTCGGGGTAATCGGCCCACCAGTCGAGCAGCGCCATGTCGGCCTTACCCGAGCGCGCCGCTTGCCGCTGGCTAGAGGCATCGCGATCCACCAACTCCACGCGGATGCCGACCCGCTCGAGGTCGGCCTGCACGGCCAGTGCAACGCGGCCCAGCACCACGTTGCTCGAGCTCCGCCACAGCTGAATCGCGAAGCCGCCGGGGTAGCCCGCGCCAGCCAGCAACTGGCGGGCCTTGGCCGGATCGAACTCATAACCCACGCGCGAGGTGTCGGCGCCAGCCAGCAGCGGGGGGATGGCCCCGCGCGCCACGACGCCGCGCCCGTCCCACACCGTTCGCAGGATCTCCGGGACGTTCACGGCGTAGTTGATCGCCTGGCGCACGCGCACGTCCGTGAGCGGACCGCGCCGAGTGTTAAGGGCGACATAAATCACCCGCAGCGCCGGCTTCCCCTGCAGCCAGTCGGGGCGCTGCGCGCGCCAGCGCGCCCCCTCTCCGAACGGTACCTCGACCGCCGACAAGCGGCCGGCCTCTAACTCGGCGGCCTGCGTGAGCGGTTCGGGGATGATGCGCACGCTCAGCGTATCAGCGAGCGGCGGGCCGCCCCAGTAGCCGGGGTTCTTCGCGAACAGCAGGTAATCGTCGTGTTGCCATGCGACGAAGCGCCACGGCCCGGTACCGACCGGGTGGGCGGCGAGGTCAGCCGGCGCGGGAGCGGGCACGATCGCTACGACCGGCATCGCCAGGAACTTCGGGAAGACCGCGAGCGGCTCGGTGAGGTCGAACGCCACGGCCGTATCGCCCAGTACCTGGATGCCGCGCACCTCAGTCGCCGCCCGCGCGGCGTAGGCTTGCGCCCCGGCAATGGGGTAGAGCGGCCAGGCACGCCCGCCAGTCGAGGCCGGATCCAGCACCCGGAGGAAGCTCGCGCGGACGTCCGTCGCCTTCAGAGGCCGTCCGTCATGGAACCTGACCCCCGGGCGCAGGTGGAACACGTAGCGCTGCCCATCCCGGCCGATCGTCCACCGGTCGGCGAGGCCGGGGAGCAGCCGGCCGTTCACATCGAAGGCGGTGAGCCCGTCGAAGACGTAAGAGACCATCTCCCCTGTCGGCACATCGGTCGAGAGGGCGGGGTCGAGGGAGCGTGGGTCGTAGGTCTCGTAATACGCGAGCGAGGTGGCGGCACCCGGCTTCGACCCGCAGGCGACGAGGATCAGCGGTGCGGCGGCGGCCCAGAGTCGAAACAATCGCATGCCGGTCGGTGTCGAAAAGGTTGACAGTGGGGTGGAAGGCCGTCAACATACGGATGCTGCTGGACTGAGTCAATTGCGTGCTCTCATTATCTCCGCGCTCGTCGCCGTCTCGGCGGCGGTTCCCCCGCCCCTCGGCGCCCAACAGGAGCAGCGGGTCGTGCGTGGACTATCCTTCGTCGGCAACCATGCCATCGACGACTATGCGCTCAGCACGGCGATCGCCACGACTAGCTCCGGCGCCTTCGCCACGAAATGGTGGCTGCGCTGGCTCGGGCTGGGGGAGCGTCGCTATTTCGACGAGCTGGAATTCCGGCGTGACGTGGTCCGCTTGTTGTTGCTGTACCGTCAGGGCGGCTACGTGAACGCGGTGGTGGATACGCTGGTGCGGCGGACCGCGAAGGATGTGTGGGTAACGTTCCGCATCACCGAAGGCGAGCCGCTGCGGGTGACGAAGTTCGACCTCCTCGGGCTCGACTCGGCGGCGTTCGATCTTCGGAGGCTGCGTCGCGCCCTGCCGCTGCAGGTCGGCGACCCCTTCGACCGCTTCCTGCTTCAAGCGTCGGCCGACACCCTCGCGCGCTGGCTGCGCAATCGTGGCTATCCCTGGACCGAAGTGCTCCGCAACTTCGACGCGGACGCAGCGACCAAAACGGCCCAGGTGTCGCTCGAGGCCGTACCGGGGCCCTCGGCCGCCATCGGTGAGATCGCAGTGCGCGGTGTGCGGCATGTGGACACGACCACAGTGCTGCGGATGTTGGCGGTGCATCCGCACGACCCCTATCACGAGGATCGGCTCTACCAGAGCCAGCGCGACTTATACAGCTTGGGCACGTTTGGGGCGGCCAGCGTCAGTCTCCTGGACTCGGTTCCCCCCCCCCTCCGCCCCCCCCAACCACTCTCTCCCCCGCCCAGCGGGACGATCCTGTCGGAAGTCGAGCTGGGGGCGATGTGCCCGTTCGAGTGCTGGTGCGGGTGGCCGAGGGGCCGCTGCACCGGGTGCGCGCCGGCGCGGGGTACGGCTCGGTGGACTGCTTCCGGGTGCAGGCCGGCTGGGCGGCGTATGACTTCTTCGGTGGCGGTCGGACGCTCGACGTCACCGGGCGCGTTTCGAAACTTGGCGTAGGCCATCCGTTCGACGCGGGGTTCAAGAACAACGTCTGCGAGTATCTCCTGCGGGACCCGACCTCCGACACGCTGAACTACAGCGTCGGGGCGACGTTGACGCAACCGGCCTTCATCAATGCTCGCCACAGCGCCAGCGTCGGCGTGTTCGCCGAGCGGCGCTCGGAGTATCAGGCGTACACTCGGCAGGCAGTGGGGACGAACGTCGCGGTGACATTCAACGCCCGGCGGAACGTCCCCATCACGCTCGGTTACAGCTTCTCGGTGGGCCGCACCAGCGCTGATGCCGCGGTTTACTGCAGCCTGTTCCGGGTGTGCGACGCCACGGACCAGAACTTTCTTGCCAACACGCGCCGTTTCGCCGCCGTCACCGCCTCGGCGGTCCGGGACCGGGTGAACAACGTGCTCGACCCCACCGATGGCAGCCTGGTTTCGGTCAGCGTGATGCACACGTCGCGCTATGTGGGCTCCGATCCCTTTTACGAGTTCAACCGCGGCGAGCTCGAGGTGGCCCAGTACTACCCGCTCGGCCGGCGGACCGTATTCGCCTGGCGGCTGCGCGGGGGCACGATTCTGCCTCAGAGCATCAACCTCAGGGGCCAGAGTGCCCGATTCGTCCCGCCCGAGCAGCGGTTCTACGCCGGGGGCCCCAACTCCGTGCGTGGCTATGGGCGTAATGAGCTCGGGCCCCGCGTGTACGTCCAGACCGTAACGATTGACAGCCTCGGTGACTCGACCTTTTCCGACGTCAGTGCAGCGCCCACCGGCGGCAATTCCGTGTTCGTGTTCAACGCCGAGATGCGGTTCGCGACCCCGGTGTTCCCCCAACGCATGCGCGTGGGGTTGTTTGTAGACGTGGGGCAGGTGTGGGAGCGCGGTAAGGAGTTCATCACGACGCGTAGTCTGCGCGTGACTCCGGGAGCCGGCCTGCGTTTCACCACCCCCCTGGGACCAGTGCGGCTGGACGCCGCCTACAAAGGCTACGCCTCCGAGCCGGGCCCGCTGCTCTATCTCAATAATGCGACCGGTCTGCTGACGCATGCCCAGGACTCCTACAGCACGCCGCGGCCGAGCACCTTCTGGCGGCGGATCGTCCTGCAGTTCGCCGTGGGGCAGGCGTTCTGATGGTCCGCCGGTCGCTGGGGGCGCTGCTCTGGTCGCTGGTCGGGCTGCTGGCTTGCTCGCTCGGCGCCCTGTCGGCGCTTGTCGGCTCGGGAGCCGGCCGCTCGTTACTCGCCGCCGTGACACGCAAATCATTGGAGCGAGCGGTGGCTGGGTCGGTCGAGCTGGGAGACGTGAGCGGCTCGCTGCTCACCGGGGTGACGCTGTCGCAGGTCAAGCTCTACGATCCCGATTCCACGCTGGTCGCGTGGCTGCCCCACGCCGAGATCAGCTACAACCCGTTTGACTTCGCTGCGGGCCGCGTCGTGCTGCGAGAGGTGGTGCTGGACCGGCCCTACGTAAACGTCGTGCAGCACCGCAACGGTCGTCTGAACCTGGAGCAGCTGCTGAGGCTCGGTGGCCACTCCCCCAGCGCCGGGTCGCACGCTCCAGCGCCGCTCGTGCTGTTGCGGAACGTACAGATCGCGGACGGCACCCTAGTGCTCCGGCTGCGGGCGCGTCCCGGGAAAGGCGGCGAGCACGCGGACAGCGCCTTGGAGATCGACGCGTTCGGTCCGGACGGTCGCCGCCGTGTGCGCCGCTTCGAGCACCTGCAGGCGCGCCTCACGGCGCTGCGGCTGTCGGCGCCGGGCGAGCGCGGGATCCGGGCCGATATTGCCGCGCTCGCGGTCGCGATTAGCGATCCCCGTGTGCGACTCACCGACGCCCTGGGCCACATCACCATCGTCGGGGACTCGCTCGACGCCGACTTGAAGCGCCTGCGTCTACCGCAGTCGGCGCTCGCGGTCAAAGGGCGAGTGCGCTGGCCACGCGATACCGTGCGCTACGACCTCGCCGTGCACGCGGACTCGGCGCACCTGGCCGACCTCCGGTTCCTCGAGCCACGATTCCCCGACGGCGTCGTGCTGCACGGCACTGCGGCGGCGCTCCGCTCGCACGGCCGCGTGCTCGAGGTGCGCCTCGATCCACTCGACCTCGCCTATCACGGCGGCCGGCTGACCGGTCGGCTCACCGCCCTCTCGGTGGCGGATTCGGGAATCGTGGGTCTGAGGGGGACGGACGTCACCGCCGAAGACCTCGACCTGATGCTCCCGCACGCCTTCCTCGCGCACCTGCCGTTTTACGGACATCTCAGCGGCCACAGCACGGCCGACGGGCGGCTCGACGCCTTGGCGCTGGACGTGGATTGGGCGTTCCGCGATTCGCTGGTCCCGGGATGGCCGGTGAGCCGTGTGAAAGGGAAGGGAACGGTGAACGTGGTCGGCTCCGCGGCCAACCGAGGAGGGCTCGCCTTCCAGCCCTTCGCGGTGGAAGCGGCATCTGTCGACCTCGGCACCGTTCACCGGCTGGTTCCATCCGTGGCCTTGCCGGGGACGCTCGCCGCGACGGGCACTCTCACCGGCCCGCTTGAGGACGCCCAGTTCAGCGGCACGCTGCGGCATCGCAACGGCGAGCGTGCCCCCAGCCAGATCCACGGTACGGTGCGGCTTGACAACCGCCGCGATACGCTCGGCGTGGCGGCCGACGTCGTCGCGGATTCGCTCTCATTCGACGGACTGCAGGCGAGCGTGCCGGACCTCCCGCTCGCCGGGAGCGTGGCAGGACCGGTGCGCCTGAGCGGCACCCTCGCCGCGCTCACCGTGCACGCCGACTTGAGCGGCGGGGACGGAAGCCGGCTCCGCGCCGATGGGATCCTAGGCCTGCTCGGCAGGCGATTCGAGGCGCGGAATCTCGCGGTGCAGGGAGCGGGCTTGGCCGTGGGACCTGGGGCCAAACCGGGCGACGACCCCGCTCCCGCCTCCCTGCTCACGTTCGCCTTGCACGGGTCGGTAACGGCCGACAGCGGATCGCCGCCGAGCGGGAAACTCGTCGCTACCCTCGCCCCCTCGGTGCTCGCCGGCTCAGTGCTCGACAGCGGGGCGATCGGCATCCGACTGGCCGACGGACGAGTGTATGTCGACTCGCTCCGGATGTTCGAGCCAGGTCTGCTCATCAGCGGCTCGGGCGCGCTCGGCTGGCGGCGGCCCGATCGGGATGTTTTGGCCGTGGATGTCGACGCCGACAGCCTCAACGGACTCGACTCCCTTGTCGCTTGGCTGGCGGGGCCACGCCTCGGAGGGCCTTTGCGCGGGTCTGCGCGCGTGCACCTGGAGCTCTCTGGTGCGTTGGATTCGGTTGCCGTGGACGCCCAAGGGACGGTTCAAGGGCTGCGATCCAGCGGCGGGAAGCCGGTGAGCATCTCGTTCGGTCGCGCGCATGCGCGTTACGAGCCGGGGCCCGTGCCAGCCTTCGCTCTCGACGCCTCGCTCGATTCGCTCGCCTACGGGGGGACGGGGTTTGGGGCGGCGTCGGCCGTGTTGCGGGGGACCCGCGATTCGCTTACCTGGTTCGCTCGCTCGCGCCTGGGCGATCTCGGGGCCGTCCTGGCCGGCGGGCGTTTGGCCCGCAGCCGAGTCGCTGGCCAGGGGGAGGGAGTG
>WNFF01005992.1_pt1 | contig 11897 bp, 7 predicted proteins | sample 5400441 | NCBI WGS metagenome assembly WNFF01 (sample SAMN13153345, study PRJNA577476) | soil metagenome | isolation source: 120 cm saprolite under Douglas fir tree site 2 hole 3 replicate 1 | place: USA:California | collected 2015-04-18
ACCGTGATACTCACACAGACCATTGGTCGCTTCTCCATGCACCTAACTTTACACTTGAGCCGCAAGCAGTAATGTAAACTCACGAAGCTCAACGGATCGGAGGATTCATTGATCGCCAGGAAAAGAGCTCTCAGTGTTCCGCTCTGTGGACTCGCTTTGCTGGCGCTTGCATTGCTTCTTCATGCAAACGGCAAGTGGGGCTTCGGCGAATGGCGCCGCCTCGGCAACGATCCGATCATTACACCGAGGGGCGATGGTTGGGAGTCTGCGGGCACGTTCAATCCTGCGGTCGTGTTTCACGAAGGTAGGTTTGTCATGCTATATCGGGCGCAAGACACCAAGGAAACTTCGCGGCTCGGCTACGCTGAAAGCGGCGATGGGATTCATTTCAAGCGGCGGCCCGAGCCTGTACTTTCCCCCGAGACCGATTACGAAAAAGACGGAGGTGTAGAAGACCCGCGGCTGGTCAGGATCAACGGCACGTACTATCTGACCTACACGGGCTACAACAAAAAAGACGCCCAACTGTGCCTTGCGACCTCGAAGGATTTGATCCATTGGGAGCGAAAGGGCGTGATCCTGCCGGCGTACAAAGGAAACTGGAACGTGGCCTGGACGAAGTCGGGCGCGATCGTTCCGGAAAAAATTAACGGCAAGTACTGGATGTATTTCCTGGGAACGACTCGAGAAAAAACCGATGAGATGGGACTGGCGTACTCCACCGACCTGGCGCACTGGACCGAAGCGACGAAAACGCCAGTGTTGCCGCGGCGTCCGGGGGACTTCGACTCACGGGTGGTAGAACCGGGGCCACCACCGATCGTCACGAAAGACGGGATCGTCCTGGTTTATAACGGCGCCGACGACAATCTCGTCTACCGCACAGGAGTTGCCCTCTTCGATTTAAAGAACCCCGCCCGGTTGCTGTCGCGTTCTGACGTTCCGGTATTTGCGCCGGAGAAATCATGGGAGAAGAACGGACAGGTCCCCAACGTGGTGTTCGTGGAAGGAATGGTGCAACGAGGCTCGAAGTACTTGTTTTACTATGGCGGCGCGGACAAATATATTGGCGCCGGGGAAGTTTCGTCATCAGCCACGGCACCGAGGCCTAACGGGCCATGAAGATCAACGCCTACCTTCTGAAGAGCGCTGTGGTCGCGGCCCTCGGCGGTCTACTGTTTGGTTTCGACACGATCGTGATCTCGGGAACAACCCACTCCTTGCGAGAGGTGTACCACCTTTCGGAGGGCTGGCTTGGGTTCACCGTCGCAAGCGCACTGTGCGGAACAGTACTTGGCTCGATGACCGCTGGAATACCAGGAGACCGATACGGCCGCCGGGACAGCCTGCGCATCATGGCAATCCTCTACCTGCTTACCGCGCTCGGCTGCGCGTTCGCCTGGAACTGGTATGCGTTGCTGTTCTTTCGTTTTCTGGGAGGGCTCGCCATTGGCGGGTCGTCAGTGCTGGGGCCTATGTACATCGCCGAAATCGCTCCGGCAAGCTGGCGCGGACGTTTGGTGGGCCTGTTTCAGTTCAACGTAGTTGCGGGCATTCTACTGGCATATTTTTCCAATTACCTGATCGGGCTGCGGCAGTTTGGCATCGACACGGAGTGGCGCTGGAAGCTGGGTATCTCGGCCGTTCCCGCAGCCCTGTTTTTCATGATGCTGTTCACAATTCCGCGGAGCCCGCGCTGGTTGGCCAAAAAGCAACGAATCGCCGAAGCGCGCGATGTATTGCGCCTGACCGGCGAACCCAATTACGAAGAGGAATTGCGCGAGATCGTGGCATCGATTGATGCAGAGCACGGGCTCGGCGACGAGCCGCTTTTTCAGCGCAAGTACCGGCTGCCAATCTTTCTGGCGATCAGCATCGGAATGTTTAACCAGCTCGCCGGAATCAACGCAATTCTCTACTACCTGAATGACATCTTCGCGTATGCCGGCTTCAGCAAGGTTTCGAGCGATTTGCAGGCGGTAGCGGTGGGATTCACTAACTTGATCTTTACCATGCTGGCCATGTCGGTGATCGACAAGCTGGGACGCAAGAAACTGTTACTGACGGGCGCGGTCGGGACCGCACTCTGCCTCGCCGGCGTGGCCACCATCTTTGCGACCAACCAGCGGCACGAGTTGCTGATCTGGTTGCTAATCGCCTATATCGCGTTTTTTGCCTTCTCGCAAGGAGCGGTGATCTGGGTGTATATCAGCGAGGTGTTTCCCAATCGCGTGCGGGCCAAGGGGCAGAGCCTGGGCAGTTCGACGCACTGGATCATGAATGCGTTGATTTCGGGAATCTTCCCCGTGCTGGCGGCAAAGTCGAAGCCCATCCCCTTCGTTTTCTTTGCCGCCATGATGGTGTTGCAGTTCGTGGTGGTGCTCTTGGCATATCCGGAAACCAAAGGCGTGTCGCTCGAAGAAATGCAGAAGAAGCTAACGGAGGCGTGAGGAAAAGCGCCTCTCGCCATGTAGCGCCGGCATCTTGCCGGCGGTCGCAAGGCCATCCTGAACTCGCTTGCAGGGGCGGGCTCCCACAACGGCCGCCAGGATGCCGACGCTAACAATAAGTCTACTTACTAACCTCGGCAATGAAGACTCCGAATGGTTCCAGAGTTACCTCCATTCCTTTTGCCGATGATTGTGGCGTCGCCACCAGGCTCTTCAGATTGGCGGAAGCAAATCCCTTGTCGGCCAGGTTGAAGGTTGCTTTACTTGGCGAAGCGGACATATTGAGCGCCACCAGGACTGCCTTCCCCTTGTAACTGCGAAGATAGGACATGACGTTTGTGTCATCTTCGTTGAGCGCGGTATAGCTTCCCTCGACGAGCGCTTCATTTGTGTGCCGCAACGCGAGAACTTTCTTGTACATGTTTAACACTGAATTGGGATCTTTCGATTCCGTAGCTGCGTTGTGGGACTTGGAGCTGGGCGGAACCGGCAGCCATGGATCTTTCTGGCTGAATCCGGCGTTCGTATCTGTGTTCCATTGCATCGGCGTGCGTTCACCGTCCCGGCCGACTTCCTGCGGCCATCCGGTGCGGCCGATCGGATCTTTCACGTCTTCCTTGCGCTTGGGATCATTGTTCTCCATTCCAAGCTCTTCGCCGTAGTACATGATGGGCGTGCCGCGAAGAGTCAAGTAAAAAGCGCCCATCAGCTTCGCGATGGCGTCGTTGTTCTTGCCGTCACCGTAGCGGTTGTAGGAGCGGACCTTGTCGTGGTTGCTGATTACGAAAACCGGCCAGCCGCCTGCCGCATCGACCTGCGCAATCTGTCGACGAAACTCCGGAGGAGAGAGCTTGTCGACCGTAGTGAACATGAAGTCCATCGGCATCTGCAATTCGTTGTCGTGGGAACCGTAGTACTCCTTGAGCTCATCGATGTTGGAGGTCCAGGTTTCGCCGATCAAGACGGCATCGGACTCGTCAGCTACTTTGCGAAGCTTTTTCAGCACATCGTGCACTTCGGGAAGCTTCTTGTTGTGTATCTCGTCAGTGTTGGGATCGCCCTGCTTGTTAGTGCCGGGCAGGACCGGATTGTCGGGCAGCCTCGGATCTTCGAAGAGAGTGTCAACTGCATCGAGACGAAAGCCAGAGACGCCGCGTTTGTACCACCACCGGGTGGTGTCGAGCATGGCCTTCTCCACTGCGGGATTGCGCCAGTTCAGATCGGGCTGCTCAGCATAGAAGTAGTGGTAGTAGTACTGGTTGGTGGCGGGATCCAATTTCCAAGCAGAGCCGCCGAAAGTAGAGATCCAATTATTGGGTGGCTGGCCGGGACCCTTCCCGTCTCGCCAGATATACCAGTCGCGGTGTTGTGCGCTGCGCGAAGATTTCGAATCGACAAACCACTGGTGCTGGTCGGAGCTGTGGTTTACGACGAAGTCGAGAATGATGCGGACGCCGTGTGTCTTTCCCTCCGCAACCATGCCTTCGAAATCGGCCAGCGTGCCGTACATCGGATCGATGTTCTCGTAGTCGGAGACGTCGTAGCCGAAATCCACCTGCGGCGAGGGAAAGCAGGGGCTGATCCAGATGGCGTCCACGCCGAGGTCGTGCAGGTAGGCCATCTTGGACGTAATGCCCTTCAGATCGCCGATGCCGTCATTGTTGCTGTCGGCAAAGCTGCGCGGGTAGATCTCGTAGAAGACAGCATGCTGCCACCACTTGTGCCCTTCGGTATCGACGGATTTGGTCTGGGCGGCGAGTGGGAGAGAAGAGGCAATTGCGAGCAGGATCGAAAGAATTGGATAGAATCGCTTCGACATAATAATTGCTCCTCCCAGAGACTAACAGGTCGCTCACGCGTTATTTCGACGCGGCAAAATTCAGAACGAGGTCCTGATGGATATAGGAGTCGGGACTCTGCGGAGGAAATTCGATCGCCAGGATGGCTTGATCCTCGCGCACTTCGCCGAGCTTTCCACCTTTCACCGACGCGATCTGTGCCGGATTCCAGACTGACAGCGCATATGTCTTGCCCGGCAACCCAGAAAGCGACAATGTCAACTGCGTGTGGCTGGAATTCCATGTTTCTGAAAGCACGCGCAAGCCCTCACTGGCGCTGCCGTGCACGGGCAGGACGCTTGAGAGGCTGATGCCGAAATCGTTCTTCAGGCGAAGGTGAACCGTGCTTGTGGCCTGGGTTAGTGCGATTCTCATAGCGACGTGTCGATCGCTTGGATTGTCGGTGACGTGAAATGGAAGACTGTGGCCGTTCAGTTCGACCGAAGTTACCTCGGTCCGTGGGCTGAGTGCTGGGGAAAAGTCGAGCGTGCAATCGACGGAGCCGGTGCGTTTGACTTCCAGTGTAATCAGCCCGGGCGTCTTTCGGTAGCCGAGGGCCACGATCGTCCCGCCGACCCGCACGTTGTCCAGCGAAAAGAATTTCCATTCTGCCGGGACATGCGGAGCCAAGGTCAATGTGTGGGTCTGCGCATCGGTGTTGAGGCCAAACATCCCGCGAAGAATCGGGCTGACGACCATCGCCGCCGACCAGATCTGGTGAGGAGAGCTGGTAGAAAGCGGCTGATAGTAGTCGCCGGAAAGAACTTCCGTGACGTGGCCGAGCGATCCGTCGAGCGCCAGCAGTGCGTTAGACCGAAGATTGGTGTATGCAGCCACCGGCTGGTGGTAGCGATACTCGCCCACCGCTGCCCATCCGGTAAAGAGAGGCCACACGGAACCGAAGTGGTATCCGCTGCCGTTGTAGACGGGAGAGTGGTTGGAAATGATACGCATGCCCCAATCAGTTTGATGGTCGGCGTCGGCCAGTTGCTGGATTGTGGATTCGGACTTGTCTTCGTCAGTTACGCCAAACCACATGGGGACGGTCGTCAACACGGAGAGTTCATCCACGCGGCGATTCTGCTGATCGAGCGCGAAGGCGAACGCTCTCTTCTCCGGAGACCAGAAAGTCTGATTGAACGCAGGCTTCTGGCGCTCGAAAGCGGCTTGCAGGTCTTTGCTGGCGTCGTCTTTGGCGGCGAGTTTCGCGAGGTTGGCTAGAGCGCGCAGAGCTTCGAGCCCTAGGCCGCTCTGGTAGAACTCGGTCTTCACAGGAAGAAGCGGTCCGCCTTCGATCCATCCATGACCGAAGCCGATGTTTTGCGGGAAGTTCTGTGCGTCGTAGGTGGACCGCATGAATTGGTAAGCCTTCCACAGGCTGTCCCACTTCTGGCGCGCAAAATCGAGGTCACCGCTGCGAGAGACGTAATCGTTGACGGCGATGATGTAGAGCGGAGTCGCGTCGGCGGAGGCGTAGCCGTAGGGATAGTCCTTGAACCAGTTGACGAAGCTTGCGCCTTGGGAAATTTCGTGCGGGATTTTGCCGTCCTCGCGCTGGAACTTGGCGATGAACTCGAGAGCCGTGCGAGCGGTGGCGAAGTCGCCGATGGAGTTGAGCGCGAAGGAAGTCCAGAAAGAATCGCGTCCAAAGAACCAGGCAAAGCCAGGACGCTGGCTAGTACCTGAGGTCCGATATCCAGCGACCAGGCCTGTGCCGAGAGTGGCATTCGTAACCAACCCCTGAATAGTGCTGATCCGCGACCAGTCGTAGGCCTGCCGAAGTTGCTGGTCAGGAAGAGTCAGGCTGACGGTGTGGTTGAGATAGTCGCGGTAGTACTGCGCGGATTCCCGCAGAAGATCGGGATACGAAGACGCCAGTCGCTGATAGTTGGCCTGCGCGTCGGGCAGTCCGCGGGTCGAAGCCGCGAGAAGAATTATTTTGCTGCCTCGCCCCTTGGTGGTCACGCCCAGACGCATAGAATTTTCGTCGGACGAAGAATAGTTCGTCTGGTAGGCAACCTGCGGACTGGACGCTGAAGGCGAACCCACCATCGCGGAAAATTTTTTCTGCTCTTCGCCAAACACGAACGCGTGCTGGGTGTCGTCCCAGAAATGAAATGTTCCGCCCAGGGCGGCGGGCCATTCGAGTTGAAAGTCGGCGACGAAAGAGGCCTCGATCTCGAGCGGCTGTTCGGTTTCGACGTCCAGCAGAATGACGGCGCCGGGCTCATGGACTGGGACGAAAAGTGTTTCTCGCACGGAGAAGTTGTCGCCCGCGTAAACGAGGGTAGCGGATTCCGGATGGACGATCAGCGTGCGAACCAGGCTTTCAGCGGGCAGGGGGCGGCCCTCCACATGAAACGTGAGATGAAAATTCCGGAAAATCTTCAGCGGATAGACCCAGGCTTCCATCTGTCCGCTTTCGTTGCCGAGCAGGCCAGCGCGCATGCCGACTACGGGAAGAAATTCCCAAGAACGCACCGGGCGGGAGAGTTCGAGAGATAGCGGTGGCTGTTCGGCAGTGACGGCAAGAGGCGAGAAAAGCAGAGAGCACGAAAGCACCGTGTAGGCTGCAGTGGTGAAACTACCGGTAATATCGTGAAAGTTTTTCATTGGCTGAACGGCGCGAGTACGGATCGAGCCTTCATTCGAATAGCCAGACGACCGCGCCCGCTTGCAATGTCTTCCGGCACAAAATATAAGAATTCAAGGCCACAGTCCAGCACGAGGCCGATTCCCAGGTATTCCCTATTGTCTTCTTCACGCCGCGAACTCCTGAAATCGCTGAGCCGGTCGGCACTGGTCCTTTCGCTGGAAAGCGTCCTTGGCCTAGCTCGTCCTCTATGGTCGCAATCTGCACCAGCAAAACCGATTCCAGTTGAGCCGTTGAAACCGGGCACTCCGCTCGGAGTGAGTTTCGTGGACGTCGGGCGCGTAGCGGGGCTGAACGCCAGGACGATCTACGGTGGTGAACACAAGAACAAATATCTTCTGGAAACAACTGGCTGCGGCGTCGCTTTCTATGATTACGACAACGACGGCTGGCTCGACATCTTTCTGGTGAACGGGACGCGCCTGGAGGGATTTCCCACCGGGCAAGAACCGGTCTCACACCTGTTCAAGAACAATCGCGACGGCACATTTACCGACGTCACGCTAAAGGCGGGCGTCGCGCGCTCGGGCTGGGGACAAGGCGTCTGTGTCGGCGACTATGACAACGACGGCTACGACGATCTGTTCGTCACGTACTTTGGGAAGAACGTGCTTTATCACAACAACGGTGACGGCACTTTTACCGACGTCAGCGGAAAGGCGGGCGTCGCGGGCAACAGGAATCGCTGGAATACGGGCTGCGCCTTCGTGGACTATGACCGCGACGGCCGGCTCGACCTGTTTGTCGCAAACTACATTGACATGGACCTGAAGACCGCGCCTGTGCCGGAGTCCGGGCCGTGCCTCTACAAGGGCGTGATGGTCGCATGCGGCCCGCCCGGATTGAAGGGTGGGAAGAACATTCTCTACCACAACAATGGGGATGGCACCTTTACGGACGTTTCCGAGAGCGCGGGCATCTTAAGCGCGAACGGCACTTACGGTCTGGGCGTGCTCACCGCCGACCTCGACAATGATGGCTGGTCCGACATCTACGTTGCCAATGATTCGACAGCCAGCGCGTTATATCAGAACAAGAAGAACGGAAAATTCGTGGACATCGCGCTGGAGGCGGGTTGCGCGTTGAGCCCCGATGGCAAACCACAAGCAGGAATGGGGATTTCGGCGGCTGACTACGATCTGGATGGCAACCTCGACCTGGTGAAAACGAACTTCGCCGGCGACACACCGTCGCTCTATCACAACCTGGGTGATGCGAGTTTTGAGGACACCACATTCACGGCGGGACTGGGCGCGCACACACAGTACCTGGGCTGGGGTTGCGGGTTTTTCGATTTCGATAACGACGGCTGGCCCGACATTTTGATCTGCAATGGTCACGTGTATCCGGAAGTTGAGCAACTGAAGACCGAGGCCGGATACCCGCAACGCAAACTGCTCTATCGAAACCTGCGCAACGGGCGGTTTGAAGATGTCTCGCTGCAGGCGGGACCGGGGATTTCCGAGCCGATCGCGGCGCGTGGGTGTGCTTTCGGGGATTTCGACAACGACGGCGATCTCGATATGGTGATCAACCCGGTAAATGACTATCCGCAGCTGGTGCGCTGCGATTCACAGAGCGGCAATAACTGGATCAAGGTGCGGACCATCGGGACGAAATCGAATCGGAGCGGGATAGGAGCGCGAATAAAGTGCGTGACCCGCGTGCCGGGTGAGAGGAAACCGCATCAGCAAATTGAAGAGGTGCGCAGCGGCGGCGGCTATTTCTCGCAGAACGATCTACGCGTGCATTTTGGCCTGGGGAAAGCCGAGAAGATCGAATCACTCGAAATTCGCTGGCCGAGCGGACAGGTGGATATGCTCGAGGACGTCAAGCCGAATGAGGTGATCTACGTCAAAGAGGGCGAAGGGATTGTCCGGACGATGCAGTCTTCAAGGGTGAAATGAGAATCCCCGAGATTTCAGCACGGCGGGAAAAGATCAAAATCTTTAACCACGGAGTACACGGAGGACACAGAGGAAAGCGGCGAGGACTCACCAATTCTACTTAGGTGACGGGAGTGCCCGAACCCTCTTTTAGAGCATGGACAGAGTCGGCAGGCAGGTTGGCAAAACGCTCCGTGAGCCCACTGGGCCAGCGAATCTGCACCGAATCCACCTTGGCGGCCGATCCGAGGCCGAAATGGACCCGCATATCGCTGCTCGAGTTGTAGCTGGATCCGCTGCGGACTTCATCCACCAGAGTGCGAGCGCCTGCTTTGACCGAGATCCGGGCGCCGATGCCGTCTCGGTTCGATTTTGTTCCCAGCGTGCGAATGGCGATCCAGTGGTTGGAGTTGTGAACCTGATTCACCAACAGGCTGGGCGCAGAATTCAGGTTCGTGATCACCGCCGAGATGCGGCCATCGTTCCACAGATCGCCGACCGCGAGACCGCGCGATGAAGCGTGCATGTTGATGCCGGGACCGGCACTGGCTGAGATGTCGGCGAAAGTTCCCTTGCCGAGATTGTGGTAGAGAATGCGCGGTTCTTCGTAGTTGCTGCCCAGATTGTTCTTGTCCACTTCGGGATACACGTGCCCGTTCACGAGTAGAAGATCGAGCCAACCATCGTTGTCGAAGTCTAGAAACATCGTTCCCCAACCGAGATATTTCGTGTAGAGGCCGAGCCCGGCGGCAGAGGTCACGTCATCAAAAGTGCCATCGCCGTTGTTGCGGTAGAGGGTGGAAGTGTCGTCCGAGAAATTCGTTTTGAAAATATCGGGACGGCCGTCGCCGTTATAGTCGCCGATCGTCGCTCCCATGCCGGCCTGCTCACGTCCGTCTTCGTTGAAAGCCGCGCCGGATACCACGGCGACATCGGTGAACGTCCCGTCGCGGTTATTGCGGTAGAGAATGCTGGGAGTGCTGTCGCAGGCGACATAGATGTCAGGCCAGCCGTCGTCGTTATAGTCAAGAGTGGAAACGCTGAAGGCATAGTGACCGTCGGTCTGGTCGATGTGAGCTTTGGTAGTGACATCTTCGAAAGTGCCGTCCCCGCGGCTGTGGTAGAGACACGTAGTTGGCGATCATGAGATCGAGATGGCCGTCGCGGTCGTAGTCTACCCAGGCGCATCCCGTGCCCCAGGCTTTGCCCGAACCCGCTACGCCCGCCTTCTCCGCGACTTCGGTGAACGCTCCGTTCTGATTGTGGTAGAGGCGGTTTTTGCCGTAGTAGGTGACGTAGAGATCTTCCCACCCATCGTTGTCGTAGTCACCGACACATACTCCCTGGCCCCAGCCCGTCGCATTTAGTCCGGCTTTGGCGGCAACGTCGGTGAACGTGCCGTCATGATTGTTGCGATAAAGGTGGTTGGTCGGAGCCTGGCCTGCGGGAAAGCCTTCCAGCGTGGTGCCGTTGACCAGAAAAATGTCAGGCCAGCCGTCGTTGTCGTAGTCGAAGATGGCGGCGCCGGTGCCGGTAGTTTCAATGATGTACTTCTTCGTGTCCTTACCCCCGAACACGATCGGAACGGTCAGACCCGCTTTTTGGGCGACATCGGTGAAGTAGGCGATCGCGTTCTGGGGAGGCTTGGGCTGAGTCTGCGTCATGACGGTCCGGCAGCACAATGCGACGAGGACAACGGAGAATACCCACCGCGACCGGAATATACGAAGTTGAGGATACCGCGCCAGACTCATGACCCAAAATGCATACTAGGGCGCATCGCGGGAGGGGTCAAGGCGGGTCGTCCTAATACAGGCTGTTGACTCTAAGCAAACGGCAACATAGTAAGATTTCTAAAGCGTTTCGGTTGAGGCCTGACTGCGAGTACTTCTTGATTTTAGCGACCTCCCATCGAATTCGACTGCCTAAGATCCTGCTTCTGCTCGTGGCAATCGTCCCGCCCGCCCGGGCGCAAAACGCGGCGCACAAGCCGCAGGTAGACGCGCTCTACAAGGAGGGCGTCCGTTTACTGCAGCAAGGTGACCCTGCGTCCGCGCGCGTAGCGTTCGAAAAAGTGGTACGACTGGCGCCTAATGCTCCGGAAGGTCACAACTCTTTGGGCTGGTTGCTGTTAACAGCCGGCAAGCTCGACGAAGCCATCGCGCAGCTGCGAGTGGCGGTCAAGCTGAAGCCGGATTTCGTGCAGGCACATATCAACCTTGCCAACGCGCTCGCGGCCAAGAAGGACATGGAAGGCGCGCTCGTCGAAGCTCGTGCCGCGGTGAAGCTCGCGCCCAATGATGCCGAATCCCATCGCATGCTGGGACGAGTGCTGAGCTTTCGGCAGGATCTGCCCGGTGCGATCAGCGAGTTTCGCCAAGCCGTGCAACTTAGTCCTGCAAGGCCTGATTTGCGCGATGAACTCGGAGCCCTGCTGGCACAGAATTCGCAATTTGAAGAAGCGGCTGCAGAATTTGCCGAGGCGCTTCGGTTGCAGCCGAATTTTGCTGCCGCCAGGATCCATCTGGGTGTGGTCCGATGGAAGCAGCGTTCGCTTGAAGAAGCTCAACAATTGTTGCGGGCGGCTGTCGAACTTGCGCCAGACAACGCTCAGGCGCACTACTATCTAGGGCGCGTTCTCGCCGACAAAGGTGATTCCGACGGCGCTATTCGCGAGTTGCAGGCAGCGATCAAACTTCAGCCCAACTTCGGCGACGCGCAAACGCAGCTTGGCCTCGCACTCCAGAGAAAGGGTGATGCCGTGGGAGCGGTGGCGGCTTTTCGCCAGGTCGTAGCGAGCCAGCCGGAGAATGCCGACGCTCACAACAATCTGGGGCTCGCACTCATACAGGTAGGGGACGCTCCAAATGCCGTGGGTGAGTTTCAGGCGGCGCTGCGGCTCCAGCCGGACGACAGCGGCTATCGCGGGAACCTTGGCATCGCGTATCTACAGCGGGCCGATTTCGACGCGGCGGCGAGTGAATTCCAGGTGGCCCTTCGTGCCGCGCCTGACGATGCCACCCTTCATTACAACCTCGGCTTGGCGCTCAAGCTCAAGGATCAGTTGCCG
>WNFF01004102.1_pt1 | contig 11895 bp, 16 predicted proteins | sample 5400441 | NCBI WGS metagenome assembly WNFF01 (sample SAMN13153345, study PRJNA577476) | soil metagenome | isolation source: 120 cm saprolite under Douglas fir tree site 2 hole 3 replicate 1 | place: USA:California | collected 2015-04-18
CCAGCCATCGCGGTGTTTACCGGCATCCGGCCTGGATCCGACGGCCGGCCGTTTGCAAAGTCTCTCGAGCGTGAACGGCGGCGGGGGTTCGTGGTCGTGCGACTTCACCTCAGCGCCGAAGTCTGATCCGGCTGTGATTCGGGCCGCGCCGGAGTCAAGATCATGGCCGCGAAGGAATCCCTCACGGTCCTGACCTGTGCGTCGGCAGCACACCGGCGTGGACAGCGCCTTTGATTTTCGAACCCGGGTGCCTCACGGTCCTGAGGCCGTGCGCGTGCTGATATATCGGCTGTGCGATAGCCGCGACCGAGTTCAATTGACGTTCGAAATCCGCTTGGACGGGGCTGCCGTCACCTAGTTCCAAGAAAATCTGTGACCTCCCTGTGACCCCCGCGTGCCTGACGGAGCAGGCGAAGTCCCCGATTTGAATACGATTTTTGGTCGGGGGCCCGGGATTTGAACCCGGGGCCTCACGGTCCCGAACCGGCGCAATGGCGTGTCCCCTCGTGTCCTATGGTGTCCGCGCGGTTCCTCCCGTACTCAAATTGGATCTTCTTCGTGTCCTCCTGTGACCTCGTGTATCCGCCTGGTTCCGTGAATGCGTGACACGGCTGTGACCTCCAGGGGCTCGGAAACTGACTCCCGATCGTCGGTCGTAGCCAGCTTCGACTCCTTTGCGAAGGGCCGTAGTTTCCGTAACGCGAACCACAGCGAAGTCAGCGGGCGCCCCGCCCGTTTAACCTAGCGTCGCCGGACGATGGTCGAACGCGCTCGCGATGATCCCGAGAGAAGTGCCGCGATTCGGCGATCCCTCCGTTGGCTGTGGTTCAGCTACATCCCCGTCATTGCCGGAATCGCGTGGCTCGTCTTCGCCGTAAGGCAGTGGGCTGGTCACCGCGGTGTATTTCTCGGCATAAGCGGGGTGATGCTCGGCGTAGTAGCCAGCGCTGCGATCGCCTTCCCCTTCATACGGGTGGCTGCTTCTGGGCGCCGAATCGCGGGTATGTCTATCGGGACATATACCTTGGTCGCGACGGTCCTCGGCGTAGCGATAGCAGTTGTCCTGGCGGTCCTGGCGTTTGCCTTGCCGCAGCCCTGAACCAAGTTACCGAGGATACGTACGACCAACCTGCGCCAGGTCCCACTCCGGAAAATCAATGCGAGTCGCTCGCTCAGGCATTTCGAGACCGTCAGCCCTTACGCCAGCGGAGGGACGGGAGGAAGATGCCATACGACCAGAAGACAATCAAAGCCTCGAGCGCAGTTTGCTCGTCGGCAGCGGCTCCTTTGGGCCAACTCTCATACGGCAGGATGGCGCGCCGCCTCGTCGCTCCGCTCTCGTGGACGAGGGAGCGCGTCCCTTGATGCTTGGTGTAAGTAATGGTCCCTCCGCCACGGCGGTAAACCTGGGCCACGACTCTCCGCCGCCCGCGAAGGCGGTCGATGGTCTCGATAAAGCGACTCGGATCCCGGCCACCAACCCAGCTGTCGATAGGCACAATCCTCTCGTCTATGTAGAGGGACCTGAACCGCAGCCGATTCCACATTTGTCGAGTGAGACGAGGTTTTAGCAGATAGTCGTCCCATCTGGCGCTCGCAATCTGCCCAAGTGACCGACCGCCATTGTTGTGGGTGGGAACGATCTCGCCGAGGAACAGAAACGGATCACGCGGCCTCGGCTGAGCGAACAGACATGTTCCTCGAGGGATTGATAAGGTGACACTTCGGGCGTTTAACCGGATCGCCGGGAAGTTGCACCTCGCGCCTGTTTGATGACGGTCGCCGCTCTTGGTGTGCACCTATCCAGCTATGGCCCGGACCAAATTGGACCCACGCTTATGAACTTGGCCCTAGCGCTATTCCCGATTGTCTTCCTGGTGTTCGGACCTGTGGTCGTGGTAGTTGCCGTCGCTCGGATACCCGTTTCCAGCTCAACCGGAGCAGGACGGTTCGAATACCGGATGGCCATGATGCACGTTCTCCGGTTTGAGGTCGCGATGGACGACCTTGGGCTCGAGGTCGATCAACGCATCGCACACGTCCTTCAGTACGGCGACCGCCTCCGCGAGGCCCATCCGATTGCTCGATGACGCGAGGAACTCTCTCAGCGACATCTCTGCACGAGGCATCACGAGCACCCAGAAGTCGTCGTGTTCGCCATGCTCAATGATCGGGATCACGTTTCGGGCCTTGCCGAGGTCGACGAAGAGGAATTCCCTGTCGGCTCCTGGATCCTTAGGGACGAGCTTTACGACTGCCTCCTGATCGCCACTCGACGCTGCAAAGACTTGGCCGAATCCGCCGCGACCAATTTGGTCGCCCAGAGTCCACTCGCGTGAGAGCTTGATGACGGTGCCTTTCATCGCTTGTCGCCTCCCCGGCGACGATCGTTTCCGGTTGCTACGAGGTCGGCCCGGGACGTGACCGGTCTTAGTCACCTTCGGGCGAGGCCTCGACAACATATTGGATTCGGTTCCCCAGCCTGTCATCGAGAATCAGCTGTCGCAGCCCGCCTCGTGAAATGCGTTGCGCCTCCTTCGTCGCATCTCCGACCCATGTGGCCTCGATGCTGAATTCCCCACGCAAATGACTGCAAATCAGGTCGAGCGCCTTGACGAGCCTGACCCTGCCATCTTTCGTAAACGACCAAAGCGGAGCGTCCCAGTCGGCCTCGTCGGAGAGCGCACTGTGGCCGTCGACATTCACGGTGCCGACCGCCGTTCGAGCTCCGCTAATCGTTGCGGCGCCAAGCTCTCTAGCCTGAATTTCAAGGCGCTTGGTCAGGTCACGGTCGAGCGCCCGGCTTCGGACGGTGACGACCAGATCGGGTGCGATTGCGGCACTAGGGTATTCCGAATCTATGGGGGGTGGATGCGTCTTGTGGTGAGGCTCGAAACGGCGCCGGCGCTGGCCAACCCCGCCGCGCCAGGTGACTTGTGGCCTCGGCGCCTGTTGAAGTTATCTACGCGGAGGGTCAAGCGACTCGAAGCTGGTTCCCGATCGACCGAAGGTAGTGTGTTTCGGAGGACTACAACCCGCCGCCGTGAGAGTTTTTGCACTCGGACTAACCGATGTTGCTTATAACAACGCTCAAGAGCGTACGGAAGTCCACACGAAGTAAGCGATCAGTCCGATGACACCCGTACCCACAATTGACAACGCGAGTATCCGTTGCGGACTTGCGACTACACCTCTACTGGCACCCGGGTATCGCCGATGGATTTCACCGAGGGTCAGCACATCGTCGTAGCTGCCGCTCAACGGCACCGACAGAGATCCCGCAATAGCGGCCGCATCGTAGGCGCCACCCAAGGTAAATAAGCTCCGGTTTCCTGTATCTACTCCGATTACGGCTTGCCTCGGCGGCCCTTCGAACGGCCTGACTCCGACTCGGATCAGTCTCGAGATGTCGTTACGTGCAATGACAGTCGTCGAATCGCGCCAGTCGGTTAGCACCAGGTGCGATGCAGTCAAAGCAATCGAGGAGTTGGAGAGATAGAGCCAAACCCATCCGACAAGTGCTGCTCCGAGAATCGCAAGCAGGAGCAGGGCCATTGGGAGCGCCCACGACGACGTAACGGGACGGGTCAGCACAACTAGGAGGAGAGCAATCTGCGCTCCGATAATGAGCACCCTGCGAGCATGTTCACGATCCAGGCCAAGCACACTTCTCACCGCAGGGCGGAAGCTAGCTACGACTGGGCCGTATGCATCCACGTCTGATTCAGGCTAACTCAGGTTCGGCGTCATCCCTCACAGATTTCGCAGCGCCGATACGGTTCCATATTTCCGCGCCGCATCCCCGAGCACCTTGGTTCACTCCAGTAACCCAGCAAGAGACCAACGCTTGCAGCAAACCAGCCAAGGCCGACGATAGCGAACACGTGGCTGATCGGATCCAGCACCTAAATCAAAAGGCGAGCAAACAGGTAATCCGCAGCCGATGCGTTATGCGGTACGCAACGAGCCCGGTGGCACTATCTACGAGGAGGTCCCCGCGATGACAGTAACCGGAGCGCTCTTCATAGCGGGAGGCGTTGTTGAAGCTGCGCTTCTGTTGGTATCGATTGTGTTCAACGGGATTTGGGGCACATATCGACCGGGCCCTGCAGCGTTCATCGGCTTGCTTGTTGTGGGCGCGATAGCGGCCGCTGCCACAGCCGGCCTCGGGCGGGCGATGTGGCGAACCACTGTCCAGCCAGTCGCCGTCATTGGCGCTCCGCCGACCGCTGGGCCACCCGTCGCGGAGGTCCGAGCGACCCTGGCTCTCGTCCTGGGGATCATGGCTGTCGTACTTCTTTGGCCTTTTGGAATACTGCTCGGCCCAGCCGCCTTTTGGGTTGGCACATCTGCAGTCCGGCGCATCAATTGGGCGCCTGGACTACGCACCGGCGGTGGCCGCGCACGGGCTGGGGCCATCATTGGCGCGGTGATTTGCGGCATGTACCTCTTTTGGGTTCTTGCCGACATCGCCGCAATTTTCATGTTCGGATCGCCGTTTCCCGCCGCGCCGTGAACGGGAGGCAGTTAAAAGGCGCTTAGTCCGGATCGCGTTTGGAATCCTGAACCAGCGCCGCGGCATCACGAGATCAGCCACCTATGCGAGGCCATACTGGAGGCATAGCCGCACTCGATTCACCTCGGAGGTCGAAGGCATGAACTTGAGACCCCTCGCTTTAGCCGTCGCGCTGCTCGTCGCCGCCTGCGGCGGTGGAGGCGGCACCGCCACCAACGCAACACCATCGCCGCAAGGGATCGCGTTCACCCTGAATGCGGTTAACAACAGCGGTGTGGATGGCGACGGAACCATCATCAAGGGATCGGGCAGCTTCACCGTAACCCTAAGGCTCACTGGGCTCACTGCGAACTCGAGCCACATGTCGCACATCCACGGGGGCTCGTGCGCCGCGACCGGCGATGTCGTGATCACGCTCGAAAACATAAAAGCAAACGGCACGGGCGCCGGCAGTGCGACCACGACCATATCCCACCCTTACTCGGTGCCCTCGACTGGCTGGTATGTCAACGTGCACGCCGGACCGGATCTGACTACAGCAGCCAACGCGGAAGCGATCGCATGCGGCGACCTGACGGCAAGCTGACACGTCTGTGAGTCCGCTCGGGCGGCGAGTGACGTAAAAACGCCGCTAGCCCGACGGGACGGCAACTGCGTCCTCCGCCGGTTCGGACTCGAGAACTACCGTCCCGGCGGCACCGTCCACCGTGATTCGCTGCCCGGTTGTGATCTGCTCCGTGGCGCCGGCCACTCCGACGACCGCAGGAATGCCGTATTCGCGGGCCACCACCGCGCCGTGCGACATCATGCCGCCCATCTCCATGACCTGGGCACCCGCGGTCAGGAACAGCGGAGTCCAGCCGGCATCTGTGGAAGGTGCGACCAGGATCTCGCCAGGCTCGAGCCTCGCCCCGGCCGGCGACAGGATCACCCGGGCGATCCCCGACACGATGCCTGGCGAGGCGGGTGAGCCTCGCAGCCTGTGCGGTTCGAAAATCACATCAGGTGTGGCGGCGGGGCGGTAAAACACGAGTTTCCCCCGTACGACAACGGCTAGCCGCGTTGCGAGCTACGTAGATTCGATTCGATCAGCAATCGCGGCTCCCAGGAAGCGATAGGCCCACTCCTCGGCGAACCTGCGCGAGCCCGCGAAGACGACTGGCACCTCGGGGTAGCGGACAGCAAGCCGGCCGAGCATGTCGGCAAGCCACGAGTCACGGCCAGGATCGATCGCGAGCTACCGGCGCCCGAGCGGGAGATTTTGAGTTCAACAGTTGGTCGGGGGCCCGGGATTTGAACCCGGGGCCTCACGGTCCCGAATCACACGATGTTCCGTCCAACGGCGGCGATTTCGGCAGTGTTCAGTTCGAAATCTGCGATCCCCCCGTGTCGCCGGTCCAGATTTGGATCAATCTTCAGCCGGATTACTACATGAACTACTACATGAACCAGCCCTTACCCAGGCTCCCGAACGATCTTCTCGACCACGCACAGGTCTGCAAGCACTGCTGCGTGATCACTCAAGGCCAGGGCATCACTTAGGTAAGAGACAGCAATCACTGATAGCTCTGGGCTAACCCAGATCGAGTCGAATCGCCGACCGGTGCCTGATGCGTTTCGTCGCTTACCGGTCCAGTGAGACTCCGCCAGTGGGCCGGCTGGGCGCAACCTTCGAATCTCGGCGAGAGCATCTGCATGTTCCTGGAGCCAAAGCCGGTACGAGTCGGAGAGCCGATGGCTCCTCGCGGGCCCCCACACTAGATCGTCGCCGGGAAGGCCTCCGAGCCTCCTCATTCCGGTATGCCAGTGCGTTCGAGTCAGCAGGAAGTCGGGATGATCAATCTCCGGCGTGTTGGCATCGGCGCCGAGGACCAACGGTTCGCTCGCGTCGTTAAGCCAATCCAAGAAGCCGAGCGCTTGCTCAACCTTCCGGTATCCCCATGAAACGCCCGGAGGTGCGTGGTAACTAATCGCAAGCATTTCGATCCCATGAGTCGCCACCCGCGCTACGTGCACCCGTTCCGGCAGCGGCAAGGCTCGTATCTGCGGCATAGCGCCTACTAGCTCGATTCGCCCACCGACGGCCGCCAGCCGACGCCGGCCAGATCCGCTCGCTTCAGACGGGTCGAGTTGGTAGCTGAGCCACTTGAGCTCTGCGTGCTGCCTGACCGACTCGGCTGAGGCGGGATTGAGTTCCTGCAAGCAGACGAGATCGGGCTCTAGCGTCCGGAGGTAGTTCCCTTGCAAGGCAGCTCGGCTCGGACTGCTAAAAGCCAGGTTCCAGGTGAGGACTCGCACATCAAATCTGCGACCGACCTGAGTCACTTGCGACGGCATGGGGCTTTAACGCTGGGTTCGCTCTGTACCTGAAAAAGGGGTTTTACAGACCGGACATCCGCGGGGCTGGCGTGCTCCATACGTTCGTGTGGGAATGTCAGGCTGGCGTGTTCCATGCACGTGCCGATCCCGCCGCTCGGCATCACGTGGCTTCACCATCCACCGAGCCCATCGGAGATTTCATCCACTTGAATTGGGCGGATCACCTTTTCCAGCCGCTTTCATTAACTCGACATCGAGATAGCCCCTGACTGTGGCCTCCAGGTCGCCGAGGCCCTGGACTAGCACCCACCGACGGCTGAACAGACTCCATCGCGCAGCAGTGAATGAATCCCATTCCCCATTGATCTCCAAGCCAATACCACGTCTGATCAGAGACCTCACGCGCCCGATGGACAAGTCCATGTTGGCCGTATTGAACTTTGGGTGGTATTCGTCCATCAAGCTGTCTGCCAGCGATTCAAGGTGACTGAGAGTTGGAATTGGCTCCAATTCTTCAGCTAAACGCCTGCCTGACCACCCGTCGCGCGCCTTCGATCTTGTGCCGCTGGCCGGACGTGCTGCATCGCATCACCTGATCTAACATTCGCCTTGGTTGCCGGACAACACGAGTCCCGTTGTTGGATCAAGCGCAACGATGGTCTCCACTGGCGCGTAGCCGACACGACCCTGGACGCGGATCGTTCCCCGTGGGCCGTCCAGCAGCTCGAAGTCATTCAAAAACAGTCGGTCTGTGACCCAGCGTAGCCCTGAGACATCGATGAGAGCCGCATCCGTGTGGGAACCGATGAGAACGAGGTCGGTCCCCTTCGGTCTCGCTATGACGGAGACGGGATGGATCGGCAGAACCACGGTGAGAGAAGCATCGTTCGCATCGAGCAGATATGCATCCAAGCCAGTTGCCACCAGAACATGCGTTGGGTTCGGGCACGAGTAGACCCCGGCGATCACCCCCGGTCCTCAAGCGCGAACGAAGCAACCCACGGCCCCCGGTGTCGGGGGACACCTTGACGGTCACCCTGTCTCGGCCTTTCGCACCGAACTCGAAGTTAGGGAAGGGCCACGGGCCATTGCCGGGATACTCGGGGTTCACTTCAACGTCATAAGAGTGCTCGAACCCGAGATCAGTGAAGTCGAACTCCATGGGCAAATTATCAGATAGGCCAGCAACCGTTCGGCGGCCCAGGGTTCGCCATCCCGCTGCGGCGCATAGCGGGGCACTGTGCCAACGCGTTGCTCCCTAGTTGCACGCGTGTCGATACCAGGGTTGCGAGTGGGGCCGTGCTCTCTTGGTAATGACCACGAACATCGGCGATCACATGTGGGTGTGCTACGTCAGTGCTACACCAATACAGCGACGTTGTCACATATGCAGCAGACGAGGTGTGCGGTTCGAATTTAGAAACTGGTCGGGGGCCCGGGATTTGAACCCGGGGCCTCACGGTCCCGAAATCTAGGCGGTCTCGTCCACCGAGGTCGATTTCGAGGGATTTGAGGCAAGTCGGAAATCTGACGAGGCGATTTGAGGCCAGTTTTGGCCACTAGTGTCACCAGAATTACTACATGAACTACTACACAGAATGTCTACCCAGGTAAATCGGTTCAGGCCATCGAGACGAGCCTGGCCGGCCTGGTCACTCCGCCCGATCAACGACCACGGGGACCTCGTCTTTTATGCCTCTGAGCAGTAGCCATGCTCCAATGGTCAATTCAAACGGGAGGATTGGAAGAAATACAAATATCGAAACATCATGGCCAAGAAATTGGAGCGCGAGCCCAACTAAAGCTACGGACACTGCCGTGAGACCGAAGAGAGATATGACGCGCGGGACATACCGCGATTGGTAAAACAGGTAATACCAAAGCATTCCCCCGAAGCAGTAGAAAAGCAACTCTGTCGTTTGGCCCAGCTGCACGACAACACCGCTGTAGAGAACTTCGCCCAGCGTTTGATAGTAGGAATGGTCCGGAGCTCCGGCCTGCACGAATTCCTGGCTTAGAGGTATCAGAGCGGAAGCCCCAACCTTGCTTATGGCTAAAGCCGTTGCCTCTGTTAGCCAGCATCCTAGGGCAACAAGGGCAATGGTCCTGTTCTGTTTGTTCAGGACGACGTAGAGCAGGACTGCTAGGACAATAATTCCAAGACTGGTAACCAGATCACCAAGGATGAAGATTCGCATCGGGGTAAGTCGATTTGAAATTTCAACCAGGATGTCGGATATGCCACCGGATCCAACAGCTGACATGAGCAGCAAGCCACTGCCCAAGCTCGTGAAAACGACGATCAAGAACGCTGCACCTAGAAGCTTGGGGACGTATTTCCTTGTAGTCATCTGTTCTTCGGTTGAATCTGCGCCTGCAGTTTCCATGGTGCTGCCTCAGACATAGTTGGTGCGGCCGACACGGATATGACGACCTTTCCTCGAGCGCGCCCTGTTTCGAGATAGCGGATGGCGTCTGCTGCTTCGCGGAGCGGATACGTCCTGTCAATGACCGGCGTGACGCTGCCGGCCTCAATCAGTTCCCTTAGGAATTTCAGGTCCTTGCTATTTGGCTTCGTGTCAAGCGGACTCAAGGTCTGGCCGATGAACAGCGACAAGAGGACGGCCTTGATGATCCGGTCGACTGGCCCGATGAAGCGACCTGGGGAGTCACCGCTGCTTAGTACGAGCCTGCCCTTAGGGGTGAGTACGCGTCGGCAGGCAGACGGTGAGGCGGTGCCCGCGAGCTGAAAGATCAGGTCGTACTTTTGACCACGCCGCGTGAAGTCCTCTCGGGTGTAGTCGATGACGCTATCGGCGCCGATCGAGCGGACCATTTCCAGATTCCTCGTGCTGCACACTCCGGTCACATCAGCGCCGAACCATTTCGCGATCTGCACCGCGAACGTCCCAACGCCTCCCGACGCACCGACGATCAGAACCCTCTGCCCTGACCGTATCTCTCCGACATCACGAAGGCCTTGCAGGGCGGTCAACGCTGCGAGAGGGACGGTGGCCGCTTGCTGGAAGCTCAGGTTCGCGGGCTTCAACGCCAGGAGTTCCTCCGGGACAGATACGTACTCCGCGAAGGCACCTACCCGGACAAAGCCGAAGACCTCGTCGCCGGGCCGGAACCGCGTCACTTCGTTGCCGACCGCCTCAACATCGCCCGCCATGTCGCTGCCGAGAACCGAGTTCTTCGGTTTGCGCACTCCCGCTCCCGCCAGGCGAGCGATGTAGGGCAGGCCCCTCATGAAGTGCCAGTCCCAGGGATTCGGTGAAGCTGCGCGGACGCGTACAAGAACCTCGTCACGCTCGACGTCGGGTTTGCGAACTTCCTTGAGTTCAAGAACGTCCGCCGAGCCGAACTCCTCGTGTGCGATCGCCTTCATTTCTCTGCTCCTCCACATCCAACGGCTGCGGCAGCGGGTTGGCCGCTAACCGGGTGTACACCGTACACCTCGTGGTAGTCTAGGTGTACGGCATACACTTGTCAAGAGGACTGTGGACTTCAGCGACCTGTCACAAGGAAAGGTGGTCCAGATGGCACAGCAGATCGAGGCTCCGCGCCGGGTCCCCCTGAGCAGGGGCCGCGTGCTGCGAGCCGCCGTCGCCCTTGCCGACGACGCCGGGATCGAGTCGCTCAGCATGCGAAAGCTTGCTGAGGAGCTTGGAGTCGTGCCGATGGCGCTGTACAAGCACGTGACCAACAAGGAAGAGCTCCTGGACGGAATGATCGATGTGGTCGTCGGCGAGATCGATCCTCCAGTCCGCGGAACCGATTGGAAGACGGCTGTCCGGCAGAGAATCCTCTCTGCGCGACGAGCGCTGCTACGTCACCCGTGGGCGTCACGAGTGATCGAGTCGCGGACGAGCGCGACACCGGTTGTGCTCGACTACATGGAGTCGATGATCGAAATGTTCCGGGCCGGCGGCTTGTCCATCAATCTCACCCATCACGTGATGCATACAATCGGCAGCCGTCTGCTGGGGTTCACCCAGGAGCTGTTCGACGACTCACAAAGTGTCGATCCCGAAATGCGGGTGGTCATGATCCGCGAGATGGGACGGAAGTATCCCTATATCGCGGAGATAGCCAGCGCGGCCTCCCACGAGGGAGATTCGGTCGTGGGTCAAGGTTGCGACGATCAGTTCGAGTTCGAGTTCGCGCTGGATGTGCTCTTGGACGGATTCGAAAGACTCCGGCGGCAGGAGAGGACGTCCGGCCATCATCAGAGACCACAAGAGAATCGCTGAACTGGCGCGCTGTATGGCGCCATCTTCCAGGCGGTCGGGGCGATGAGGAGCTCTAGCGTCCCTAGTTCCGTTCCGCGGAATTTGTAATCCGGCGTCGCCCCCGCAGCTGACGCCGACAACCTCAGTGATCGCCGATTCCGGCCTCCTCTGGCATGGTGCAGCGTCACCGGCTCAATCGCGGCGGCGACCGCTATGCCAATGCGGCGTTGCATCAAATCGTGGTCGTCAGGCTGCGATACAACGAGGCCACCAGGGCCTACTTTGCGAAGCGCAAGGCCGACGGCAAATCCAAGAAGGAGATTTTCCGCTGCCTCAAGAGATACGTCGCGCGGGAGGTCTACCGGACCTTGGTCGACCCGCGCCAAGAAGCCGCTCGCAGCGCCGCCTGAGCACCTCAAATTGGCCCCTTGACATCTATAGGAGGATCGAAAATGGTCGGGGGCCCGGGATTTGAACCCGGGGCCTCACGGTCCCGAACCGTGCGCGCTGCCAAACTGCGCCAGCCCCCGACGCGAGTGATTCTAGACGCCTACGGCCGCGAGCCCTTCAGCGCGCCGGGCCGTGTGCACCCCCCAGCTCGGCGTCGACCTGCGTCCTCACCTCCATCAGGGTCGCCGTTGCGTCGGCGATCCGCGAGCCATCGTCTCGATTTTCGACATAGGCGTAGGCGTAGACCAGCGAGCGCCGCACGTTTTCGACCTTGCCCACCACCCTCACCGCCTCGCCCAGCTTCAACGGTCGCCGGAAGCTGACCTGCAGGCGGCCGGTCACGCCCGGATGGCCGGCGTGCCACGCCGCCCAACC
>WNFF01005178.1_pt1 | contig 11893 bp, 11 predicted proteins | sample 5400441 | NCBI WGS metagenome assembly WNFF01 (sample SAMN13153345, study PRJNA577476) | soil metagenome | isolation source: 120 cm saprolite under Douglas fir tree site 2 hole 3 replicate 1 | place: USA:California | collected 2015-04-18
TCTTCCTTGCGCAGGACCGCGAGATAGCCGAGCGCGAGCAGCTCATAGCTCGCGAGAGTGTACTGCAGCCATGCGGCCGTCTCTTCGGGCGACCGCGGCCGGCCGGCGGGATAAAGATTTTGCGCGACTTCGGGGAGTGCGTGGATGCGAGTGAAGAATGGTAGATCTTCCGGCACGATCCGACGCAGCACGAGGCGAGCCGACTCCAGCCGGTCTGTGCCGTGGGCGAGGGTCACGTTGAAGACGCCTTCATGTCGCTCGGATTATAGAGCCTTTCGGGAAGTGACCGTGTCAGCGAGGCGAGCGCGCTCGAGCGCCGCCATCCGCCGGTAGGGATCCGCGCCGAGCTCGGTCGCGAGGGCCTCCAGGGACTCGAGCGCGCTCTCGATCGCGGAGCGGTCCGAGACGGGCTCCGAGGCAAGGAGGCGCACCCGCGCGAGCTCGACGTCGCAGGCGCTGAGTCGCCAGCCATGCCCCCGCTCGACAGACTCGCGCGCTTCGGCGAGGAGCGCGCGGGCTCCGGAGCGATCGCCCGCGGCCCGCCTCGCGTCCGCGAGCGCCGCCAGGATGCGCGGTTCGTACCACAGTGCGGCGCGCCTCGCGCGCGCGAGGGCGAGCGCGGTCTGGAGCGTGCTCGTGGCGGTGGCGACGTCGCCGGCGGTGAGCTCGGCGGCGCCGAGAAACGCGGCGGCCTCGACCCGGGAGAACGGACTGCCGCGCTCTTCCGCCAGCTGGGCGGCACGGCGGCCGTGAGCGAGCGCGCCGGCGAGATCGCCCCGCAGCCGCAGCACCTCGCACAGGAATCCGTGCGTCCCGCAGAGGGCTTCGAGTCTACCGTCCTTCTCGTTGGCGAGGAGAGATTCCAGGACCGCCTGAGCTTCAGCCGCGTTCCCCTGGTAGGCGCTCGCGAGCGCCCACCAGATGCGACAGAAGGCCGGTGCGGTGGAACGCCCGACCGCCTCCCGCAGCCCGGCAAGCCCGGCGAGCTCGGCCAGGGCTCGCTCGGCAATGGCGCGCGCGGGTTCGAGGCGGCCGACCGCCAGCTGCGCGTGCGCCAGCACCGCGTGCATCTCAAACGCGAGGGCCGCGTCGTCGGATCCCTCGGCGAGCTCGGCGGCTCGCTCCGCGCAGGCGAGGTACTGCGCTACGTCGCCCGCGAGCCCGCATAGGCGTCCGTAGGAGGTGAGCAGGAACGCGTGACCTCGCGGATCCCCCAGTCGCTCGGCGACCGCGCGTGCCTCCTCGAAGAGGTCCTGGGACTCCCGCTCTTCGATGCCCGCGATGCGGCCGATCTCGAGTAGCGCGATGCGCGAAGTGAGCTCGAGCACTAGGGTCTCGCGGGACTCCGGAAGGGCGGCGAGGAGCTGGGTGACCCTGCGGCAGTGCCTCACTCCATCCGCCGGATCGCTGCGCGCGAAGCGCCGGCCCGCGTGCTCGTGCCAGCGCGCGGCCTCGAGGTGCTCGCCCGCCTCCTCGAAGTGATGGGCGAGGAGCGCGGCGTGCATCGGGGCCGCCGATCCGTGGATCGCGAGCAGCGCTCGCGCGACGCCCCCGTGCGTCCGGCGCCGGCGAACCAGAAGCTGGGTGCGGTAGGCCACTTCCTGGGTGAGGGGATGCCGGAAGGCGCACTCACCCGGAGGCCCCGCGGGACCGAGGAGCTCGGCGGTCGCGAGCCGCTCGAGCGACGCGGCGAGATCGGGTCCGGGCAGATCGACCACGATGCGCAGCAGCTCCGTCGGCACATCTCGGCCGACCACCGCGGCGGCCTGGAGCACGTCCTTGTCGCGCGGCGAGAGTCGATCGATGCGGGACGCGAGGACGGCCTGAACGGTCTCGGGCAGTGCGATCTCCTCGACCGGGGCGGCCGGCGCGTACGCGCCGCGTTCGCCACGCAGTACGCCGCGTTCGACGAGCGAGCGAACGATCTCCTCGACGAAGAGCGGATTGCCGCGGGCACTCGCTTCGATCCGGGCGCAGAGCGGCGCAAGCGCGGGGTCGGATCCGAGCCAGTCGTCGAGCAACGTCGAGGAGTCTTGGGCGGCGAGGGGCGCCAGCGACAGCCGCTCGACCCGCGCGGACCACGCGGGCCGATACTCGGGGCGCGTGGTCGCGAGCAGGAGCGCCCTGCTGCCGGCCGACTCCGGAGCCAGGAGACGCTCGGTGAGCATCGCCAGCGCGGCTTCGCTCGCCGGGTCGAGCCAGTGCAGGTCCTCGATCCAGAGCAACGTGGGTTCGCGTCGAGCGCGGGCCTGGATCAGATCGCAGAGTGACTGGAAAAGACGCGTGCGGCGCGCCTCGGGCTCTAGCTCCGAAGGAGCCAGCGCGGGATCGGGCGCGCCGAGAAGCTCGAGCCAGAAGGCCAGAGCGATCGGGTCGACGGGCTGCGAGCTCGCCAGACCGCGCCGGACGGCGCCTCGGATGTCCGCCGCCGAAGCGTCTTGGTCGACGCCGAAGAGACCGCGGGCCAGCTCGACGATGGCGTGGAAGGGGAGCATGCGTCCGTGGGAGAGCGCGCGGGCATAGTGGAGCGGCACGCCTCGGGAGCGCTCGACGAACTCGTGACACAGGCGGCTCTTTCCCGCACCCGGCTCCGCGGTGAGCAGGACGACGGTCGGCCGACCGGACTGCGCGTCGCTCAGAGCCCTCTCGAGCAGCGCGAGCTCGGGTTCCCGGCCGACGAAGCGCGAGAAACCCCGGGCGCGCGAACGGTCGAAGCGGCTCCGGATCGGACCCGGACCCCGCAGGTCGAACACCCGCACCGGGACGCTCGCGCCCTTGAGGTTCTGCTCCCCGCGGTCGAGGAGGTCGAAGAAACCCGACGCGAGCCGTGCGGTCTGCTCGGTTACGCTGATGCCGCCCGGCGGCGCCAGCTGCTGCACACGGGCGGCGAGGCCGACGACGTGACCCTGCGCGGTGTAGTCCATGCGGAGGTCGTCGCCGATTCGCCCGACGACGACCTCGCCCGAGTTGAGGCCCATCCGCACCGCGAAATCGAGCCCGCTCTCGCGCCGGACGTCTTCGGCGAGCGCCCCGAGGTCGTGCGCCAGCTCGAGCGCGGCCGCGCAGGCGCGCTGGGCGTGGTCCTCGTGGGCGATCGGGGCGCCGAAGAGCGCCATGATGCCGTCGCCGGTGTACTGATTGATCGTCCCCTCGTAGCGGTGGACGCCGTCCGCGAGGATCCGGAAGAGGCGATCGAGGAGGCGATGCCACTCCTCGGGATCGACGCGCTCGGCGAGCTCCATCGAGCGCGCGACGTCGGCGAAGAGGACGGTGACGGGCTTTCGCTCTCCCTCGAGCGCGCTCTTGGAGGCGAGGATCTTCTCGACGAGGTGGCGCGGCGTGTAGGAGCGCGGCTCGGGGGCGGTCGCCGGCGCCGCCAGACGCGCGCCGCAGTCGTTGCAGAACCTCGCCCCGGCGGGGTTCTCGTGTCCACAGGATGGGCAGCTCATCGCGCCTACCCATCTTAGCCCCTCCGCCTGCGAGTCGTCCCCCGGAGATCGGCGAGCGTTGTCGCTCGAGGGGCCTATTTCTTGATGGCGAAGTCCGCCTCGTCAAAGATCCGACGGATCTCGATCACGTCGCCTTCGTCGGCGGGGCACCGCTGCACCCATTTCACGAGCTCTTCTTGTGAGCTGGCCTCCACCATCCAGTAACCGCCCAGCACTTCTGTCGTCTCGATGAACGGCCCATCGGTCACCGTGGGCTTGCCTTTGCCGAACGAAACACGCGCGCCGGTGTTGAGCGGATGAAGGCCGTTCAGCGAGAGGATGGTGACGGCCTTGCCCAACTCCTCATTGAAGCGGGCCATGTCTTCGACTTTCTTTGGGTCGGGCACAAAGCCGGGGTCCAACTTCTTATTGCCTCGGTAAACATTGGGGATCATCAGCATCATGAATTGCATGGATCTTCTCCTTGGTGTGTATGTTGGTCCTGCACCGTTAGTCGTTCGGCGGTCCCGAAAGTCGACACACATCCAAAGTATTGTGTTTCGAGCTCCTGGGGCCGCCGTTCTCAGCCGTCGTGGCCCCGTTCCTATTTCTTGATGGCGAAGTCCGCCTGGTCAAAAATCCGACGGATCTCGATCACGTCGCCTTCGTCGGCGGGGCACCGCTGCGCCCATTTCACGAGCTCTTCTTGTGAGTGGGCCTCCACCATCCAATAACCGCCCAGCACTTCTGTCGTCTCGATGAACGGCCCATCGGTCACGGTGGGCTTCCCTTTGCCGAACGAAACACGCGCGCCGGTGGTGAGCGGATGAAGGCCGTTGAGCGAGAGGACGGTGACGGCCTTGCCCAACTCGTCATTAAAGCGAGCCATCTCTTCGACTTTCTTTGGGTCGGGCACAAAGCCGGGGTCCAACTTCTTATTGCCTCGGTAAACATTGCAGATCATCAGCATCATGAATTGCATAGATCTTCTCCTTGGTTTGTATTGTGGTCCTGCACCCGTAATCGGGTGGCGGCCGCGAAAGTCGACACACGTCTAAGTCTCGCGCTGCAGCGAGGCCTTGAGCCGGCTGAGGGCCTCGTCCCACTGGCCTTCGATGTGGTCGAGCCACCGTCGCGCCTCGTCGAGGCGGGCCGGCTCGATCTCCCAGACGTGGTCGCGGCCCACGCGGGCGCCGCGCACCAGGCCGGCGCCCGCGAGCACGTGCAGGTGCTTCGTGACGGCCTGGCGCGTGACGCCCGCACCCGCGGTGAGGCGGGCGATCGACATCGGTCCCCCCGTGCACAGTCGGGCGACGAGGCCGAGGCGTGTCTGGTCCCCGAGCGCGGCGAAGACCGGCGCGGCGCCGGCGAGCTCGCCCGCGCGGGGGCGCAGCTCCCCTTCGAGTTCCTTAGCCCGCCGTCGCGACATACTTCTCGATCGCCTGCATCTGGAACGTCCAGCCCTCCCCGTTCATTCGATACGCCTGGGCCCGGCGCGCCAGAGGGACCTGATCGAACCCGGACTCTACCACGGTGAGCATGGTGCCGCCGGGAGCGTCCGCGAGCTCAAAGACCACGAGGGTGGTGGGCTCCGCGGAATAGTCGACGCCGGCCTCCACGGGGTGCGGGTGCCAGCGCCAGGAGAACAGCCGCTCGGGCTCCATCCGCTCGATGGTGATGTCGAACACCACGTGCTCGTAGCCCGGGTGGGTGATCGCCCCGCGCACATGGGCCCCCGGCGCAAAGGTGCCCTCCACCTTGACGCCGAACCACGTGCCGAACTCTGCTGCGTCGGTGAGCGCGCGCCATACTCGGCGTCGCGGCGCGCGCAGCAGGATCTGCCTCTCGATGCGGTCCGTGTTGGCTGGGCTCATGTGCAACCTCCTGGATGCAGGTTAGCCACGGACGGGCTGAAATGCAACTGGAAAGTTGCTCTTGGACGGTTTCAGCTGCCTGGCTTCCGACGGACGGGCATTTCCCGCAGAACCAGCGGCTCGCGGTTACTTGGCGCGCAGCTGCCCCAGGGCACTGAGCCTCTTGCCGCTATGGGGCACACCGAAGAGATCCCCAGCAGGTGTCCCCGTCACCTCCCCGCGTACGATGACACCTCCGACCACTTTGATCGAGGCATCACGGCCCCAGCATTCGCCGGGCAGATAGCCCCAGCACGACTCGTAGTCCGCGGTGAGGACTTGCTCTTGGAGCGTGTTCATATCGCCCTGGACGGGTTGGTTGAACAGGCGGTACCAGGGGGTGATCACGGCGCGCGCCTGTGCCTCGGTCAGACTCTGTGCCGAGGCGGCAAGGGGAGTGGTCAGCACGGCGGTGGCGACGACGAGTCGAGCGAGCCGCTTCATGGTCGGTATGCCTCCTCTAGAGTTTCGATCCACCGTCGACCGGAATACTGGCCCCGGTAACCCAGCGCGCCGCGTCCGAAGCCAGGAACGCAACCACCTCGGCAACGTCCTCCGGCTGTCCGATTCGCTTCAACGCTTGCATCGCAAGGGTCACCTCTCGACCTGCCTCCGTCTTTGTGAAATTCGACATGTCAGTCTCGATCACTCCTGGCGCAACCGCATTTACACGAATTCCGCGAGGTCCGAGAATCGCAGCGAAGTTCTTGACCAGAGTCTCGATCGCTCCCTTGGTCGAGGCGTAGGCAAGGATCGTTCGACTATCAAGATCGGGTGTGCCCACTACGGTTCGAGCCGCGAGAGACGAGATCAAAACAATGCTCGAGCCTTGTCCGAGGATGGGCAGGACCTGCTGTATCAGAAAAAACGGGCTGCGCACGTTCGTTGACCCCCGCGTTGCACACAAGCACATCCAGTCGCTCGCCGCCGATCGAGCGAACCTCTTTTGCCAACGATGTTGCGCCATCCGTAGTTGCCAGGTCCGCCCGGATCGCCTCCGCCCGTCCGCCTTTTGCACGGATGCTCTCGACCAGAGATTCCGCTTCTTGCGAGGAGCGGCCATAGTGGACGAGTAGATGCGCCCCGGCCTCTGCAAGCGCCGCCGCGGTCGCGCGACCAATTCCCCTTGATGCGCCCGTCACCAGCGCAGTCTTGTTTCGAAGCGTCGCCATTTCCATCACGGTCATGGTTGTTAGGTCGGCGCTGGTCAGGCGTTGGTGCCGCCATCCACGGTCAGGTTCGCGCCCGTGATGTAGGACGCCTCCGGCCCAGCCACGAACGCCACCAGCGCGGCAACCTCGTCAACATGCCCGTAGCGGTCGAGCGCGGTGGCGGCCTTCTGAGGCACCGCCCAATCGCCTGCCGCGGGATTCAGATCCGTGTCGATCGGACCCGGCTGGACGTTGTTGACCGTGATACCCCGGCTCCCGACCTCTCGGGACAACCCTTGCGTGAACATCTTTACCGCTCCCTTCGTGGCCGAGTAGGGCACCAGGCCGGGCACCATGACACGCTCCCCCACGGACGAGCCGATCATGATGATGCGACCGCCGGTCTTCATGTGCTTCAGGGCTGCTTGCGTCGCGACCAGTGTGCCGCGGAGATTGATGTCAATCAGGCGGTCCAGCTCCTCCAGCGTGGTCTCCTCGAAGCTCTTGGGAATGGCAGTTCCGGCATTGTTCACGAGCACATCGAGTCCGCCGAAGCGCGCGACGGTCTTTTCGACCGCGGCGGTGCCGGCGTCGGCATCGGCGGCGTCCGCCTGGATCGCGATCGCCTTTCCGCCAGCGCGCTCAATATCCTTGACGACCGCCGCGGCCGCGTCGGCACCTTTCGTGTACGTGATGGCCACGTTCGCTCCGTCCGCGGCCAGACGCTTGGCGATCGCAGCACCGATGCCGCGCGAGCCGCCGGTAACGAGTGCAATCTTTCCTTCGAGTGCCTTTGACATTGTCCTTCTCCTTTCCACCTCTCGAAACTAGACGTATGCTTGTCAGGCATGAGCCTCGATTGTGCTGCCCGCCCGACGCATCCCAAGATCACCTCATTAGATGCCAAAGCTGGGCCGTCGTCGCATCATCGAGAGGTACTTTGTAGGGCTGAGCAGCGATGCTTATGGAGCATGGGGGAGAATGATGGAGCTACGGCACTTGCGCTATTTCGTTGCGGTCGCCGAGACCGAGAGCCTCACCCTGGCCGCAAAGGTAAAGTTGCACACCTCGCAGCCTTCACTTAGCCGCCAGATCCGGGACCTTGAGGAGGAGATCGGTGCCCGACTTCTTACGCGCGGCGCTCGCGGCATCGAATTGACACCAGCGGGACGCGTGTTTCTCGACCACGCCCGCTCAGTGCTTTCGCAGGTAGAGACGGCAAGCGAGGCTGCTCGCCGGATCGCTCATCCGGCAAAGCCCTGCTTCGTCATGGGCTTTCTTACTGGCCACGAAGTGACGTGGATGCCCGAAGCCTTAAGGATGTTGCATGACGAGCTGCCCAACGTCGACGTGCTGATATCGAGTCAATACTCCCCGCTGCTTGCGGAGGGCCTTTCGAAGGGAAGAATCGATGCAGCTGTTCTTCGACGGGAGAAAGGGGTGCCGGGGTTGGCATTCCGCCTTCTCGTGAAGGAGCCTTTGATGGTGGTCCTGCCTCGTGACCACCATCTTGCGGCGCGAGAAGCGATCAGGCTGCGGGATCTAGTGGGCGAGACATTCGTGAGCGTGTCGGACACGGCTCCTGTATTGCGTGCGGTCATCGACGACTACCTGAAGCGGTCCGGAATCAATATCACGCCTGCTCACGAGGCGGACCACCTCGCCATGGGGATGTCCCTGATAGCATCGACGCGCGGCTTGGGGCTGTTACCGGCTTATGCGCAGAACTTTCTCCCTCGGTCTGTGACGAGCCGTCCGCTCCAGGGGGATACGCCAACCGTCGATCTGGTGCTCGGTTACAACAGGGGGAATCAGTCTCCGGTTCTAAAGCTATTGCTCTCGAGACTGGACGAGCTGGTCGCTCGTGTCTCGTTACGACCCGCGTCGTAGGCTCATTGGGGTGTCGGCGCCACGGCGGCGGCGCTACGGTTTCAGGAAGGTCAGTAGGTCTGCGTTAATGGTGTCGGCCTGAGTCGTGGGCATGCCGTGCGGGAACCCCTTGTAGGTTTTCAATGTGCTGTTCTTCAGCAACTTTGCCGACAGCGGTGCCGAATCGGCATAGGGGACGATCTGGTCGTCATCGCCATGCATCACCAGGACCGGCACGGTGATCTTCTTCAGGTCTTCGGTGAAGTCCGTCTGGGAGAACGCGACGATGCCGTCGTAGTGCGGCTTTGCGTCTCCGCGCCACCAATTCCAGATCACGCCGTGAGAGGGTTTCGCCCCAGGCCGGTTATAGCCATAGAACGGTTCTGGTGGTGGTTCGGGGTGCCGCCGAAGCGGCCAGGGCGACATGCGGTCCCTACCGGGAAAGCGAAGTTGCTTGACAAAATGCGACGGGGAGGCTATCCAGAGTTCATGCTGTATAAACTGACCACGGATTGTCGTAGATTCTCGTTGGCGATCCTTCCAGTCCTTCTGGTGGCGATCACCGCGCTTACCCCGTTGGCGTTCGCGAGCCCTCCGGATCCGTCCTGGGTCCAGGGCATCTACGACGATGCAGACTTTGACGATGTGGTGGTCTTCATCGTCTCCGGTGCTGCCGTGGTCGAGCTGTTTCTCCAGCTGGATCTTCGCCTCGCCCTACCCCTTGCCGGGCATACCGCGCCGCCAGAGCAAGATGCCGTCCCAGCTCTCTTCCGTTCATCGCTCCAGCCCCGCGCCCCTCCCGCTTCCTGAGTTCTTCCGCTAGCACCCGCCGCGGCTAACCCGCGGCTCCGACGTTCGCTCGTCCAACGCCCGTCCTTTATGGATCCGCTCGGGCCCACGAGCCGATGTCGGCCTTCGACGAGCGTCCGCTCCGGGAGGGACGCTGTGAGGAAGGGCGAACCCTCAGACCATCTGGAGGTGTGCGTACGGGAAATGACTCAGCATGGACGCTGGACTTGCGGGCCTCGCAGGGCTCGTCGTGGAGGGTCAGCGGTGGCGAGGAGGTTTCTCATGCGTGTCGCCGTGGCGGCAGTGTGGTGTCTCAGCGGCGTGCTCGCGTTCGGCCCGGCGGTGGCCCAGGAGCCCTTGGCGCGGGTATCGCTGGACGAAGCTCTCCAGCTGGCCCTGCGGCAGAATCCCACGCTGCGGGCCCAGCAATTCGCCCTGGAGTCGACGAAGGCTGGGCAGGTCACGGCCGCGCTCCGGCCGAACCCGACGATGAACTTTCTCGCGGAGCAGTTCGGGGGAGGCTCGGCGAGCCAGACCCAGTACACCATCAACGTGGGCCAGCCGATCGAGCTCGGCGGGAAGCGCCAGCGGCGGATCGACTCGGCGCTGGCAGCCACTCGGGTCGCCGGGTATCAGGTCGATGAGATCCGACGCCAGACTATTCTCCTGGTGAAGACTGCGTTTGCCGGCGTGCTTATCGCCTCGGAACAGCTGGCCCTGGCCGAGCAGAATCTGAAGACACTCGATGACACGGAGCGGCTCCAGCGGCTCCGGGTGGAAAAGGGAGATCTCTCCGAACTCGAGTTGCTCCGGATCCAGGTGCAGCGGTTCACCTTCGAGCGGGATGCCGCCGATGCCCGACAGGCCCTGGCGGCGGCGAAGATCGCGCTGCGAACGGCCGCGGGGGTGGCCAACATCGCCCCCGACTTCGACGTCGTCGGCGAGCTCGGGTTCAAGGAGATACCCCTGGATCGGACCGTGCTCATGCGCACGGCGCTCGATAACCGGCCGGATCTCCGAGCGGCAGAGGCAGACCGCGAACGGGCGCGCGCGGATCACCGGCTGGCCCGGGCGAATGCCTGGGGGGACATCACCCCGCAGGTGGAGTACCAGCGGATCGGTCCGGACAACACGATCGGGTTCGGCTTCAGCCTGCCGTTTCGGATCTTCGACCGCAACCAGGGCGAGATCGCCCGGACCCAGGCGGAGATCGCGCGGGTCGACGCGGTGCGAGAGGCGACCGCGCTGCAAGTGCTGGCCGCGCTGGATACAGACCTCGCGGCCGCGACCACGCAGCGCGCCCGCGTGGTGATGCTCCGCGATACCTACCTGCCGAGGGCCACGCAGGCGCGCGACACAGTGGACTATGCCTACCGCCGCGGGGGAGCCAGTCTGCTCGACTTTCTGGACGCCCAGCGGAGCTACCGGGAAACCGCGCTGGCCCACCTGCAGGCCTTGGCGGGCTACCTGTCGGCCATCTACCAGCTCGAGGCCGATATTGGCAGCCCAGCGCCGGTCGCAGCGTGCGGGGACTCGTCGGCGGCATCCTTGGCTGCGGCCAAGTCGACGGGCGAGATGCCAGCGCCCGCGGCCCCCGCGGCGGTGGTCCGGGTCGTCAGCCCGGAGTACAAGACGCGGGTGACCACCCTCGAGACGACCGGCAAGGTCCAATTCAACGAGGAGCAGCTCGTGCGCATCACGGCCCCCGTCACGGGCCGCGTCGTGGAGGTGCTGGCGCGTCCGGGAGAAGGGGCAGAGCCCGGGCGCCGCCTGTTGGCCATCGACAGTTCCGATCTGGGGGCGGCCAAGTCCGACTACGCGAAGGCCGTCTCGGATGCCGAGCACGCCGAGCACGCGATCGACCTCGCCCGTGATCTCTTCGAGGCGAAAGCTCTCGCCCAAAAGGAGGTCCGGGCGGCCGAGAACGAGTATCGCAAGGCGGTAGCCGAGCGTGAGCGGGCCGCTTCGCGGCTGGGCACGCTCGGGGTGCCCGAGACGCAGTTGAAGGCGATCGGGTCGCATGCCGACGCGAGCACGCTGGTCGTCGTGCGAGCGCCCCGGAGCGGCACCATCGTCGAGCGTAACATCAGCCCCGGACAGGTCGTGTCGTACGGCCAGTCGGACACCCCGCTCAATCTCTTTGTCATCGCCGACCTCAACACCATGTGGGTGCTGGCCGATCTCTACGAGCCCGACGTGCCGCGAGTGCACCTGGGCCAGGGTGTGTCGGTCACGCTGCCCTGCTGCCCGGGCGACCGCTACCGAGGCACGGTGGTCAACATCGGGGACGCCATCGACAAGGACTCGCGGACCCTCAAGGTACGCGCGGTCGTCCCCAATGGTCGCCGGACTCTCAAGGCCGAGATGTTCGTCCGGGTCGCCATCGAGACCGGAGCCTCCCGTGTCCTGACGCTCCCCCAGAGCGCCGTCCAGCGTCGCGACGGGAAGACGTTCGTGCTGGTCGAGACGAGTCCGGGCGAGTATCAGCGCCGGCCAATCACGCCTGGTGCGGAATTCGACGGTCTCGTAGAAGTGCGGGAGGGCGTGACCCCGGCCGATCGCGTGGTGGCCGCCGGTGGGATCCTGCTCAGGCAGGGCGGGCTGTGATCCAACGGCTCGTCCACTTCGCGCTCCACCAGCGCTTCATCACGGTGGCCCTGGCCCTGCTGCTCACCGCGGGCGGCGTCGTCGCCTTCTCTCGGCTGCCCATCGAAGCGTATCCGGACGTGGTCGACGTGGAAGT
>WNFF01005370.1_pt1 | contig 11887 bp, 8 predicted proteins | sample 5400441 | NCBI WGS metagenome assembly WNFF01 (sample SAMN13153345, study PRJNA577476) | soil metagenome | isolation source: 120 cm saprolite under Douglas fir tree site 2 hole 3 replicate 1 | place: USA:California | collected 2015-04-18
ACCATCTGTCGATAGGTTCCATCGCGTGTTCTTGGGAAGCAGCAGCGCGAAGTGCCTTCGTGTTGTCCTCTTTGCCTCCTTCTGAACACCGTTCCTTTGCTCCCCCCTCCCTGTTTGAGACAGGAAGGTGTTCTCGTCGGTGTCTCGTCCCATCCGTAGAGCGATGCCTAGTGGTTGCCAGCAATGTTGCAGCCTCCGCCTCCCGCTTCATCTCAGTGAGCAAGCCAGCGTAGCCCTCCAATGTGATAACTACCTGGGGATGCTCGGGTCCTAACACCTTTTCTTGAATGCGTAGCGCTCGCTGGTAGGCTGGCTCCGCTTCCATGTAGTTGCCCTGCCCATGATACAGCCTCGCCAGGGTGGTGAGGGTCTGAGCTACACGAGGATGCTCAGGTCCCAAGACTTTTTCCCGCATTGCCAGGGCCCGCTGACAAAGCGACCCGGCCTCTGTATACTTCCCTTGAGCCAGATAGAGTTTCGCTACAAGATGGAGACCAACAGCGACATAGAGCTTCGCCTCATCGTTGCCATCAGGAGGCGTTGATTTGACCATGCGCTCGCAGATCGCTAGTCCCTTCAGCAACAGTGGCTCCGCTTGGGCGTGCTTGTCTTGTACCCTGTAGAGATCACCCAAGTTGTAGAGGCTGATAGCTACGTGAGGATGCTCTGGGCCCTGCACCCGTTCACTGATGGCCAGTGCTCGTTGAAAGAGTGGCTCCGCTTGCACATAGTTACCTTGACTCTGATAAAGTGATGCCAGGTCGTTCAGGCTTTCAGCCACGTCTGGATGCTTGGGCCCCCATAGTTGCCTGCGAATGGCCAGCGCCTGCTGATAAAGTGGCTCCGCTTGCACATAGTTGCCTCGAGTATGATAGTGGAGCGCCAGGTCGTTCAGGCTTTCAGCCACGTCTGGATGCTTGGGCCCCCATAGTTGCCTGCGAATGGCCAGTGCCTGCTGATAGAGTGATTCAGCCTGGTCGTAGTACGCCAAGCTGTGGAGATAGCTTGCTGCCTGATTCAGTAACTGTCCCGCTTCAGCAGACGCAATTTGCCATCGCTCAATGTGGGCTGCGCAGATGTGTACATGCGGGAGACATCGCTGGCAGCGTGCCCATGTGACCGCCCCCTTCTCCTTCACGTTGGGAAAGGCGCGGCTGACGGCTCTCATCGTTCGCTCTGCCCACTGACGTTGCATCGTCTCATCCATACTATCTTTCAGCACGGCCTGCATAAGGCGATGGATCGTGAGTGTCTTTGTCTCAGGATTGCGATGGAGCAGCGAGTAGGTGCGAAGCTCCCCAAGAGCTGTATGGAAGGTCAACGCGTCAGCGACCACAAGCTGAAGGGGCAAACCCAGGTCGGGAGCCCCCTCGGTAAGGATCTCCTCAGGGATGGCATCGGGATGGAGAAAGGCGCACAGCCGTAGGAGATCGGCCGCTGCGGGATTGGCCCGTTCGACTTTCGCTAGAGAAAGAGTGAACGTGGTTATAACAGACTCAGGATGCTCAACAACGGTCGCGCCGCGCCGGTTGAGGAGGGTAGCCCGCCGGGTACGGTAGAGTTCGAGGTAGTCGGATGGGGTGCAAGATGTCTCCTCAAGGTAGGCTCCAGCCTGATCAAGTGCGAGGGGCAGGCCGTCCATGTCTTGAGAGAGCTGTATCGCCTGGCTGCGCAGAGCTGCGGAGGCCTCTTCAAGCAGAGCCCCAGGTGGCAGCAGCTTGGCTCGTCGCAGCAGGAATAACGCTCCCTCTTCCGGCTCCATCTTATCCAGATCGATGCGTTGGGCCAGGGTTCCGGTTACCTGTACATGCGTGGTCAGCAGGATGTGTCCGCTGTGAGTTGCAGGGAGAACTTCATAGATCATGGTCAGATCCTCGATATTGTCCAGGATCAGGAGCCACTCATCATGTTTACGTAGCCAGCGCTTGATGGCCTCAACCACGCGATGTTGATCCTTCTCAGGCAAGTGTAGCAATTCTGCTATGGCGGCAATATCCGAAAAGAGGACCTCGCGTGTATCCGCTTTGATCCAGAGTGTGGCCTGATACTCGTCGCGGTAGCGATAGGCATATTCAATGGCGATTTGCGTCTTGCCGATGCCACCCAGGCCACTGATCGCCTGCACCTGCGTCAAAGCGGCCATTTTGCCCGTGTGAAGCGTCTCATGGAGGCGCGTGATGGTCTCTTCACGACCGGTAAAGAACGGGTTACGTCTAAATGGAACGTTCCAAACAGGCTGAGGTGTGAGGTCATCACCTTTCCCATCTATTGAGGGAGCGAATAAGATATCGGCAGATAGGTTGAAGACGCGGCAGAGCTGTTCGCGGTAGTGGGACTGGGGCATAGCTTTATCATGTTCCCATCGATTGATGCTCATAGATGTTGCACCAATGGCTTCGGCCAGTTGTTCTTGCGTCCAATTGAGGCACTCACGCTCACGTCGCAATCGCTGCCCAAGACTCAAGAGAATGAATCGTTGCCTGTTGTGCTCCTGGTGCATAATCCCCCCTGCTTGTTTCTCTTTTGTGAAGTAGCCAAGCATATGTAAAAGCACAGCTACGACCGGCGTCCAGCCGAAAAGTGTTAGGAAGGTGTTAGGTAGCTGTTATACCATTCTACTACAATCTCTTGCATACTAGAACTAGGGCGGTACCAACCCTCAAGGCATAAGATAGAGGCTATATAGACAGAAAGGCTATCAATTTAAGCCTAAGGAGACCCAAGATGGAATACATGGAATACAGAATACCACTTGCATTATACGGTATTCCATGTGAGATCGTCAACCAAACATCCCTTTGGATGGGAGGATAGTAAAGAACAAAAGGAGAAAAGTTTTGAAGCATCGCTGGTACTTCATTCCGCTCAAAATTGCCATGATTGCAACGCTGCTCTTTAGTTTAGGAGGGGTAATCACCTCACAAACAGCGTTTGCTAGTACTTGTAACAACCCTGGTGGAGGAGAAATCAACCTCTGTTTGATTACGGGAGGTGCTGGAGTTAGTGTGGTACGACCTGGGCTCGGATGTTACGATGGCACAGGAGGAGCTAACAATATCCTGCAGGGCTGTTCGGGATCAAACGAGGCGAAGCGTGGATTGGCTAATTACAACGGGGTACAACAGTGGGTGGACCGTTACGGATGGACATATAGTGGTACAGGAGATGGCAAGCGCTATTTCGTGTTTAGTAACTACGCGTACTTCACACCGATGGATTATTCGCAGCGGGCAGTTTCATACTCCGATGGCAACGAATACAAAAATAACTGTTACGGCGGAGGCCGCGGCTGCGATTACCAGGCCTGGCAAAACTACATCAACGACTATCACAGCCCAACAGCTCAATTGCGCGACTGGGTTGCTCTGGGTCGTAACACTGGAGCCCTGGCAGAGGTTCCACTGTCAGCGCCCCAACCAGGCCTGGGTAGCTGTCAGGGAAAACAAACTGGTCAGATAACTAGCACCATTAGTGGGGGGATAGGTGTCACTGGCAACGGCGGAGGTGGAGGTCTCACTGGGAACATCGGTTTCACAACGGGTCAGACGGTTCCCTACTACTCCAATGGGGAATGCCAGGCTTCTGCCGTTGATCAATGGAGCCTCTATATGAACCTCAACTGGGGTGGTGACGCACCATGTGGTCTTGGCGAGATATGCCCAAACACCACGGAATCGGCCCAAAGTTACATCAATGCGACCACCTTCATTGCGCCGAATGGCTCTAATTTTAGTCAGTTCGACCAGGGATGGAACCTTGACGTAAACTGGTGGACCTTTTCCTGCGCGTGCATTGTCGATTATAACCTGTTTGGCGGAACAGGGGGACCAAACAACACGTACAACTATGATGTTTGGTCTTACTAGTCAAAGGTTGCGTCGCCAACAGTCAGACTACAATCTGGAAAGGAGAAAGTTGTCATGCCTATCAAACCGAAGAAAAACGGGGTGCGTAGTACCCACTTCCTATCAAAGCGATGGGAACGACTAGGACGCGCCATTGGATTGAGCGTTCTTGCGGTTGGGATCCTCCTCTTGTTACTGGGGAATCTCCTTGCAACTGCAGCGAGCCAGGCAAATGCGACGAGCTATGCAACTCCAACCCCTGCATCTCAACACTCTGGCGTGCATGCTCCGGTTGGTTCGGTTGGTCCACTGGTTGAGGAATCTGAGTGGGGGATGTGGCACAAAGGCGATGTGGCGCAGTCATTTCCAACCAGGCAGCATCCCTATTCGATAGGTCAAACGATCAGTGTCCCTAACTACGTCTCCATTCGTGTCGATAGCGTCGATCGCAATTGGACTCCACAACCCTGGCAAGCTTCGCCATTTCCCGTTGGTTTCCAGGATGATGCACATGGGAAAGAGGTAATCCTGGTCCGGTTCACCATCACAAATCTGAGCCATACCACGATGAATTACTCAGACCATTACTTTTCCTTGGGGCGGGCGAATGGACACGAACAACGCGTCGCGGCGCTTGCCGAACTCACTGGCGACCAATATGGTAGTTTCGGTCGACCAACCCCCTGGCTGCTCCCAGGTGTCACAGTGCATACATTCGTCCCATTTCTGGTCAATCCCGGCGAGCAGCCTCGGCAATTTGTCCTTTCCTGGCAAACGATTGATCCGACTCATGTAACCACTGTAACGGCCACAAATGGCAAAGAGATCGTAACACCCGCTTACGTCAAGGTAGCGCGCATCCCAATCGCGCTTTCTGCTCCGTTCTCACAAGGGTCGCAAACACCGCCTGTGAGCTCTGTCACATTTGTACCTGACACCACGTTTAAGGTTGCAGATGCTGATGTATACTCCACAACTGGTAATTAGGCCGCTAGTGAGTTGGTCTCGTCGATGGGGGAATTTCCCTCATCGACGACGGCTCACCGATTTTATTTACACATATAAGCTGAGGCAGGACGCTATTGACAGGTGATGGCAGGTGGAATTGAGCACCAATGTAGCCCTTGTGTTGAGCTTGATCAGCAGAGAATGGCGCCCTACCTCAACTGCTAAGGAGCTAACACTATGCGTCGTGCAGACCGTACTACCGCTCTGAAACATGCTCCGGGGCGTGAACATGGCCAGGTTACGAGAGCAAATCAACATTCATCTCGCTCTGGACTGCGACTTTGGGCTAAAAGGAATAGTCGTACAACCATGCAGCTATTTGCCCTGTGGATAATTGCTTTAGTAGTCTTCGCTTTAGGCCTTTCATCGGTAGTAAGACCACTTCTTCCCGTCGTAGCAGGACAAAACTTCTCCATGCAACAAAATAATGGTTCTGTATCTACTCCCCCCCATGCCATTTTCCGTGCTGATGGCATGAGCATCACCGACACGCAATGGCATAATGCGGTACAATCGGCTTTTGAAGCGCGAGCTTCATCAGGTCAATATCTTGGAGGAACTCAGGCAGATACTATTGTAATTAACACCCAGTCTATGCATACCGTCCTTGATCCAATTGCCGAACAAGAGGTGATCAAAGAGCTTGGGTTAACAACTGATAGTGATGTTTTATATCAACAATGGTTTGCCCAAGCCTCTCCAAAAGAACGGCAAACCGCTCAACTGTCTCAAGGTAATGTGAGCTATAAACAGCAAATAGCGCAGGAACAATTGGAGAAGAACATTGCCAGCAGACTGGCCGCTCTCCCATCGCTTAGCGCGGGTGACGTGTACCTTTATTATCAGCAACATCTAGCCCAATTTGCACGCACTGCACCTCAGATGCATCTTCAGCAAATTGTGGTTACCTCACCACAAATGGCACAGCAAGTTGTCGATCAACTTCATCAGGGAATACCTTTTTCCACAGTCGAAGCTACTTATGATGTGAGTGGACCATTCTACAGTGCCCATGGTGGCGATCTAGGATGGATCAGTGTAGGAGGATCAGGAGAGCCGCCAGAATGGGGTGCCAATGTGTTATTACTCAAAGCTGGTCAGGTTGGAGTGCCCTTTCAGGTAAGCGGCAGATACTATATCGTGAAATGCATCGAAGGTCCAGATTACCAACCATGGTCATTTAGTCAAGTACAGGACCAGGTTCGTCGTGACCTTATGTTGGAACAATTGAATGATACTTTCACACACATTCTCTTGCAAAAAGAGAAAAAAATGTGTATCGTTCTTCTTGATCCACAGTATGGTGTGCCCTTACAGCAATTTGAGGCTGTTCTTGGAAACTAACAGATAGATGCCATATCGCATGTTGTGTAACGATAGGCCTGGTAGTATGAAAAATACGAACAAAGCAGCAAGGGGGTATGAGAAATATCTCGGATTACTTCGCAAAGTAACGCTGCGTGAATGTTGCGATAAAACTGATCTCAATAATAAGGCCCATGATAGCTTCCAGGGCTGCCAGTACGGTGATTGGATTGTCCAGTGAAATGCCGCCAGGGAAAAAGCCGCGTCCATGGAACGAGGTGATGCTGAAGACAAGTGCGGCAAGGGGTGAGAATGGTGGATGGATGCTTTGCCCAAGTAGAGCGTAGGTGGTAGCAAACAATCCGATCACCAGAAAATAAGCAATCAGACTTCGCCCTGGTCGATAGCCGTAGCCAGCGAGCACATAGAGGAAGCCGGAGAAGAGATACTGAAATATTTTGTTGCGTCGCCGCAGGACGACGCGCTGGAGCTTTTGTGCCTGATAGGCAAAGTGGGCCGCATCTTCATTGAGTCCCTGCGCTGAGAGCGCGGTGGCAAGCTGGCGATTGGCACGAACGGCTGTTTCGTACTCTTTCAAGCGTGTTGCCGCATCTTTCGCCTTGCCATCTTGCTTTTTCTGGCGTGCCTGGTACTCCTCGCCCAGCATGTTCATCTGTGACCACCGAACTACCGCAAGGTTCACGTCACCCCAACGCACATCCGCCAGGCGAGGGCCTACCCGCTTTTCATCGCTCAGGATGATATCTGAGAGAAGGGCGCCTTCCAGGTGCGTTCCACTGAGCACAGCACCCTCCAGGTGTGCTTCCCAAAGATAGGTTTCGTCAAGATGCGTGTTGAAGAGGTTAGCTCCTTCCAGGTGCGTCCGTCGAAGATAGGCTCCCTCCAGGTCTGCTCTCGCGAGGTTGATTCCTTCGAGATGCGCCTCTCGGAGGTCTGCCCTTTCCATGTGTGCGTAGGAGAGCCTGGCGTGCTCCAGGTGTGCTCCTTTCAGATCGGCATCCTCCAGGAGTAGTGCTGCCAGAGTACGCTGTTCCAGGGTGAGATCGGGCCACTCCATCCAGGTGACGTCCCCAATGGTACACGCCAATGGAAGGTTTTGCAGGTCTACTCGCCGCAGGTCAGCACCACGCAAATCTACACCTGCACGTTCTCGCTGGCTCTCATCGCTCCAATCGACCGGTCCGCGCCCGTTCTCGTGCGCTGCCAGCAGCCATTCGACATCGGCGCGGCTCAGTGCAATGTCCTTAAAAGGATACATGCCCTGCCGGGGATCAGGCGTAATGGAGCGGCATTGAGCCAGGTAATCCTGGCGCTGAGCATCGATCTCCGGTTCAGTGCGCCAGGGTTGCCCCCGCGCCTCCCAGTACGCTTTCCATGCCTCGCGGTCATTGATACGCTGTGCTGGTATTGCTTGTGTGCCGTCTTGCTCACTCATGAGAAATTCCTCTTGCATTGATGATGGACTTCTCAGGAAGTCTCTGCCTGGTTCTTGCTTGTGTTCTATATTACCTCATCTGATGTATTGAGGGAAATACCCTTGTGCCTCATCATCTCTTGACGTATATGTCGGCAGATCATTGCCAAAACTGATGAAGAGCAAATATTGCTACGAACTTTCAGGAATATTAATTAAGTGATATGATTACAGCAGTGTTAATACGTCTCAAGATGAGGTTTTCAAATTGAAAGGAGTCTATCATGCCAGTCAACCCAATGGATTACAGTGGCAAAGATACCGTACTCGACGTAGTGCGCACCGAGCGCGCTAAATTCTACGTCATTGTTGACAATCCTGATAACTGGAACGTCCAGACCCGCTGCAGCGAATGGGAAGTGCGCGACATTGTCGGCCACATGATTGATGTTACCGAAGGCTATTTATCGCGCTGGGACATGGCTCGCAAGAGTGTAGCCGCAGATGCGCTTGGCCTGCAGGTAATGAGCGAACGACTCAACGAGAATGCCCAGGCATTCCGCAGCCTGTCACGTGCAGAAGCCATTTCCCGGCTCAAGTCTGACTCGGACAAGATGCTTGCTATTTTCGATGCCCTGACACCCGATGAGTGGGGGAACTTCAACGTCACTCATCCCTATATGGGTCCGTTGCCAACGCTCTTCTATCCGGCCTTCCATGTGATGGACTATGGCGTTCACACCTGGGATATGAAGTGGGGCCTGGGCGAGAAAGATGGCAAACTCGACGAGCGCACCGCGGGCGTACTTGTGCCGTACATGTTCGTCCTCATGCAGTATACCGTGGACCAGGAATCTGCCAAAGGCATAGATGCTGAGTTTGGCATCAAGGTCGATGGCGAATGGGGTGGACAGTGGCGTGTCACCGTCAAAGACGGCACCTATACCTACACACCGGCCGACAACCTTGATGGCGTGCAAGCCGTTTTCCACTTCAAAAGTGCATCGGACTTTGTACTTACCACCTATCAACGCTTCCCAGGCGGTGAGACGAGTGGAGACCCCAAGGTAATCGACCAGATCCGGCACCTGTTCTTCAGGATATAGCAATTTTTGGTAGGTGCTAGGTATGTCCCTAGAGTGGAGATACAACCATGTCTAAAATCCAGGCTCAAGGTGTTCACCATATCACATTCGTTGGTTCCAATCGCGAGACGACTATCGATTTCTACCAGGGAGTGCTGGGTATGCCATTGGTTATGGAGCAACCCAATCTCGATGTCCCAGACGAGACCCACCTCTACTTCGACACAGGTGATGGACGGCTGATCACCTTCTTCGTGCGCTCCACACGGGTAAATGATGCCACTCCCAATCCCGAAGGTATCGGCAACCTGCATCACATTGCCTTTACCGTCTCGCATGCCACCTACACACAGGTCGCGCAACGCCTCAACGAGCGTGGCATGTGGAACACGGGCAACATCGACCGAGGGTTCATGGACTCGATCTACTTCAGAGACCCCAACGGACAACTGCTCGAAATGGCCTGTTACAAGTTTGTTCCGCCAGAAGGCTACAGCGTTGTCGACGTACTCGCCACGGCGCACCGCCTGAGGGTGGCCGACGGTGCCTATAATATCCAGGATGCCCACCTGGCAGACGCCATCGCCGAACTGACCGAGCGTAAAACAGTTCCCCTAACGGAGGAGGCCTTGATATAATGCAATCTGCCGGGGCCGATGCGTAGCCATTCCATCAGGGTACCCGTAAAGGGTACCCCTATCATGGACGAACGAGCCTGCGAAGCCGCAGCGTGTATGACTTTCAAGGGTAGGTATTTGGGAAACTGCCTGGGAAGGGACATCATCGCGTAGGGGCGGGAGAGGTGCGGGGTCGGGTGGGGGCCCTTGTGGCCGCCTGCGGGTGGGGAGCGCGCGAACATTGTAGGGGTGAAGGACACAACGGGCATCGCGGGCGGCCACAAGGGCCCCCACCCCCAACCACGCCGCTCCCGCCCCTACGCGACCCTTGATGGCATTCCATAAAACCTACCCTTGAGAAATCGTCCATGGTAGGGGCACCCCTCCTGCTCCCCTTGCCCGCAGGCAATGCGGATCCCTGGGTTGCACATGGGCCACATTACCAGAGTTCTTGTGAGGCGAGCCGGGCACCTTCGGCCAGGGATTGGAGTTTGGCCCAGGCGACGCTGGGTGCAACGGCACTGGCCCCAACGAAGGTGTCAAAGCCACAGTCCGAACCGGCGATGACGTTTTCTCGGCCTACGACACGGGCAAAGCGCATGAGCCGTTGAGCTACAACCTCTGGATGTTCGATATAGTTGGAGCATGAGTCGATCAATCCAGGGATGAGTATCTTCCCCTCGGGCAGGTGTACACGCTCGAACACGTTCCACTCGTGTTCGTGGCGCGGGTTGGCCGCTTCGATGGAGAGAGCATTGCCCTGTATCTTCAGGAGCAGGTCGATGATGTCTTTCAGTGGTACATCCCGGTGGTGTGGGCCGTGATAGTTGCCCCAGCACACATGGACTCGTACCTGTTCAGGCGGGATGCCACTGAGGGCATAGTTGAGCACTTCTACGCTTTGCTGCAAATGTTTGCGAAACTCGTCGATGCTGGCATCGGCAAAACGAACGTGGCGCTGCATGGCCAGGTCTGGACAATCCAATTGCAACGAGAAGCCAGCCGCAACGATAGTTTGATACTCATAGCGCATGGCATCCGCGAGGGCGTAGAGATAGGCTTCCTGGGTAGGATAATAGCTATTCTGCATCACCTGGGCGATTGCCCCAGGCGAGGCGGCAGGCATGAAGACCCCTTCAGGCTGCACTTCTTGTAGAGCAGCCTTGAGATTTGCGATATCGCACGGTGATGGGGCCGGTGCAGGCCGGGATAAAGTTGCGGCCTCCGCCGTCTTCATTGCGGCGAAACATGTGCAGTTTCAGATCTGGATGGTCCAGGATATCTTGTGCGATGAGGGGAATTGACTGGCCGCCAAAACCCGTCAGACGGTCCTTGACGTAGTTGGCGAAGCCGATCTTGCTCATCTCACCGTCGGAAATAATGTCAATGCCAATGGCGACCTGGTGTTTGACTGCATCGGCTACGGCGTTACGCACGGTGCCGACAAGCTCGCTTGCATGCACAAGCTTCCCCTGCTCTTTGGCAATCATCATTTGCATCAGGTTGTCTGGTCGAGGCAAACTACCGGTGTGGGTGGTCAGGATTCTCTCGGTGCTGCGTTTCATAGTGTTGTCTCCAGTCTTCTTCCTTTATTTGGGCCTGCGAGTGTCATGCTGTGTACTCTGCCTTTCCTCGTGTTTTTTAGAGGTTTATGCCTGTATTTGCCAGTTCTGTGAAGCTCTTGAGATTTATATTATACCGCAGTTGTGGAGTTAGTAGGGTAACGGCAAACCTTCCAACAGGAAGTGAGCTTAGATGTTCGGCAAGCAAGCGCGACAATATGGGCCTTTGACTTTGTCAAAGGCCCATATTGTCGCGCTTGCTGAACTTCTAAATAGGCTCCTGGTGCTCCTTCAGTAAATCGATGAGCCACTGCTCGTCGTGAATGGGCACACCTGCCTTCTGGGCCTTGGTGAGCTTGGAGCCGGCATCCTCACCGACAATCAGGTGGTTGAGCGATTTGCTGACACCAGAGGCAATCGTTCCGCCCAATTTGGTAATTGCCTCTTCGGCAGCCGGGCGTGTCATGTTGTTCAGACGACCGGTAAGCAGAAAGGTCTGGCCTGACAATGGGCCTTCTATGGCTGCCTGCCGCTCTTCCTGCATATTCACGCCAGCCTGCCGCAAGCGTTCAATAAGTGCGCGGTTCTTTTCGCCCTGCAGCCAGTTATACACGCTCTGACCAATGATGGGGCCAATGCCGGGAACTCCGACAATTTCTGCCTCGCTCGCCGCCAGTAGTGCGTCCATATTGCCAAAGGCCTGCGCGATGATCTGCGCGGTCTTCTCACCCATGTAGCGGATGTTTAGCCCAAAGAGCAGCCGCCAGAAGGAGCGGTGCTTGCTGGCCTCGATGGCGGCGAGCATCTTATCCGCGCTTTTTTCCTTGACGCCCTCTAAAGCCAGCAGTTGCTCGCGGGTCAGGCTATAAAAGTCGGCAACACTCTTGATATAGCCAGCGCCGACCAGTTGCTCGCACATCTTTTCACCGATGGTGTCAATGTCCATTGCTCCCCGCGATACAAAGTGAATAATGCCTTCAAGGTTGCGTGCCGGGCACTCCTCGTTTGGACAGTAGGCCATAGCTTGATC
>WNFF01008425.1_pt1 | contig 11885 bp, 14 predicted proteins | sample 5400441 | NCBI WGS metagenome assembly WNFF01 (sample SAMN13153345, study PRJNA577476) | soil metagenome | isolation source: 120 cm saprolite under Douglas fir tree site 2 hole 3 replicate 1 | place: USA:California | collected 2015-04-18
AGCTGATGTATCTGAAAAACGTGCACAGCGAAGCCGACACGGCGATCTGGCTTCCCAAGGAGCGGGTGCTCTGGGCGGCGGCGGCCGTGGGGGTCAAGCGCTATCCCAATATCCGGCCGTTCCTCACGATTCCGGATATCCTCGCGTCGATCAAATTGATGCGCTCGCTGAACCCGGAGATCGTGATCGCCGGTCACGGCGCGCCGGGCACGACCAAGATATTCGACGAGATGGAGCGCTACTACGCACTGCTGCTCGAGCGCGTAGGCAAAATGGCGCGCGAAGGCAAGACGCTCGAGAGAATCAAGGCGGAGCTCAAGATGCCGGAATTCGACGACTGGGCCGGCAAGGAGCGCTTCCCGAGCAGCGTCGACGCGGCCTGGCGGGCCGTGAAAGGAAGCTGATCTACTTGCCCAGCGCGCCGATCGCCCGCCGGTAGTACGAAAGGTCGAGGTATTTTTCGGGCGACGGGGCGTTTCCACCCTCGATCTCGGCGCGCAGCGCGAGGAGGTTCCGGAAGCCCTCCGGGTCGAAGGCTGCGTCCGGGGTGAACCCGCGGACCGGGTCGACGAGCAATCGATAGGTGCGCTCGGCGACGTCGCGGGAGACTTTCAGTTTGTCCATCAAAATCGCCACGCACGGGGCCTGGTTCTCGGGCCGCCTTACCCAGCGCAGCGCTTCGACGTAGGCGGCGATGTAGCGCTCGAGCAGCGGGCCGTTCGATTCGACCCACGCGCGCAGCGCAAAGGCGCCGTTCGCCTGATAAGGCCCGAGGATGTCCACGGTGTTCCCCAGGCTCTTCATGCCCAGCTGCTCGGCTTGGATGCTAAACGGAAGGTTCAGCACCGCGGCGGCGTAGTCCCTGTTCTCCGCCATCGCCTTCAGGCGCAGCTCGCCACGTCCCACCGGCACCACCGTGTAGTCCGTGCCGTCCTTCAGGCCGTGCTTGAGAAGGATTTTCTTCGCCTGGATCGCGTACGCCGTGTTCGGCGCATCGACCACCAGCTTGCGCCCGCGCAGATCGGCGAACGAACGGACATAGGCCTGGACGAAAAACTCGTTCATGCCGCTGTCGCCGCCGGTGACGATTACGACGTCTTTCTTCGTCACCTCGGCCATAGCCACGGCGTTGTCGACGGCGGCGTGCACGAGGTCGAACTCGCGAGCAGCGAGGCCTTCGCGCTGCTTCGTGGAATTCTCGGTGAAGGAGAGCTCGGCGGCGAGACCTTCGCGCTGGGCGGTGGAATTCTCAGTGAAGGAGAGCTCGAGCGTGACGCCGCGCCTGGCGAACGCGCCGTTCGCCAGCCCCGCGTGAAACGGCAGCGCCTTGGCGTTCGGGAAGGTATTGACCCGGATCGTTTCGGGACCCGCGGCGAGCGCGCCGGCGCAGAGGGCGAGCGCGGCGGCCGCGAAGACGCGCGCGAACTTCACTCGACGACGATGTTGCCTTCGCGCGCGATGGTCCGCCACTTCTCGAAATCGGCGCGCACATAGGCGGTGAACTCGGCGCGGCTCATGTCCATGATGTCCACTCCCATCGAGCGATAGCGCTCGCGCAAGGTTTCGTTCGAGAGCGCGCGGCGCAACGCGGCGTAGAGCTTGTCCGCGGCAGGCACGGGGATTCCGGAGGGCGCGAACAGGCCCGTGAACGTGCTCGCCTCGTAGCCTTTCACCCCCAGCTCATCGAGCGTCGGAACGTCCGGCAGCAGCGCCGAGCGCGTTTTCGAGCTGACCGCGAGCGCCTTCAGCCGTCCGCTTCGTATGTGCTCTATCGATGCGGTCAGCTGGTCCATCATGGACTCGACTTGGCTGCCGAGGAGATCGACGATCGCCGGGCCGCTGCCTTTGTAGGGAATGTGGAGAAGCTTGAGATTCGCCTGGCGCATCAGGAGCTCGATCGCGAGGTGATTGGACGACCCGCTGCCCGCGGAGGCGATGCTCACCTGCCCCGGCTTCGCGTTCGCGAGAGCGACGAACTCCTTGAAATTCGATACCGGCGTCTTGGGCGCCGCCGTAAGCACGATCGGCACCGACTGGATCGGGCCGATCGCGACGAAATCCTTCAAGGGATCGTAGCTGATGCTCTTGAACACGGCGGGGCCCGAGGTGATGGTGCCGCTCGACCCGAGCAGGAGGGTGTACCCGTCCGCGCTCGCCTTTGCCACCGCAGCGGTGCCGATCCGTCCGCCGGCACCGCTGAGGTTCTCGACGAGGACCTGCGCTCCGAGCGCCTCGGAGAACGCGGGCGCCACGGTGCGCGCCGTGATATCGACGTTGCCGCTCGGCGGCCAGGGGACGACGATCTTTACGGTGCGGGTCGGAAAATCCTGGGCGAAGGCGCATGCGGCGGCAACCATCGCCAGGACGGGAATCCATCGTGTGATCATTGCCCTCCCCGGCCGATCGGAGGACGCGATTTTCGCATACCAGCGTGGATTTGTTGGAATATGCGGGTTATCCTTTTGTTTACGGCGGGGAGCGCAGGGCGATCCCGCCGGTCTGATCGGAGAGTTCCAACATGCTTGCAGCCGAAAGGGTCAAAGTTTTCTGGCAGCCCGGATGCACCAGCTGCCTGAGAACCAAGGAGTTTCTCACCAAGAGCGGCGTGGATTACGAGTCGATCAACGTGCACGGCAATCCGGCCGGAATGGAAGAGCTGCGCAAGCTCGGCGCGCGCAGCGTCCCGGTCGTCTCGCGCGGCGGCAAGTTCGTGTTCGCGCAGGCGCTCACCGACGTCATCAAGTTCCTCGACCTGAAGGTCCAGGTGCAGGAACGGTTGAGCCCCGGCGAGCTGGTGAAGAAGCTCGAGCTCGTGTTGCCAGCCGCTTGCCGGTACATCCGGCAGATCCCGGCGGAGTGGCTCGACAAACCCTTTCGCAATCGCAACCGGCCGATCCGCGTGCTGTGCCACCACGTGTTCCGGATCGTGGAGGGATTTCTCGAATCGATGGACGACGGCCGCGAGCTGACTTACGAGCGGATCATGAAGGAAGCGCCCGCGCTTCGCTCCGGCGAAGACATCGCGCGCTTCGGCGAGAGCGTCCTCACGCGGCTGCAGGCGTGGTGGAAAACCTATCCGGACCGCAGCTGCTCGAGCGTGATGGACACTTATTTCGGCAAGCATCCCCTGCACGTGGTGCTCGAGCGCACCGCCTGGCATCCGGCGCAGCACACGCGCCAGCTGATGCTGATTCTCGAAACGCTGAATATCGAGCCCAACCGCAGGCTCACGGCGCAAGACCTCGCGGGATTACCCCTGCCCGACAAGGCCTGGGACGACGAAAAGGAGGCAGCATGAGAAAGGCACTTTTCGCGCTGTTGGCCCTTCTCGCCCTCGGCGCTCAAGCGCAACAGCGCAATTTCGACGCCGTACAGATCAAGACTACCCAGGTCGCGCCCGGCATCTACATGCTGGAAGGCGAAGGCGGCAACATCGGCGTTTCTGCCGGCGAGGACGGCGTGTTCCTGATCGGCGACCAGTTCGCGCCGCTCACGCCGAAGATCGTCGCGGCGGTGAAAGAATCTCGGCAAGGCCGGCGTGGTCATCATCGCGCACGACAACGTGTACAAGAGGATGTCGGTCGGCGGCGCGATCACGGCGCTCAAGCAGAACTACGCGCCCGCGCCGAGGGCGGCGCTGCCCGTGGTCACTTTCAACCAGACCGCGACCTTCCGTCTCAACAGCGACGACCTCACCTCGACGCACCTTCCGCCGGCGCACACCGACGGCGACTCGTTCGTGCGCTTCGCCAAGGCGAACGTGATCCACACGGGTGACGTCTTCGCCGCCTACCGCTATCCCTTCATCGACCCCGAGAGCGGCGGCTCGGTCAAGGGCGTGCTGCGCGCGGTCGACCAGATGCTGCCTCTGATGGACGACAACACCAAGGTCATCCCCGGGCACGGCGGACTGTCATCCAAGAAGGACGTGCTCGCCTACCGCAAAATGGTTTCGAATGCGATCTCCAAGATCGAGCCGATGGTGAAGTCGGGCAGGACCTTGCAGCAGGTGATCGACGCGAAACCCCTGCGCGAGTTCGACGAGGAGTGGGGCAAGTTCAGGAAGCCCGAGGCCTTCGTGGAGATCGTCTACAACGGGCTCAAGCCTGGCAAGAAATAGAAAGCCCGGCGGGGGTCAGGCCGCGCCAGCGAAGTCGCTGCCCTCCTCGAGCTCGGAAAAACGCACCGGCAGCACCTCGCGGGTGGCGAGTCTTCCGTCCGCGGATTTCTCCACGAGCATCAACTGCTGCTTGTCGGGAATCCCGGTCGGGATCACCATTTTGCCGCCGGGCTTGAGCTGCGCGAGGAGCGGCGGCGGAATCAGGTCGGGCGCGGCGGTGACCACGATCTTGTCGAAAGGCGCGTGCTCGCTCCATCCGTAGTAACCGTTGCCGACGCCGACCTCGATATTGCGGTAACCGAGGTTTTTCAGCCTTTTCCGGGTGTCGAGAGCGAGCTCCTCGATAAGCTCGATGCTGTAGACGCGATCGACCAGCTCCGAGAGGATCGCGGCCTGATAGCCCACTCCGGCGCCGACCTCGAGGGTCACATCGTCCGGCTTCAACTCGAGCAGGTCGGTCATAAGCGCCACGATAAAGGGCTGTGAAATGGTCTTGCCGTAACCTACCGGAAGCGGCGAATTGATATACGCGTAAGCCTGCAGCTCCAGGGGCACGAATTCGTGGCGGGGGATCTTGCCCATCGCCTCGATCACCCGGGGGGCGAACGAGGACTTGCCGAGCTGGGCCGTGAGGAAGACGGCGTCGGCCACGATCTCGGCGATCATCTGCTGGCGCATCAGATCATGGTGCTGGTTTTCCATCGGACAGTGCTCCTTTTGCCCGCGCGAGCCAGGCCGGATGGCCTCGCATCGTTCCTTGGACCGATTCGAAGGATCGAGGTTGCCTGGTCAGTGTAAGGAGGGTTTCTTGAGAAGGTCCTGACGGTCGGCCGAGGGCACGCGAACGCGGGACACGGAGCCCTCGCGCACCAGAGTCATCGGCACTTCCACCCCGGCGGAACCGGTGCTCCAGATTTTCCGGAACAAGTCGGCAAGCCCGCCGACCCGCCCGCTCGCGACCTCGATCACGATATCGCCCACCTGTACTCCGGCGCGTTCGGCCGGCCCTCCGCCCGCGAGACCGGAAACCACGACATGTCCTTTGACTTCGGTCGCATACAGACCGAGCCATGGGCGCGCCGGTCGCCGGGCCCGACCGAGCTTGACCATATCCTCGAGAATCGGCTCGAGCAGGTCGATCGGTACGATCATGTTGCCTTGCACGGTGCGGCCGCCCAATTCTTCCTGGACCATCAGGGAGCCGATCCCGAGGAGGCGTCCCCCTTCGCTGATCAGCGCCGTGCCGCTCCAATGGGGGTGCGCGGGGGCGGTGAAGAGAGCTTCATCCAGGACGTACTCCCAGTAGCCGGCAAATTCCCGCCTGGCGATGAGCTTGGCCTTGAGCGCATGCTTGCGGCCGCCGTGACCGGCCAGCACGACATCGTCGCCGACGCGGCAAGAAGCGGCTTTGCCTCGTGAAAGCGCCGGTGCGCCCAGCCTGCCCAGGGGCTGCACCAATCCGAAGCCGGACGCCTGATCATAGGCAAGCGGATGACCTGCGACCGCCGTGCCCTTGTTGGTGTTCAGCCAAAGGGTCGTCGCTTCGGTGATCAGGTAGCCGATGGTGAGCACGAGTCCATCGTCGCGGATGACGACGCCGTTGCCGATTCGTTCGGTGCCGAGGATCCCGGCGGTAAACGCGTCCTCGGGAACCTCGGAGCGCAACAGCACCATCGAGTCGAGCGCCGCCTCCAGGTCGAAGCGTGACTCCTCGGGATTGGGCTGCATCTCGGGCGGAAACGCCCAGTTGCTCAGGTCCGCCATGGGATTTCCCGCGAAATTCTCGCCCTTCATTTTATGGCAGAGGCCGGCTTCGTGTCAGCCTCCTACGCGATAATTTCCCGGTACACTCTTTCGCGTCGAGGACTGCCTTTGAACATTCCGATCAGCATCGCGATGGCTTCCAATCCAAGGACCTGGCCGGTTTTCGACGGCAAGGTCAAGCCGGACGGGATCACGCTCATACCGAGCCCCGTGCATCCATCGGAGCTCTTCTGGCGGCAGCTGCGCTTTGCGGATTTCGACGTATCGGAGATGTCGTTTTCGTCGCTGATCATGGCGAGGTCGAAGGGCGATGACCGCTGGGTCGGTTTGCCGATTTTCACGACCCGGAAATTTTTTCATGCCGAGATCCTGGTGAGAAAGGATTCCGGGATCGATCATCCGGGCGATCTGAAGGGGCGGCGCGTCGGCGTTCCCGAATACCAGCAGACCGCTGCGCTGTGGACGCGGGGCGTGCTCGAGCACGAGTTCGGCGTCGCGCCGAAGGACATGCAGTTCTGGATGGAGCGCGTTCCGTCCCACAGCCACCGCGGCGCGATCGGTTTCGTTCCGCCGCCGGGCGTGACGATCCACCAGATCCCGCCCGAGAAGAGCATCGGAAGCATGATGCTCTCGGGAGAGCTGGATGCCGCGATCCATTACATCGTCCACGCCAATCTCGTCGACCGGAGCACCGCCGACCTGTGGAACCATCCGGACGTCAAGCCGCTCTTTCCCGATCCGCTGGCCGAAGGCATCCGTTACTACCGCAAGACCGGCATCTTTCCGATCAACCACGGAATGGTGATTCGCAGGGAGATCGTCGAGAAACACCCCTGGGTCGTCCTGAATCTCTACAAGGCGTTCGAGCGCGCGAACGAAATCGCGAACCGCGAACGCCTGGAGCACGCCGAGTATCACCGCGCCGCGGGACTGCTTTCGGGCGAAGCGAAAGACGCGCTGGGCGTCCAGCTCGTGCAGCACGGCATCAAGGCCAACCGCAAGGTCCTCGAAACCGCCGCGAGCTACTCGCACGAGCAGGGGCTGACCTCGCGGCCGGTGGCGCTGGAAGAGGTTTTTGCCGCGAGCGCGATGGAGCAGTGAAAAACCGCTACTGCGCTCCGAGCAGCGCTTCGCGGAATCGATGCTTCAGACGGGCACCGTCCCGCGGCGGCAGGACGAGCGGCAGTGCGTCGGCCTTGACCTTCACCTGAAAGAAAAGCGGACCCTTGCCCCGGTAGATTCCCGAGCGCACGTCCGAAACTTCAGCGTTTCTTCGGATGATTCGAGCGATGGCGAACCCGCACGCGCGGGCGACCGCCGCGAGATCGGTTCCGTAACCGGTGTGCGTTTTCTGCATGCCGGTCTCCCCGTAGCGCTCGTTGTCGAGCACCACGACGGCGAGGTTGCGCGGGCGCTGCGCGCCGATCGTGGCGAGACTCCCCAGGCCCATCAGCATCTCGCCGTCCCCGGTGACGACGAGCACGCGGCGCGCGGGCTTCGCGAGCGCGAGGCCCAGACCGATCATGCACGCCGACCCCATCGCGCCCCATAGCGGGAAGGTGAGCGGATGATCGCCCGCGGCGGTGCAATCCCACGCGGGCGCTCCGAGCCCGGCGACGACGAGCAGCTCGCCGCGCCGCTCGAGGAGCGAAGCCACGACCTCGCGCCGATTGAGCGCATTCACCGCTTTTCCTCGAAGGATTTCACGCCAATCAGCTGCTGCGAGATGAGGAGCGCCACCGCGCTTTGTTCTTCGAAAGCGGCCCTCGCCGCGGTATTTGTAACCGCACTCGCCTCTTCGGCGCGCTCCAGGCGCAGAGTGCGCACGCCGGCGAGCCGCAGCGCTTCCGGCGTCGCCCGACCCATGGGAACCTGCCAGGGATTGCGCTCGCCCGTTTCGCCGCGCATGGTGACCAGCATCAGAAGCGGAAAGCCGCAGTTCGACGCAAGGCTCAGCGCATTGATGCAATTGCCCACCCCGCTCGACTGCATGAGAAGCGCGCTGCGCTCACCGCCCAGCCACGCGCCGGCCGCCAGACCGATGCCTTCCTCTTCGGTCGTGAGCGGCACGGCCGCCATGCCCTTGTCCGCGTGGCACAGCTCGATCAGGCGCTTGTGGCCTGCATCGGGCACATAGGACACTTGGCGCACGCGCTGCGCCTTGAGCGCGCGATGAATCGCCGCGGGCCAGTCGATGGCCTCGGCGGACGACGATTTTGATATTTTCCCCTGCACTATTGGCCCTGTATGATTGCAGGCTTCCCCGGAACACCCCATCACCTGCAAGGAGGAACGGACATGAAACTCTACTACCACCCCGTCTCCACGACCAGCCGCCCCGTGTGGCTGTTCATCGCCGAGAACGGCATCGATTGCGAGCTGAAAGTCGTCGACCTGATGAAGGGCGAGCACTACCAGCCGGAATACGTTGCGATCAACCCGAACCGCATGGTGCCGGTGCTGGAGGACGGCGATTTCCGCCTGACCGAGAGCTCGGCGATCCTCAAGTACCTCGCGGAGAAAACCGGCTCTTCGGCGTATCCGAAAGAGCTGCGCTCACGCGCGAAAGTGAACGAGATGATGGACTGGATCAATACGCAGGTCTGCCGCGAGTTCGCCTATGGGCTGGTCTACCCGCAGATCTTTCCGAACCACAAGCGGCGCAGCGACGAGGCGCACGCCGGCACCATCGCCTGGGGCAAGGAAAAGGCTCAAGCGTGGCTGAAGGTCCTCGACGAAAACCTGCTCGGACCGAAAAAGAAATTCCTGTGCGGCGATCAGATCACCATCGCGGATTATTTCGGCGGTCCGTTCGTCGGCCTCGGCGAGATCGTCCGTTGCAACTACTCAGCGTATCCCAACGTGAAACGCTGGCTGGATCGGATGAAAGCGCTGAAGAGCTGGAACAAGGTGCACGAGGTGTTCCACGGATTCGCCGCCTCGCTCAAGGACAAGGCTTTCGAGGCCGTTTGAGAGCCCGCTACCAGCGCTGGCGATGCCGGTACCACGGTTGATTCTTGGGTTTCTTCTTGTCCTGCTTGGCTTCCTGGGCTTCCGGGGCACCGGCCTGGTCTGGGCTTGAGCTTGCGGAAGACGGCGAAGGCGCCTGCTTCCGCGCGCCCTCCTTCGACGCGGCGGGTTTCTTCGGAGCCGATTTCGTGGGCTTCTCGGGCTCCCGATGCAACATCTTTTTCAGATTGCTGAGGATCGATTTGGAAAGCTTCTCGGCCATGACTGATTCGACGAAGAGTTGAGCGGCGCCATTCTATTACATCGTTCGAAGCGCGGTCCGGCCGGGCCGCGGCAGGAGGAATAGCTCGGCGGCTCGACTATCCCGTAAGAATTCCCGTGGACTGGCCCTTCATAAGGTAGTAGTGCCACATCTTCGAGATCACTTTCGGCTGCCAGACCTGCTTTTGCGCTCGACGCAGCGCGTCGCCCTTCATGGCTTTGGGCGTTCCGATCGCGCTCGCGCGGTACTGAAACACGGCATTGTCCTCGAGGAGGATGGCAGCGACGAAGGCTTCCTCGATACTCCCGCCGACGATCACTGCGCCGTGCCCCTGCAGGAGCACGGCGAGGTTTTGTCCAAGCGCGCGGGCGACCGTCTCGCCTTGTTCGCGGCGCTGAATCAGCGTCGCGTCCGGGCACACCGGCACCGCCCTGCCGAACGGCGAGCCCATCACGCCGACCGGACGAAGCGGCGTCCCGACGATGCTGAAGAGCGTCGCGGTGGGAAGGTGCAGGTGGAAAACCGCCATCGCATCGGCCCGCGCCCGGAACACACCCGTGAAAATCGGCGTCTCGCTAGGCGGATTGTTTTCGCCCTCGATCTTCGCTCCCTCGGGATCCACCACGACGAAATCGCCGGCGGTCATGATTCCCGGATGGCGCCCGGGGGTGCCGCGCATTTCGCGTGGATTGAGCAGGAGATTCCCGGTTTCCGGAATGCGCGCTCCGGCGAGCCCGGCGTGGTCCATGAGCCCTTCCATGTAGAGCAGCCGGCAGGCGGTTGCGAGTTTTTCACGAAGCTCCGTGGTGCCTTGCATCGGGTTTCCCTCGTATCGGCGCCCGCCTAGAAGCGAAGCCTCGTCAAATCATGTAAAAGGGACATGCAGCGGTTATGGCTACGTACGCGATCGGTGATGTTCAGGGCAGTTTCGACGAGCTGCAGGCCTTGCTTGGCGCCTTCGGGTTCGATCGCGCGAAAGACAGCTTATGGTTCGTGGGCGACCTCGTCAACCGCGGCCCGGCCTCGCTTGCCACGTTGCGCTTCGTACGCGATCTCGGGGATCGCGCGTTGACCGTTCTCGGCAACCACGATCTGCATCTGCTGGCGCTTGCTCAGGGCTCGGTCAAGGCTCGCGAAGACGACACGCTTGGGGACGTGATCGCGGCGCCCGACCGCGACGGCTTGCTCGACTGGTTGCGGCACCGCCCGATGGCGCACGTCGCCGCAAACTACGTGCTGGTCCACGCCGGGCTCTTGCCGCAATGGGACGTCGCCACGGCGAAAGCGCTTGCCGGAGAAGTCGAGGCGGAGCTTCGCGGACCCCGGCACAAGGAGTTTCTCGCGCAACTTTACGGTTCGCGCCCGGACCGCTGGAACGATAAGCTGCGCGGGATCGACCGGCTGCGCGTCATCGTCAACGCGATGACTCGCTTGCGCTTTTGCACTCCCGAGGGCGTCATGGAATTCCACACCAAAGGCGAAACGGCCGAAGCTCCAGCGGGCTACCTTCCGTGGTTCGAGGTGCCCGGCAGGAAAAGCGCCGATCACACTTTGGTATGCGGCCACTGGTCGGCGCTCGGCTTGCGCATTGCACCCAACCTCCTCGCGCTCGACTCGGGTTGCGTTTGGGGCGGAAAGCTCAGCGCGGTTCGTCTGGAGGACCGGCGTTTATACCAGGTGTCTTGTGCGGCAGATGCTGCGCACGTGAAGTCCCCTGCGGGGCGCGCACGCCCAGGGCTCCGGCGATAGCCGCCTCAGCCTTCTCCGCAAGAGAGCGCCGCGTCTGCGCTTTTACGGGGATCGGCGCGAGAAGATTGAACTCTGCGACCATGTGACGCGTCGAGACGATGGTCCAGATCGATTCGAGGAGCGAGGTATCGCCGACGTAACCGGCGGCGTCGGTGTGCCGGCCGGCGGCATCGAGATAGCGCAGCGCCACCGGCTGCAGCGTGGCCGCGGCGTCCAGAGCCGGCTGGAATAGCGCCGAGTGGAAACGCTCGAGGCTTCGCCCGAAAGTTGTGATTCCCTCGGGAAAAACTGCAATCAGGGTGCCGCGCTCGAGCTCGGCAGCGATTAACTGGCGGGCGCGTCGCACCTCGGAGCGCTTGCCGCGCTCGATGTACAGCGTGCCGACCAGCGTGCTCAACCAACCTACCATCGGCCAGCTGCGGATTTCCGATTTGGCGATGAAAGTCGCGGGGAATCTGGCGTCGACGACGAAGATGTCGAGCCAGGAGATGTGATTGAGCACCAGCATGCAGCGACCGGGGAGCTCCTTCGGTGCATTCTTTTCGCGCACGGACACGGCGAGGATGGAGAGCAGCGTGTTCGACCAACGGCCCTTTTTCACCTGCCTTTCCGCTTCGGAAAGTTTCGGGTAGAGCAACCACGCGATGGCGAGACCGCGCAGCAGGTGAAGCACGAGCCTTGTCAGGCGGACCAGGCGAAGCGCAACCGGAGTGCGGTTTGACGCCTTCAAAAATCTGACCCGAAGTTTCGTCGGAACAGGCGCTTGATTTCATCGAGGCTCGTGGAATGATTCTGGCCGCCACGGGACGCGATCTTGATCGCGCCCATCAACGCCGCGAGCTTGCCGGTCTTCGGCCAGTCGAAGCCTGCGGCGAGACCGTAAAGAAGACCGGCGCGATACGCATCGCCGCAACCGGTGGGATCCACCACTTCGGCTGCCTTCACGCAAGGAATCTCGAACCGTTGGCCATCGGTGTAGATGATCGATCCCTCCGCGCCCCGGGTAAGTACGAGTGCCTC
>WNFF01006842.1_pt1 | contig 11883 bp, 13 predicted proteins | sample 5400441 | NCBI WGS metagenome assembly WNFF01 (sample SAMN13153345, study PRJNA577476) | soil metagenome | isolation source: 120 cm saprolite under Douglas fir tree site 2 hole 3 replicate 1 | place: USA:California | collected 2015-04-18
AGCCGGTCCGTCTGGGCCAGCAGGATCTGCCTGGGCGAAGCCACCACCGGTGCCCCGTCATGCCAGCCGAGGTCGGCGAGGACCAGCGCGGTGTTCTCATACCAGGGAATCTTGCGCAGGGTCTCCATGTCGGGCGTGAGCACGAAATCGCCGTACCCGCGCTCCCACGATGACATGGCGAACCCGCCGACGGTGTTCATCTCCACGTCCACGGCCAGCAGGTAGTTGCAGCCTTCCACGGCGTGCCCGACCACGTCGTCGAGGAAGTAGTCGGCCGCGAGCCGCTTGCCCTGCAGCCGGCCCTGCATGTCGGTGAAGGCGAGCACCACCGTGTCGATCTCGCCCTCGCTCACCTCGACACGCAGTTGCTCCAGGGTGAGCATCCCGCGCCGCCGGCTGTGCGGGACGCCACCACGCAGCTTCGTCATTGGGTTCCCATCTCAGGACCGGTCTCGCAGATCTCTGGCCACCCGCCCTAGCTCGTCAGCTCCTGCTCGATCGCGGCAAGCTCCTCCGGTGTGCCCTGAACCCGCGGGCCGGTAAACCAGTTTCGCGCCGACACCAGCCAGTAGATCCCGGCGAAGCCGATGACCACGAGCACGGCGACCACGGCGTAGTTGAAGGTCGTCCAGGTGATCGGTCCGACCTGCGGCAGCATGAACAGGACAGTGATGATGATCACCCAGGTGACGGCGATCCAGCCGACCACGTAGCTCCACCGGCCCAGATGCCAGGGGCCCCGCTTGAAGTTCTCCCCGAGGCGCAGCCGCAGGAACGTCGGAGTGACGTAGGCGATGTACAGGCCGATGACCGCGATGGAGGTCACCGCCGCGTAGGCGGCGGGGTTCCACAGGTAGGGCAGTCCCAGGATGAGCGCGCCGCCGGCGGCGAGCCAGATCGCGTTGGTCGGCGTCCTGGTGCGGTGATTCACCCGGTGCCAGAAGTCCGAGAACGGCAGCGCCCCGTCCCGGGAGAAGGCGTAGATCATCCGGGAGTTGGCGGTGACCGAGGACATGCCGCAGAACAGCTGGGCACCGCACACGATCAGCAGCAGCAGCTCCGCGCCTCGCTGCCCGATCGCGTCGACGAAAATCTGGGCCGGCGGCACAGCGGAAACCGACTCCGTCTGGATGGCGAAGGTGACCCCGATCAGCAGCACCCACCCGGCGATCAGCGAGACCAGGATCGACATGACGATGCCGCGGGGGCCGCTGCGCGCGGCGTCATGGGTCTCCTCGGTCATGTGCGCCGAGGCGTCGTAGCCGGTGAAGGTGTACTGCGCCAGGAGCAGGCCGATCAGGACGACGTAGAAGGAGCCGACGCCCAGGCCGGTCCCGTTGTTGAAGTGCCCGAAGACAAAGCTGGCCGACTGGTGGTGCGACGGCGCGAAGGCCAGCACCGCGACGATGATCAGCACACCGAGGATGTGCCACCACACGCTGATGTCGTTCAGCAGCGCGACCAGCTGGATGCCGAACTGGTTCAGCAGGCCGTGCACCAGCAGCACGATCGCGTAGATGAGCACCGTGATCCAGTGCGCCGCGCTGAGGCCGAATACCAGGCTGAGCAGCGCGTGGATGAAGAACGCGGCGCCGAAGTCGATGCCCGCGGTCACCGCGACCTGGCCGAGGAAGTTGAACCAGCCGGTGAACCAGGACCAGGCCCCCCCGTTGCTACGGGCCAGCTTCGCCGACCAGTAGTACAGCCCGCCCGCCGTCGGGAAGCTGGAGCAGACCTCGGCCATGGCCAGGCCGACGAAGAGGGTCATGATCCCGACGAACGGCCAGCCCCAGACGATCACGACTGGCCCGCCGGTGAGCATGCCGAACCCGTACAGCGTCAGGCAGCCGGAGAGGATCGAGATGATCGTGAACGAGACGGCGAAGTTGGAAAAGCCGGACATGCGGCGGCGCAGTTCCTGCGCGTAGCCAAGCTCGTGAAGGGTCTTCTCATCCTGGCCGAGCGCGGCCGATTGCTCGTTGACCGACACGGACTGCTCCTTACGTCGAGAGGGCCTGGTACGTCGAGGGCCGGGGCGCTGCGGCCCGTCCCGCTGACGGCCTTGGGGGCGGTGAGGCCGGAAGCTGAGCAGGCGTTGGTCGGCCGCCGGAGCTTGAATGGTTTATTATCAGACCATTGAGGGTTATAGTGCGGGGTGATGTCAAGACCTGTGGGTGGCCAAGCTGGGGGCGGGCAACCAGGGCGGCGGCACGCGGGTGACGCGGGGACACCCGCGTTCCGGCGCGGGCGGTGGGTCCGCTCGCTCGCAGCGACCACTCGGCTGCCGCGGCGGGAGATCGAGTGACCTTCGGCCTCGAACTGACCGCCGTGCTGGGGCCAGTCCGGGCTGGCAATGCCTTCGAGGAGACGGTCGAGCGACTGCTCACTGTGATCAAGCTTGGCGTCGTGGGACCAGGCGAAAAATTTCCCGCCGAACGAGACCTGGCTGTACTGCTCGGCATCAGCCGCATCACGCTGCGTGAGGCAATCAGGGCCTTGCAGCAGGCTGGTTATGTCGAATCCCGGCGCGGACGCTTCGGCGGCACGTTCGTCACCTACACGCGCCCGGCGCCGAGCCGCGGGGAGTTGCGCCGTATCGCGCGCGACGACGACGGCCGGATTGCCGACGCGCTGACCTTCCGGATGGCCGTCGAGACCGGGGCGGCGCAGGTGCTGGCCCAGTCCCGGCTGGCCCGGTCCCGCCCCGCCCAGCCGGGCGGCGGGGATGGCCGCGACGTCCTCCTGGCCCGCCTGGCCAGCGTGAACAGCGCGGCACCCGACGACTACCGGCGGATGGACACCCTGTTTCACCTGGCCATCGCGGAACTCACCGGCTCCAGCCTGCTCGCGGCCGCCTGCGCCGACGCGCGGATGCGACTTAACGACCTGCTCAACGCGATCCCGGTGCTACAGCGCAACATCGACCACACGGCGGCGCAGCACACGGAGATCGTCGATGCCATCCTCGCCGGGGACACCGGGCGCGCCCAGCGCGCGGTAGCCGAGCACGTCGATGGCACCGGGGCATTGCTCCGCGGGTTCCTGGCCACCCCCTGACGGACCGGACCACAGCCAATCCCGGTGATCATCACGGGCCCGGCGCCGACGACGGCCGCCACCGTAGTAATCCCAGTTTCGTAAGGGTTCTGACCGACGCAAACCCGGGATCGTGAAGGTTCAGACGGCGTGTGACGAGAGGCTGGCTCAGGTAAGGCTTGCCTAAGTGATCAGCGTCATCCTGAACGCTGTTGCGGGCCGGGATGGATTTACGACACACTGATGTTGTGAAAAGTGTGCGACCAGGAACTGTAGGCTCTGGCGCCGCTAGGCGGGAGGACGCTGGCGGCGCTGTTCGTCTGCGCCAAGCCGCTGCTGAACTCGTTTTTATCGACTCCCATCACCAGGCTGCTGCCCGGCACGCTACTGGCGCCGATGCCCAGCACACTGGATCCGAGCGGGGCACGCGAGCCCGGATCGCCCGGCTGATCATGGAGAACGGGCCGGTCACCGCGGGCGGCCTGAGCACCAGGCTGAACCTCACGCCCGCCGCCGTCCGGCGCCATCTGGACAACCTGCTGGCCGACAACATGATCGAAACACGCACGGCGCGGCGGCCGGCGAGCCGCGGCCGGGGCCGCCCGGCCAAGCTGTTCGCCATCACCGATGTCGGGCGCGGCGCCTTCGAGCACGCCTACGACGACCTCGCCACGAATGCGCTCCGCTTCCTCGCCGAAGTCGCCGGGCCGGATGCCGTGGCCGAGTTCGCCCGCAGGCAGGTGGCGGACCTGGAGAAGCGGTATCGCCCCGTGGTCGCCGCCGCTGCCGCGCAGGTACGGGTGCAGGCCCTCGCCGAGGCGCTGTCCGCGGACGGGTACGCCGCGTCCGCGTCCGGCGCGCCGGAAGGCAGCGCGGCAGGCGGCGGGGGAGAGCAACTGTGCCAGCACCACTGCCCGGTCGCCCACGTGGCCGCCGAGTTCCCGCAGCTGTGCGAGGCAGAGACTGAGGCATTCGGCCGGCTGCTCGGGACGCCCGTGCAGCGGCTCGCCACAATCGCGCACGGTGACGGCATCTGCACCACGCACATCACCGCGCCGTCGCTCATGCACGCCCGCCAGACCAGCACGACGACCACGACTACAGAGACGAACATGACAACAGAGCCCGGAGGCACCTCCGTATGACGACGATCGCACACCCCGAACTTGAGGGGCTTGAGCGTTACAAGTTCGGCTGGTCTGACTCGGACGTGGCCGGTACAGGCGCGCGCCGCGGCCTGTCCGAAGACGTCGTCCGTGACATCTCGGCGAAGAAGAACGAGCCGGAATGGATGCTCGACCTGCGCCTGAAGGGCCTGAAGCTGTTCAACCGCAAGCCGATGCCTACCTGGGGCTCCGACCTGTCCGGCATCGACTTCGAAAACATCAAGTACTTCGTCCGCTCGACCGAGAAGCAGGCGGCGAGCTGGGACGACCTGCCGGCCGACATCAAGAACACCTACGACAAGCTGGGCATCCCCGAGGCCGAGAAGCAGCGCCTTATCGCCGGCGTGGCCGCGCAGTATGAATCGGAAGTTGTGTATCACAAGATCCGGGAGGATCTTGAGGAGAAGGGCGTCCTGTTCCTGGACACCGACACGGCGCTGCGCGAGCAGCCGGACCTGTTCCGTGAGTACTTCGCCACGGTGATCCCGGTGGGCGACAACAAGTTCGCCGCGCTGAACACCGCGGTCTGGTCCGGCGGCAGCTTCATCTACGTGCCGAAGGGCGTGCGCGTGGACATCCCGCTGCAGGCCTACTTCCGGATCAACACCGAGAACATGGGCCAGTTCGAGCGCACCCTGATCATCGTGGACGAGGGCGCCAGCGTGCACTATGTGGAAGGCTGCACGGCGCCGATCTACTCATCCGACTCGCTGCACTCCGCGGTGGTCGAGATCATCGTGAAGAAAGACGCGCACTGCCGCTACACGACCATCCAGAACTGGTCGAACAACGTCTACAACCTGGTCACCAAGCGGGCGGTGGCGCAGGCGGGCGCGAGCATGGAGTGGATCGACGGGAACATCGGCTCGAAGGTGACGATGAAGTACCCGGCGGTCTACCTGATGGGTGAGCACGCCAGGGGCGAGACGCTGTCGGTGGCGTTCGCCGGCACCGGCCAGCACCAGGACGCCGGCGCGAAGATGGTGCACTGCGCCCCGAACACCTCGTCCACGATCGTGTCCAAGTCCGTGGCCCGGGCCGGCGGCCGGACCTCCTACCGGGGCCTGGTCAAGGTGCAGGAGGGCGCCGCGCACTCCAAGTCCACCGTCAAGTGCGACGCGCTGCTGGTGGACACGATCAGCCGGTCGGACACCTACCCGTACGTGGACGTGCGTGAGGACGACGTGGAGATGGGCCACGAGGCCAGCGTCTCCAAGATCTCCGAGGACCAGCTCTTCTACCTGATGAGCCGCGGCATGACCGAGGACGAGGCCATGGCGACGATCGTCCGCGGGTTCGTCGAGCCGATCGCGCGTGAGCTGCCGATGGAATACGCCCTCGAGCTCAACCGGCTGATCGAGCTGCAGATGGAGGGGGCGGTCGGCTGATGGCGGGGCTTCAAGGGGCTGTGGAGTCAGCGGCCCCGGTCTCCAGGCTGCACGAACAGCGGTCCTACGACCCGGCTGACTTCCCGGTGCCCACGGGCCGCGAGGAGGAGTGGCGGTTCACCCCGCTACGCCGCCTCCGCGGGCTCCACACCGACCAGACCCTGGCCGAGGGCAAGGTCACCGTGGACACGGACCCGGCGCCCGAGGTGAACGTCGAGATTACCGAACGAACCGACCCCCGGATCGGCCGTAGTTTCATCCCGGCCGACCGGGTGAGTGCCCGGGCGCTCGCCTCAGTGCGTGAGGCGACGGTCGTCACTGTCCCGGCCGAGGCGGTCGCCTCCCGGCCCACGATCATCTCGGTCCGTGGTGAGGAAGCAGCCGGGGCCGCGTTCGGCCATCTCGTGGTGGACGTCGCCCCGCTCGCCGAGGCAGTCCTCGTGCTTGACCACCAGGGCAGCGCCACCTACGCGGACAACGTGGAGATCATCGTCGGGGACGGCGCGTCACTGTCGCTGGTCAGCGTCCAGGACTGGGCGCCTGACGCGGTGCACGCCTCGCACCATCACGCCACGATCGGCCGGGATGCGCGGCTGCGGCACACTGCCGTCACGATCGGCGGTGGCGTCGTGAGACTGGCGCCGTCTGTTCGTTATGCCGGTCCTGGGGGTGACGCGGAGCTGCTCGGGCTGTATTTCGCAGACGCCGGGCAGCACCTGGAGCACCGGTTGTTCGTTGACCACGCGCAGCCGCGCTGCCGCAGCCGGGTGGCGTACAAGGGCGCGCTTCAGGGCGATGAGGCGCACTCGGTCTGGATCGGTGACGTGCTGATCCGGGCGGAGGCGACGGGGACCGACACCTATGAGCTGAACCGCAACCTGCTGCTCACCGACGGCGCCCGCGCCGACTCGGTGCCGAACCTGGAGATCCTCACCGGCGAGGTCGTGGGCGCGGGTCACGCCAGCGCCACCGGTCGGCTGGAGGATCATCACCTGTTCTACCTGATGTCCCGCGGCATCCCGATGGAGGAGGCGCGGCGGCTGGTGATCCGCGGCTTCTTCGGTGAGCTGATCAACAAGATCGAGGTGCCCGAACTGCGCGAGCGGATCACCGCGTCCATCGAGGCCGAGTTGACCCGTGTCCGCCCGGGGGAGCCCGCATGAGCGAGACGAGCACGTTCGTCCGGGTGTGCAGCCTGGCCGATCTGCCCAACGAAGGCGCTATCGGGGTCGAGATCGGCGACCTGCCGGTCGCCGTGGTGCGGGTCAGTGGCGATGTCTACGCGCTGCACGACGTCTGCACGCACGAGGAAGTCCCGCTCTCCGAGGGCGAGATCTATGACCACACCGTGGAGTGCTGGCTGCACGGGTCCTGCTTTGACCTGCGCACCGGCGCCCCGACGGGCCCGCCGGCGACCAAGCCGGTGGCCACCTACCCAGTAAAGATCGACGGGGACGACGTCTATGTCGCCGTCCCCGCCACCGACCAGGCCAGCTGATCTCTTCCGAGCCAGCTGGGCCATTTGCGACCAGGAGACATGTGATGGCCACTCTAGAGATCCGCGACCTGCACGTCAGCGTGGTGGATCCGGCTGCGGCGTCTGGCGACCATAGCGGCGACGGCAGCCGCGAGATCCTGCGCGGCGTCGACCTGACCGTGGCCGCCGGGGAGACGCACGCGATCATGGGACCGAACGGGTCCGGCAAGTCCACCCTCGCCTACGCGATCGCCGGGCACCCGAAATACAAGGTCACCCAGGGCTCGGTCACCCTCGACGGCGAGGACGTGCTGGCCATGAGCGTGGACGCGCGGGCCCGGGCGGGTCTGTTCCTCGCCATGCAGTACCCGGTGGAGGTTCCGGGGGTGTCGGTGTCCAACTTCCTGCGCACGGCGGTGACCGCGGTCCGCGGTGAGGCACCCAAGCTCCGGCTGTTCCTCAAGGAGATGCGCGAGGCCATGGCGGCCCTGTCCATCGACCCGGTGTTCGCCGAGCGCAACCTCAACGAGGGCTTCTCCGGCGGGGAGAAGAAGCGGCACGAGATCCTCCAGCTTGAACTGCTCCAGCCGAAGATCGCGATCCTCGACGAGACCGACTCCGGGCTGGACATCGACGCGCTGCGGGTGGTGTCCGAGGGGGTCAACCGGTTCGCTCAGGAGCCGGGGCATGGCGTGCTGCTGATCACCCACTACACCCGGATCCTGCGCTACGTGACCCCCGACTTCGTGCATGTGTTCGTCGGCGGCCGGATCGTCGAGGAGGGCGGCCCGGAACTCGCCGAGGCACTGGAAGCCGGCGGGTACGAGCGGTTCCTGAAGGCAGGGGCGGCGACATGACAGTGACCCAGGCGGCCACCCGGCCACTCGACGTGGCCGCGGTGCGCGCCGACTTCCCGATCCTGGCCCGGACCGTGCGGCACGGCCACCCCCTGGTGTACCTCGACTCGGGCGCCACCTCGCAGAAGCCGCGGCAGGTGCTCGACGCCGAGCATGACTTCTATGCCCGGCACAACTCGGCCGCGCACCGGGGCGCTCACCTGCTGGGTGAGGAAGCCACCGACGCCTACGAGGGCGCACGGCTCAAGGTGGCCGCGTTCATCGGCGCGGACCCGGGCGAGATCGTGTTCACCAAGAACGCCACCGAGGCGGTGAACCTGGTCGCCTACGCGATAAGCAACGCGGCCACCGCAGGCCCGGAGGCAGCGCGGTTCCGGGTCGGCCCGGGCGACGAGGTGCTGGTCACCGAGATGGAGCACCACGCCAACCTGGTGCCGTGGCAGCAACTGTGCCTGCGCACGGGGGCCACGCTGCGCTGGATCCCGGTGACCCCGGAGGGGCGGCTGGACCTCAGCACCCTCGACGAGCTGATCAACCCGCACACCAAGGTCGTGGCGCTGACCTGCCAGTCCAACGTGACCGGCACCCTGCCGCCGGTCGCCGAGATCGCCGCGCGGGCGCACACGGTCGGCGCGCTGGTGCTCGGGGACGGCGCGCAGTCGGTGCCGCACCAGGTCACCGATGTGGCCGCGCTCGGCCTGGACTTCCTGGTCTTCTCCGGGCACAAGATGCTGGCCCCGTACGGGATCGGCGTGCTGTACGGGCGGCGCGAGTTGCTTGAGGCGATGCCGCCGTTCATGACCGGCGGGTCGATGATCGAGGTGGTCCGGATGGAGGGGAGCACCTTCCTGCCGCCGCCGCAGCGGTTCGAGCCAGGTGTGCCCGCTGCCGCGCAGGCCGCGGGCCTGTCCGCGGCCATCGACTACCTGACTGGGCTGGGCATGGCCAACGTGGCCGCGCATGAGGAGTCGCTGACCGCGCACGCGCTCAAGGTCCTCGGCGAGATCGACGGCCTGCGCATCCTCGGCCCGCTCAGCACGAAGGACCGGGGCGGCGCTGTGTCCTTCGGCGTGGCGGACGTGCACCCGCACGATGTGGGCCAGGTCCTCGACGATCTTGGCATCGCGACGCGGACGGACCACCACTGCGCCTGGCCGCTGCACCGGGCGCTCGGCGTGCCGTCGAGCACCAGGGCGTCGTTCTACCTGTACAACACGCACGAGGAAGTTGATGCCCTGGCTGAGGGCGTCCGCTACGCCCAGCGGTTCTTCGGCCGGGCATGATGGCCTGCCAGGGGCCGGCGGTGCTGTCCGGCCAGGCCAGCAGGCGACGGCTGGCGACGGAACACACGGGGCCGGCCCGCTTGTTCAAGGAAATGTGATGCAACTCGAGTCGTTGTACCAGGAGATCATCCTGGACCATTACCGGCACCCGCACGGCAAGGGCCTGCGGGAGCCTTATGACGCCCAGGTGCACCACGTGAACCCGCTCTGCGGCGATGAGGTGACACTGCGGGTCGTGCTCAAGGACGCGGGTGGCGAGCCGACCGTGGCGGACATCTCTTACGACGCGCTTGGCTGCTCCATCAGCCAGGCGAGCGCCTCGGTCATGACCGACCTGGTCGTCGGCAAGACCGTCGACGAGGCCATGGCGGTCAGCGGCGAGTTCCTCAGGCTGATGCAGTCGAAGGGCGAGGGCGTTCCCGACGAGGACGTGCTCGGCGACGCGGTGGCGTTCGAAGGGGTGGCGAAGTACCCGGCCAGGATCAAGTGCGCCCTGCTGGGCTGGATGGCCTGGAAGGACGCGACCGCGCAGGCGCTGGATGCGGCCGGGCGCGCCGGGAATGGGGCATCCGGGACCGGCGCATCCGAGACTGGGGCATCCGAGACCGGGGCATCCGAGACCGGGGCAAGGGAGAGGGCATGACCGAGAACGCTGTGACCGCGCAGGGCATTGCTACCGAGCCGGGTGCTCCCGACGTCACCGATCAGCCGCCGGGCCGCGACACCGAGGACGTCCTTGAGGCGCTCCGGGACGTTGTCGACCCCGAGCTGGGCGTGAACGTGGTCGACCTCGGGCTGATCTACGGGGTGGCCCTGGGGGAGGACAACGTGGCGACGATCGACATGACCCTCACCAGCGCGGCGTGCCCGCTCACCGACGTGATCGAGGACCAGGCCCGCGCCGCCCTGGACGGCCTGGTCGCGGACTTCCGGATCAACTGGGTGTGGCTTCCGCCGTGGGGTCCTGACAAGATCACCGACGACGGCCGCGCGGCATTGTCAATATGCACCCACGGGCGTGTTGACTGGCACACCTTCATGATTGCGGTGGATCGGTGGTCGCGCGCGACCACCGATCAACCGCGATCCTGAAACAGAAGGTCCCGAGAGGTCGCGTCTGGCCCGTGCGTCCCAGAGGAGAAGCCGATTCAGCCGCCGGTGGGCCGCCTCGGCGACGCTGAGCAGCTAGGGTGACCAGCCATGGCCAGCTCGCGTCCAGCCGACGTCCCCGTGGCGGTGTTTTCCCTCGGCGGCACCATCGCGATGACCAGCGACCCCGGTGGCCTGGCCACCGGGGTGGTCCCGGCGCTGACCGGGAAGCAGCTCCTGGCCGCGGTACCCGGACTGGCCGGCGCAGGCTTCGACATCGAGGTGCATGACTTCCGCCACGCGCCCGGCGCGTCGCTGACCATCGGGGACGTCATCGACCTGGCCGCGGCGATCCGCGAACGGATAGCGGCCGGTGCCGTGGGGGCCGTGATCACGCAGGGCACGGACACCATCGAGGAAACCGCGTTCCTGCTGGACTTGCTCTACGACGGCGACGCGCCTGTCGCCGTCACGGGGGCCATGCGCAACCCGACGCTGGCTGGTGCTGACGGGCCGGCCAACATCCTCGCCGCCCTGCGGACGGTGAGCAGCCCGCTGATGCGCGGGCTTGGCTGCACGGTCGTGTTCGCTGACGAGATCCACGCCGCGTGCTACGTCCGCAAGACCCACGCCACCAGGATCACGGCCTTCGCCTCACCGTCCACGGGACCGATCGGCCAGGTCGTCGAAGGGCAAGTGCGCCTGCTGACCCGCCCGGCCCGCCGGTTCACCGTGCCCCTCACGGGCCTGGCCCGGCCGGTGCGCGTCGGCCTGGTCGTTGTCAGTCTCGGCGACGATGGCGAACTGCTGCGCGCGGCCGAAGGCCGTTTCGACGGCCTGGTCGTCGGCGCATTCGGCGCCGGGCACGTCCCCGCTGACACGGTGCCGGTCCTGGCCTCGCTCGCCGGGCAGATTCCGGTCGTGTTCTCGTCGCGCACAGGCAGTGGAACCACGCTGGCCAGTACCTACGGTTTCCCGGGGTCCGAACAGGACCTGCTCAGCCGCGGCCTCATCGGCGCGGGCTTCCTCGATGCCTTCAAGGCCCGCCTTCTGCTGCACGTCCTGCTGGCCCGCGAAGCCAGCCGCGAGCAGATCACCGCAGCCTTCCGCTAGGCGCTGCCCGGATCCGGCCGCGGCCAGGATAAAAGGCAATCAGCATGTTGTTCTGCATCACTGGTAGTGCAGATGGCTTACCCCGGCTGCTCCATCTGGCCGATCTAGACGTACCTGCACTCTGGTGCAGTGCATATATGAGAAAGCGGGCATCCGGGGCAATAGTGACTGTGGCGGCTTTGGTCTGTATAGCTGGCTACGGTTCCGCACGTCATGCGGCGGCGGAGGCCCAGCCGACAGTGAGCCGCGCGGTCATGGCGCAGGTTGGCGCTCAGCCCATCCGGGCCGCGAATTATCGGAGTCACGGCGTGAGCGCCCAGGAAGCCCCGCGCCTGTATGCCGCCAAGGCGCCCCGTGGGCCGTGACAACCCGCAGCGCATCGACATGGTCGCGTCCGGCCGCCAACTGGCTGGCACGGGCTGGTTGCGCGCCGACGCGAACTTCGATGTCACCTGGCGCCATGGATGAACTCCC
>WNFF01004114.1_pt1 | contig 11880 bp, 10 predicted proteins | sample 5400441 | NCBI WGS metagenome assembly WNFF01 (sample SAMN13153345, study PRJNA577476) | soil metagenome | isolation source: 120 cm saprolite under Douglas fir tree site 2 hole 3 replicate 1 | place: USA:California | collected 2015-04-18
ACGGCGAACAAAAAGCGGTTGAAGTGCATGTGTTTCCCGAAGACATGCGCGGCACCGGAGAGGGCTCGCGGCCGTTCGATTTGCGCCCCAACAGCACCATGACCAATGCGACGGTGGCCCAGACCGTGGCCGGCAACGACGGTCAAACCCTGACGATCAAATACAAGGACGGCGAGAAGAAAGTCGCGGTGTCGCCGGACACCCCGGTCGTGACCTATGTACCCGCCGACAAATCCGACCTGAAGGCCGGCGCCAAGGTGATCGCCGTCATGAAAAAGCTGCCGGACGGCACCTTCGAAACCAACCGCGTCAGCGTCGGCCGCGACGGGCTGACGCCGCCGATGTAAATGGTGGCGCTGCCGCGCGGAATAGCCTTGGAGTTGCGGTGTTTCCCCCATTACCGGGAAAAGCCGAGGAAGGGGAGAACCATGCCGAACATTTCTTCGTTGAGGCCGCGCCTGCTCGCGGCGTCGTTGACTTTAGTATCCGTACTCGGATCGGTGGCATGGGCTCAGCAACCTCCCACGGTCCGGATCCGCGGCACCATTGAAAGTGTCGATGGCGCCATGCTGGCGATCAAGTCGCGCGAGGGCACCGACATGAAGGTCCGGGTGACCGACAATGTGGCGGTGTTCGGCGTCGCCAAAACCGAGCTGTCGGAAATCAAGCCGGGGTCCTACATCGGCGTCACCGCGATGCCCGAGCCCGACGGCACCCAGAAGGCGGTCGCGGTTCATATCTTCCCGGAAACCCAGCGCGGTGCTGCCGAAGGCTTCCGGCCCTGGGACCAGCGCGCGGGCAGCACCATGACCAACGCCACCGTCGCCGAGACGGTCAAAGGCACCGACGGCCAGAATATCCTGGTGAAATACAAGGACGGTGAAAAGAAAGTCGTGGTGCCGCCGGACACGCCGATCGTGACATTCGTTGCGGGCGACAAGTCCGAACTCAAGCCGGGCGCCAAGATCATCATCTTCGGCGCGACCAAGAAGGATGACGGTACCCTGGAAGCCAACCGCGTCAATGTCGGCCGCGACGGCATCACCCCGCCGATGTGACTACTTGTCATTCCGGGGCGCGCCAACGGGTCCGCGCAAAGCGCGGCCCGATGACAGGCTCCGCGCGAGCACGGAATCCATAACCACGACCGGGAGTATGGATTCCGGGTTCGCTCGCTTTGCTCGCGCCCCGGAATGACGAAATCAAATCGCCAGCACGTGGTCGTCGATCTCGGCGATGGTGTTGACGCCGCAAAGCCCCATGGTCACGTTGAGTTCGTTGGCGATGATGTCGATCGCCTTGGCGACGCCGGGGCCGCCGAAGGCGCCGAGGCCATGGATGTAAGCGCGGCCGATCATGCAGGATTTGGCGCCGAGCGCGAGCGCGCGCATCACGTCCTGGCCGGAGCGAACGCCGCCGTCGAACATGATTTCCATCTGCGAGCCGACGGCGTCGACGATCTCCGGCAAGACTTCGATCGATGACGGTGCGCCATCGAGCTGCCGGCCGCCGTGGTTCGAGACCACCAGCGCCTGTGCGCCGGTCTTCACCGCTTCCTCGGCGTCCTCAACGTCGAGAATGCCCTTCAGGATCAGCTTGCCGGGCCAGATGCTGCGGATCCACGCGACATCCTTCCAGTTCAGCGTGGTGTCGAATTGCGTCGAGATCCATGTCCCCAGCGCGGTAATATCGTCGGTGCCTTTGAGATGGCCGACCAGATTGCCGAAGGTGCGGCGCTTGCCGCGCAACACCCCGGACACCCATCCAGGCTTGCTGGCGAAATCGAAGAACTTCGACACGCTCCATTCCGGTGGCACCGTCATGCCGTTCTTGATGTCCTGATGACGCTGGCCGATCACCTGCAGGTCGACGGTCAGCACCAGCGCGCTGCATTTTGCGGCGATCGCGCGCTCGATCAGCGCCTTGATGAAGCCGCGGTCCTTCATGACGTAAAGCTGAAACCAGAACGGTTTGTCGACGTTGGCCGCAACGTCCTCGATCGAGCAGATCGACATCGTGCTCAGCGTAAAGGGGATGCCGGCGGCGTGTGCGGCGCGACAGGCATGGATCTCGCCATCGCCGTGTTGCATGCCGCACAGTCCGATCGGTGCCAGGATCAGCGGCAGCGATGCGGGCTCCCCGAGGATGGTAGTCGAAAGATCGCGCTTCGACACGTCCACCAGAATGCGCTGGCGAAACTTGATCTGCTGAAGATCGTCGCGGTTGGCGCGCAGCGTTTCCTCGGCATAGGAGCCGCGATCGGCGTAGTCGAAAAACGCCTTCGGCACTTTGCGCATATGGACCTGGCGCAGATCCTCGATGCAGGTGATGTGTTTCATGGACGCTCCCGGCCCTTCTTGTAATTCTTCAGTCGGGCAGTCATCTAGCATGGTTGGGCCATCCGCAAAATCGTATCGCGGAACCGGCTGCTAACCAGGAGGGCATCCATGACCGGACCACGCTCCGACCCCAAAAATGTCAAGGATACCGAGAAGCGCCAGCTCGACCAGGCACTGGAGGAGGGGCTGGAGGAGACCTTTCCGGGCTCGGACCCGGTCAATGTCACCCAGCCGCCGCCCTCGAAAGGCGACCATCACGTCAAGCGCACGGGTTAGCGCTGAGGTGTTCCAAGGCAGGGGAACCGGCGGTATTGCGTGCGTTAACAATATGTTAACAGCTCAGGTGTGGTTTTGGCGATGGTAATGATTCATCATATTTTTTGAAGCCATCTTAGCTCCGAAGGCCTTATAAGGCGTGCACGTTGTGATGGACGGGCGTTCAAGTATTCTCGCGGGGTGGTTTGAGAATCCTTGAAAGCCGCTCGGGGGACATATGAGCCGCAAATATTTCGGTACGGACGGGATTCGGGGTCGTGCCAATGGTCTGATCACACCGGAGCTGGCGCTCAAGGTCGGGCAGGCGGCCGGATTGGTGTTTCAGCGCGGCGAGTACCGCCATCGCGTCGTGATCGGCAAGGACACGCGGCTTTCCGGCTACATGATCGAATATGCGATGGTGGCCGGCTTTACCTCGGTCGGCATGGACGTGCTGCTGCTCGGCCCGATGCCGACGCCGGCGGTGGCGATGCTGACCAAGTCGATGCGCGCCGATCTCGGCGTGATGATTTCCGCCTCGCATAATCTGTTCGAAGATAACGGCATCAAGCTGTTCGGTCCGCAGGGCTTCAAGCTTTCCGACGACGTCGAAAAGCAGATCGAGCAATTGCTGGATGAATCGCTCGACAGGCGTCTGGCGCAGAGCGCCAGTCTCGGGCGTGCCCGCCGCATCGACGGCGTTCATGACCGCTATATCGAATTCGCCAAGCGCACGCTGCCGCGCGATCTCAGCCTCGACGGCTTGCGCGTGGTGGTCGATTGCGCCCACGGCGCGGCCTATAAGGTGGTGCCGGAAGCGCTGTGGGAGCTGGGTGCCGATGTTATTGCCATCGGCGTCGACCCGGACGGATTCAATATCAACAAGGAATGCGGATCCACCTCGCCGGAAGCACTATGCCGCAAGGTTCGCGAAATGCGCGCCGACATCGGCATCGCGCTCGATGGCGACGCCGACCGCGTCATTCTTGTCGATGAGCGCGGACACCTGGTCGATGGCGACCAGTTGCTCGCGGTGATCGCGCAAAGCTGGAAGGAAGACGGCCGCCTCGCCAAGCCGGGTATCGTCTCCACCGTAATGTCGAATCTCGGATTAGAGCGCTTTCTCGAAGGCCAGGGTATCGAGCTCGTGCGGACGCAGGTCGGCGACCGCTATGTTCTCGAACAGATGCTGAGCCGCGGCTACAATATCGGTGGCGAGCCTTCCGGTCACATCATTCTGTCGGACTACGCCACCACCGGCGATGGTTTTGTCGCGGCGCTGCAGGTGCTCGCGGTGGTGCAAAAACTTCGCCGTCCGGTGTCGGAGGTCTGTCATCGCTTCGAGCCGTTGCCGCAGATCCTGAAGAACGTGCGCTATCGCAGCGGCAAGCCGCTCGACGATGCCGACGTCAAGTCGGCGATCGATGCCGGCGAAAAGCGGCTCAACGGCCATGGCCGGTTGCTGGTCCGCTCGTCCGGCACCGAGCCGGTGATCCGGGTGATGGGCGAGGGCGACGACCGTATCCTGGTCGAGGAAGTGGTCGACCACATCGTCTCGGCGCTGGGCCATGCCGCGGCGGCCTGAGCGCGATTAGCCGGGTCCAATCGCATCGCAGCCATTATCTAATAGTGGTGGTGACCGCAGCGCGGCCATCGTAGGAAATGCGTGTCGCGAATCTTCAGGGATCGATCTCTTGAACAAGCCTGTCGTCGTCTCCGATGAAGTGCCGGTCGCGCCGGTGCTGGTTCCGGATGTGACGTCCGGCCCAATCGCCGGCACGGCGGGCGCAGCGCCGGCCTACATCGTGCTGGCGGGAATCAGCTTATCGCATTTCCTCAACGACACCATGCAGTCGCTGATCGCGTCGATCTATCCGATCCTGAAAGACAATTACGCGCTGGACTTTGCCCAGATCGGATTGATCACGCTGGCGTTCCAGTTCACCGCGTCGCTGTTGCAGCCGGTGGTCGGATATTTCACCGACAGGAAGGCACAGCCGTTTTCCCTCGCTATCGGCATGGGATCTACCTTCTTCGGCCTGCTGTTGCTCAGCATCGCTCAGCGTTACCCCGTCATTCTGGTCGCCGCCGCGCTGGTCGGCCTGGGCTCGGCGGTGTTCCATCCGGAGTCGGCGCGGATCGCGCGGCTGGCGTCGGGCGGCCGCTACGGCTTCGCGCAATCGGTGTTTCAGCTCGGTGGCAGTTTCGGTACCTCGATGGGCCCGGTGCTGGCGGCGTTGATCGTGGTGCCGTTCGGTCAGCCAAGCATCGCCTGGTTTTCCTCGATCGCATTTCTGGCGATTGTCATTCTGTGGCGGATTGGGCTTTGGTACAGGCCGCAGATCGCGGCCAGGAAGTTCGCACCCGTCGAACCGCATCCGGACGCGCCGGATTCGCAACGCGTCAAGATCGCGCTTGTGGTGCTGGTCGCACTGCTATTCTCCAAGCAGCTCTATGTGTCGAGCCTGTCGAGCTATTACATCTTCTATCTGATCGACAAGTTTGCGGTCTCGACCCAGGCCGCCCAGCTTTATCTCTTCATCTTTCTTGCCGCCAACGCGGTCGGGGCCTTCTTCGGTGGGCCGCTGGGTGATCGCTTCGGCCGCAAATACGTGATCTGGTTCTCGATCCTCGGTGCGCTGCCGTTCACGCTGGCGCTGCCTTATGCCGGCTTGTTCGCCAGCGCCGTGCTGACGGTGTTCATCGGCTTCATCATCTCGTCGGCGACTACGTCGATCATCGTGTTCGCGCAGGAATTGATGCCGCATCGTTTCGGAATGATCTCCGGAGTGTTCTTCGGCGTCGCGTTCGGTATCGGCGGGCTCGGCGCCGCGGTGCTCGGCAAGGTCGCCGACCACACTGGCATCGCGTTCGTCTATCAGGTCTGCGCGTTCCTGCCGGCGATCGGGCTGCTCGCGGTGTTCCTGCCGACGCTGCCGAAAACTCAGCGCTGACGCGGGCGCCGCCTTCAATACATTTTTAGCGATTGTGAAGACTTCGCAAATATTCGTGGCTGGCGCGCGATCGGCGAAACTGAAAATTCCATTCGCTTCGGATCGCGGGTAAGAGATTATCAACCTTAATAATTAGGGTTAAGTGGCGCTTAAGCATTTAATGGCATCGTCCGGCGGTGAGTTTTTGATGTGAGGCCTCCGTTGTCTGCCTCACCGGCCAAAAGGGACGAAGCCAATGCGTAGCGTCAAGTTTCTCGTTGCCGCCGGAGCGGCAGCACTGTTGTCGTCAGTGGCGTTCGCAGCGGACATGCCCATCATGCAGTCGCCGATGTATGCGCCGGCCCCGATCGAGGATTTCGGCGGATGGTATCTGCGTGGCGACATTGGGTTCAGCAATCAGAGGGTCAAGAAGCTGGACTGGTTTTCCTATCCCACGCTGCTGTCGCTGAATCAAAATACGGGCTTTGACACCGCAGGTATCTTTGGCATCGGCGTCGGTTACCAGTTCAACAACTGGTTCCGCGCCGACGTCACCGGCCAGTATCGCGGCAAATCCAATTTTCACGGCAGCGATGTTTTTGTCTTCAGCAATGCCGGCGTACCTACCAACGGCGCTGACACTTACACTGCCAGCAAGTCTGAATGGCTGGCTCTAGCCAACGCCTATGTGGATCTCGGTACCTGGTGGAGCGTGACGCCGTTCATCGGCGCCGGCGTCGGCTTTTCGCGCAACACCATCTCCAGCTATGTCGATACAAATACGCCGGCCTCCGGTGTCGCTACCGCACCTACAGCCTCGAAGTGGAATTTTGCCTGGGCTCTGCATACCGGTCTGGCCTACAGGGTCAACCCGGGCTTTACCGTGGAGCTCGGTTACAGCTACGTGAATCTTGGCGATGCAACGACTGGCATCGTCTCCGATTTCACGGGGTTCGCGAACAACCATACGATGGGATTTAAAGACATCACTTCGCACGACCTGACGCTCGGCGTGCGTTGGCAGCTCGATAGCCCCGCGATGTATCCGCCGCCGCCGCCCGTGGTGCACAAGGGCTGATCGAGTCTTTCAATTCTTAACGATTGTAAACGGCGCGGAATCTTCCCGCGCCGTTTTGTTTTGAAAACGATCTTCGGTTTTCGCAAAAAGATCATGCCGGTCAGAGCGCTGCGACAACGATTGATTAAGGTTAACAGGCGATGATCAGCGCCAAGTTCAGAGCGTTCGATGGGGGTGTTGCGATGCGTAGACTGGTACTAGCGGCGGTGATGTTCGGAGCGGTATCCGGCGCGCAGGCGGCGGATATGCCCGATTTCCTTCGCGGCTCGCTACCCGCCGGGCCTGCACCGACGGTCAATTGGCAGGGATACTATATCGGAGGTCAGGCTGGCTACGGATCCTCCGACGAGAACTTCAACGGGTCGACCTCGAACATGATCGCGGCTTTGCTGGCCAATACCACCATCGAAGCCGAAATGCAGGTTTCGCGATGGAATCTCGGGCTTGGCAAGGAGTCAGCGCGTACGTCTGGCTTCGGCGGGTTCGCCGGATATAATTCGCAATGGGATGATGTGGTCATTGGCGTTGAAGCGAGCTATCTCCACGGCAAATTTGGTGGCTCGTCGACGGCGAGCCAATCTCTCGTCAGCCCTGCAGCCCTATCCGATGGTTTTTTTCACTCTGTGAGGGCAACGTCGTCCTCCGCCATCGCGGTTAAGGACATGGCCACACTCCGTGTGCGCGGCGGTTATGCCTACGGGAGCTTCCTACCATACCTGTTTGGTGGCGTTGCACTCGGAAATGCCGATATCACGCGCACCGCCACTGTCGACGATCACTATGCGCTTACTCTTGCAAACGCTGTAGGATCCTGTGCCGTTGCATTCTGCGCCACCTTGAGCACCACGCAGGCCCAACATAATCATCTGGTATATGGCTACTCCGCAGGTCTCGGCGTCGACGTCAATTTGATTGGTGGCCTGTTCATGCGGGCAGAGTGGGAATACCTCCGCTTCACGTCTTCGATCGACACCAATATCAACACCGTTCGCGCTGGCCTGGGCTACAAGTTCTGACCGAACAGAATGCTGGTCCCGCGCCGCTCGAAGCTGTTGACAGAGTGGATTTCGGCTGCTGGTCTGTCGTTCTCCTGAGAACAGTGGCCGCTCATGAAAATCTACGGCGATACCAATTCGGGCAATTGCCTGAAAGTGAAATGGGTCTGCGATCGGCTTGCGCTGCCCTACACATGGGTCGGCGTCGACACGCTCAAGCGCGAGACCCGCACGACGCAGTTTCTCAAACTCAACAGTGCGGGGCAGGTGCCGGCCGTCGAGTTCGACGACGGCCGCACGCTGGCGGAATCCAACGCCATCATCCGCTACCTCGCCCGCGGCAGCGATCTCATTCCCGCGGATGCCTTTGCCGCCGCGAAGATGGACGAATGGCTGTTCTGGGAGCAGTACAGCCACGAGCCCTATGTCGCGGTGTGCCGCTTCCAGATGGTCTATCTCGGCAAGCCGGCCTCGGACCTCGATCCGGATAAAATCAAGCGCGGCTATGCGGCGCTGGCGCGGATGGAGCATCAACTTGCCGCGACCCGGTTCCTGGTCGGCGGCGCCATCTCTCTCGCCGACGTTTCGCTGCTGGCCTATACAAGGCTCGCGCATGAAGGCGGCTTTCACCTCGACGGCTATGCCGCCGTGCGGCGCTGGATCGGCGAGGCCGAACAGTCTCTCGGCCTGCCGCCGGCGCGTTGAGATCTGCTGGAACGACCATGGCCGCGATTTCCTCGATCACCATCCGCCACGCCCGCCGCGACGACGTCGGCGTCATCGTGGCGATGCTGGTCGACGATCCGCTGGGCAGCGCGCGCGAACGGCTCGAAGACCCGCTGCCCGCGTCGTATTTCCGGGCGTTCGAGGCGCTCGAACACGCCTCCCATATCCAGCTCGTGGTCGCGGAAGATGAAGACGGCGCCGTCATCGGCTGCCTGCAGCTCTGCATCCTGCCCGGACTGAGCTCGCAGGGCGCCTCGCGCGGACTGATCGAGGATGTTCGCGTCGCCACGCATTGCCGCAGCCGCGGCGTCGGAGAAAAAATCGTGCAATGGGCCGTCGCCGAAGCGCGCGCGAAGGGTTGCGTGCTGGTCGAGCTGTTGACGCATAGCACCCGCGTCGATGCGCAGCGGTTCTACGCGCGGCTGGGATTTCAGCCGAGCCACGTCGGGATGACGTTACGATTTTGATACAGCTGCATCGCCCGTGATGGCGGCGGTCCTTGCGATCATTGGAAAACACGGTTTGCCGTTCGTTCCGGTTAACCGGCAGTAAACTACTCGGGCCTTCGCGATTTTCTTCCGCGCGCGAACCATGGCATCTTGATGCTGCAGTGCGGCTCGGGGGCCGTCGGGGATCGCACATGAAGAATTATACGATCGTTCGGATCGGCAACGAGTACGTTGTGCGGGCGAACGAAAAAAGCATTTTGAAGATCGCAAGCCGGCGCAGGGCTGAGAGAACCGTCACGGATGCGGCGGAGCTGTTGGATTCGCAAGCCGCCCCGCCATTGTCGCCGGAAGCGCCCGCCGAGCCATCAATCACGCCTGATCCTTCCGAAATCGCCCGTGATCCCAGGGCCATCCCTGATCCTTCCGAAGTTCCTTGACGATTCAGGGCGATTCCCCTAAGCACCGCGGCGGGACACCTCCCCCCAACGGGAGGCTTACTATCTGGAAGGATAGATCATGACTGCAGCGAAGCCCGCTTTGCGGCCCAATGTGCCGCATTTTTCATCCGGCCCCTGTGCCAAGCGCCCCGGCTGGAACGCCCAAAATCTCAAAGACGCCGCCCTCGGCCGCTCGCATCGCGCGAAAGTCGGCAAGGCAAAACTCAAGCTTGCGATCGAGCTGACGCGCGAAGTGCTCGAAGTGCCGGCCGGTTACAAGATCGGCATCGTGCCGGCGTCCGACACCGGCGCGGTCGAAATGTCGCTGTGGTCGCTGCTTGGCGCGCGGCCCGTGACCACGATCGCCTGGGAATCCTTCGGCGAAGGCTGGGTCAGCGATATCGTCAAGGAATTGAAGCTCAGGGATGTGACCAAGCTGCATGCCGGCTATGGCGAAATCCCCGATCTGAGCGAGGCCGATCCCGCCTCCGACATCGTGTTCACCTGGAACGGCACCACTTCGGGCGTGCGCGTCCCCAATGCCGACTGGATCAGCGCGAGCCGCGAAGGCCTCACCATCTGTGACGCCACCTCGGCGGCGTTCGCGCAGAAGCTCGATTGGGCCAAGCTCGATGTGGTGACGTTCTCCTGGCAGAAGGCGCTCGGCGGTGAAGCCGCGCACGGCATGCTGGTGCTCTCACCGCGCGCGGTGGCGCGGCTCGAGAGCTACAAGCCGGCGTGGCCGCTGCCGAAGATCTTCCGCATGACCAAGGGCGGCAAGCTCAACGAAGGCATCTTCGAGGGTGAAACCATCAACACGCCGTCGATGCTGTGCGTCGAGGACTATCTCGATGCGCTGAACTGGGGAAGATCGATCGGCGGCCTCAAGGCTCTGATGGCGCGCGCCGACGCCAACACCAAGGTGCTCGCCGACTGGAAGGCGAAAACGCCGTGGATCGATTTCCTGGCAAAGGATCCGGCTATTCGTTCCAATACCTCGGTGTGCATGAGGGTGGTCGATCCCGCGATCACGTCGCTGACACCAGACGCGCAGTCCGACTTTGCCAAGAAGCTCGTTGCCTTGGTGGAGAAGGAAGGCGCCGGCTACGATTTCGCGCACTATCGCGATGCGCCGGCCGGCCTGCGCATCTGGTGCGGCGCGACCGTGGAAGCCAACGACGTCGCGCTGCTGACGCAGTGGATCGACTGGGCGTTCGCGGAGATGAAGTCGTCGCTCGCGAAGGCGGCGTAAGTTCGTTCATCCCATCATCGTCATGGCCGGGCTCGACCCGGCCATCCATCGAAAAAGGATGGACCCGCGGGGTCTCTAGCGCGAAGACGCGCTTCGCGCTTTGGCCCGCGGGTGACGATATCAAATGCATCGTCCATCAACGGATCAGACCAATGTCCAAACCCAAAGTTCTCATTTCCGACGCGCTGTCGCCCGCCGCCGTGCAGATCTTCAAGGATCGCGGCATCGACGTCGATTTCCAGCCCAATCTCGGCAAGGACAAGGACAAGCTTGCCGAGATCATCGGCAATTACGACGGCCTCGCGATCCGCTCCGCCACCAAAGCGACCGCGAAAATCATCGAGAAGGCGACGCGGCTGAAAGTGATCGGCCGTGCCGGCATCGGCGTCGATAATGTTGAGATTCCCGCCGCCACGGCCAAGGGGATCATCGTGATGAACACCCCGTTCGGCAATTCGATCACCACGGCCGAACACGCCATCACCTTGATGCTGGCGCTGGCGCGGGAAATTCCGCAGGCCGACGCCTCCACCCACGCCGGCAAATGGGAGAAGAACCGCTTCATGGGGGTCGAGATCACCGCCAAGACGCTGGGCGTGATCGGTTGCGGCAACATCGGTTCAATCGTCGCCGATCGCGCGCTGGGGCTGCGCATGAAAGTGATCGCATTCGATCCGTTCCTGTCGCCGGAGCGCGCCAAGGATATCGGCGTCGAGAAAGTCGAACTCGACGATCTGCTCAAGCGCGCCGACTTCGTCACGCTGCATACGCCGCTGACCGAGAAGACCAAGAACATCATCGACGCGTCGGCGCTGGCAAAGATGAAGAAGGGCGTGCGCATCGTCAATTGCGCGCGCGGCGGCCTGGTCGACGAACAGGCGCTGGTCGATGCGTTGAATTCCAGGCATGTCGCCGGTGCTGCGTTCGACGTATTCGTCGAGGAGCCGGCCACGTCAAACGTGCTGTTCGGCCATCCCAACGTGATCTGCACGCCGCATCTTGGCGCGGCCACCACCGAGGCGCAGGAGAATGTCGCGCTTCAGGTTGCGGAACAGATGTCGGACTATCTCCTAAGCGGCGCGATTTCCAACGCGGTGAATTTCCCGTCGATCACGGCGGAAGAGGCGCCGAAGCTGAAGCCGTTCATCGAGCTTGCCGAGAAGCTCGGCTCGTTCGCAGGCCAGCTCACCGAGAGCGGCATCCTGAAGGTGCAGATCACCTATGAGGGCCACGTCGCCGAAATGAAAATCAAGGCGCTGACCTCGGCGGCGCTGTCCGGCCTGCTGCGGCCGATGCTGGGCGAGGTCAACGTCGTCTCTGCGCCGGTGGTCGCCAAGGAGCGCGGCATGGTGGTCGACGAAATCGTACGCGCGGCGCAGAGCGACTATGAGAGCCTGATCACCGTGACGGTGATGA
>WNFF01021508.1_pt1 | contig 11878 bp, 12 predicted proteins | sample 5400441 | NCBI WGS metagenome assembly WNFF01 (sample SAMN13153345, study PRJNA577476) | soil metagenome | isolation source: 120 cm saprolite under Douglas fir tree site 2 hole 3 replicate 1 | place: USA:California | collected 2015-04-18
GTGCCGGTTTCATTGGTACGCTCCGTTAGGGTTCCCGGTGTCCCCAGCAGGACTTCTAATTGCTCTGAAGCACTGCGTTCAAGTTCTGAGAAAAGCAGGGTGAGCGCTCTTTCGTGCGGTGTGGTCGAAACAATCATATCCCACAAGATTACATTGTGTGGGATACGTGTCAAAACGGTTCGGCGTAATCCAAAGCGCGAAAAAGACGATTGCGTAAGTGGTTGATTATCGCCGTGTATTTGGTGGTGAGAGAGGGACTCGAGCCTACAACGCGGAATGCAAGTCGTCTAAGGCATTCGAGCCGTCCAGTATTGTCGCCGAGTGTCCGCGAGATGTGCGGTATCGACTGACCGCCGATTGGTCCGTCTGAGAAAACATTGGCGGTGCCGCGTCAGCGAATTCGTCCACCTCGACATCCCAATCCTCGCCGCTATCCAGGTTCGTCGTAAGTAGAGCGGCTTCGATCGAGCGCATTGAAGTGACGATCTGTACCGACGCGGGCACACAATTCATTGTCGTCTGTCAGCTGCAGGGTCGATCGGGCCTATGATCACGACACATACTGCTTGAGGCGAGGCGCGCCCATTGCCGGCGCGCCCGCCAGTTATTACCTAGATACTCATGCAGATCGCCTTGGTTTCAAGATAATTCTTGAGAACCTCACTTCCCATCTCGCGGCCCCAGCCCGACTGCTTATAGCCGCCAAAAGGCAACGCAGCATCGAAGATGTTGTAGCAATTGACCCAGACCGTCCCCGCCCGAAGCTCGTTGGCGATGCGATGGGCACGCTTAATATTGGTGGTCCAAAGACCCGCGGCCAAGCCGTACACCGTGTCGTTTGCGCGGCGAATCAGCTCATCGTCAACTTCCTTGAAAGGCATTACAGTCACGACCGGCCCGAAGATCTCTTCCTGATACACGCGCATCTTGTCGCTCGTGCCATCGAGCACCGTGGGCTCGACGAAAAAACCGGTCTCACCATGACGCTTGCCGCCACACACCGTGCGAGCCCCTTCCTCCTTGCCGGAACGCAGGAACCCGTTGACACGATCGAACTGGGTCTTCGATACCAGCGGTCCCATCTCGCTCTGCGGATCGAGGCCCGGCCCCAGGCGGATGGCGCGCGCGGCCTTGCTTACGCCCTCCAGTACGCGATCGTAGCTCTTCTCCTGCACGAACAGACGCGATCCTGCGCAGCAACACTGACCGTGATTGAAGAAGATCGCGCTCGCCGCGCCTGGAATCGCCACATCGAGATCCGCGTCGTCGAGCACGATGTTGGGCGACTTGCCGCCCAGTTCGAGCGTGACCTTTTTCAAGTCATTCGCTGCGGCTTTGACGATCAGCTTGCCGACTTCGGTCGAACCGGTGAAGGCCACCTTGTCCACCTGGTTGTGCGCTGCCAGGGGGGCGCCACACGTCTCGCCAAAACCCGTCACCACGTTGAGCACTCCGGGCGGCAAGCCCGCGTCCAAACACAGCTGCGCGAGCCGCAGTGCCGACAGCGGCGTTTCCTCCGCCGGCTTGAGCACCACCGTGCAGCCGGCCGTCAGCACCGGGCCCAACTTCCAAGCCGCCATCAGCAAGGGAAAATTCCAAGGAATGATCTGCGCCACAACCCCGATGGGCTCCTTGCGCGTATAGGCGTGATATTGCACCTCGGGGGTATACGGCACCGAAATGTGGATCGTGCTGCCTTCGATCTTGGTGGCCCAGCCTGCCATATAGTGGAACAGATCCGCGGCCAGGGGCACGTCAGCGGCGCGCGCCACGCCGATGGGTTTGCCGTTGTTGAGCGATTCCAGCTGCGCCAGCTCCTCGAGATTCTCGAGGATCAAGTCGCCGATTTTCCACAGAATTTTTCCTCGCGCCGAGGGCGACATGCGCGGCCAAGGACCCTTGTCGAACGCCTTGCGGGCCGCGGCCACCGCCAGATCAACATCGGCGCGCTTACAATCGGCCACACGCGCAATCACAGCTTCATTGGAAGGATTGAAGACTTCGAAGGTTTCGCCCGACTGGGCGTCCTGCCAGCGGCCGTCGATCAAGGCTTGACGAGCCTGACTCACGAAGCGCTTGACCGGTGTGCTCAGCGACACCATATCGACTGCAGTGTTCATGGACATCTCCTCTGTTGATTGAAATTGCGCAAAGGACTCCAGCTATGCCAGCATGGAACGAGCCAAAAATAGCGCCGCCAGCGTCCGAGCTTCCGAAATCTCCCCAGTGCTCGCGACTTGGTCGAGACGAGCGAGGGGCCAGTAGACCAGCTCCAGAGGTTCGGGCTCGTCGCCTTCGAGAGCGCACGGCGTTAGCTCAGTTGCAAGAATTATCTCCGCTTGATATCCAAATATTCCGGGTGCAAGGGTCAAGGTTTGCAGGGACCTCAGGTGCGCGGCGCTGAATCCCGTCTCCTCCATGAGCTCGCGATTGGCGGCTGCGATAGCGGACTCCCCTGGTTCGATGCGCCCCATCGGCAAGCTGAGTTCAAAGCGATCAAGGCCTACGGCGTATTCCCTCACCAGGAGTACCGTCGCGGGGTCCGGCATCGCAACGACCAGCGCCGTTCCCGCGCGCGGCCCTGCCGCTATGCGTTCGAATTCGCGCCGGCTGCCGTTAGCGAACTTCAGTTGAACACTTTCAATGTGGAAGAGACGAGATCGTGCAGCCGTGTGCACGCTCAGTATCTGCGGCTTCTTGCGTGTCGCACCCGTTGGCACGCATGGATCCCGTACCGCCTTGATATTCATCAAGACTCGCTTTGACGGCGGAGCCGGCAAAATTCACCGGCTCGGTACAGAAGAGGCGCAGCGTTGCCGACCCGTACATCGACGACGTTGGCGAGATAAATAGCATGGGTACCGCAGATCAGGTCCGTGTTCACGCTGCAATCCAGGGCGACAATGGCATCCGCCATTGCCGGGCTACCGGTCGCCATCACGACCCAAGAGATTCCTGCGAAGCGCTCTTGCGCCGCGAGCTTCGCCTGCGAGAAACGTCGGGCTCGATCCTCGTGCTCCTCGGATAGAAAGTTGACAACGAAACGCCGCGATCGGGCAATCAATGAGTGCGCGGAGGCCTCTCGGTTGACACACACCAGAACCTGTGGCGGATCGGCAGTGACTGAGCAGACGGCCGTGGCAGTCAGCCCGTTCGCTTCATTGTCATGCTGCGTCGTCACTATGGTTACCGCCGCGGGAACTCGACGCATCGCGTCCCGATACCGCTCGGCCTCGACTGACTCTCGCCATACTGCTCTTGTCATGCGGACCAACCTTGGTTTTTACGGGTGTAACCGAAGGACCCCAGGAAATCCCCACTCGCACCATTCAGATCAGCATCCATCGGCTGCTGTTCCTTGGAGTGGAACGCTGAGGTCATGACTTTCAACAGGTGGAAAGCCGCCAAAGTGCATGCCCTTTTAAGGTGGCCACACTTCCCTGCGTACAACCACGGCCTTTGTTCGTTTCGCGCTGCAAGTGCCGCACTTCCTGTGGCGGTTCCGCCGATTCCGGCGACCGAGCCCTGCGGCGATATTGCTGCGGGGACTCTCTAGTCCAGCGTTTAAACGCCTGTCGGAAATTCGCCGTATCACTGTATCCAAGGATCTCGGCGATCGCCTCTGTACTCAGGCACGTCTGGGTCAAATATCGCACCGCCAAGTCCCGGCGTGTCTCAGCCACTATCTCCTGATAAGAGGTCTGAGCATCTTCCAATCTTCGTCGTAACGTGCGTGTCGATACGAACAGTCGGCTCGCTACTTGGGAGAGCGTGGGCACGGTGCCGTTGGCACTTAGGACCATTCCACGCACCCTTCGGCGTATCTCGTGACACCTGCGAAGACTGGAGATCAGCTCGTCGCAGGAGCGCAAGCAGCGCTGGTGTGTCGTCGCATCTGCTTGCGGCAACGGTGCGTCGAGTAGAGCGCTATCAAATGAGACGTAACTCGTGTCCGTTCCACACAGCACTGGCGCCCCTAGCAGTATCTCCAATTGTCGGCGCAGCTCGGGCGGGCTCGCGAGCTCGATCCGGCTGACCCGGCCCGACAAATCCCGCAACAACGTGCACAACTTGGCTACTTCCAACTGCGAACACAACTGGAGGAGCCCAGGAGTGAGCGCGAAGCAGTTATTTAGAACCAACCGCGCCTCGCCTCTCGAAACCTCCAGGTTTACCCGCACTTTCAAGCACAAAAGAGCGCCGTACTCGACAACCACCTGTAACGCATGCCGCAGCGAGGCGCTGCTCAGCAGAGCTAACCCGGCAATTCCGTAGCTTGTTGGATGCAGTCCCAACCCCACGCGGACCGCTATAAGGGGATCGCCCGCTATACCTGATGCGGCCCGAAGCATGTTCAGCTGTTGATGCAAAGATACTGGAGTGTCGCGATGCAATGGCAGCGAGCAATTATCAAGCCCGCGCTCGGACAAGCACCTGTCGATCGCTAGCGCTTCCGAGGTCGCCAACAACACGTCTTCCGGTGAAAACCTTGGAACCTCCGCCCAACGGATCATGGACCCCTCCGCTTCGATGCCCAGGCCGGTCTGCCCGGAATCATAGGTCATGTATACCATATTTACTAGGTCACGTGTACCATTTATACTATCTCGGATGACCTGGCGAAATATCTGGGCAATGGTTGACCGTGCCGCCCACATTCGCCGGGAGATACGGTGCAGACGGGGCCCAGCCGATAGGCGACTAGGAGCGATGAGGTGTGCAGAACTTGGATGTCATGAAACGTCAACTAGCAGCTATAACCGGCATGACGGTCGATTGCGCCGGGCGGCCGTGGGTTGCGCATTTCGGTGGCGCGCGGACCGGCGCTCCCTTTGCGGCGACGTGGCCCGTTGAGGTGTGCAACACTTGGACGTCATGAAACGCCAACTTCCGAGCAGCTACAACCCCGCACAGGCAGCCAAGCTACTGAACCGGAGGGAGACTCCCCGCGATCGGCAGCGGGAGAAACGTATTGAGGAAATCGTAGAAGTCGCGGTCGAGCTATTCGCGAAGGAAGGAGTGGCCGGCTTCTCCATGCGGCGCGTCGCCAGCCTGTCGGACGTGACGCTCAGCACGCTACAGCACTATTTCGGGAAGGGCGAGAATTTACTGCAGATTACGATCAATTCGATCACCGCCCGCTATATCGACAGACTCCGCGCCATCGAACACGACGTGAGGGTGCCAGCTCGGGAACGTTTTCATGTGATCACGGACGAGATCATTAGCTGGTCCACGGATCCGGTCGTCAGCGACTGCTACTTTGAGCTGTACGCCCTTGCCTCGAAGGACAAGGAGGTGGCGAGGCTTATCGAGGAGGTCTACGTCGCCTATCACGGGCTGTTGACCGATTTTGTTGCGAAACTCAATCCCGCCCTGACGCGCGACCGAGCCGCAATGATCGCTGCCGGACACCGATGCCAACGTGATCGCCGCCATGAAGGATGCCTGGTTGCGAGAAATCTTCCCCTCAACCTCCGCGGACGGCCGAGATGATCGCACTGGCGTCGCCGTCATCGCCGGCCAACGCGTCCGGATCGCTCATCACCAGTCTGTTGCGCCACTTATCGCGCAAGCACGTCGCAAGCGCCGCGAAACCACTTAGCGTTACGGGGTGCCTGAGCAGGCACTGTCGGGTCCCGTGCCACGCAGGCACGCAAGATCCTTGCGGGCGCGCCATCGAATATAGTGGTAGATGGCGTCGACGTCTTGGTCCGAGAAATCCGGATATTTCGGCATCCCCCGCAGCTGCAATATGCCGTTCAGCACGATTTCGCCGAGCGTCTTTCCATCCGCGGCAAGAGGAGAAGCACGCAGATCGGGAGCCTGCCCGCCGCTTAATGCATCGGTGCCGTGACAGTAATTGCAGTTATTATCGAATAAATGCTCGCCGCGCTTTACCTTTTCGTCATCAGGACGGAACTCCGGGACGTCAATCGGAACGACTTTAGCGACTGCATGCACCGGTTCTGAGGCCTTGCCATCCAGCGCGAAGACAAACAGACCCCTCCCTCCATCACGATAAGTCATCCGCAACCCTCCCGGGTCGCTCATGAAGCCCTCGACTGCCGGACCCCCACCCCACCCCACGAGTACAGCGACGTACTGAACGCCGTCAACCGTATAGGAAATTGGTGACGCGGAGATCGGGCGCCCGCAATTGTAGTGCCACAATTTCTCACCGGTGCTTGCGTCAAAGGCGGCAAGATCCCCATTGGCCTGGCCGATGAATACGAGGCCGCCCGCGGCGGTCAGAGTACCTCCTGCCCAAAGCCCCGGTTGCTCTGCTTTCCAAACTTCCCTGTTCGTGCGTGGATCCCACGCCTTGAGCCACGCCGCTTGTCTGAAGGTGTCGCCGTCCGCCTTCGACGCTGTTTGATCTCTGCCGATTACGTCCGAGTAGCCGGTCCACATCTCCACTCTATCCGCTTGGTAGGTATTTGGATCTATACCTCGGGCGTCGAAAATTTGCTTTGCATCCATTCCGGGTATGTAGACCAGGCCAGTCTTCGGGTTGAACGACATTGACGGCCAGCTGTGTGCACCATTCTCCCAAGGCCAAACATTTATGGACAGGTCTATGTGATCCGCCCACGTGACGTGAGCGAATTTTTCCGCTGAAATAAGTTTGCCGGTGGACCGATCGATGACATAAAAGAATCCATTCTTATTTGCCTGCATCAACACTTTTTTGCTCGTTCCACCAATTCTTACATCGGCCAGCACGAGGTCTTCTGTCGCATCGTAATCCCAGTTATCCCCCGGCACTGCCTGATAGTGCCAGACGTACTTCCCCGTGTCGGCATCAAGCGCCACTATTGATGCAACGAAGAGATTATCACCTCCTGCCCGGCCGCGAATTCTCTGATTCCACGGCGAGCCATTCCCCGTGCCGATATAGATGCGATTGAACTCCGGATCGAACGTCATCGCATTCCAAACGTTCCCTCCTCCGGTCGTCTTCCACCACTCCGGGCCCCACGTGCTGGCTGCCATCTTCATCGCCTCGCTCTCGTATCCGCGGGCGGGGTCTCCGGGCACGGTGAAAGTGCGCCATAGCTCTCTGCCGTCCACTGTGGAGTACGCAGTCACGTAGCCGCGGCTCGCACCAAAATCGCCACCCGCATTTCCAATCAGAACACGATCACCAAAGACCAGCGGTGCTCCCGTGATGTAGAGGTACGGGACCGACGTGTCGAGCGTCTGGATCGACCACAAGGGTTTGCCGGTCTTCGAGGCCAGAGAAATCAGCCGGCCGTCAGCGGTAGCAACGATGATCGTGCCCTTCCAGTAAGCGACGCCGCGACTAGTTCCCCAATTGTAAGTCATCCGCCGTGGAGTCTTGGCAAGCTCTTCGCGAGCTTTTGGGTCGAACGACCACGCGACCTTGCCGGTCCGTGCGTCGACCGCATAAACGATGCTGAACTTCCCGGTGAAATACAAAAGACCATTGACCATCAACGGAGTGGCGACGAGATTGGTCTCATTTGGCAGGTCCAAAGCCCACTCGAGGCCCAGGCGCCGTATCGATCTCTGGTTGATTGCGCTCGGCGGACTGAAACGGTCCTGCGTAGCATCTCCTCCGTAGGATGACCACTCGGTGGTGGTCGGATTCGAAGCTTTGGCTGCCTCCCGTGCGTGAGCAACTTCTGGGAGCAGTCCTCGACTCAGGGCAAGCACCACCAAGAGGTGCCTCAGGTGACCGCCTCTCACGATGTGCTCTTCTGCGAGAACCGAAATCGCTCATGCGGCGGATCGGAAGGAATCGCGTGAACCACTAGCCCAGGCTCAAGATCCCGATCCGCAATAGCCACCTGCCGCAACTCTGCCGCAAGGTCCATGGAACGACAGGCCCACAAATACATCACCGCCGCTACGGGTAAGCCAACCAGCATGGCCAGATCCGCTCCCTGCAATCGCTTGGCCACGGGCCCCATGTAAAATCCCGTACTGAAGAACGGGATCATGGCGCCAAACCCCACGGCATAGGCGGTGAGGCCTCGCCAATTCCATTGGCCGTAGATCCCGTTGGCGTTGAATATCTCTCGGATCGAATACCGGCCATGGCGGACCAGGAAAAAATCGGCCAGATTGATCGCGGTCCAAGGAGTAAACAGATACAGTAGGATCGTCAGCAAGTCTTTGAAGCTGGACACGTAATCTCCCTTCAGTGACAGCGCAGCGGCACTCGCAGCGGCGCCGGTCACCAGCAGACTCAGAATGCGCGCTCGACGCGTACATTGAATGGGTTTCACGGTGTCGATCGCGCTCAGCAAAGTCAGCGATGCGCCATAGAAGTTGATCGCCGTGGTGGTTAACAATCCGCCGAAGGATGCAATCAGCAACACCGTACCGAATCCGCTAAACATGCTGTCGCCGCTACGCTGTACCGCCAAGGCCACTTCCGCGTGTGGATTCATTGCGGCGACCACGGCCCCGACCACCATCATCCAAGCGCCACCCGCCCAAGCCCCTAAGTAGGTCGACATGAACGACTGAAGGGGGCTCACATCGGGCGGCAGGTAACGGGAATAATCTGAGACATAAATGGACCAGCTCAGCTGGTAAGCCGTCGATGCGAAGAGCTGAACCAAAAACGGCACCATTTGAAAGTTCGTGGCCCGCAGGTCGCCCAAGGGAACTTTGATGACTCCCACGCCGAGGCAAAACACGACCATGCAGGCAATGACCGCATACGCGAGTAAACGCTGCGCAGAATGGATGGCATCGTAACCAACGACGGCCAGGGCCAGGGAGCCGGCCGTGAACAGAAGTATGGTCGCCGTGGGCTCAAGCCCGACTATCTGCCGCACGGTCTGTGCAGCCAGCACCGGCCCAAAAGCATTGAAGCCGATGTAGGTAACGAGTGCTACCGCCCACACCAAGAGCGCGCCACGTCGCCCAAACTGGGGGCGAGACTGAATCATTTGCGGCAGCCCGAGTTGCGGACCTTGAGTCGAGTGCAGGGCCATGAAGATCGTCCCAAACGCCGAGCCTAGGAGAATCGCAACGGCGCTCCAAGCGAGGTTCAACCCGAGCTCGACACTCACCATACCGGTGGCAAGCGTGCCTAGCTGCGCGCCGCCGCTGAACCATACGGGCCACACGTCGCGTACCTTCCCGTGGCGCTCCGCCAAGGGGATATAGTCGATCGATCGTGTTTCGATTTCCACGGTTCTAGCCTCGCTCAGTGTGATGTCAGACCGCCATCGACGTTGATCGCCTGGCCAGTCAGATTGCGCGCCAATGCCAGGTACACCACGAGATCGCCGATGTCCTCCACGGTTTGCGGACGCCCCTGCGGAACAAAGGCCAGCACCTGTCGTTGCCAGGACTGCTCGGGCGTCTCGTTGTCATTGCGCCACTCCTCGGCGAGCAGGTCCCACATCGCCGTGCGCACCACGCCGGGACAGATGGCATTGACGGTAATTTCCTCTCGCGCCAGCTCCTTTGCCAGCGAATTGGAGAAACCGATGACCGCGTATTTGGACGCCGAGTAGTGCGCCAACCCGGGAAAGCCATCCTTTCCCGACACCGAGGAGATATTGATGATTGTCCCGGCTCCGGTACGCCGCAGCAAAGGGATGGCTGCCCGGCAGCACAGAAAGGTTCCCTTTGCGTTGACATTCATGATGCGATCCCACTCTATCTCGCTCATGTCCTCGACACGCTGCACGCTGATCACCCCCGCTGAGTTGACCGCGATATCGAGCTTGCCGAACCTCTCTTCGATCGTGCCGCGCAACCTCTGGGCGTCGTCCCATCGGGTGACATCCATTGGCATCGCGTGGCTTTGAACACCGACGGCAGACACCTCGTCAGCAACCGCGCGCGCCGCCGCGGCGTCGACATCCGCAACTAACACGTGGACACCTTCGCGCGCTAAGGTCACTGCGATGCCTCGCCCGATACCGTGTCCGCCTCCAGTCACGTACGCGACCTTTCCTTGAAGCTTCACCGGACCCCCATATCTGCGCTGTCCGCCTCTGCGAAATGTTTCAGAAGCAACTCATTGACTCGATCAGGCTCCTCCATATGCGGCATGTGGCCGCTATGAGTCATTGCCTGCAATTTCACGCCGAAAGGAACTTCTCCCGCCGATACGATGTTGTCGTGCACACCTCGTATCACGAGCACACCACTCATCAGAGTCTTCAACGCCGGCGATATGTTGATAGGCGCGGGTTCGCGTAACGCACTCGCGGCGATCTTGGCCAACGCTTCGGTCACCCCGTCGAGCCGTTTGTACCGCACGACCGCTTCGACCATGTCGCGGCGGATTGCCTTCGGGTCGGCGAAGAGCAGCGCAAGGCACCGTTGCACGTCGCGACTGCGTTGCGCTGAGATGAAGTCGGATATGTAACGCTGATTTGCATGACTTCCGAAAGCAAATGGAGCCAGCAGGGAAACTGAGGCGACCCTCTCGGGCCGCCCCTCCCAAACTGCAAGCGCGATTCCTGCGCCCAACGAGTGACCGACGAGATGGATGCGATTGAATTCCAGTTGGTCGATTCCGTAGGCAACGCTGCTCGCCAACTCCTCGATTGATCCTGAGTCAACCTGCTTGGTTGAAGCACCGTGCCCGGGAAGATCAAAAGCGACGGTCAAATGATGTTCGGCGACGCCCCCTTGATTGAACAACCACGTATGCGAGTCTCCGCCGAAGCCATGCAGGAACACGACAGCCGAGCCGAGGTTGCCCCTCATCGTGCAGCACAGCCGCCTCCCCGATGGAAGCTCGAGAAACAAGCTCGGATCAGATGACGCATTCTCCCCGGCCTGAGACGCCGCCGGCCGCGGCCGTGGGAACTTCGCAATGAAGGCATCGATTGCGGACTCGGAGACCTCGTCTGTGGCGATGATGCCGATCAACTCACCGCAGGCCACTGTCTGTCCGGCTTTGACCAACTGTCGCCGCAGCACGCCCGCTTCTCGTGCTTCGAGACTATTGGCAATCTTGGACGTCTCGATCTCGACCAGTTCCGCGCCGGCCGCCGTCGGGCTCCCCTCGGCAACCCGCCAGCCGACGATGGTGCCTTCCTGCATCGACAGCCCCCAGGTGGGCATGGTGATGCGGGATATACGCGTTTTCCAGTACCGGAGAGAACGGTACGGGCGTATGGGGAGCGGTGATGCGCCGAATCGGCGCCTTTAGGTCGCGGAAGGCCCGCTCTGCTACAACCGCAGCGATCTCACTCGCGACGCTGCAACGGGGATTGGACTCATCGACCACCAACAAGCGGCCTGTCACCCCGATGCTCTCCAGAATTGTTGCCTCATCGAGCGGCGAGGTGGTGCGCGGATCGATGACGGTCGCCTCGATACCTTTCTCGGCCAATGCAGACGCTGCTTCGAGCGCGACATGGGTCATGCGCGCGAGCGCGACGATGGTGAGATCCCCGCCCTCGCGCAGTACATGAGCCTCGCCGAAGGGCACGGTATAACTCTCGGCAGGGACCTCCCCCTCGAGGTCGTAGAGCTTCGTGTGTTCGAGAAATATGACGGGGTCGTCGTCGCGGATCGCCTGGATGAGCAGGCCCTTGGCATCGTAAGGCGATGAAGGAATGACGACCTTCAGGCCGGGAATGTGAGTAAAGATCGAGTACAGGCACTGCGAGTGTTGCGCGCCGGCGCTGAATCCCGCGCCGAACATGGCCCGTATGACCAGTGGCGTGCGCGCCTTGCCGCCGAACATGTAACGAAACTTGGCCGCTTGATTGAGGATTTGATCCAGACAGACGCCCAAAAAATCGACGAACATCAGTTCTGCCACGGGCCTCAATCCCGTCATGGCCGCTCCGGCTGCCATCCCGACAATGGCGCTTTCGGTGATGGGGGTGTCGATGACGCGAGCGCGGCCGAATTCGCCCACGAGTCC
>WNFF01004116.1_pt1 | contig 11877 bp, 12 predicted proteins | sample 5400441 | NCBI WGS metagenome assembly WNFF01 (sample SAMN13153345, study PRJNA577476) | soil metagenome | isolation source: 120 cm saprolite under Douglas fir tree site 2 hole 3 replicate 1 | place: USA:California | collected 2015-04-18
AGTTAGGTCGTTATGAGCGCCTTCAGGTAGGCTGACCCGATGCCGCATTCGGACACAGTGGCGGTGCACGCCGGCGAGCCGACGCTGGACCGGAAAGACGCACCGGTTACGCCCGACATCAGTGTCGGATCGGCGAGTGGCTATCCAGACTTGAAGACGCTCGACGCCGCGATGGCCGAGCATCGTGGTTACGGCCGATGGGGGACTGACAATCACCGGCAGCTCGAGGCCGCGGTGGCCGGCCTGGAGGCCAACGGGCTCGACACCCCGCTGGACGCGGTCTCGGTCGGTTCCGGCATGGCGGCGATCGCGGTCGCGCTGATGAGTGAGATGAACGCCGGCGATCACGTGGTGGCCGCCCACGACTGCTATGGCACCACGGTGACCTTCCTTCGGAACGATTTGCCGCGCTTCGGCATCACGAGCACCATCGTTGACTTCCAGGACCTGGAGGCCGTCCGGCGAGCCGTGACCGATCGGACTCGCGTGCTGCTCGGCGAGATGTGCACCAATCCACTAATCCGAGTTCCGGACGTGGAGGCGCTGGCCGCCATCGCGCACGACGCCGGCGCGTTGCTCGTCGTCGATAACACCGTGCCGACGCCGGCCTTGAGTCAGCCGCTTCGGTGGGGCGCCGACGTCGTGATCTACAGCGCGACCAAGAATTTGAGCGGGCACGCCGATGTCATCGGCGGACTCCTGGTCGGCAAGCCGTCCTGGATCGAAGGCGCCCGCGCCTTCGCCCATACGTTCGGGCCGACCCTGGGCCCGTTCGATGCCTGGCTCACCCTTCGCGGGATCCGAACGCTCGCTGTTCGGATGGCGCGACACACGTCGAATGCGCTGGCGCTGGCGCGTTTTCTCGAGGGGCATGCGGCGGTGAGCCGCGTCAACTATCCGGAGCTGGACACGAGTCCGTTCTGTGCGCGAGCCCGCAAGCTGTTGCCTGGGGGCGCCGGTGCGCTGCTTTCCTTCGAGCTGGCCGGCGGGAAGGCGGCGCTGGAGTCGATGGTGTCACGGCTGCAACTGGTCCGGCTGATGCCGAGCCTCGGCAACGTCGCGACCACACTGAGCCACCCAGCCTCGACCTCGCACCGCGGGCTGGACGCGAGCGAGCGGGCCCGCGCCGGCATCAGCGACGGCCTGGTTCGCTGCTCCGTCGGGCTCGAGTATCCCGACGACTTGCTCGCCGATTTCGAGCAGGCACTGTCATGAGTCAATCGGCTCCCTACCGGAGGTCGGGCTTTTTCAACAACAAGGTCGTGAACCCGCTCCTGACGAAGCTGGGACTGGCGCCAAGCCTGACCATCCGCGGCCGCGTCAGTGGACGCACGTACACCATGCCCGTCCTGCCACTCGACTACGAGGGACGGCGCTACCTCGTGGCTCCGCGCGGCAACACCCACTGGGCGCGCAACCTCCGCGAGGTAGGCGAGGGCGAGTTGCGCCTCGGCGGGCAACGGATTCGCTTCAACGCGACGGAAATTCCCGCGTCGCAGCGGGCTTCGCTGATCGCCGCGTATGTCCAGCAGCATGGCAAGAAGTACGGCGGCTTCGTGGCCAAAGAGTTCGCTATGATGCCGGATCCCGCCGACCACCCGGTCTTCCTCCTGAGCGAGAGCCCGCCCGCGAACTAGCGACCCGGCCCGTCCTCCCCCCGGAGGAGGAGGGCGGGATATCGAAAGACTTTCAGCGCTCGCTACGCCGTTTTGATGACGTACGTGCCGGCGATCTTGTCGTGCCAGCCTTGCTTGTTGGGGTCGAAGGCCACCCAGATGACGCCGATGAAGATGACGATGAAGGAGATAACCAGTCCGACGTACCGAATGAACGCCTGGACGATGGTGAGGTCGGTGCCGTCCGTCTTGATCACGCGCAGGTTCAGGAGTTTGTCGCCGACCGTCTGACCCGGCCACAGACTGCTGGCTGACCAGAAGTAGGTGAAGTAGATGATGCCGAGCAGAGTCTGGATGCCGCTGCGGCCCGTGGTTGACGGGTTGAGAACCACGCCGACGATCAGGTTGACGACGTAAAGGATGATGCTGTCGATGATGAACGCAAGGACGCGGATCCAGAAGCCGGCCTTGGCTCCGGTAACGGCGGCGGGCGCTGCTGCGGCCATTGACTACCTCCGAAACGAACCGATGGACGAATTCGGCGGCAGTATAGCGTGTTAGGCACGGGCGCGACCGACCGGCACGCTCGCCTTTCCACGCCGGGGCTCGCTATTCAAAATTGGGCCCGGTCGTTAGGCCGCCCTTAGAATTAGCGGGCTATGCCGCACCGCGCGTTGTCCGTTTTCGAGAACCTGCCCGACCAGTCGATCCTGCAGCGGATCGGCAATACCCCATTGATTCGTATTCGCCTGCTCGAAAAGGAGTTTCCGCACATCACCTTCTATGCGAAGGCCGAATGGTTCAACCCAGGCGGCTCGGTCAAGGACCGGCCGGCGCTGCGGATGATCGAAGAGGCCGAGCGGACCGGCGAGCTCACCGTGGAGAAGGTGATCCTGGACTCGACGTCGGGGAACACCGGCATCGCCTACGCCCTGATCGGAGCCGCCAAAGGGTACCAGGTGAAGCTGGTGATGCCGGAGAATGTCAACGAGGAACGCCGCGAGATCGTCAAAGCCTTCGGCGCGGAAGCAATTTTCACACCGGCGCTGGAGGGATCGGACGCCGCCATCCGCGAGGCGCACCGGATCAAGGAGTCGGCGCCCGGCGTGTATTTCATGCCAGACCAGTACAACAACCCCCTCAACTGGCGCGCCCATTTCGATACCACGGGGCCGGAGATCCTGGACCAGACGCATGGCGAGATCACCCACTTCGTAGCCGGCATCGGGACCAGCGGCACGCTGATGGGAGTGGGTCGGTTCCTCAAGCGTCACAACCGGGCGATCCGGGTGATCGCGGCCGAGCCATCCGATGGGTTGCACGGGCTGGAGGGCCTCAAGCATATGGAGAGCTCGATCGTGCCGGGCATCTATGACCCCAGCGTGCAGGACGAGAAAATCAGCGTGCCGACCGAGGCCGCCTATGAGCTGGCCCACGACCTGGCGCGATCCGAGGGGCTGCTGGTCGGCAACTCCTCGGGCGCGGCGCTATACGCCGCGCGAGAGGTGGCACGCCGGACCTCGGAGGGCGTGTTCGTGATGGTGTTCCCCGACGGCGGCGACCGTTACTTGAGCTCGGGACTCTACCGCCGGAAGTTTTGACGCTCCGAGTTCCCCGGTCGGTGATGGACCGGGTACGGCAACATCTCGAAGCCGGCTATCCGAATGAGGCCTGCGGCGCGCTGATTGGCCGGGCCGATGGCGCCGATCACACGGTCGAGGAATTCCGTGGTATGCGCAACACCATTACCGACCGCCCATGGGATCGCTACGCCCTCGATCCGCTGGAGCAGTTGCAGGTCCAGAAAGACGCCGAGTCGCGCGGGCTCGAAATCGTCGGATTTGCGCACAGCCATCCGGATCATCCCGCGATCCCTTCGCGGTTCGATGCCGAACACGGTTGGTCCTTCTACAGCTATGTCGTGGCGTCGGTGCAGCAGGGAACGCTGCTCCAGGCGCGATCCTGGCGCCTGGATGACGGCGGCGTATTCCAGGAGGAGCCGCTTAGGGAAACGGCTTGACCACCATCAGGAAGACGATCAGAAGCGCGATCACCAGGCTGATGATGCCGTAGGTCATCGCCTGCGAGTCGAGCCGCTTGAAGGCCACGCTGGCGACGCCTTCGGCGTCCATCACCTTGATCTGCTGCCGAACGACTCGCGAGTAGAAGCCGACGGCCACCACGATCAGAAGCGCGAAGAGGATGAGGGCCGCGATCACCCAGCCGCGGAAGCCCACCTCGCCGACGGCCAAAAGAATCAGCCCGGTGATCAAGAGACCCCCATAAGCAGGGTTTGCGACCCGGTTATCGATGAAGGCGATCCCTCTCAGGGCGAACGGCGCGTGCGCCGGCTCTCTCGCGCCCAAGGTTTTCCAGACGCCATAGGTGATGTTGCTCCCGACCGCGGTGATCGCCAGGAGGACGTGCAGGTACTTCAGCAGCAGGTACCAGGTCACGGTCATAGCAATACCTTAAGCACTCAGCTGCAGGGTCGGGGCGAGGCCGCATAGATCGAGGTCGTCCCCGCATCCTGGCCGGTGCAACTGGTGTCGCTGGCGAACCAGCCGCCGGCCGAGCGGATCACAGTGACATCCAGCTTGACGGTGCTCCCGCCGAAGTCGAGAACGACGTGCGCGATCGCTCCGGGATTCCCGGGTGGAAGAGCTTCTGTCGTGATGGTCACGGACTGGTAGGTGTTCTGGCAGCGGCAGAGTGGCTCAGCGTGCGTGAGCGGGTTCGAATCCAGTCGCTGCGCGAGCCCATCGGTGACCGGGCAGCCGTCGTATTTGCCATTGCCGCCGCAGACCCCGCCACTCGGCGGGAAGAGGATGCCCGCCACGACTTCCGCGCCGCTGTCATCGAGGTTGGACACGATGATGCGACCGTTGACGAGCGTGGGCGAAGGGATCGGGGTTGGGGTGGGAGAAGGCGTGGGGGTCGACGTCGGGCTCGGCGGGGGACTGACCGCGGCGCCGGTCATCGGATTGGTGCAGGCGCTGAGCATCAGAGCAAGCGCCGTAAGCGCGATAGAAACTCGTCGCATCTCAACGGGAGATTCTACCGGTGCCAGATGAGATTTCAGGCAAAGGCCGGTCCTGGGCAGGCGCCGCCGCGCGCCGGGGCCGTTGGCGGCTCGTCAGGAAGACACCCAGCAGAATGACGGCCATGCCGAGAAGGATTGGAATCGTGATCACCTCGCGGAGAATGCTCGCGCCCCAGAAGACCGCCGTGACCGGAAGCAGGAAGGTCACCGTTGTCGCGCGGGTTGCGCCGAGCGTATTCATCATGAAGTAGTACAGAAGGTAGGCGATGCCAGAGCCGCCCACCCCGAGGACGAACATCGCCACGATCGACGGCAATCGCAGGTGCGTCGCGCCGATCGTAGGGAGGGCGGCGGCCAACGCCAGCGGTGTGGTCAACGCCAGCTGCCAGAAGCCGACCTGCAGGGGGCTGACGCCGCGTAGCCGGCGTCGCTGGATCAATGCGGCCACCGCGTAGCTGGCTGCCGCCCCTGCGATGGCGAGCGTTCCGACGGTTGTTGCCCGCAGGGGCTGGCCGATCAGGTCGGGCGCGATCAGCACCCCAACACCCACAAAGCCGATGGCCACGCCGAGGTAGTTCAGTGGGCTGGGCCGCTCCGACGGGGTGACCCAGTAGGCGAAGACCGCCGTCCACAGAGGCGTGGTCGCGTTCAAGATGCTGGCGAGCGCGCTGCTGATCGATAGCTCGCCGAATCCGAAGGCAAACCAGGGCAGGAGGCTGCCGAAGATGGCCAGCATGACGAAAGGCACAAGGCGCGTGCGTGTCCCCCCAGGGAAAGGGCTCTGGCGGCGAGCCGCGAAGATAGCGCCAAGCGTCAGGGCGCCGAAGACGGCGCGCGACAGGACCAACGTCGCCGGGCTCATGTCGCGGATGGCGAACTTGATAAAGAGGAACGATGCGCCCCAGATCAGGGCGAGCAATCCGAGAGCGGCATAACCACGACGCATCGGCTGATTATGCGAGGCGGCTATGTAACCCCTTACTCGATAGCCTGGCCTCGGTGCCGGGCCAGGAAGTATTCCGGCACGGAATTCATCGGCGGGCGCTCCTGGTCTTCGATTTCTTTCTGTTCGATCCAGTAGCGCTCGTCTTCGTAGTGGATTAGCTTCATTGTCTTGTTGACTTCCTCGAGCAGATGGATGCGGTGACGATCGCCGAGGTGTTTCAGGCCGACCTGCATGATGGCGAAGGCCATCTTCGAGAGGTCGAAGAGCGTTTGGTTGCGATGGACGCGCATGCCAAGGTCGACCTGGGCGATGGCGCGCAGTCCGTAGGCCTCGGATATCGCGAGCAACAGGCCGAGTTCGACGCCGTACCCGGTGAAGAAGGGCACGCTCTCCAGCACGCGTCGGCGGCCTGCGTACTCGCCGGAGAGCGGCTGCACCAGGCCGGAGAGTTCGGGAAAGAACAGGTTGAGCATGGGCCGCGCGGCCAGCTCGGTGACCCGGCCGCCGCCCTGGGCCTGGAACTCGGTGCCGAATTTGAGCGGGCGACGGTAGAACCCCTTGACGTAATGGATCTCGGGGTCACTCAGCAACGGCCCGAGGAGGCCGTAGACGAACTTTGGGTGGATGTTGCTGATGTCGGTGTCGACCCAGCAGATCAGGTCGCCATCCAGCGTGAACAGGCTCTTCCAGAGCGCCTCGCCCTTGCCCTGGTGGACCCCGTATCGGGGCAGGATCTCGCTGTGCTGCACGACGCGGACGCCGGCGTGTTCCGCGATGGCCGCCGTTCGATCGGTTGAGCCGGAGTCGATGACCACGATCTCGTCGACGAGCGGCACCCGGTCCATAAGGGCGGTCTTGAAGGTGCGGACCACCTTGCCGATCGTGTCCTGCTCGTTGAGGGTGGGCAGCCCGAGGCTGATGGTCACCCCCTGCCGCTGCTTGAGATCGACCAACCGGCGAAGGTCGGCGAACTCCTTGCTGTGAAAAGTGTTTTCCGCGAACCACCGGTCGACGCGCTCCGCCGCGGCGGCGCGGCTCTCCAGCCGGAACGGTCGGTCCGGATCTTTGAGCGCCGTCACCGGTCCTGCGGTCTTGACCACCATGACGCTGCCGGGCAGCCGGCGAAGCAGGCGCGTGATCGGCGCGCCGAGCACCATCGGACGATGCATCAGACTGAGGGTCGCGCCCAGGACGATCATCTGGTGCTGCGCCGCCTCACGGATGATCGCCTCGCGCACGGAAGCCGACAGCAACGTGATCCGCCGAACCGGGACATCGACCGCGCTCGCGAGCTTGAGGAAAGCCGACTCCTCTCGCTTCTGCGACTCGGCCGAAATCCGCGGGTTGAAGATGTGGAGGACGCAGAGCTCGGCGCCGGTCTCGTTGCAAACGGTGGCGGCCAGCCGGAGCGCGAGCTGGGCGCTCGGGCCACCACGCACGGGCACCAGCACGCTCCGGATCGAGCTAGTGTCCGGTCGCACCAGCGCGACGTCGCACGGGGATCGACCAGCAGGTCTTCGACAGCATTGACCCAGAGGCCTTCGTGCCGCGGCGCCTGGCTGGCCGCCGCTTCGAGCACGAGCAGGTTGGTGTCGGTCTCCAGCACCGCCTCGCGAATGCCCTGGGCGGCGACGTGCGCGATCCGGACCTGGCCGCGCAGCTCACCCGGGCCGCGTTCGGCGTAGCGGGTGATGCGGGAGAGCAGGGCACGGTAGGCGCGGGCCACCTCGACCCCCTCGCTGAGCGGGCGCTCGGGCGCCATCTCGATGACCCCCAGCAAGGTGCCGCGCGAGTCCTCGGCATTGAGGAAGGGTGAGACGGCCTTCAGCAGCGGGCCAGTACGCGACGGGTTGGTCGTCGGGATCAGGACGCGATAATGGCTCACGTGCGCGAGGTCAGTAAGGGTTCGATCTGTTCGCTGATGATGCGGTCCCAGGCGAGCGCGCCGAGCACGTGACGGCGCAGTCGGGCCGGCGGCGAATCGATCGCCGTCAGTACGGCGGCGGTGAAGGCCGGAGAGCCGGCGGTCGTCGGCACGAACGTGGCTCCCTCGGGCGCAACCTCCCGGAACGCCGGGAGGTCGGTGCATACCACCGGCACGCGGAAGATCGCGGCTTCCGCGAGCGGCAGGCCGAAGCCCTCGCTGGCACTCGGGAGGATCACGACATCGCTGAGCATATAGAGGTCGGAGAGCGTCGCCGCATCGACGGCGTACTCGCCCGACGGCCCACCGCTTTCTTCGAAGAGGAAACGCACCGATTCCGTGAGGTCGAGTCGCTCCGTTTGGCGTTTTAGGTCGGCCACGTACTCCAGTGAGCGAGGATTGTGCGGCCCGGGCGGACCGGTGATGAGCAGTTGCACGCTTTTACCCGAGGCGCGCACGCCGGCCGCAGCATCGATCGCCCACTCGAGATTCTTTCGCTTGGTGATCCGCACCGGCGCGAGCATGACGATATCGCTCCTGAGCAGGCCGAAGCGGGTCACGAGCTCTCGGGCGCGCGGGCCCAGGTGAAGGAGTGCGCCTGGGTCGATGCCGTTGGGAATGACGTGGGTTGCATCCAGGTTGGCCCCGGTCAGCTCGCGCCATTGCTCGAGCCGCGGTGTCGACACGAAGATCGAGGTGATGTTGGGATGCTGGCGGCGGAGTAGATCCCAGGGCTCGCCATCGTGCATCCAGGGACGGTAGATTGGGTTGAGCCAGCTGATGTCGTGCACCCAGGAGATGATGCGCGGCCGCTTGCCGTCGGCGAGCGACCACAGTGCCGCGGTCAGCGGGAGGTTGAAGTGGAGCGTCAGCGCGTTGTGAACGATCACGACGTCCAGCTCGGCCAGCTCGGTCGACAGGCGCTCGATGATGTTGGCCCGCAGGGTCGCGAACTCTGAGGGGACCTCACCGCGGTCGAGTGCATCGCGGACCGCACTCACCGCCGTGTCGCGCGAGTCGAGCTCGGGGATGATGACGAGCTTGGCGGCCCTGCGATCCGGCAATGGTCCGCCGCGGCCGCTGAGGATCGTGACCGGGTAGCCGCGAGCCGCGAGCCGTGTCGCCTGCTCGTACAGGATGGTTTCGACGCCGCCGATGATGGGCGGGCAGGTGTAGTGCAGGAGCCCAACGCGGGAACGCGTGCTCAAACAGCCTACTTAGGTGATGAGCGGTGGCTCATCGAGGATGACGTCAAGATCCTCCGGCTTCTCGAGCACCTCGACGTCGGGCCGGCCGCCATTGTACGCAACCTTGAACGAGAGCTTGCCGCTGCCGACCCGCATCCCGCGAATCTCAACGCTGCGCGCCTGGCCGAATGGAACCGGATTCAGGTAGACGCGGCCGGCGGTGGTGTCGGGTACGATGCCGAGTGCCGTCTGCATCAGATGAAACGCCGCGCCCGCGCCCCACGCCTGTGGGTTGCAGGAGACGAGGTATTCGGCCGGACCGTTGTTGTATTGGGTGTCGCGGCGGAATCCACAGAACAATTCGGGCAGGCGGTAGTCGGGCATGCGGATCCCGGCTTCCATGATGCTGTCGATCACCTGACCCGCGGCCGCTGCGTGGCGGTAGCGGCGCAGTCCGGCTGCCGCGATCGAGTTGTCGTGGGGCCAGATGGTGCCGTTGTGATAGCTCATGGGGTTGTAGTGGGGCGAGTCCGATGACAGCGTACGGATTCCCCAGCCCGAGTACATGTCGGGTGCCATCAGCCGGTCCCGCAGGATCTCGGCGCGCTCCGGGTCGATGATGCCGGCCCACAGGCAGTGGGCGGGGTTGGACGTGATCGATGGGATCGGTGCTTTGCTGCGGTCGAGGCCCTGGGCGTAAAACTGCTCCCGGTCGAGCCAGAACGATAGCTCGAAACGACGACGAAGCTCAGCCGCTTCACGCGCCAACCGCTCGGCCATCACCGATTGGCCAAGCCGCTCGAAGATGCGGCTGAGGCCGACCTTTGCCTGGTAGACGTAGCCCTGCACCTCGACCAGTGCCACGGGGAGCTCCGCCGGACGGCCGTCGGGATAGAGGAGCGAGTCGTGGGAATCCTTCCATCCCTGATTGCGCACGCCGCCGCTGGCGCGCTCGGCATACTCGACGAAACCATCGTGGTCGGAATCGCCGTACTGATCGACCCACTTCAACGCGCTGAGCAGCGAGGGCAGCAGCTCCACGAAAAGATCCTGGTCATTGAGCCAGTCCATCATTTCGACCGCGCAGACCAGGAACAGCGGCGTGCTATCGACGGATCCGTAGTAGGGCGTGTGCGGGATCAACTTGAGGTTGGCCAGCTCGCCATAGCGGAGCTCGTGCAGAATCTTGCCCGGTTCTTCTTCGCGGCTGGTATCGACGCGCCGTCCCTGCTGGTGCGCCAGATAGCGCAGCGTCCCGCGCGCGACTTCTGGATTGATCATGAGGGTTTGGATCGACGAGATCAGTGCATCGCGACCGAATGGCGCCGAAAACCAGGGAATGCCCGCCATCGGAAACAAGCCGGTGTCGTATTCCTCCAGCAAGATTCGGAGGTCCATCTGGCTGCGACGCAGCAGTCCGCGGTCGAGGAAGGCATTGTCGGTCCGGATCCGGCTGGTGTTGTCGTGCCAACGGCGGTACGAGGCCTGCAAGGCCTGCAGGGCATCGTCATAGAGGTAGTTCAGACTGGACTCGCTCTCGCCAATCACCGGGATGACATCGATCACGAGCGTGACCGTCTCTTTGGATTCCAGATGGAAATGCCAGGTCAGTGCGCCCTCGTGCTGGGTCGCCGGCGTTTGATTGACCACGACCTCGGTGCGGCGGATCACGCCGTCGCGGCCATCGTAGGTGTAGGTCATGCCCTGATCTCCGACCTCGAGTGGCCGGATCGTGCCACGGTACTGATCCTTGTAGCCGCGGACATCGAACATGTCACGAAAGTCGGCATCGAAGCGTAGCGAGCACTCGATGTCGACGGGCTCGTGGCCGCAATTTTGAACGCCGATCCGCTCGTGCAATCCGCCGTAGATGAACCGGCTGCGCCGGATGCTCAGACTCTGCTGTGGGATCCGGCGTTTGCCTTCATCGAGCAGGAGGACAGGATTGACCATCTGAAATGTGGCGACGTAGCTCTCGTCCACTGATGCCGAGAGCAGGATCGGCTGCAAGCGGCTCAGCCGAAACTCGTAGGCAGAGAGAAAGCGGGTATCAGAAAAGTAGAGGCCGAGTCCGGTCGTATTTCCGGCCGGGATGTCGCCCATCTCATCGGACACCATCATGATCCGGTTCTCTTTCAGAACCACCCGGCCGTCCGACACGGTGCCTATTATAGGTTTGAGTTTTCATCGCGCCGCCGGCGCGACTGCAGATATGTTGATATTCCCACGGTCCGACTGATGGCACTGCCTTTAGTGGCAATTGTCGGCCGCCCCAACGTCGGAAAATCCGCGCTGTTCAACCGCATCCTGGGCGAGCGACGGGCCATCGTCGACCCCATGGCAGGGTTGACGCGCGACCGCCTCTATGCCGAAGTCGAGTGGCAGGGCCGCCGCTTCGTCATCGTCGACACCGCCGGACTGGTTCTGGGCAAAGATCGGGACGAAATCCCGGCGCAGCGTGAGCTGCGGCGACGAATGGAGGAGCAGAGCCGGCTGGCGATCGACGAAGCGGACCTGGTTCTGTTTGTGCTGGACGTTCGGGAAAGCCCGACGGCCATCGATCATGACATCGCCCAGCTGCTGCGCAAATCGCACCGTCCGGTGTTGGTGGTCGCGAACAAGACCGACGGGCGCGGTCACGAGGCATTGGCCACTGAGTTTTACGAGCTCGGCCTTGGCGATCCGTGGGCCATCTCCGCGCTACATGGCACGGGCAGCGGTGACCTGTTGGACGCGGTGGTCGAAGGGCTGCCTCCGCCGCAACCCGAAGTCGTAGATAGCAAGCTGGCGGCTCGCGTCGCGATCCTGGGTCGTCCGAATGTCGGCAAGTCTTCGCTGGTGAACGCCATCACCGGCGATGAACGCAGCCTCGTGACCGCAGTTCCTGGAACCACGCGAGACCCGGTCGACACCATCGTGGACTTCGAGGGCCAGCGTGTCCTGCTGGTCGACACCGCGGGAATCCGGCGTCGGGGGCTGACCAGCGGTGTCGAGCAGTACTCCCTGCTGCGGGGACTGCGCGCGATGGAGCGCGCCGATATCGGTATCGTCGTTATCGACGCCAGGGACGGCATCACCGCGCAGGATGTACATATCGCGGGCTACGTGGTGGAGGCCGGCCGTGGTCTGGTGCTGGTGCTCAACAAGTGGGACCTACTGAC
>WNFF01023131.1_pt1 | contig 11871 bp, 13 predicted proteins | sample 5400441 | NCBI WGS metagenome assembly WNFF01 (sample SAMN13153345, study PRJNA577476) | soil metagenome | isolation source: 120 cm saprolite under Douglas fir tree site 2 hole 3 replicate 1 | place: USA:California | collected 2015-04-18
AAGATCCGGTCGAGGACATCTTGAAAGGGATCGCGGCGGATTTCGGGATTGTCCCGGAGGTCATCCCGCTGCCCTACCTTGATCCGATCCTAGGTCCGCTCAATGAGAGCTTCGCGCGATTCCGCTCCGGAAAACAGCGGGCTGTTGCTGAATCCGAGGAGCCAGGCGCTCACCGCTTGGCGATGGCCCTGATCCCAGACAGCTACGATCTCTGTCCATGCGCCTCGGGCAGGAAGTACAAGTCTTGTTGCAAGATAATTTTGCACGAGGTCACCGAAGCGATGTGCGCCGTTGAGGACGGGAACTTCGAAGCCGCGGTGAAGTGGTTGGATCAAGCCAGGGAAAAAGTTGGCGAAACCGCCGAGGTGCTCGCCCGGTATGGAATCGCGTACTCGTTGAAATCGGAGACGCGCTACCTCGAATACCTCCACCGGGCGCTCGAGGCGAACCCAAACCACCCGCGAACTCACTACCTCTTCGGGCTCCACCACCGGCAGAACGGTCGGCTCAAAGACGCAGCCGCCGCTTACGAGAAGGCCATCGAGAACTATCCAGTGACCGACAAATTTCATCTCAACGAGACCTGGAACAATCTCGGCGGCGTTTATTTCGATCTTGGTGACTTCGACAAGTCAAAGGGTGCTTGGGAGAAAGCACTCATGTACATGCCTTCCGACACGATGACGAAGACGAACTTGCGAGAGTTCATCTACGACAACCCCGAAGTCCCCAAAGACCTACGCAGGCCGAGCCCGTTCGTGGCGAGGTATTTGTAAGCCGAGCGAGCGGTTGCCCGATGAGCATCTCTGGTCCAAACATGCCGCTTTGGTTATTCTTGACCTATGTCGCGAGTCCTTAAGTGGAACGGTAAAGATGTCCCGCAGGAGCTTCGCTCGCTTCCCGCGGGCCGTTACGTCGTCGAAGCGGTTGATGAGACTCCGACGCTGACTCCCGAAGAGGAAGCGGGTCTCGTGGAGGCGCTTCACGCGATCGACCGGGGAGAGGGCGAGTCAACACAGAAAGTGCGCCGCGCGATAGGCAGGGCATTGAAGCGTTGAGAATCGTCTACGCACCGAAGGCCCGCGCGGACCTTCAGGCGTGCGTGGAGCACATCGCGAAGGACAATCCAAGAGCTGCGGCAAGCCTCGCCGACCGAGTGTTCGCACTCGACCGACTGGCTGCTGGGGAATTCGATGGCCCAGAGCATCGGCTGTACAACGGACAACTGGTACGAAGTTCGCCGGTTCCGCCGTTACGACTCTATTACCAGCGCCTGCCGAAAGAGCTACGAGTCCTTCGCATCTACCACCATGCCCGACGGCCAATTGCTCGCTAAGCCGGATCGATTCTGCCTAGGCAACAAACAATCCCCTCTCACGTTCTCTCACGTTCGTCTCTGCATTCGCAGGAACACCCCGCCGTTGGCTATGAAAATTGCCCTCGCCCCTGCCTGCACCAGCCCTGGTGCGCACGCGTCTCAAAGGCGTTTCGATCCCCATTTCGTGAACAAAGCCAAGTGAGACACAAATGTCGCGCGATTGGTGTGTCAGGCCAAAGCGGGCCACGCGCGAAACAGCCGCAATCAGTTGCAGCGCGACCAGACCAGTTCATTGGGCATAGCACTTGCTTCATCCATCTGCAGAGATGGAGCCCAGAGTCTCATCGTGCGCAGCAATCAGGCTGCTGGCATGCGCAATACTTGCGGGGTGCGGCGGTTGCGGTGGGACAACCCTGAAGGACCTCGCGCACAAGAAATTGGTAGCCAGCTCAATGCTGGGCATCACTACCGTTTCGGGTGAAGAAGTAATTCCCTTTGCAATCTTGCTCCACCACGAGGGCGAATGCCACGCTGTGACTTCAGTGAGCGCCACCGTCAATGGAGTGGCGCTGCGCTGGGAGCCTGGTGGTGGTCCCGTATACTACGCGGAGGGGCAACCCATCGGTTGCCGTGAGCCAGGGGGTTATCTTCCGCTCGGAGCCGAGCTTCCGCCCAGTGCTGACGGACGACACACGGTGCTGCTTTCTGACAGTTCGATGCAAATTGAGGGAGAATTCGGAGACTTCCTAATTCCGGCGAGCGCCTCGCTGCGTTCGCCCACGGGGCGAATCGCTCATCCGCAGGACGAAGTGGTGGTCGAGTTCTCTCCGCCTCCTGGTGTCTTCAACTTTGAAGGACTTCCGCAAGTCAGGGCTGGCTTCCTGTTGGATGCAAGGATCTTGGCCAGCTACGGTGACGTTCGTTTGATTGGCTCAAGCGCAAGCTTTAGGTTGCCGGCCAATGTTGTGGGACAGGGCCACCTCATGGCTTGGTGGGTGTTCGACGTGACTACTGTTCGTTGCCAAGGCGCGGAGAGTTGCACTGGAAGCACGGCTCACGAAGTCGACCTCGGCCCTTTCGAAATCCGCAACTGAGCTCAGCCTTCGGACTGGTCTGTCCAAACATAGTCAGCCGCAGCGGCGCCTTGGGGGATCCGGTTCATGTTAGCTGGCTTCGCACCCTGTCCGTACACGCCCGGAGAATGAATCCGCTGATCGGTGGACTGCTCGGGTCCATGCATTACTACTGAGTCACCGCACAACCCTCACTCGCTCCGAATTCGTACACAGCGCTCCCCGTCTCACCCAGGATGACGCTCTGGCTTTGCACCGATTCGAGTTTGCTCGTAGGCAGCGACGGTGATCTCCGTGAATCGGATTGAGTTGCCGATGCGCAGGCTCTCAACACTTCCGGTCTTCGCCAGCGAGTAGATGGTTTTGGCAGACACGGCCCATCGCGCGGCCAGGTCCTTGACGGTGAAGAGCTGCCCTATCGGTAAGCTTGGAACCAAATAGGTACCAAAACGATCGGTGATCGATGGATTTCCTGGCACCCCATGGACACCCACTGCCTCTGCCCTCTCCTGAAAATCCAACGGCTTACCACTCGGCAACATGTGTTGGCATTCAATGGATTGAGCAAATTCCGCGCTCATAACCGATTGGTCCCAGGTTCGAATCCTGGAGGGCCCACTCGGTTTTCCCAGTGGGTGCCCGGACTTAGCGACGCGTTCTCGAGCGCGTCCTCCCGCCTGAACGCATGCCGGTCGGAGAAATCGAGTCTGGGCACTCGACCATGGTCGGATTTACGCGGTTTCTGGTGATCATTTGACAACCACTAACCCCCTTCATCGCCTGACGTTCGCGGCTCCATCGCGGAGGGCCAGTCAGCCTGGCGAAGTTTATCAGCGGCCTCGATGGACTTGGTCATTTCAGCCTGAATCTCCCACGCGTGTTCATGATGGCCTCTTTCGCGAAGAACATCAGAAGCGCGGGGGGCGAAAAGTGAGGCGGCCCTAACCGAGAACAGCGCTTCCTCTACATCCTGCTTTGCGGAAGCAGGTGGCAGAGCGCCTATCGATGTTGGAAAACGCTCCCCTAGGTCATCGAGCGTCTTGACGACTGCTTCGACGGATTGGGCGAGTGGCTCAAGCCGGAACCGGACGATCCATGGCGGGTCCTCGAAGTCAAATCGAGAGCGGGCGCGGCGCAGGCGAACCAGAGCGAGAGCAACTTCTGCCGTCAGCGCAAACAAGGGATCCATGGGGGAGGGTACTTTGGTTTGACAGGATGAGATCAGGTTCAGTGCTTGGGTCTTACGACGACCTTCACGTTGAGGAGGTTGTGGCTCTTTGTGAGGTCCCTCTCGAGGCCATCCGGGTTTTTGAGGAATCCAGCGGGATCATAGATAAAGGCAATTAGAGCCTTCACGTCCTCTCGCTTCTGATAGGGCCGGGTCATCTTCACTTCCAGCGCGATGTTTTCGTCCGGGAGAACAAAGTCGATTCGCGAGTTCTGACCCGCGACGCTGGGGACGGCATCTTCCGGGCGTACGTCATCGAAGTAGACATCCAAGAGCGGGAGGAGAAGGTACTGGACATCGAACTCGTCCTGCATGATGAGGGGTGGCCGTTGGCCTCTGCGCTCCTTCAGATGATTAACCGCGCGCGAGAACCGGCCTATCAGATGCAGAACCTTGTCTATGGCGGCGATTTCGGCGGGCTTTGGTGGCGCCTGGCTCGCCTCGTCTGCGGCCTTCTCCTCCAGCTGCTTTGCGTACTGCTCAATGGCTCGTAGCTGATTTGAAAGCCGCTCCCCATAGTCATCTTGCACTGGGCGCGCCCCACCACCGAACGGAAAAAATTCGTCGTCATAGCCGCCGCTGCCCAAGCGGAGGATTTCTGCCGGGCGTGTGGACCGACTAATGGTTTCCACTATGTCGAGATATTGAGGCGAGTTGCGCCCAAAGGCATTGGCTGTGCAGCCATCGACATCGATCGCCCAGGCATGCCTCTCTCCATCAGGGAAGTTTCCTGATGAGTGGAACTTCCTTCCGCGTTCGATCAACTCTCTCACTCTCGGCAATGCAACTGCGGCAGACCAGTTTGGCTTCTCCACCTGAGGTTCAGGCGGACGACGTTGGGCGCGTGGCATGGTGAGGCACTACTCCTTCCCCGTGCACTGCTGATCGACATCACCAGCTCGTGCCAGCGAGAGAATCTTCGTGACTATCTGATCGCCTACGTCGAAGTTGGTCGCCATCGTCGCCAAGTGGATGGCGAATTTGAGCGCATCGCGAACAGTGATCCCAGTCTCCGGCAGGCGATATTCAATCGATTCACCTTTACCGATGGGGAACGTGCGGTAAGTGGTCATTGGCCGAGCAACAGGCGGTGAATCTCCCGGTGTTGGTGCCGATTTGCTCTTATCGCCGACCGCCTCGTTTTGCTTCCGCTGGCGCGCCCCGCTCGCGCGACGCGGCCTGCTTTGTGGGTTTTGGAGGAACGCCAAGAAATCCTCTAGCCCACCGCGCGCCCGACTGAGATAGGCCGTCGTCGTGTTCGGGTTGGCGTTGTTGCGAGTGGCCCAGCGATGGGCGATCTCCTCAATGTGAGCGAGTACCCATTGGGCGGTTCTCGGCTCGTCCACACTGAGAATCGAGCACAGGTTCTCGATCGCCGATATTCGGAAGCGAGCTGTGCTGCTTGGGTAAAGGCCACTCTCCGCCATACGACCAATCCACGCTACGGCTTCCTGGATGGTTGCGGCTCCAGGCGAGGTGATGGGTTTGACGTTGTTGTTGGGGCTTGCCTCTGACATTCGTGCATTCTCCTCTGCTACAAAATTCAGTTTTGGAGCCATTCGTCTCCCGGCGAAATGCCGGTGTACTACTGGCCTCGGCGTTCAGGTTAAGACAAAACATTTGAGCGTCAAGACGTTCTTGTTCTCGTTCTAAGATCAAATACCTAAGTAACTTAAATAATTAATCAAAATATTGATCTTGTGGCCATCACAATTGATTTTGAACTCAAATCCTGAGCTTGCGTTCAGGGTGGCGGCTTTGACGGAAACGACCCCTTCGGCCTTTTAGGAACGATTTCGTCCAGAATCCCGTGGTGGCAAGGCTGATTGCATTCCTGGATGGCGTCCGTCAATCCAGCAAGGAGCCGCAAATGGGTTCTGCCGATCAAAGTCAACCGATAAAGGCTCTCCAGAAGGAACGTCGATGCGTGATCAAATTGTGTTTGCCGCGCAGGAGCACTTCCTCGGATGCTCTAGGTGGCTTTGCGTTCTGCTGGGCGAAATGGGATGGCGTGGATATTGCGCTGCTCGCGGTGTTGCCTGGAACCGCGGGGAACTCCTGAGAATCTCGTTGCACAACGCCTTCATCCTCAAACCTTGAATACGTCCTCGCCATGCACACCCAATCACCACGAGAGTGCTAACTTAGTGATCAAGTTGAAGCCACCCCCCACCCCTGGGCGCGCGCTCTCGACGTCTCGCGACGACCGGCGCTGACTCGCAGCGATCGAGCTAGTAGCTGCGCTTGGGGTTTGGGTTGGCAAGTCGTTTGCTAAGCAAAAGGGGTTGGCCAAGGAGGGGGAGCCAGTGAGCCGGCCACCGATCCTGCAGCTCATCCCGCTAAGTTCCATCCACCCATCGCCGTATCAGTATCGAACTCAGTTCGATGACGCGAAGCAGAAGGAGCTGATCGAATCGCTGCGGGCGACCGGCTTGAGCACACCACGTTTGGTTCGGCCGCGATCCACGAACGAGTACGAGCTGGTTTCAGGGGAGCGGCGTTGGCGAGCCGCCAAAGAGCTGCGTTGGGAAACCATCCAGGCGATTTGCCAGGAGATGACGGACGCCGAGGCGGCGGCTCGAGTCGTCACCGAAAATGAAGTGCGAGCCGACACGAACGCGATGGAAAAGGCCGCCGGATACAAACGGCTGACGTAACCGCCGTGCAGCTTCAACTACGAGGAGATCGCCAGGCGGTACGGATTGAGCTCCGGTACGTCGGTGAGGCGGATCATCGATCTTCTCGACCAATCTGAAGCGAGTCGAGATGACCTGTCCCGGGACCGGATCGGGGAGAGACACGTCCAATCTCTGAGTCGAATCAAAGACTTGAACGCCAGGGTCAAATTGGCGAAACGGGCCGCCGAGGAGGGCTGGACCGTCAAGATGACCGAAGACCGCGTTGCGAAGGTGCTGGCAAAGGCCGGCCCTGACCCTGGGAAATCGCGCTCGAAAGACGCACGCGGATCAACTCTTCGAGGCATCGAGCCCAGGACAGGCCGCGCTGCGCCAAGTCCTCGAAGCAAACCTCGAACGAATCGAGTGGGGCAGTGAAATAGCCGCGCGTCTCTACCCGTGCGTTCGGGCTGACCTCGCGGGCAAACAGCCAAAGAGCATCGTAATTGATCCACGCCGTGGTTTTGGCCAGCCAATCATTGCTGGCACAGGAATAGAGGTCCGCATCGTGAATGAGCGATACCACGCCGGGGAGTCGGTTGCTGAGCTCGCGCAGGACTATCACCTCGCACCTGAGCAGATCGAGGACGCGATCCGGTGCGAGACGAGTGAAGCTGCCTGAACCCTACTCCTGGTTCATTGACCGGTCGCTTGGGCGAAAGATCGCAACCGGCCTGCGCGATGCCCAATTTCAGGTCGAAGAGAGCACCGAGCCAAAATATCCGGCCTATCACTAACCGATACATTCACGCGGCAGACTTCGTGCTGCGCGTCTGTTCAATGGAACCGTTGTCGTCTTCCAAGTCCACCTGAAGATGAACGTAGTAACAGACTACGTCCCGCTCATCGAGGCGACGAGTGATTCTCTTGACGCGAGCGCCCTTAAAATCAACAGCAATAGTCATTGTTCGCTGTAGTAAGTACCCGAGTGGTCGCGAACCAAGTGCCAAGAACGCAAAGAAGGTTCCGACGATCGCCACGAGCGTCTTCGGGCTCAGTGTGGTGAATAAACCAATGGCCACGGATGCAATGGCGACAATTGAGGCTAGCAGAAAGAGAACCATCCATGTTGTCCCGCATTTTGGATGAATCGCGAGAGACCATTTCTCGGTTCGAAGTTTCTCAATTGCTTTGCTGCAAGCTCGGCGAACTGCTTCAGTTGCGCCGTCTTTCGGCTTTCTCTTCCCTTTTCGTTGATCGCTTTCAAGCCATAGCTTGAAGTATCCATTATCCGTTTGACCTCCTCGGACTTGGAATCCACGACGAAGCAACATGGCGACGGTAGCGTGCTCAATGCCGTGAATAATGCGAGTCCTACGGTCTTTGATGAGATCGCGGAGCTCCCGAAGTGATGCAGCTATGCTCCCGATGATGAAGCTTCCGAGAATCAAGGGGATAAGTACCACCGGTAGAAATTGGGCCAACCCGAGCCAACGCCACCGCGGATCTAGGGAGAACGACAGCGCTGGCGCGAGCGAGACCACAGCAAACAGTGCGATACCTACCGGACTTTCGAAGAGCGTTCTTATTCGGTCGGTTCGGGACGTGCCTTCGCTCACGTGCTTTGGAGGAGGCGGCCTTTCCCACGCGTGGATCTCGTTCATCGCCAGCGCGCACCGAGTGCACGAGGGCGGCGTGGGTCTAGCCTCATTGACCATTTCATCGCAGGTCGGGCAGCACCAGACCGGGGCTCGGAGGTCAACCCAGTCAACCTGCGCATCGCACACCGGGCAAAATGTATACGCAACTCCGTCGCCCAGAATCATGTCACAGCGAGGGCAGAGGAAAGAGTAGACGGCCACTCCAGGAGGTCTGGGGACCGGAGGTCGTGGCGTTTTCTGATTTGCGTAGACCACACCGACTCTTTACTCGATCTTCCCGCCCGGGCGCCGTACCTGGTACCCCTGGATCCGTTTCGAGGAGGGATGCCGCTCCGTCTTCGCCCCAACTCGGCCCCGCTCGTAGCTGGTGATAGTGCGCGCCATGAATCGGATTGAGTTTCCGATCCGCAGGCTCTCGAGGCTTCCGTTCTTCGCCAGCGAGTAGATCGTCGCTGTGCACACCGCCCAGCGCGCCGCCAGGTCCTTGACGGTGAAGAGCTGCCCTATCGGTAATCTTGGTACCAAATAGGTACCAAAACGATCGGTGACCGATGGATTTCCTGGCACCCGATGGACATCCACCGGGTCTGCCCTCTCCTGAAATTCCAACGGATTACCACTCGGCAACACATAGGCACCAAAACTCTCGCGAATGGATTGTCGGGCCAGTCCGGAGAGGGTTTTTCCCTGGACGGCCCACTGGGGTTTCGCCTGCGATGCCGAGGACCCCTACTCCGATCCAGGATCACTCGAAATCCCGACGACCACTACACTCAGAGGGCCACCGTTCCGGAAACCAATGGGCCACGCACGGCGCTATTCGTTTCGCGGCTTCAGGAGCAGCCAATCCAAGCACCATCATGCCCATTGGAACGAGGCGCGTCGGGCCGGTTGAAAAACATGAAACTGCCCCAGAATACGAGTCCGAGCACTACCCACACAATCAAGACGGGGATGACGCGCCGCATTTGTACCGTGGCAGTATCCGTCCCGGGACCGGATCGGGGAGAGACACGCCGGATCGGGGAGAGACACGTCCGATCTCTGAGTCGAATCAAAGACTTGAACGCCAGGGTCAAATTGGCGAAACGGGCCGCCGAAGAGGGCTGGACCGTCAAGATGACCGAAGACCGCGTTGCGAAGGTGCTGGCGAAGGCGGGCAAGGGCCGGGGGAAATCGCGCGCGAAAGACGCACCGGCGCACGAGTACGATTACAACGGCTTTCACTGCAAACTGGTCGGTGACGAGGTTGTCCTCAGCGGCAGAAACTTCAAGCGAATGAAGGAGACGCTGCGACAGTTTTCTTGCGGAGTACCAGGTGGCGGTCGAGTGCTTTCTCCGGGATGTCGATGCGGCGTCCGCGGAGCAGCCTGCGATGGATGGGAAGCAGGATGGCGGCACCGGCGTGGCAGCGACGGAGGTTGCTCCACCGGCCGATCTGATGAAGGACGTCGAGGCGGCGGGCCAAGAGCTCAAAGACATTTTCTCGGAGATCGCGAACAAGGGCGCGAAGCTCCGGGCCTGACCCAGGTCCACAGGTTGAGCAACTGTTGAGCAGCAAAAAGGCAATGAGCCTATTTTTTGCTCAAAGCCACTCGGTGAGCTCCGCGGCCGCGCCTAGAATCCTGCCAGCTCGAGCAACGATAGTGACGCGGGACCTCCGCGTTTAACCGGTCTGCCGTAGTTGTAGGGCGTGTCGAATCCCTTGACCGAGTGCCAGATCGCCCGGTTCAGCAGGTCGGCCGGCGCCGAGTCCGGCTCCGAGCTGTCGATCGTCATCGAGAACTCGGCCAGTTCGCGCTGCAAGCCCGTGAGTCCCGCCAGCCCGGGATTCATTTCGTTCAGCGGGATCTGATTCGGCCGCGCGGTGTACGGCGTGAGGTCCGGTCTGCGCGTGAACGAGGTGAACATCGGTTCTGCCGCGAGGTCGAACTGGTTGAGCGGTGCCAACCCCAGGATCTGCTCGATCGTCCGGTACATGTTGATGATCGTGTAGAGGTGGCAGTCGACGACACCATGCCTCGCGTAGGGGCTGATCACGAACCCCACCGTGCGGTGCCCGTCGATGTGATCGAGGCCGTCCTGCGAATCGTCCTCGGTCACGAAGATGGCCGACTCGTGCCAGTACCGGCTCCTGGAGATCGCTTCGACGATCCGGCCGAGCGCCAGGTCGTTGTCCGCGACCATTGCCCGCGGCGTGGGGAAGCCGGGGCTGGTGCCCTCGGTGTGATCGTCGTACAGCAGCAGGATCACCAGGTCGGGAAGGTTCCCATTCTGCTCGAACTGGGCAAACTCCTGCAGGAAGATGTCGGCGCGAAGCTGATCGGGAACGCGGCTCTCGGCCGCCGGATAGCTCGGATTGTAAATGTCGCGGAGGCCCACGATGACCGCTTGCGGCGTGATGCTGACGAAGTGCGTTCCGTGCTTCCAATCCTCAAAGATGTCCGTCCAGGTCGCGGTCGGCGGCTCGATCGTGTTCAGTCCGCGCTCGCCATACGCGCGCACGGAGAGCCCGCTCGCTTTTGCGTTGTCGTAGATGGCGTCGGTTGGACCGAGCAGCATCGGGCTCTGGTTATTGCGCGCGTTCCCATATTTGTGCACCCAGGTGCTGGGATACGCCTGCAAAACCCAGCGGTGGCCGAGCGCGGACTGATCTCCCGGCCCGTAGTAGTTGTCGAGCAGCACGAACTGCTCCGCAAGCGCGTGGTGGTTCGGCGACACGTCGCGCCCGAACAGCACGAGCGACGGATCGCCGTGCCCCTGCGTCATGTCTCCGAACACCTGGTCATAGGTGCGGTTCTCCTTGATGATGTAGAAGACGTGCCTGATCGGGGAGGCCTGCCCGAGGTGCATCGGGATCGGGCTCGCGCCTGGCGCGTCGCCGTCACCGTCGTCGTCCCGCTGGTCGTCGCCGAGCGCGGGCAACCTCCGGTTGTTCCTGCGCACCTGACGGGTGAAGTGCTCCAACTCGCGGCGGCCGGGCACTTCCAGGATCGACACGACTCCCTTCCGGTCCTGGTAGCTCCGCCCCCCGTCGGGCGGGTCGGTCGGAGCGATTGATCCAAATCCATAGCCGCTCGCGATGAAGAGCCGCCGTCCGCCCGCGTCCAGCGCCACGGCGGTCGGATACCATCCGGTGGGAATGAGGCCGCGGACTGCACTGCCCTCGTCCCCTTGCTTATCGCGATCGCCGTCCTCGTCGCGTTCCGCCGCCTTCGCATCGGCCTCAACGACGGCGACGGCGTTCTCCGCCGCATTGGCGACGAACAACGTCCTTCCGTCCGAGCTGACGGCCACGGCGTTCGGCGCGCTGCCCAGCACGGGTACGCGCCCCTCGTGAGTCCGACCGACGTGAAGAGTGTTCGTCAGGGTGTCCGTTGCCGTATCGATGACCGAGACCGTGTCGCTGTTCGCATTCGTGACGTACGCGCGATTGCCGTCGGGGCCGAGGGCCATTCCGGTCGGATGGAGTCCCACGTCGATCGTCCTCACGACGAGGTTCCGGCTCGTATCGATCACCGAGATCGTCCCGCTGACCGGAATTCCGGTTCGCCTGTCGACCACGACCGGGAACATTCCGTCGGTGAAATCGTCGGGGCCTGGGATCTTGCCACCCCAGTTGCTGACGTACACCTTCGAGCCGTCGGCCGACGCCAAGACCGTGTAGGGGAAAGTTCCGACGGGAATCCGGCTGACGATCTCGCGCGTCGCAGTGTCGATCACCGCCACTTCATTCAGGAGGTTGAGCGCGACGTACAGCCGCTCGCCTCCGGCTGTGAGCGCGAGCCCGCTGGGCGCCGCATTCGAGATCGGAATCGAGCCGTCGGGCGCGAACAAGCCGTTCGGCGTCGCGGAGAAGATCTTGACGTCGTTGCTCGCCCCGCCGCCCACGTAGATCCTGTCCCCCGCCGGGCTAAACGCTATCCCCACGAAGCTGTTGGCGATCGGGATCGTCTGCAGCAGCGCCCTCGCATTC
>WNFF01029887.1_pt1 | contig 11870 bp, 6 predicted proteins | sample 5400441 | NCBI WGS metagenome assembly WNFF01 (sample SAMN13153345, study PRJNA577476) | soil metagenome | isolation source: 120 cm saprolite under Douglas fir tree site 2 hole 3 replicate 1 | place: USA:California | collected 2015-04-18
ATGTGCATCACCCAGACACCGAACCAGAAAATGTAGTAGGCACCCTGCCTGGGGGGCAGGTATCCCGATTTATCGAGGGACCGCCCCTTGCGGGCGCCAGGTCCCCCGACGCCAGTCCCGTTAGTGCCAGTCCTGCCGGTCCCGGGTCGACCCGACTTAACGCTGAACCGCCGCGGCAAACTGCCCCGCCAGACCCTGTGCGCGTACTCGTCGTAGAGACCCAGGCCGTGACACGTGCTGGCCTGCGGCGTCTCTTAGAAAGCTACCCCGACTTGCAAGTCGTGGGCGAGGCGGCCGACGGAGTGCAGGCTGTGAGCGAAACGCTCGAACTCGGGCCGCAGGTCGTACTCATGGATATGCAGCTTCCCGCTGGGCAGAGCATGGAGGCCCTGCGGCAGATCAAGCAGCTCAATCTCGATACTCAGGTCCTGATGCTGTCTGCGCTGGACCGCGAAGATTACCTCTATGAGACGCTGCGCGCGGGCGCGGGAGGGTATGTGTTGAAGGATATCGCCCCCGACGAACTGGCACAGGCGGTGCGAACCGTCGCGCGAGGCGAAGTGCTGGTTCAGCCGCAGCTCGCCCGGCGGCTGCTCTTACAGTTTGGCCGGCAGTCTCGCGGCGGTCATCCATACGAGACGTTGACGGCGCGGGAGCAGGAAGTGCTGCGCCTGCTGGCGCGGGGCCTGCGCAATAAAGAAATGGCCGCTCGCCTGCATGTGAGCGAGCGTACCATCAATTTCCACCTGGCAAATATATATCAGAAGCTCAACGTATCTGGTCGTACCGAAGCTTTAAGCAAGGCTTTGGAGCAGGGATTGATCACGGCCTGAGAATGCCAGCGTGCCACACATCTATATAGCGCTTCAAGGCAGCTATGTAACCCTTCACGTCATTGTGGTCGCTGGATGGCGCATACACGGGAATGATCTGGTCGACAGTTACTAGCCCTTTCTGCGCCACGTACAGGTTGCGAATCAGTTTGTACCACTGCTCAAATCCATCTTCCCAACTGTGCATCTGGGCAAAATAGCCATTCACTCCTGTCGGAACACAGAGGCGACCAGGAATGCAGCGCAGGTTACCAAGCGACAGGGTCGTCCGGGCCACGCCTGTCGTACCCATCGTACTTTCATGCAGGAAGAAGGCGAGCGCGTAGATGGGGTCAATACCATACTTGACTCCGTAGTTATATAGCGCCTGGCCTTTCCCTGCCGCCGGAGAGTTATAACTGGCGAGGACCTGGTTGATGAAGTCTACGGTGATAGTCGGTTTACCGAGCACGGAGTATGGCCCCGGATTTGTTGGGATCGGTTTTTTGGGTGGCAGCGGCTCGTTACTGTTCAGCCACAGGTTCACATTATCGATGGAGCCACCGACCTGGATGGCATAGGATTGCCCGCCCTGGTAGGTAGTAACGAGATGCGAGTTGTCGGTCCTTTGGAATATGCCCGCGCTGATCAACACCAGCGAGCCTGAAACCACAATCACCATACAGATGATAAATGGCCCCAGCCATGTGCGGTGGCGGGCCAGAGGGCGCTCTGCGTATTGGTGGATAGGTATGCCTGTACCAGGCTGCGTCTCCGGCAACCTGCGCGTTATTCTTTCCTCGAGTTCCTCGGGTTCCCTCACCGCAGGTAACTGGCGCGTTGCACGCGCAGGAACAAGCCTACCAGAGGGCTCTTCCGGCATGGGCCTCTGGCTATAACTACCACCAGCCATTCAATACCTCCTTATGCTGAATGACTTCCAAAACTAGAACATGTGTTCTTCATCATTATAACACATGTGGTAATCCCTGTAAGCGTCCCTGCGTGCCAGGGTCTGAAATTATGCTATTTCTCTTCTACTTGTGGGTTTTTGCGCTTGTGGAACAACATGATACACTATAATACATTATGCACTAAAAAATCTTACTATGAGTAAGATTATCACATTTTAGCCAAAGTTACTAGCCCGTTAGTCATGCTGATCTACCTCGCGTACATTATTGCGGAGTTTATACTTTCGGATTCGCTGCCTCGCTTGTCTTTACACGCTGAAAACACTTGTGCTATACTCACTTAAATCCGTAACTGTATTGATTTATCTCCTGCGGTTTTATATGTATATACGGCTGGATCATCCACACAGTTTTGCAAAAGACGGAAGTGTCCTCATTTTCAGGAAGCTGACCGGGCAGCCAGGCGTGGGTCTTGCCAATTTCTACAGAGGAGCATCATGGCCGAGCAACTCAACATCATCATTGTTCCCCATACACACTGGGACCGCGAGTGGTACCAGACCTTTCAGCAGTTTCGTATGCGCTTGGTACGTACAGTCGATAAGTTGCTCGACATCCTGGACCGCGATAACCAGTTCAGCTATTTCATGCTAGATGGTCAGACCATTGTGCTGGACGATTACCTGGAGGTCCGGCCGGAGCAGGAGGAGCGCCTGAAACGCTATACACACGCCGGGCGTGTGCTGGTTGGTCCGTGGTACTTGCAGCCCGACGAGTTTCTTGTTAGTGGCGAGTCGCTGGTACGTAATTTGCAAATCGGCCTGCAGCGAGCCGCCGAGTTCGGCGAACCCATGCGTGTTGGCTATGTGCCCGATTGTTTCGGCCACATTGCGCAGTTGCCACAAATCCTGCGCGGCTTTGATATTGACAGCGCGATCTTCTGGCGCGGCGTTGGCGCGGAGGCCCATAAAAGCGAGTTTTACTGGGCTGCGCCGGACGGCACCAGTATCCTGGTGGTTCACCTCGCCGATGCCCGCGGCTACTCCAATGCCGGTATCATGCCGCTGGTAGCGGAAGAATTCGTCACGCGCGTCGAACTGCTCAGCGCTAACCTGCTGGGCAAGGGAACCACCAATACCCTCCTGTTCATGAATGGCTCTGATCACCTGGAGCCGCAGGATGGCCTGCCTGCCGTGATCGAGGCCGCGAACGCGCTGCTGGCTCACATCGACCCTGAGCACGAGAAGCTGATCGCGAGCTTTGCCGGGCAAAATGGAAATATCCCCCAGTATGATAGTATTCACCTGCGCATAGGCACGCTGCCGCAGTACGTCGCGGTTGTTCGCCAGCACATTGCGAGCCAGCAGGGGACGGCCTCGCCCCTGGAGACGCTCAGCGGGGAGATGCGCAGCAGCCAGTATGCTCACCTGCTGCCGGCGGTTCTTTCCACACGCATGTGGATCAAGCAGCAAAATACCCTGACAGAGCACCTGCTGGAGCGCTGGGTAGAGCCGCTGACGGCCTGGGCCTGGAAACTGGGCGCTCCCTATCCCCAGGGCCTGGTGAGGTTAGCCTGGAAGTATCTCCTGCAGAATCACCCCCATGACAGCATCTGCGGCTGTAGTATCGACCAGGTACATCGTGAGAACAGCGTGCGTTTTGCGCAGAGCCAGCAGGTTGGAGAAGGTGTGCTTGCCCAGGCGCTGCAGCACCTGGTGGCTGCCACAGACACGCGCGCACCTTTCCCCGTATCGCACGCGAGCCACGAGCCTATCCCGATTGTCGTATTTAACCCTGCTCCTGGACCGCGTACCGAAACTGCGCGTGCGGTGGTATCGCTTCCAGCTTCGCTGCGCAATGCCGCTCTCGTCGACGAGCGTGGAGAGCACATGCTCGCTCAGGCCGTCCAGCGCTGGAAGCAAGAACTGGGTAGTATGCCCGTGGCGCGCGAGGTGCTGGCGGCCACAATGGCGCTGTCGGGAGTAAACGCCCCTGGGCAGTTGCTCCACATGGCTCATGAGACGATCAAAGTCATGCTGAATCGGCCCGATGATCCGCTCGTGATCACCCATATACACATCGCGGATCACGCAGACGCGCCGGGAGTGGTACATATCGAAGTCGTAGTTGCGCCTCGCGAGCAGGTTGTGGTCAACGAACAGGAGTTACTCGCCACTGAGCAGCAGGTACTGGCGCTGCTGGATCGCGAGGACATTGTCACACTGGAGTTTTCGCTGGTGGATCAGGTGCGCGAGACAATTGATTTCGTCGCTGCCGACCTGCCCGCGTATGGACTCAAGACGTTCTGGCTCTACCCGCGCGGCATCAAGGGCGAGAAGCGCCCGGAACCTGTGACTATACTGGCTGGCCAGCAGGCCGGTGAAACAACGCCGCGTTCGTTCATCGAAAATGAGTTTTTCCGCGTCGAGGTGAATGCCGAGGATGGTACATTGACCGTTACCGATAAGCAGACGGCCGCGGTCTTTACAGGCCTCAACCGCTTTGTGGATGGCGGTGACGTGGGCGATTTGTACACCTACTGCCCACCCGCGCAGGACACGCTGGTCAGTATGCCACTCGAGCCGCCGAAGATCGAGTTGGTCAGCGCGGGACCTGTGCATGCCATGCTGCGTAGTAGAGGGCGCTGGTCGCTGCCCACTGCCTGCGCCCCCGGCCGCGCCGAGCGCAGTTCGCGTACCACCGTCTGCACGATTACAAGCGAAGTAGCGCTGTTTCCTGGGGTGCGTCGTATCGATATTCACACCAGCGTGGAAAATGCGGTAAAAGATCATAGATTACGCGTCATTTTTCCGGTACCATATAATATGGAGAGTGCAAGTGCCGAGGGAACATTCGAGGTCAGGTCCCCGCCGATGTCGCGGAATGGATAGAGGCGCCTGTGAACACGTTCCCGCAGAAGCGCTTCGTGGATGTCAGTAATGGAACCTTCGGCCTGGGGGTGCTCAATCGCGGCCTGCCGGAGTACGAAGTAGTGCGGGATGGACCCGCTGTCGCGCCAGGGCAGGTGGCGGTGGCATTGACACTGCTGCGCTGCTTAGAATGGCTTTCGCGTGGCGACCTGTCTACCCGTCGTGGTCATGCAGGGCCGATGGAATATACCCCGGAGGCGCAGTGCCAGGGTCACCACGAATTTGACTACGCGTTGGTACCGCACAGCGGCGAGTGGCAGGCGGAGCACGCGCTGGTGCTGCGCGAGGCGCAGGCCTTTAACACGCCCGTGCGGGCCGTGGTGACCGGGCAACATGCAGGACAGCAGCTCTCGCGAGCTGCTCTGGTTGAGGTTGAGCCGCGTGAACTCGTCGTCAGCGCCATAAAACGCGGTAACGCGGGAGAGGGGTTGATCGTGCGCTTGTATAACCCGCTCGGTCACGCGGTTGAGGCCAGCCTGCGGCCAGGAGTTGCAGCTGCCAGGGCATTTGTGACAAACTTACACGAGGGGCAAAGGGAACAGCTTTTCTGGAGTGGCGAGGGCGATGAAGGGCACGCATCTGAACCGGTACATGTAGGTATGCGGGCCGGGGAGATTTTGACGATATTGTTTCAGTGACGACTCCCTACGGCTCCCGCGCCGAGGGCTTCTGGAATGACGCTGGTGTGTCGTCCCACACCGTTCGTTCGGTTCATGCACGCAAGCGGCTTGTCGGCTCTAGACTTACGTATCGCATGGCACGACTCAGAAACACGGTCGTGTTTTTACCCACAGCCCTGCGCTGTGGAACCCGCCGAAACGCGATTAGGTTGGAAACGTGCAACAGAACTGAAGAAAATATACAACAGGTGAAAACAAATGTCAACTGTATTACCGGAGGCATTCGAGTGGCCATTCATCCCCAGGACTGAAGTCTGGGGCCTTCTGGCCGCAAAGAGGGAAACCTGTCAGGGAGACACGGTACCTCCAATGGCGTCCCACGTGGCTGCCTTAAGGTCCTATTCTGCCTTCATTTTGTCTATTGTGTACGTTGTAATTGTATATATGAACTTTCATGTTTTGAAAGGGGCATAAATCCAGTGTTTGCAAATATAATCGTAATTGGCGCATCTACAAGTGGCTTGCTTGATGCTCTCAGCAAAGCGTTAGGGCTAATTATCGGCTTTGTAGTAGCCTTCACAGTCATCTTCTGGCTAAGCCTTATCATATGGACGTTCCGCGACATCCGAGCGCGCACGCAAGATATGCTATCGCAGATACTCGCCACCCTGCTCGTCACCATATTCTTTATCGGTGGCCTTTTCATCTACATGATTCTACGCCCGCGCCAGACGCTGGCCGAGATTTACGAGCGCCAGTTGGAAGAAGAGTCCCTGCTGGCGGAGATGACCGAGCGCCAGACATGCAACAATTGCCACGCGCGTGTCGAGTCGGACTTCCAGGTCTGCCCATCCTGCGGGCAGAAGCTGAAGCGGCCCTGCCCCAAGTGCGAACGCCTGCTCGAGCTGCGCTGGGTATTCTGTCCCTATTGTGCCACCAATCTCGCCCCGGCCCCCATGCCTGGCATGGCTGCGATACAGGGCATGCCTGGACCCGCTGGCGTACCCATGGCTGGTCCGCGTTACTGACACAAATTCGCTAGAAAGGTCCTGCCCTACCATGCTGAGCGAAGCGAAGCATCTCTGTGCCCAGCCAGACAGATCCTTCGCTGCGCTCAGGATGACACTGTGCGACTGTTCAAACGGTCAAGGACTTTTCTTCATAAATTGAACCTTGCCTAAAACTCATCATGGCGCGGCTACACCGTAGAAAAAAGGCTTTCAAAAGCCCCCCAAAGGGGTTGCTTCAAAACCTGGACAATGCATTGATATACCGCTTTTTCTATGCTCAATCAGAATATCTTTTCCAGGTGTAGTTTCGCGGAAATGACCGGGCGATCAAAACGGTCGCCCGGCCCTTATGCATGTTCTAACAATTGACTGGCAGCGCTCTACCTGCAATGCTCGCAGGCTCGAGCGGAGTGTTTCAAAGGATATACCGGCTCTATGGCAAAAGCAAGAGAATCAATAGTAAACGAAATTACTCCCGACGATAGCGAAAATAAGCGTGGCAATGGGAACGGGAAGACCTTCGTAAACGGCAACGGCAGCTACAGCGAACAGGACATCCAGATTCTCGAAGGCCTGGAGGCCGTGCGTGTGCGCCCCGGCATGTATATCGGCGCCACAGATCAACGTGGTCTGCACCATCTCATCTACGAAGTCGTCGATAACAGCATCGACGAAGTCATGGCGGGCATTGCCGACACCATCACCGTTCTTATCCACCCCGATGGTTCGGTCATCATAGAAGATAACGGGCGCGGCATCCCCGTGGAGGAACATCGACAGCGCCCAGGCCTTTCCACACTTGAAGTAGTCATGACCATTCTCCACGCCGGCGGCAAATTTGGCGGCAGCGGCTACCAGATCAGCAGCGGCCTGCACGGCGTAGGCGTCTCGGTCGTCAACGGCCTCTCCGAGTGGTGCCAGGTCGATGTCAGGCGCGACGGCCGCCTGTATCGCCAGCGCTATGAAAGAGGCATCGCAGTAACGCCGCTGCTCGACCTGGGACCGGCAGAAGGCACGGGCACCACCACCTCTTTCCTGCCCGACCTGGAGGTCATGGAGACGCGCGATTATAACTTCGACATCCTGGCGCAGCGTTTCCGCGAGATGGCCTACCTGAATCGCGGGCTGACCATTTCAATACGTGATGAGCGCAGCGACCGCGAAGCAACCTTTTACTTCGAGGGCGGGCTCGTCTCGTTCATGCGCTACCTGAACAAGAACCGCAGCTGCATACAGGCGCGCCCGGTGAGCACCCTGCGCGAGATCGACAACGTCAAGGTCGAGCTGGCGGTGCAGTACAACGATAGCTGGACGAGCACCGAGTTTTCGTTCGCCAACGGCATCAACACCGCCGACGGCGGCATGCACATCACCGGCTTCCGCAGCGCCCTCACCCGTTCGCTCAATGACTACGCGCGCAAGATGAACCTGCTCAAAGAAAAAGATAGCAACCTGACGGGCGATGACGTGCGGCAGGGGTTGACGGCGGTCGTCAGCGTCAAGATGCCCAACCCGCAGTTTGAGGCGCAGACGAAGGCCAAGCTGAACAACGCCGAGGTGCGCCCCATTGTAGAGACGGTGACCGCGGATATGCTGACCAAATACCTGGAGGAGACTCCCAGCGAAGCCAAAGCCATCATCGATAAGTGCCTGTTGTCCGCTCGTGCGCGCGAGGCAGCTCGCGCTGCCCGCGACCTGATCCAGCGCAAGAACGTGCTGGACACCACCCTCCCCGGCAAGCTCGCCGATTGTTCTGAGAAACACGCCGACCGCTGCGAACTCTACCTCGTGGAAGGCGATTCCGCCGGCGGGAGCGCAAAACAGGGGCGTGACCGCCACTTCCAGGCCATCCTGCCCTTACGCGGTAAAATCCTCAACGTCGAGCGTGCGCGCCTCGACAAGATGCTGGAAAACGTCGAAGTCAAGAACATTATCACCGCCATCGGCGTGGGCATTGGCGAGCACTTCAACATAACCAAACTGCGCTACGGCCGCATCGTAATCATGAGCGACGCCGACGTTGACGGAGCGCACATCCGCACGCTCTTGCTCACCTTCTTCTTCCGCTACATGGAACCGCTCATCACCGATGGGCACCTCTACATCGCGCAGCCCCCGCTCTACCACGTCAAAATGGGCAAGCAGACCCGCTACGTCTACACCGAAGAGGAACGCGACGCACTGATTGCCGAATACAAAGCTGCCCACAACGGCAAAGAACCAGATGTTGGCCGCTACAAGGGCCTCGGCGAGATGAACCCCGACACGCTCTGGGAGACGACGATGGACCCCGCCAAACGCACGATTCTACGCGTGAACATCGAGGAAGCGGTGGAGGCAGACAAAACCTTCAACATGCTGATGGGCGACGAGGTTGCTCCGCGGCGGAGATTCATCGAGAGCCACGCGAAGAATGCGAATCTGGATATATAGGGGTGTTGTTTTGTGCTTATTGTCACAAATATTTGGCCCAGTGTCACAAATATTTGGCAGCTTTTTTCACAAATATTTGGCAGGGCCAGTAAGGGGTAGAATACCATAGTTATCGAGAAGCAATTCTCAAAGATTGCGGGACCGGTCTCATTAAAGGCCGGTCTTTGTTATTGGTGCAAACACGTAAGCCATCTTGGTAAAGCTAAGCGGGATTTGCTCACATAACCTATTGTTTTGGCGTAGCCGCAAGATGCTGAAAAGTTCTTACCGAGAGACAATAAAGAGACCATTTCCTAACCCCTATCTATCCCCCTCTTTATTTCTCGCTTTGGTCTTCCAACTGTTTCCGCAAATACTTCTCAGCCTCTTGTGGGTCCAAAATATGTCCGGGAATAACTATATGTCCGGGAATCTCTTCGCGTCTTTTCTGCAAGATTTGCACTTTGGGGTCAGTAGGTACTTTCACAGGCCTGGCAACCCAAATCTTGTATGGTGCGTATAACATCCCATAACATCCCCCTTTTTTCAATGACATCATCATAATCAGCACTTACAAAGACATCATCTGACTCACTCCAAGTAGCAAATGTATAAATACTTAAACAGGGTTTTGCTCCAAAAAGCTGCATACGCATATAGACATAGACACACCAATGTGCTAGACTTCATCACGGGAAGGTCTCTTTACAGTGAGAATCTGACTTCCTCCTCTCACCCACGGGATGCGCAACGAGCTGCTAACCTGTAGCGAGCAGAGATAAACATGTGCCTTCTTGAGAAGGAAGAAACAAACACTTTCTCTCAAGGAGGCACATATGACCAGTATCGCCGATGGATCGGTGCATATCCAAACCTCTTCCGAGTCCGTTCCCTCAACGCCTTCCTGGTTTGGCGAAGTCGTGCTGATGGCTACGCATCTTCGCAAGCACCATGTCCTGGCCAAGATCAGTGAGCATGTGCGCTTTGCGCGACGGCGTTTCGGACACTACGAGGTCATCGATTTTCTCGCGGTCCTCTTCGGGTATGCCATCAGTGGGGAACGCACCCTGGAAGCTTTCTACCAGAGGCTCCAGCCCTTTGCGGTCCCCTTCATGGCCTTGTTTGAGCGTGACCGGCTGCCAGCCCGCTCGACCCTCTCGCGCTTTTTGGCGGCGCTGACCGAGGCGCCAGTCGAAGCCCTGCGCACGCTCTTTCTCGATGATCTGCTCAGCCGCCCGCTCTCGAATGAGACGCCAACCGGGGAAATCGGGGGTCTGGTGGATCGAGCAGGAAACACATGGATGGTCTTTGATGTCGATGGCACGCGTGAGGCGGCCCGCCAACGCGCCTTGCCCCAGATAGAAGAACTCCCCTCGGCCTTTCGCCGGTTGGATGATGTCTGTGCCCCCGGCTACAGGGGGCGCAAGCGCGGCCAAGTCGTGCGTACTCGCACCGTCATCAGTCAAGCCCACAGTTCCCAATGGCTCGGCTCGTTTGGCAACCGAGGCAACGGTCGCTACCGCACAGAGTTGCGCCAGGCACATGCCTCGATCACGCGTTACCTCACAGCGTACCAGCTCCCACAAGCGCGTACTCTGCTGCGGCTCGACGGACAATATGGCACCGGGACCGTGCTGGCAGACCTGGCTGGTTTCGCCTACGTGACCCGCGGCAAAGAGTACACGGTGCTCGACCACCCGCTCGTCCAGGCGCGTCTGCACCTGCCGCCCGATCAGTTCCAGCACCGTCCGGAAAGTCAGATCGTGCGCAGTCTCTACGACTGCGAGTCGGTGCCAGTGGGGTCTGAGGGCGTGCAGTGTCGCGTGGTGGTGGCCACCCATCCAGCCAGCAAAAAGAAGAGCCCGGTTGGCCTCACGCGTTCGGGCGTTGTCTACGAGCTGTTCTTCACCGCGCTGCCACGAGCCTCGGTTTACCGCTTCCGATGTCGTCGAACTGTATCTGCATCGCGGCGCCTTTGAGCCTCAGCTTTCAGATGAAGACGACGAACAGGATCCCGATCGCTGGTGCTCTCACTCGGCCTGGGGACAGGAATGCTGGCAACTGGTCTCGCAATGGGTCTGGAACCTCCGCGCTGTCCGTTGGGGCATCAGTTGCATCCTGATGCCGTGCGCACGACCGAGTTTGCTCCTGCCATCCCACCTCCCCCACCCACTCCCTCTCTTCCACCGCACACGGCTCCTCCCGCGGGCTATGCTCCCCCTCACGTGGGCCTGCCCTGGAAAGCTGGTCGCTTCTCTGGACAAGACTTTGCTCTCCAGCCCGATGGGACGCTGCGTTGCCAGGCTTCCCAGAAGCTGATCCCGCATGAGCAACGCAGAGAAGCCGATGGAAGCCTGCGCGTCGTGTATGGAGCCAGCATCCGCAGTTGCCGCCCCTGCCCTTTGCGCGACCAGTGTCAATGGCAGGGCAGCGCCACTGCCAAGCCTCGTCAGGTAAGCCTGCTGCTCCATCCTCTCGCTGTGGGATCTGCTCCGCTCCTCTGGCGTGACTGGAGTCGGCGACTTCATCGGCGAGCTTGCATGCAGCTCCGCTGCCAACACCTGGAGGTGCAGATAGAGTCCGGCCGCTCTGCTAGCCCATCTCTCTTGCCTGCGCCCCTGTCCCGTGCGCAGCGGGCGCATTATCGGCTCGGCTGGCAAGAGCGATTCGCTCGCAATGCGCGCGCTCCAACAGCGAGCCGGGTGACGCTCAAACTATTCGGCGTCCCAGAAGACTTTGCCACCTCGCTCGGACTGGCCACGGCTTAACACGGCAATCTGTTGCCTTTGGGTTCCCTCTCCTCGGACAGGCTTGCTTCTCCGAGTGGAGCCTCATGGTCTCTTTTCCTGGCGGTTCCTCGATTTCTCTCCTCTTCTGCTCTTTTCGCCTTTCATCCCTCTCTTTCTGCCATCTCTCGGGAGCGGGGCGTCCAGTTCCGCGCGGTTTTCGCCCACCAGATTAGGGAGTAGCTCTTCCACAACCTCGTTGCGCAATTCGTGGGGTATAAGCGTTGTTGCAGTTCCTTTATTAGTGGGAAGTATGCCTGAGGAGGTGGCGAGTAGAGAAGAGCATCCCTGATCATTTTGTGCATCATTGTGCTGATCATGTTTGTGTGGCGAGCATGATCATTTTACTCTTCATCTCGCTGATCCATGAGCGATGATGGGGGCCT
>WNFF01004122.1_pt1 | contig 11864 bp, 7 predicted proteins | sample 5400441 | NCBI WGS metagenome assembly WNFF01 (sample SAMN13153345, study PRJNA577476) | soil metagenome | isolation source: 120 cm saprolite under Douglas fir tree site 2 hole 3 replicate 1 | place: USA:California | collected 2015-04-18
AGCGCTTCTACCAGAAAGCCATCGCGCGCAGCACGGATGCATCCACGCGCGAATTACTGAACAAGCTGGCCGACGAAGAACGCAAGCACACGCAAACCGCCGGCAATCTGGAAGAGACACTGCTGACGCAGAGTGCGAAAGCAACGGAAGACGCTTCGCACAAGAAACTGTTTCTGCTGCAAATCGTGCAGCCGGGCCTGGCCGGGCTGATGGACGGATCGGTCTCCACGCTGGCGCCGCTATTCGCCGCCGCTTTTGCAACACACAATAGCTGGGACGCCTTTCGAGTGGGGCTGGCAGCCTCTCTGGGAGCAGGAATTTCGATGGGATTCGCAGAGTCTCTTTCCGACGACGGCTCGCTGACGGGACGAGGGTCGCCGTGGATCCGTGGAGCGGCTACCGGATTGATGACCACGGCGGGCGGGCTGGGGCACACGCTGCCATTTCTACTCGGGAATTTTCACGTGGCGACGCTAATCGCGATTGTTGTTGTGTGCGTCGAACTGGCCGCCATCGCCTACATCCGGCACCGCTACATGGACACGCCATTTTTACAGGCTTCGTTTCAGGTAATCGTGGGAGGGTTCCTGGTCTTCCTGACCGGTTACCTGATCGGCAGTTCGTAACAGCAATCCACCCAAACGAGAAGAGTTGCGTAACAGAACGCTCTAATCGGAATGAGCAGGGAGAGGAGCGGAAGCGGCGCCCTGTGCGCGACGTCCTTGCAGCCAGGTCTGAATGCGATCCATGTAAATGTAAACGACGGGCGTGGTGAAGAGGGTGAGCATCTGGCTGAGAATCAGTCCGCCGACGATGGTGATACCAAGCGGACGGCGCAGCTCTGAACCAACGCCGGTGCCAAGGGCCAGCGGGAGAGCGCCGAGAAGCGCGGCCATGGTGGTCATCATGATGGGGCGGAAGCGCAGCAAGCAGGCCTGGTAGATGGCTTCGACGGTAGGCTTGCCTTCCAGGCGCTCCGCTTGCACCGCGAAGTCGATCATCAGGATGGCGTTTTTCTTCACGATTCCGATCAACAGAATGATGCCGATGAGCGCAATGATGTTGAGATCGGACTTGGCAAACCGCACTGCGAGAAGTGCGCCTATGCCGGCGGAGGGGAGGGTCGAGAGAATAGTGATCGGATGGATGAAGCTCTCGTAAAGAATACCGAGCACGATGTACACGGCGAGGAGCGCGGTGATGATCAGCACGGGCTGATTGGCGAGGGAATCCTGAAAGGCCTGCGCGGTCCCTTGAAATGTGGCGTGGACGGTAGAGGGCACGCCCAGCTCGCGTTGCGCCTGAAGAATGTTCTGCACCGCGGGGCCCAGCGAAGCGCCGGGGGCGAGATTGAAGGAGAGCGTGATGGACGGGAAAAGACCCTGGTGATTCACGGACAGCGGCGTGTTGGAATACTGGTAGTGTGCGAAGGCGCTGAGGGGGACAAGCTTGCCGGTCTTTGACGGGACGTAGATCGTTTTGAGAGCGTCGGGGCTTTGTTGCATCTGGGGGGCGACTTCCAGCACGACGTGGTATTGGTTGAGACCCTTGTAAATGTTGGAGACCTGGCGCTGGCCGAAGGCGTCGCCGAGGGTGTTGTCAATGTCCATCAGATTCACGCCGAGACGGCCGGCGGTGTCGCGATCAATGACAATGTTGCTGGCCAGCCCGCGCATCTGCTGGTCGGAATTGACATCGCGCAATTCGGTGAGTTTGGCGATGCGCTGCTGAATGATGGGCGCCCAGTGGGTAAGATCGTTCAAATTGTCGGCTTGCAGAGTGTATTGGTATTGCGCGCCGCCGAAGCGGCCGCCAACGGTGAGGTCCTGGACGGCTTGCAGAAGAAGCACAGCCCCGGGCACATGCGCACTGGCCTTGCGAATGCGGCCGATCACCTGGTCGGCGCTGAGTTTTCGCTCGTTGAGAGGCTTTAGCTGCGCGAACATGCGCGCGGTGCTGCCGCCGCTGCCGCCGCCGGTGAACGAAGTCACCGAATCAACCGCGGGATCCTTGGCGACGATGTCCGTAAACACGCGCATCTTTTGGGACATGGCTGCAAAGGAAAGATCCTGGTCGCCCTGAATCAAACCGGTGATACGTCCAGTGTCCTGCTGGGGGAAAAATCCTTTTGGGGTGGCCCAGAACAGATATATGTTGAGGCAAACAGTGCCGATGGTGACCAGCAGAATGAAGAATTGATGGCGCAAGACCCAGCGCAGGCCGACATCGTACGTGCGCAGCAGACGATTGAAAACGCTCTCCGATACACGATACGCGCGGCCGTGTTGGCCGGTGTCATGCCTCAAAAATCGAGCGCACATCATCGGCGTGGTGGTGAGGGAAACAAAGAGTGAGACGCCGATAGCCACGCTGAGCACGACGGCGAATTCCCGAAACAGGCGGCCGACGATGCCGCCCATCATCAAGATGGGGATGAACACGGCCACCAGCGAGGTGCTCATGGAAAGGACCGTGAAGGTGATCTCGCTAGCACCTTTTATGGTGGCTTCGAAGGGTTTCATGCCCCCTTCGATGTGGCGGGTGATGTTTTCGATGACCACAATGGCATCGTCGACGACAAAACCGGTGCAGATGGTCAGGGCCATGAGCGAGAGATTGTCCAGCGTGTAGTGGCACAGATACATGACGCCGAAGGTGCCGATGAGGGAGAGCGGCACGGCCACGCTGGGAATAATGGTGGCCCAGTAGCTACGCAGGAAAGCAAAGACCACCAGAATGACGAGGGAGATGGAAATAAGCAGGGTGATTTCCACGTCGTGCACCGATGCCCGGATGGTGGTGGTGCGGTCAATGGCCACGTTCAGGTGCAGCGACGGAGAGATGGAGGCGCGCAGACGAGGCAGCAAGGCGAGAATGCGATCTACGGTTTCGATCATGTTCGCGCCGGGCTGGCGGAAGATGGCCAGCATCACGGAAGGCTGATTATTGGTGAGGCCTAGATTGCGCGTGTCCTCGACGGAGTCATTGACCTCGCCGATATCCCGCAGGCGCACGGGCGCGCCGACGTGTCCGGCGACAATCAGCGGCTGATATTCATAGGCTTTGAAAAGCTGGTCGGTGTCGGCGATGCTCGACATTTTCGCGGGATCGGATACCGAACCCTTGGCGAGATTAGCATTCGCGGATTGCAAGGAACGCCGGATCGTTTCCAAGCTAATGCCGTACGCGTTGAGCTGAGTCGGATTCACTTCCACACGAACGGCGGGACGCGAGCTGCCCCAGGTGAAGACTTGTCCGACGCCCTCCACCTGGGCCAGCTTCTGCGCCAGGATAGAGTCAGCCGCGTCGTAGATTTGCGCGGCCGGAATATTTTCCGAGGTCAATGAGAGAAGGAGAATCGGCGCGTCGGCAGGATTGGCCTTGCGATAGCTCGGCTGGCCGGGAAGATCTTGAGGAAGCTGGCTGCGCGCGGCGTTGATGGCGGCTTGCACGTCGCGCGCGGCGGCATTGATGTCGCGATTCAAGTCAAATTGCAGCGTGATACCCGTGGAGCCGAGGCCGCTGGAGGAAGTCATTTGCGTAACGCCGGCGATGCGGCCGAACTGGCGCTCGAGCGGAGTGGCCACGGCGGAGGCCATGGTTTCGGGGCTTGCGCCGGGGAGATTCGCGCCCACGGAAATTGTGGGGAAATCAACCTGTGGAAGCGGCGCGACAGGAAGAAAGCGAAAGGCCACGAGGCCGGAAAGAAGGATTGCGATCGTGATCAGCGAGGTCGCGACCGGGCGGCGAATGAAGGGCACCGAGAAATTTGAGGAGACGTTCACGGCTCAGTTTCCAGCGGCGCCCGCAGGATCTTCGATAGGATTGCCAACATGGAATTGAAAGCGATGAGCGACCCAGTCGAAGGCGAGATAGACGACGGGCGTCGTGTATAGCGTAAGAATCTGACTCACAATCAAGCCGCCGACAATCGTAATTCCTAATGGGCGGCGAAGCTCGGAGCCTACGCCGCTGCCGAGCGCCAGCGGTAAACCTCCCAGCAGGGCCGCCATCGTAGTCATCATGATGGGCCGGAAGCGCAGAAGGCACGCTTCGTAAATGGCGTCGAGCGGCGCCTTCCCTTCCTTGCGCTCGGCTTCCAGCGCGAAGTCGATCATCATGATGGCGTTCTTTTTCACGATGCCGATCAGCAAAATGATGCCGATCAGCGCGACGATGCTGAATTCGGTACGGCACAACAGCAAGGCCAAGATGGCGCCCACACCCGCGGAGGGCAGCGTGGACAGAATCGTGATCGGATGAATGTAACTTTCGTAGAGAACGCCGAGCACGATGTACACCGTTACGAGCGCAGCCAAAATCAAAATCGGCTCGTTGGAGAGCGAGCGCAGGAAAGCCGCGGCCGTGCCCTGGAAGGTGGCCTGAATGCTTGGCGGCATGCCAATTTCATCTTTGACTTTGTTAATGGCGTTGACCGCTTCACCGAGAGCGGCATTGGGAGCAAGATTGAAAGACAGGGTCACTACCGGGAACTGCCCCTGGTGATTGATGGTCAGAGCCGTACTGCTAGGTTCAAAACGGGTGAACGCGCTGAGCGGAACCTGCGTCGTCGCGGCCGAGGTGGGCGCCGCGGTGGCCGCGGTGATCGAAGTGCCGGATCCCGAAGAAGGCGCCTGGCCGGCCGACGAATGTACATAAATGTTTTTCAGATTTTCCGGGTTCTGCTGGAACTGCGGGTCTACTTCCAAGACGACGTGGTACTGATTCAACTGCGTGAAGATAGTGGAGACCAGGCGCTGGCCGAATGCGTCGTAGAGCGTGTTGTCTATGTCGGCGGGAAGAATTCCGAGGCGCGATGCCGTATCGCGATCGATGGTGAGCACCGCGAGCAAGCCCTGGTTCTGCTGATCGCTGGCGACATCACGCAACTCAGGCAGCTCCTTGAGCTTTTCCATGAAGCGCGGGACCCAATAGACCAACTCCTTGGCGTCCACGTCCTCCAGGCTGTATTGAAATTGCGTGCGGCTGACGCGATCTTCCACGGTGAGGTCTTGCACCGGCTGCATGAACAGCGATATACCGTCCACCTGGGCGAGCGCGGGCTGCAGGCGCCGGATTACGTCGGACGCGGAAATCTTGCGCTGACCGAGGGGCTTGAGGTTGATCTGGATACGCCCGCTGTTGAGAGTTGTATTGATCCCATCAATGCCGATGAACGAAGACAGGCTCTCGACGGCAGGGTCCTTCAAAATCACGTCGGCCAAGGCGCGCTGCCTGCTCACCATGGCCGCGAAGGAAACGTCCTGCGGACCTTCTGAAACTCCCAGAATCACGCCGGTGTCCTGCACCGGGAAAAATCCTTTGGGCACGTAAATGTAGAGAAGAATCGTGCCAACGAGCGTCGCGGCGGTGATGAGGAGCGTGGTGGTACGGAAGCGCAGCACGAACTTCAGCGTACGGCCGTAAAACGCAATGATGGAATTAAAGGCGTGCTCCGATTTGCGGTAGAACCGGCTCTGCTCTTCTTCTTTCTGATGGCGCAGCAGCTTGGCGGACATCATGGGCGTCAGGGTCAGTGAAACGAAGGCGGAAACGATGATGGTGACCGCAAGGGTGACGGCAAATTCGCGGAACAGCCGGCCCACGATGTCGCCCATGAACAACAGCGGAATGAGCACGGCGATCAGGGATACGGTCAGCGAAAGAATGGTGAAGCCGATCTGCTCGGAGCCTCTGAGCGCCGCTTGCAGAGGCGATTCGCCCTCTTCGATATAGCGCGAAATGTTTTCGATCATCACGATGGCATCGTCGACCACGAAGCCAGTCGAAATGGTGAGCGCCATGAGCGAAAGATTGTTCAGGCTGTAGCCCAGCAGGTACATTACGCCGAAGGTGCCCACAATCGAGAGGGGCACGGCAAAACTGGGAATGATCGTCGCGCGAACGCTGCGCAAGAACAGGAAGATGACCAACACGACCAGCACGATCGTCAACATCAACGAGAATTGCACGTCCGCAACGGAAGCGCGAATGGTGGTGGTACGGTCGGTCAGTATTTCCACCTGCACTGCGGCAGGAAGCGCGGCCTGCAACTGCGGCAGCAATTTCTTGACGCGGTCCACCACGGCGATGATGTTGGCGCCGGGTTGGCGCTGAATATTCAAGATGACGGCGGGGGTCTGGTTGGCCCAGGCGGCTTGTTGCACGTTCTCCACGCCGTCCAGCACCGTGGCCACGTCCGTCAGGCGGACGGGCGCCCCATTGCGATAGGCGACGATCAGCGGCCGGTAGCTATTGCTCGAAATGAGCTGATCGTTTGCGCCTATGGTGTATGCCTGATGCGGACCGTCGAAAGTTCCTTTCGCCTGGTCCACGTTGGCTTGCGTCAGGGCCGTGCGAAGGTCTTCAAGGCTTAACCCGTAGGAAGCGAGAGCGGTGGGATTCGCCTGAATGCGCACCGCCGGACGCTGTCCACCGCTGATGCTGACGAGTCCGACCCCGGTAAGCTGCGAAATTTTTTGCGCCAGCGTGGTGTCCGTAAGGTCCTCGACTTTGGACAGCGGCAGCGAATTGGAAGTAATCGCCAGGGTCAGGATGGGGGCATCAGCGGGATTGATCTTGCTGTAGATCGGCGGATTGGGCAGTCCCTGCGGCAAGAGGTTGGAGGCGCCGTTGATCGAGGCCTGCACCTCCTGCTCGGCGACGTCAATGTTGAGATCGAGATCGAACTGGAGCGTGATGATCGAGCTGCCGTAAGAGCTCGTCGAGGTCATTTGGTTGAGCCCCGGCACTTGCCCAAACTGCCGCTCGAGCGGCGAGGTCACCGAAGACGCCATCACGTCCGGGCTGGCCCCGGGATAGAACGTTTGTACCTGGATCGTGGGGTAATCCACTTGCGGCAGGGCGGAAACGGGCAGTTGACGGTAGGCGACAAAGCCCACCAGCAAAATCCCCACCATCAGCAATGTGGTGGCCACCGGCCGCAAAATAAACGGCCTTGATGGACTCATTGGGCCTTCCCGGCAGCGTGGCCCTGTTGCGGAGTGTCCGTACGCCGCGCGCCGCTTTGCGTCTTGCCCTGCTGCGGCGAGGGCTGCTGCCCTGCGTTGGTGCTCTGCGCGTTTGGCGCGGCCGCCGGTGCGGTGCTGGGATTGACTTGGCTGCCGTCTTGCAGCTTGTCCTGTCCGTCGACAACCACGACCTCGCCGGCATTTAATCCCGCGCTTAGCCCGACACTGTTGGCGGTCGTTAGGGCAATCGTAACGGTTTGGATTTTGGCGGTTTTTCCGGTCTGCACCACATACACGTAGGTGCCCTGCGGTCCGCGCTGAATGGCTGAAGCGGGCACGATCACCAAATCCTTCTTCACGTCGGCAAGCAGGTGCACGTTCACGAATTGATTGGGGAACAGGAGGTTTCGATCGTTATTGAAAACCGCTTTCAGTTTGTATGTGCCGGTGGTCGTGTCGATCTGATTGTCAATGGTCAGCAGCTTGCCCGATTCGATCTTGGTGGTGTCGTCGCGGTCAAAGGCATCGACGATCAGTTGCTCGCCGTTCCGGAGCTTGCTAGCAACCTGGGGCAGTTGGTCCTGCGGCAGGGAAAAGATTACTGCGATGGGCTGCAGCTGCGTGATGACCAACAGCCCGCCAGTATCGCTGGCGTGCACAATATTCCCGATATCGACCAAGCGCAACCCAATGCGCCCGCTGATCGGTGCGATAACGTGGGAATACACCAGTTGCAGCTTCGCGCTGTCAATCGTGCCTTGATCCGCCTTGATTGAGCCTTCAAATTGCCCCACCTGCGCCCCTTGCGTATCGAGCTGCTGCTTGGGGATCACGCCCTCTTTGTAGAGAAGCTGGAAGCGCTCGTAGTTCACCTGCACGTCGCGGAGCTGTGCTTGATCCTTGGCAAGCTGCCCTTCCGCCTGCTCGAGCTGTACTTGGTAGGGACGCGCGTCGATTTCCAGAAGGCTTTCGCCCTGGTGAACGAATTGACCTTCCTGGAAATTAATCTTTGTGATTTGCCCATCCACGCGGCTGTGCACCGTCACGGTATTAAATGCGGTGACCGTCCCGAGTCCATCGAAGTACACTGGCAGGTCGCCGCGCTGTGCGGTGGCCACGACAACTGGTACGACAAATCCGCCCGCCCCTGCTCCCTGGCGGCCCTGCCCCTTGCTGGCTCCGCCGGGCGCCGCTGGGCCCTGCGCTTCAGTGTTCGAGCGCGGTCCGCGGAAATACCAAATGCCCAGACCGACCAGAACGGCCAAAGCAAGGATCCATACCCAGTGATGGCCCTTCGACGGAGGCTCGCGCCGCACAGGCCCTTCGCCAGAAGAGTTCGGCCCGGCTGGATTAGCGCTCAAATGGCCCATTCATACGCTCCGGTATTGCATGTTTATGCGAGCAAGTCTGCCACTGGCAAGACAATCGGGGGAGACGCCAAGCGCTCCAGGTGACCGGCCAAAGCTTATCGGAAAGCCCTGCTCATTCCTAGAATAGGACGCCCCAGAGCCACAAAAGGTTACGAACGCCAGTGTTAGCTTTCGTCAGTTTTCGGCGTACAAATCCGCGTGCACAAATACCTGTCGGACAGTACACTAACGCGCGTCGGTGCCTCCCTTGTGAAAGCGAGTGAGACTATCAACCTGGCGGCCGTCCGTCGCGACAATGGAAAGGGGAGAATAGTGGATCATGTTCAAAGCCTTTGTAATCGGGATACTGATTGGCGTGCTGTTGGTGGTCGCAGGCGCTTGGTTGTATTTCACCAAGGGATGGGCGCCGGTTGCGGTGGCGGACCCACCTTTGCTCTTTGAGAAGAAGCTCTCCCACGGCGCATTGAACGCTCGGATCGGCAAAGATCCCCACGCCGATCCGGCGCCGGTTCCTGTCACCGAGGCGACCTATCTCGCTGGAGCCGATGTGTACAAGCAGAACTGCGCGGTCTGCCACGGATTGCCAGGGGAACCGCAGAGCGCCATCGGACAAGGCATGTTCCCCAAGCCCCCGGAGCTCTTCCACGGAACCGGGGTGACCGACGATCCTGCGTGGGAAACACACTGGAAAGCCAAGAACGGCATTCGCCTGACCGGCATGCCCGGCTTTCAGAAGGCCCTGAACGATACGCAGCTCTGGCAGGTCAGCGTATTGTTGGCCAATGCGGACAAGATTTCGCCAGCGGTAAAGGCTTACTTGTCTTCGCCTCCCGGACCACCGCCCCAAGCAACGCCGGCCGTTGCCTCACCCGCGAAGAAGTGAACCTGTGATTTTTATCGCCGCTGCTGGGTCGGTTTGACTGTTTGACTCATGCTCATGAGTCATGTAGACTCATCATATGGCTAAGAGGCTTCAGGTAATCCTTCGCGACCCCGAATACCGGGAAATCCAGCGCGTGGCTCGTTCGCGTCACATGTCCATCGCGGAATGGGTGCGGCAGGCCCTCGAGCTGGCGCGGCGACGCGAACCATCTAGCGACATGGGCAAGAAGCTGGATGCCATCCGCGCTGCGGCGCGGCACAATTTCCCTTCTGGGGACATCGAGGCGATGCTTGCCGAGATAGAGAGCGGATACAACTCGGGATCCAGATCTTGATTTTTGTGGACTCGAATATCCCGATGTACTTAGTCGGTGCGCCTCACCCACACAAAGCTGACGCACAACGCTTGCTCGAGAGGCTAACAAGCGATCGTCAGCGCCTCGTAACGGACGCCGAGGTCCTTCAGGAGATTCTGCACCGCTACACCGCCATAAATCGTCGCGATGCGATACAGCCGGCTTTTGACGCTCTGCTCAACGTAGTCGATCAGGTCTTTGCTGTGGATCAGGCGGCTGCAGAGCGCGCGAAGGAAATAGTGATGGGTTTTGTCAGCATGTCCGCTCGCGACGCGGTGCACCTAGCCATCATGGAAGTCCAGGGAATCGATCAGGTCTTGAGTTTTGATTCGGGATTTGACGGATTCCCCGGAATCGCGCGCCTGGCGTGAGCTTCTAAGAGTGCAAGTGTTCCCGGGCAAAAACCTGAAAAAGGTCTAACGGACAGCGAATCTGAAGCATCCACGGAACGAAATGAATCGTTGTACTCTGCTTGTTGCATGCGTCTACTGAAATGTGATTTTGAAGCAGTACGCGAATTTGCCGGGTGGTTGAGCGGGCAGGCGGATGTGCAAGCCATCCGGCTGCACCGCGAACGTGAGTGGCGAGGGCGATCCCAATAGCGAGACCGAGGCAATCTTTTGGCCCGCGAGCTGACCTTCGGCTAGCGAGTGAATCACCGCCTCTCCGCCGGATGGCCAGCCAAGCTCGCACGCGAAAAGCGCGCCATTTTTCGTGGTGAAACGAAAATCGCGCTCGGTGAACGGTTGCGCGTCGGTATCGTGGAACGCGCCCTCCACGATTTTTGTCGGTCCTTCGCCGTACATTTTCCAGGGGCGCGTGCCGTAGATAGCGTCGCCGTTGGTCTTCAGCCAGGAGCCAACCTCGCGAAGAACGCTCTGCACTTCGTCCGGAATGGTGCCGTCCGAGCGGGGACCAATATTGACGAGCAGATTGCCGTTCTTGCTGACGATGTCCACAAGCTGATGAACGATCGTCTGGGGCGACTTGAAACTGTCGTGCTCAATGAAGCCCCAGGATTTGTTGCTGATGGACGTGTCGGTTTGCCAGTAGAGCGCGCGAATGTCGTTCAACTGGCCGCGCTCCACGTCGAGAACGGCGGAGTGCTTTTCCATGGCGTCGAGCTTGTAATTGATCACACCGACGGAGCCGCGGGCCGCAGCATCGTTGTAATAGAACGCGGCGAACTCCATGAGGTGCTGGCGAACCGACGGCTGGCCGATCCACCAATCGAAATAGAAGATGTCGGGCTTATATTTCTTTACGATCTCCGCATCGCGGGCCAGCCAATCGTCCAGATAGGCATCGCTGACGTAGGTCCAGTCGGTCAACAGAGATTGCTTGCTTTCCATCCAGGTATGCGCGGGCCCGTAGAAGGCGGCGAACTGCGGGTCGTTGACGTCCGATTCGATCTGGCGGCCGCCGTCCAGAAAAAAGTTGTGCTCGACGCGGTGCGACGAAGCCCCTAAGCGAAGTCCCTCGGCGCGAATGGCTTTCGCCAATTCTCCATGCACATCCCGCTGCGGACCCATCTTCGCGACGGTCCAGTCGGAGAGACCGCTGTCATACATGGCGAAGCCGTCGTGATGCTCAAAAACCGGGACAACATACTTGGCGCCGGCTTCTTTGAAGAGGCGCGCCCAACCAGCGGGATCGAAATGCTCGGCCCGGAACATGGGGATGAAGTCCTTGTAGCCGAACTTGGTGAGCGGACCGTAGATGCTGAGATGGTGCTTGTATTCGTCGGAGCCCTGCCGGTACATATTGCGCGGATACCATTCGCTGCCAAACGCCGGAACGGAGTAGACACCCCAATGGATGAAGATTCCGAACTTGGCGTCCTTGTACCAATCGGGGACTTCGTATTTTTGCAGTGATTGCCAATCCGCGCGGTAAGGACCATCGTTCGCCGCGCGGTGCACTCCTGCAAGAAGAGCGTTGCGTTCGGAATCATATTTCGCGCCGGCGCGCTGCCAAGTTTGATCGATGGTCTGCGCGTCCTGTGAATTGGTCGGCTGCATCTGCGGCGAGCCTTGCGCGAAAACAGAAACCGGAGAAAGCGTTGCGGCCAGCAGCAATGGCCCGGGCCGCCAAAAGTGAGCGCGTCGTGTGCGTGCTTTGTGCATTGGCAAGAACCGAGACTATCTTTGGCGGCTGTTCAGCTTGTCGAGTGCGCGTTTCAGTTCCTCAAGCTTCTGTCCCGCCTCGCCGAGCTTGCCTTCTGCGGTGAGACGCTGATAGTCGGCGAGGTCCTTAGCAGCTTCCGCGATGAGGGCGTTGAGGTC